>JACZCY010155307.1_pt1 | contig 16785 bp, 19 predicted proteins | sample 8641821 | NCBI WGS metagenome assembly JACZCY01 (sample SAMN15324609, study PRJNA640507) | soil metagenome | isolation source: intercropping sugarcane | place: China: Luxin town, Laibin City, Guangxi Province | collected 2019-07-25 | depth 10cm m | reverse complement strand
TGCTGCGCGACCTGGCTGAGCAACTCCACGTCCTCCGGCGTGAAGCCGGCATCTCTTCGTCGCCCCACGTTCAATGCGCCGAGCGTGCGCTTGTGCGCAAGGAGCGGCAGTGAGCAGAATGATTTCACCCCGCGATCAAGAAGATCCCGCGCGCAAGGTGAAGAGCGTGCCATCTCTTTCAGATCCTGTTCTCTAAACAACGCGGCTTTGCCCGTGTTAATCGCCAGGCAGGACGGAGATTCCGTACCCTCCTCAATCGTTCCTTCCTCAACGAAACTTTCATTCTTCTGAAAGTCCAACACATGAATACGCCACTCGCCGGTCTCTTCATCGCAGAGCAGCAGGCTGGACCCGTCGTGCTGGATCACTTTTCTCAAGCACTCACTGACAGCCGTGAACAAGTCGTTCAGGTCCAGATGGGTGATGACGGCATTATTCACTTCAAGCAGCAGCCGTTGATGGTCACGCTCATGCGTGAGTTGCGATTGAGTGGACTGCGCGCGTTCATAGTTCAGCGCGTTCTCGACGGCGATGGCCACCTGCTTCGCGACCTGATGCATGAATTCGATCTCGGATGCTTCGTAGGTCCGGCGCTCCAAGCTGCCGAATCCGAGGGCGCCGAGGTGTTGATTCGCGGTGGTCAACGGCACGACGGAGAAAGACTGTATCCCGTTCTCTCGCAACATCGCGATCAATTGGGGGAAGCGACGCTCGTGCGCAACGTCGGGCACGGTCAAGGGTTGCTGCGTTTTCCAGACGAGACCGCCGGGAGATTCCTCGATCGGCAATTCAAGTCCCGGTTTGATCGTAGCGGGTATCGAGGTCACCAACAGCCGGAGGCGCATGACCTCCTTGGCCGGGTCATGCAGCACGATGTTGATATAGTCGAAGGGCACGATGCGTGGAAGCCGCTGCGCGAGATCGTGCAGCAGCCGGTCCGTGTCATGATATAAAGCGATCGACTCCGTGACCTCCAGCAGAAGGCGCAGTCGATCCCGATCGTGGGTCAGATCCTGATGGTGCAGGACGTTGTCGACTGCCACTGCAACCTGTTTCCCGACCTGCCGAAGAAATTCCACGTCCAACTCGCTATACGCCTCCTTCCGCAGGCTCGAAAATCCCATGGCTCCCAGTCGTCGTACGGCGGTGGTCAAGGGAACGACGCAAAGCGAGTTGATACCGTCCTCCTTCATACGTTGAACCACTTTTGGCCAGCGATGTTCGTCGGCAAGGTTCGGCACGAGGACCGGCTGTTGTGTGAGGAAAACCAAGCCGGCGGGGGTCTCATCGACCGGCTCCTCATGGCCGCCCAAGAGTTCAGCCGGTACGTTCGCTTGAATGGTCTGGTGGCGGATATGGTTGCGCGTCGGGTCGTGCAATGAGAGGGACGCGAAGTTCACGTCCACGACTCGGGGAAGGCGCTGGACTAAATCGCGAAAGAGTTTATGCAGGTCGCGATGCACGGAGATCGCTTCCGCAACTTCCAGTAGTGCCTGGTGCCGCTCCATCAGTGTGTCGCACGGTGATGCAGAAGTCGGATCCATGGTCGTGATGTAGTATGACGTATCAGATTGTTGCGGCTCAATAGGGGACATTCCACCGGTCTCCCGGATGTCTCTATCCGATGGATCCTGTTGGGCGAGGACCATGAAAAGCGATCCGACCGAGGTGCTGGAAAGTTACGACGGCATGAACGTCGCTGGGGAAGCGGTAAATGTGAGGTTGCGCTGATGGCGAGTTGAGAATTTCATCCCGTGTCGTGATCATGGATATCACCATGCCGAGGATGAACGCATTGAGGCGGGATAGGGACGCGCGATTTGGATGACCGGTGACTTCAGCATAAGGTATGGAATACCGCGAGGCAGAGGGGACCTTTCCCCCCTGCCTCAGTGAGTGGGCGATCGTGTGGGCACATACTAACCTAAGGACCGCCGATGACTCCCCCGGATAACCCCATGCCTTGAGATGACCCCATACTCCCGGGTCCTCCTATGCTGCCGCCCGCCCCTAGGCCGGGTGTCTCTAGCATCCCGAAGGGCTCCTTGCTACCTGATGTACCCATGTTACCGAACGGGTCATAGCTGCCGGATGAGGCCCTTCCGCTGGTCATCCCTGTTTGAACTTCGCCAAGCATCCGAGCCGGCCCGCCCCTCACAGTTTCCTCCCCTGCATTCGGTGGGGGGATTCCATGACTCGTGGCTCCACTATTCTTCAGATTCATGGTCTCCTTATTCATAGTTTCAACCGGGCCAGTGTACTGGGTTCCACTCATCGATTGCGCCTGGGATGCGCTGGCGAACAGCAGCATGCCGCCGACCATCAGTAAATATATGCACGTTTGTCGTATTCTCATGGGCCCTCCCTTCGATGTAAGGTCAAAACCGCACCATTGTCGTCTTGCAAGATCTGAATTGTTTATTTTATTGTCCGATTCGAGAAGAAGTTCTCCAACTGGTGAAATCCCCCGTCGGACTTTATGACTGCACCGGATGTTTTTGGAGTCACGGTCGTTCCTCTTCGCCCGGCAGGCCGGTGATCTCCCTAAGCGGTCTGACTTCCATTGTCCCAATACGAGCACCAGGCAGCAGCGTGGCGATGCGAACGGCATCATCCCGATCCTGGGCTTCGATGAGAAAGTAGCCGGCGAGCTGCTCTTTTGTCTCGGCGAACGGTCCGTCGGTTACCGTTGCCTTTCCGTTACGCACTCGAACGACGATTCCTGTCGCTTCAGGCTGCAGGGGAGAGGCATGAACGTATTGACCTTTTCCGTCGAGCTGGTGACAGAGCTGGATTGATTCCGCGAGCATTTCCTTCCGCTCGGTTTCCGGGATTTCGTTAAACGTGTCCTCATTGTGGTGGACCAGCAACAAATATTTCATGAGTTCCCCCATGGCATAAGATGAGTTGAAAACCGATAGGTTGATTTTCGAGATCCCTGCGACTGCCTCGCGTATCGGGAACAGAAATTACCGCAGTTTTGGGCATCCTTGATTACAGTAAAGTCTGTACGTCCTACGTGGAACACCAGAATTTGACGCTCAGAATGAGGATTGCTAGATTTCACCGGCTTACCTTGGCCTTCTTCGAAAAAGCCGGTGAACCTGAAGGACGCTCGATAGCAAAACAGTCCGGCTTCCTTGATAAACAGGTATGCAGAGAATGATAAAAGTAAAGCCCATTGACAGAGTGGGAATGTCTTGAAAATAGCTCGCTACCCGGTAGCCAAGCCCATTGGACTTGGACCTGGCTGCTGATTTCAAGGAGGTATGGTTATGCACGTTCCGAAACCGGTGTCCCGACGTGAGTTCATGCGGCTTTCCGGACTAGCGGCCGGCGCGGCCGGTCTCGCCCTTTCGACGTTTCCGACGATGGGGCGGGCGGCCGACCAGCCGACGGGAGGACAGGACGCGGATGCGGTGCTGGGTCAATTGCTCGAGGGCAACAAGCGGTTTATGAAGGGGGATCTCGATCATCCGCGTCGGAAGCCAGAGGACTTCGTGCCGCTTGCAGAGGGGCAAGCTCCGCGCACCGTTGTCGTCAGTTGTGCGGACTCACGGGTTGCACCTGAATTGATCTTCGATCAGGGTGTGGGAGACCTATTCGTGGTCCGCGTAGCCGGGAATGTGATCGCCGGGGCGGGCGCTTCCGTGAAGGGAAGCATCGAATATGCGGTTGCGGAACTCGACGTACGGTTAATCTTAGTACTGGGTCATAGCCAGTGCGGCGCAGTCAAGGCGGCCATCAAGCATATTGACGATAAGGATGCCCTGCCGGGTTCCATCGGCAATCTTGTCGATCTGATCAGGCCGGCCGTCGCGATGGTGAAGGATAAACAGGGTGACATACTCGATAATGCCATCAAAGCCAACGTTGAGCAGGGTGTAAAGCGGCTCAAGCGTCTGGAGCCGATCCTGGCCGATTCGGTACGGAAGGGAACGCTGAAAGTCGTCGGCGCCGTCTACGACTTACACAACGGCAAGGTCACAGCGTTCGGATGATGAGTCAGTGGAGCCGTTGGGTTCCGTATGGAGAAGCCGCAATTTGTGCATGTGACCTATATTAGGACGACGCCAAAGAAGTTCTCGAGTGCATTGATGGATGGAAATCTCCGAATTCAATCATGAAGCGACACCGGAGACGCAGTCAGCGACGTTCACCACAGAAGCCGTGGTATCGGAAGTTGTTCAAGTGCCGAAGCGGACATGGTGGAGACTGCTGTCCAGGTGCCGCGATGAGGATTGAAACGAACGAACTGGAGGTATTCCAAAAGGCTCTCCTCCCGAAGAACCACAAATACGCCAGACCGAGAATAGAAGAGATGCCGTGGGGGAGGGATATGCCAGTGATTGATCGTTTCGGGAACAGATTGACGTTTACCAATACGTCGATACCTAGCAAAGGTGCGTTGGCCTGAATATGGTTACTGCGGGTGCCAATAACCATAGTAACTCTGTTCCCTTGATTGTCCGCCGACTCTCGGGCGATCATGAACCGCAGTTAGTGTGGACAAACGAACGCGGGGGCCTAACCTTTCGTGCAGGCGATCGCTTCGTGAAATGGAATCCTCACGTAACCGGGCTCGATCTTGAAGCAGAGCGGCTCAGACTCGAGTGGGCAATCCGTTGCCATCCAGTGCCGAAGGTGCTCGACTGGGGAGCCGATGATGAGGCGCAATGGCTGGTTACTGCAGCGCTACCAGGCGAAGGGGCGGTCATGGAGCCATGGCGCATGCAACCGCTCGATGCGGTTCGTGCGATCGCGCAAGGGCTTCGCATGTTGCATGACACGCTTCCTGTTGCCGACTGCCCCTTCGATTGGTCGGTTGAAGCTCGAAGAAGCCGCTGCATCCAGGGCGAACGTCTGCGTGTGCTTGCTGTTGACCGCCTCGTAGTTTGCCATGGTGACGCCTGTTCACCAAATACGATCATTGCGCCGGACGGCAACCTGGCCGGCCACGTCGATCTCGGCTCGCTTGGTGTCGCGGACCGTTGGGCCGACTTGGCGGTTGCCAGCTGGAGCATCGAGTACAACTTCGGGCCGGGTTGGGAAGGTGAGTTCTTCAAGGTGTACGGCATCGAGCGCGACGAGGAGCGAATCTCCTTCTACCGCCATCTCTGGGACAATGAAGACACAATTAGTCCCACACCATATGCGGCGCGATAATTCCGACGTAGCGAGTATGCCGACACGTTGATCGATTTACTCGCTTCAATTACTTGGTCGTGGAGTCTTTGACCGAAGGCTTGGGGCTATTGCCTGCCATGGAGTTTCGTTTGGGACGGCGGACGGTCCTCACCTTTCCGCTCCTGCCTCCTCCGCAGAAGAACAGATCGCCCCCATCGGATTCGAGTCCCGACACGCCCACTCCGGACGGCATTTTGATCTTCTCCTGAACCTCTCCCGTTTGAGGATCGACTCGTCTCAACTCACTCTCATCGTTTTCCCAGGTCCCGTGCCAGAACTCTCCATCGACCCAGGTGATTCCGGTGACGAAGCGGTTGGATTCGATCGTGCGAAGAATAGTCCCGGTTTGAGGATCGATTTGATAGATCTTCCGGCCCTCATATTGTCCCACCCAAAGCATCCCTTCCGCCCATGCGAGTCCCGAGCTATCGTCGCCGCTTGGCGCTGGGATTGTGAAGAGTACTTGGCCGGTCTTTGGGTCGATCTTCTGAATACGGCCCTCGGCGATTTGAAATAGATGCTTGCCGTCAAAGGCTGCTCCTGCATTCGCTGCGACATCAATCGAGCGCACTGTTTTCCCACTCGCAGGATTGATGGCGATCAGCTTATCCCCGGCAGCGAACCAAATCAGCTGACCGTCATAGGTGACGCCGTGCACGTGGTCGGCCCCAGGAAAGGGACCATACTCATGGACGATTTCGGCTATTGATTGATTCATGCTTCCCTCATAGCGACTCAGGAAATGGATCTGGGAGTAATAAGGTTGTTGTGAATCCCGGCAGGGGCGAGGCTATCCAACGGCGGGCTCGCCCACGACCAAACCATTGCACCTTGCCGGTCGCCGCAAGCGAGTCGAGCGCCCGCTGCACGGTGCGCTGGCTGGCCCTTAGCGCAAGCGCCAAAGCTGAACTCGACCACGATTCCCCATCAGCGAGGAACGCAAGCACCCGCGCATGTTCCCCATCGACAGGCGGTGCCAGCACGGCCACCGCTCGTGCGCCACGCGGTACCAGAGCGAACCCTTGTTTCGTTGCGTTCACGTCGGCTAGCGTCCGAAGCATCCAGCGAAGTCGTCCGATTTCGACACGCAATCGGGCGCGATACGATTCATTGACAAGCTTTGATTCGAACGCTCGCGCAACGAGCTGGTCCCTCGGTACATCTCCCGGCCACGCTTCGCCCAACGCACGTGCGAGCGCGAACAACACTGGACGCTTTGCGAGTGAGACCACCTTACGTGCATGGTGCACGGTATGACGGCATGCGTCCACGACGAATGTTTTCGACGCCAGCAATGCTTCGACCTCTTTGAGTACGAGAACTCGTTCCCCACCGCGTGCAATCAAGCGTGCAGCGGGTGTGTTCAGGGAAAACCATGCGCTTTCTACCTCCGCTGTGAGCGTAGGGATACGGGCAGCACGCGCTGTACGCTCGGCCCGAACGAGCGAGGCACGCGCCGCCTTCGTCCTGAGGCGTCGAATCGCGATTCCTGCGACCACCAGCTCATGGACGGTCCTCAATGTCGGCGGGAGAAGCGCAGGGTCGAGATCAGCGAGTCTACGTTCGGCTTCGTCAAGTCGGCCGATCAGGAGAAGGCGCCGAACCTCAAGGTAACGGGCATGAGCGGCATTTACCCGGTCGCCATGCGCTTCAAGGGTCACTCCGGCAGTGCTTAGTGCCTTCGCTGCCCAGCCAAGGTCGCGTGAGACAAGCGCGATTTCGGCTTGCGCCACGTGACATCTCGCGCGAGCCACTGCTTCCTTCGAACAGAAAGCACGCGTAGCACGTTGCAGAAGAGCTTTCGCACGGACGAGATCGCCGAGCTGTGCCATCGCAATACCTCGAAGCGCAAGCGCAGGTGCATCGTCGCGCAGAGCAACTCGATTTAATGCGCCGAGGGGATCACCCGCGACTAATGCACGCGCCGCAACCGTGATCAGCTGGTCCACCGGAATCCCGTCACACTTGTCACTCCCACCATTCAGGTGCTCGGTGCTAAATCTAGCGCATGACCAGCAACGAAATCTATCCGATGACCAACGACAAGGGGATGGTAGTCATGTGTCCAATGTGTATCTCAGTTGTAACTTGGATCGCTACAGGCGCCGTTTCAACTTCGACCGGCGGTATCGCTGCTGTGGTTGTAAGCAAGTTCCGCAGCAAGAAAAGAGAGGATAACGTCCTGCACAAGGAAGACGATGTAGAGATGGCGAAGGTCGTGAATATTAAAGCAAGAAGTAACAATACATAACACAGAAAGGAAGGAGAGAAATGATGATGAAGCACAGGACCGGAACAAGACAAGAGTGGTTAGCTGCGAGGCTTGATCTGCTCAAGGAGGAGAAGGAACTCACAAAGCGCAGCGACGAAGTGGCGCGACGGCGACAGGAATTGCCGTGGGTGCGGGTCGACAAGGAGTACCGATTCGAGACCGATGAAGGGAATGTCTCGCTGACAGACCTTTTTGGGGGGCGCTCGCAGCTCCTCGTCTATCACTTCATGTTCGGGCCAGACTATAAGGCGGGATGCCCATCCTGCTCGTCAATTGCGGATGGATTCAACGGTTTCTTTGTCCACCTTGAAAACCATGACGTTGCATTCACGGCGGTCTCCCGGGCGCCGCTGGCAAAGCTGCAGGCATACAAGCGGCGGATGGGGTGGACGTTTCCCTGGGCGTCCTCGCTTGGTGGCGACTTCAACTACGACTACAGCGTCGGGTTTACCGAGGAGCAGCAGCGCCAGGGGGGCGGCGAGTACAACTACCGCCCCATGTCCCCCCTCCCCGGCGGCCCGGCGATCCCGCACGCCAAGATGTGCGGCGTGGACACGCCTACGTACCTGCGCGAGATGCCCGGCGTGAGCGCGTTCGCGCGGGAGGACGGGACCGTCTACCACACCTACTCCGCATACGCGCGCGGGCTGGACAGCCTGTGGGGCATGTACCAGTGGCTCGACCGCGCCCCCAGAGGGCGCAACGAGACGGGCGCCTGGTTTCGTCGCCACGACGAATATCAAAAAGGCTAGGCGAAGTCGTCGTGTAACTGTGGGACAAGGATGTTGTCCTTAAGGCATCATCGATAAGCAACGAGTTTGTTACTCACTTCAGAAGAAATTAGAGAGGGGATGAAGATGGCTAAACCAAGCTTTGTGTACGTGACCTATATCGCGACGACACCGGAGAAGGTGTGGCAGGCGTTGGTTGACACAAGCGTCATGCGCAAGTATTGGGCCGACCCAACCGACGATGATCCTGCCCATGAGAACGTATCCGACTGGAAGCCCGGTTCTAAATGGGAGCATCGACGCGCGGACGATACGGGCACCGTCGACATTGTCGGGAAGGTCGTTGAGATCCTTCCTCCGCGACGCTTGATCATCACATGGGCGAGGCCCAAGGACGCCGAAGACGATTCGAAACATTCGCGTGTCACTTTCGATATCGAGCCGCACGGCGACAGGCTCATTTGCTTGACGGTCACGCATGAAAACCTTGAGCACGATCTGAAGATGTTCGAAGGCATATCGATCGGCTGGCCGAAGGTGCTTTCGAATCTCAAGACGTTGCTCGAAACGGGTCATGCCCTTCCGCGTTCGTCGTGAATATGGTCTTGTCGGCCGCCGGTACTTCACTAAAGATCACGGCGAGTACCGGACCCACAACTTGCACATCTATCAAACAAGCCATCGGGATAGGGAGCGCTATCTGGCATTTTGCGTCTATTTGAGACATCATGCGCAAGTGCGTTTGACGTATGAAACTCTGAAGCGGGAAGCCTATGCACGTCATCCGGCCGATATCGCGGTTTATAACGGCGTGAAAGATACTTGGATCAAGCAGATCGAGCCGACGTTTCTCCGAGCGACGCCAGCATGAACGCAGCGACTTCCGTGCGAGATGCCGACTGAGTCCATTCCGGTTTCTCTTGGACTATCCTACGGAAGCCGATCAAATCGAACCCCTTTGATCTTCTCACCCAACGATAGCTATGGACACTGTCCAGCGACACCTCTCACAGACCTTCCAGCGGTTTTTTGATTCGGAGAAATCGAGCGGAATTCTGCTGATGATCTGTACGACGGTCTCGCTTTTGATTGCGAATTCTTCAATCGGTGCAGGCTATATGGATGTGTGGCGGACGAATATCGGAGGCCTGAGTCTTGAGCATTGGGTGAACGACGCGCTGATGGCGATTTTCTTTTTGTTCATTGGATTGGAACTCGAACGCGAGCTGTACAGCGGTGAACTGTCGAACTTTCGGAACGCCCTTCTTCCGATTGTTGCGGCCGTCGGTGGAATGGCCATACCGGCTGTCATTCACTTCTCTCTCAACTGGGGGACGCCGACGCAAGCCGGCATCGGGATCCCGATGGCAACGGACATCGCATTCGCTCTTGGGGTTCTGGCCATGCTTGGAAACCGCATTCCTCCGTCGCTGAAAGTATTTGTCGTGGCCTTCGCCGTCATCGACGATCTGGGTGCGATCGTCATCATTGCGACCTTCTATACTGCGGAACTTTTTGTTTGGTTTTTGGTGGGTGCTGTTGCGGTGTGGATTCTGCTCCTGGTGCTGAATCGTGTCTTCCGCATCATGTCCCTCGCTCCGTATATGTGTGGCGGCGCAGTGATGTGGCTTCTCATGCTGAAGTCGGGTGTTCATGCGACGATGGCCGGAGTGATGCTGGCCTTTGCTGTCCCATTTTCCGCAAAAGACGACGACGAAGAGTCTCCCTCGCACAGGCTCGAACATGTATTGCACAAACCAGTCGCCTTCATCATCTTGCCGATTTTCGCGCTTGCCAATACGGGCGTGTCTGTCGGGACGGATTGGCTGTATGGGTTGACCAGTCCCAACAGCGTTGGTATCGCTGCCGGTTTGATTCTGGGAAAACCGTTGGGTGTGACGCTCCTGTGTTTTGTAGCCGTGACGAGCGGGCTGTGTCGCTTGCCGATTGGCTTGCATTGGCGGCATATTGTGGGCGCCGGGATTCTTGGCGGGGTCGGATTCACCATGTCCATCTTCATTACCAATCTCGCCTTCGCCGGAAACGCCGAGATCATCAGTGCCTCGAAAATGGCCGTTCTTCTGGTTTCGTTGACGGCCGGAATAATTGGATTTCTGTGGCTGAAGCTCTTGAGCGAACCCGGTGTGACGGACACGCCGCCCTAACTCGAATTGTCATGTCCGAAAATGGCGAGCAGGGGTTCATCCGCTGTAGCTATAATGGCACCCATGATGCTCGATTCAGTCACCTGCTACCGCGCGCTACGGGCGCGCGATGCGCGTTTCGACGGACGCTTTTTTGTCGCGGTCTCATCCACGCGCATCTATTGCCGACCGGTCTGTACCGTGAAGCCGCCCAAATTCGAGAACTGCCGATTCTACTCGAGCGCCGCCGCTGCCGAAGTAGCCGGCTACCGGCCTTGTCTGCGTTGTCGTCCCGAACTCGCACCGGGCAATGCGAGCGTGGACGCGACCACTCGCATGGCGCAAGCTGCGGCGAGCTTGATCGAAGATCGTGCGCTCGATTCCGATGGATTGGGAGGCGTCGCGTCGAGCCTGGGCATTACCGACCGGCATTTACGCCGGGCGTTCGGCGCCGAGTTCGGCGTCTCGCCCGTCGGGTTTGCTCAGACGCAACGCTTGCTTCTCGCCATACGCCTGCTCACCGATATCAGCTTACCGGACACCGAAATAGCATTCGCGAGCGGTTTTGGAAGCTTGCGTCGCTTCAACGCGCTCTTCAGACAGCGATATCGTTTGCAACCTGGACAGTTGCGCCGACGCGCGAATGACAAGGCGATACCGGTCGCCGATGCCTTGAGCTTCGAGCTCAGTTTCCGCCCGCCCTATGACTGGTCGGCGATGAGGGCGTTTCTCGGTGCGCGGGCCATTGCCGGTGTCGAGATGCACAATGGCCGCTGTTATCGTCGCACCGTGCGTGTGACATCGGAAGGGAAAGACCATTTGGGATGGATCGAAATCGGATCGTCGCCGAAAAAGCCGGCGCTCCATGTCGTTGTCTCTTCATCGCTCGCCCGGGTTCTGCCTCCATTGCTTGCGCGTATCAAGGCGCTCATGGATCTGTCCTGCAATCCGGCCGAAGTAGCAAGCGTATTGGGTGAGTTGGCGCAGCGTCGTCCCGGCATGCGCGTTCCAGGTGCCTTCGACGGATTCGAAGTTGCGGTACGTGCGATTATTGGGCAACAAGTGACCATTGCCGCGGCACGGACCGTCGCGGGACGCTTTGCCGCCGCGCTCGGAGATCCGATCGAGACGCCGTTTGAGACAATGACTACGGTATTTCCCTCCGCGGCACGTGTGGCCGGCCTGGCGGTCGACTCTATCGCGCGACTGGGTATGCCGGCGGCGCGCGCACGAACAGTGATCGCGCTTGCGCGTGCCGTAGCGCACGGCGGCCTGATCCTGACGCCTCACGCAGATCTCGACGCGACGCTGGATCGACTGCGTACGTTACCCGGGGTAGGGGAGTGGACGGCGCAGTATATCGCGATGCGGGCGCTTGCCTGGCCGGATGCATTTCCTCATACCGATCTCGGCGTCATGAAGGCGCTGAAGGAGAAAAATGCGCGCCGCGTGCTCGAAGCCGGTGAAGCCTGGCGGCCGTGGCGCGCGTATGCCGTGATGCAGCTCTGGCATTCACTCACCAAGGAGTAATCATGTCGTACTACGACTACTATCAAAGCCCATGTGGCCGCATATTGCTGGTTGCCGATGACCAAGCGTTGACGGGCGTCTATTTCGCCGGGCAGAAATATCACCCCCGCATCGACAAGCAATGGAAACGAGCCGACAAGCATGAGCCGCTTCGTCAGGCCAAGCGCGAGCTGTCGGAATATTTCGACGGCAAGCGGACCCGGTTTACAGTCGAAGTCGCGCCGCAGGGCACACCGTTCCAGCGCGCAGTGTGGAAGGCAATTGCGGGCGTCCGGTTCGGTCAAACCATCGCGTATGGTGAACTGGCTGCGCGCGCAGGCTATCCCGGTAGCGCACGAGTGGCCGGTGCAGCCACCGGTCGCAATCCGATCGGCATCATCGTGCCGTGCCATCGCATCGTCGGCTCGAACGGTTCACTCACCGGCTACGCCGGGGGCTTGGCGAAAAAGCGCGCCCTCCTGGCATTGGAAGGATGTGAGTCTAAATAGGCTCTATTTTCTTTATTCCTTTGAGGTGGTAGCCGTGGTCGTCCGAATGCCTGATGATTGCCTAAAAGGCTCTGACAGGTGTTGAGCTGGGGACCGTAAGGCTTGGCGCCATGGGCAACTTCGAGCGGTGATCTAACAATTCATTCAAACCGAAGCCGCTTAGCGGCTCGGATTAATTCAGGCGTTAGGCGGTTTGCAATGTGAATAATGAGGCTATGACCATAAGCCTAGGTCGCGCGATCGCTACGTTTGGATTTCTCGAAAGAAGTTTTAGGGAAGGCTCTTTATTTGAGACTATGGAATGATTGGGAACCGACGTGGCGGGTAACAGCGTCCACCGGATGTCTGAAGACTGCCTAAGGCTGTTCGGGACGGCGGCCGTTCGATTATCACATTCATCCCGCACCAACGAGTAAAAAATAGCCGGTGTCTTGTCGGGGTGGTGCGTAAGCTGCTGGTGTCAATTACCCATAGCGTCTGTTTTCCGTTGGTGGCGGCTCACCGCCAGCGCTATGCGGCGTCGTTCTTGAGTCTTATAGAGTTGTCCCTCACTGCCGTGCACATCCGGATTCCTGGAGATAAGAGCATGAAAAAATCTAACGAAGGCCAAGGTCAGTCGGCATCGGAGCTCATCTCGAAAAGAATCGCCGAACTTAGGGACTGGCGCGGGGAAACCCTCGGCATAATACGCAAGCTCATCAAGGAAGCAGACCCGGATGTTGTCGAGGAGTGGAAGTGGGTCAAACCTACCAATCCAGGCACGCCGGTGTGGTCGCACGGCGGCATTATCTGCACTGGCGAATCCTACAAGAATGTCGTGAAGCTTACCTTCGCCAAAGGCGCGTCTCTGAAGGATCCGACCCGTCTCTTCAACTCGAGTCTCGACGGAAACGTGCGCCGCGCGATTGACATCCATGAAGGAGAAAAAGTTGACGAGTCCGCCTTCAAGGCGCTCGTTCGCCAAGCGGTCGCCCTCAACAGTTCCGGCAAGTCGAAACCTTTGAAGAAAGCGAAGTCCTAAGGACAGCCTATACGTCGGGGCGGGCAGATGGCTTCGCTATGACTACGCCGCACGAGATAGCCACATGAACGATTTGTTTTCTTGCCGTGCAGCATCAAAGGCAGATCTCCCCGAAATACTCCGTCTCTATGCACAGCCGGATTTAGATGATGGGAAGGTGCTTCCTCTATCCGAGGCCGAACGCATCTTTGAACGTATGGCGCGCTACCCCGACTATACGATCTATGTTGCGGTTTGCAATGACCAAATCGTGGGGACGTTTGCCCTGTTGATCATGGACAATCTGGGTCATTTGGGAACGCCGTCGGCCGTCATCGATGACGTGGCGGTCGATCCAGCGTGGCAGGGACGTGGCATCGGAAACATGATGATCCACTATGCACTTGAAGTGGCTCGCCAAAAGGGTTGCTATAAGGCTGCGCTTTCCTCGAGCATGAAGCGTGAGCGGGCGCATGCTTTCTATGAGTCACTGGGCTTCGAGCGTCACGGGTACAGTTTTCGTGTGAGCACCCAACGCCCCGGTGACCAGAACATATGAGAAACGCCTTCGGCAACTTCTATAAGACAAAATAGAGATGCTGTATCCATCCACATTTTTCCATGGAGACCAGGATGAATAAGCCCATGTCCGAACGACCCGATCAGCAAGTTTCACATGTGGCAGCCCACGGCTGCCCAGCCAGTACGGATCACGACCGGGAAGTCCCGGAGATCGATCTCCTCAGCACACTGACGATCCGAGGGGTTACCCTTCGAAACCGGATCGTGATGTCCCCTATGTGCCAGTATGTCGCCACGGATGGATTAGCCAGCGATTGGCATCTGGTCCACCTTGGCAGCCGCGCCGTCGGGGGGGCTGCGCTGGTGATGGTTGAGGCCACGGCTGTCACCCCGGACGGCAGGATTTCACCGGGAGATATGGGAATCTGGGGAGATCAGCATATCGAGCCTCTCGCGCGTATTGCGAGATTCATGCACTCACAAGGGGCGGTTGCCGGTATTCAGTTGGCCCATGCCGGGCGAAAGGCCAGTTGTGAGCCGCCTTGGAAGGGAGGAGCGAGCCTCAAGACATCTGCGGTGGGTGGTTGGACCCTCGTCGGTCCTAGCCCGATTCCATTCAATGAGGGCGACCCGAAGCCGATGCCCCTCGACGAACCTGGTATTGATGAAATCGTCGCAGCTTTCGAGACCGCTGCCCGTCGGGCCGTGATGGCCGGGTTTCGAGTGATCGAGATCCACGCTGCCCATGGGTATCTGCTGCACGAATTCCTGTCACCTTTGAGTAATCACCGAACGGACCATTACGGCGGGAGCCTGGAGAACCGTATGCGGTTTCTGCTCCGAGTGGCCGAGCGCCTGCGCAGACAGTTGCCTGTGGAACTTCCCCTCTTTGTACGGATTTCGGCCACTGATTGGGTAGACGAAGGCTGGGACGGCGAGCAATCGGTAATCCTAGCCAGGCATTTGAAAGACTTCGGCGTCGATCTCATTGACGTCTCTTCCGGGGGGCTGGTTCCCAAGGCACGTATTCCGGTGGCCAAGGGGTATCAGGTTCCGTTCGCTCGGAAGATCCGGGACGAGGCTGCAATCATGACCGGTGCGGTTGGGATGATCACCGAGTCTCACCATGCCGATGAAATCGTGACCGGCGGGGATGCCGATCTGGTGTTCATCGCTCGGGAACTGCTCCGGGAGCCGTACTGGGCGCTCAAGGCGCAGCAAGAACTGGGCTCGGAACCTTCATGGCCTACTCCCTATGGGTATGCCGTCAAGCGAAGAGCGAAGTAGCACTGGACAAGTCTGCTGCCGGGTGGATTTGAAAGGGGCCTGCTTTCACACCAATGTGGTTTGACATTAGCTGAGTCGCCTGGTCACGATTCCCATATTTCCGTTCACCAGCGCGAGCGCCACCTGTGCGGACCGGGCACACTGCGCGCCGGCGAGCGCCCCTTTGGCTACGACTTGCGACGACCATCTCATATCAGCGACAAGATTAGATCGCACGACCAAGCGGTCGCAGACTTATTCACAGTAGACCAGCGAAGAGAGATGGCCTACAAGCTTGGAGGATTTTTCATGCAATCGCGGCACTGAGTGTCATTCACATGCCTCTTCAGTTCAAGAGGCAGCGAAGGGTTTTCTCGCCGTTTTTGAGTGATCGCTCACCTGTGCCTGCAACTGTTATTGCGGATGACTTGCCGGAAGACTGGCGGTTGCGAGCCAAAAGTCGTCGATGCGTTCTACAATGGTAAAATATTTCTCCAGCACCACCGGTTTCGTAATATATGCATTGGCATAATTGTCATAGCACTTCAGCACGTCGCTTTCTGCATCTGAGCTAGTCAAAATAATTACGGGAATGGTCCTGAGAGCCTGATCTTGCTTGATTTGCGCCAACACCTCCAATCCGCTTTTCTTGGGTAGGTTGAGATCCAAGAGCACGAGATCCGGATGAGGGCTTTCGCTGTACGGTTGTTCTTTTCGAAGAAACTGCATCGCGACCACGCCATCGTGCGCCACATGCAGGCGATTGGGAACTTTTGCTTCCGACAGCGCCTCTTTGGTCAGGCGTACATCGCCGAGATTATCCTCAACCAACAGGATTTCAATTGTGCGCCCCGTTCCTTCACTCATCGTCTTTCCTCCTGATCTTGACTGGAGTGTGGTTTCAATACTGTTTTTTGACGATCCCCGGATTTCATCCGTGGTGATGTCACGCGAAAGAGCGTTTTCTATCGTTACAAAGGGAGTTGTTGGTCTTTATTCATCCTTCGATTTACGCTGCCGTCGAGTGTTCGGTCCATTGACTACTCAATGTAAAAAAGAAGGTGGTACCGACTCCTGGCGTCGACTCCACCCAAATCTTGCCGCCATGGCGCTCGACGATTTTCTTGACAATCGCCAGTCCCATACCGTTACCGGGATATTCAGCCCGCGTGTGCAATCGCTGGAATATGGCGAACACTCGTTCGCTGTACTGTTGGTCGAAGCCGATTCCATTGTCTTGAACGGAAAACCGCCACTGCGAGACACCCTTGGCATCGGATATGTTGCATGCCGAAATGCGAATAACCGGCGGCCGTTTGCTGCTGAATTTAAGAGCATTGCCTATCAGATTTTGGAATACCTGAATGAGTTGAGTCGGGTCAGCAAATACGGTGGGCAGCGAATCGCAGTGAATGACTGCGCCTGTTTCTGTAATGGCCATTTGCAAATTGGCTACTGCCGACCGCGCGCTTTTCATAGCCTCAATGGCGATGGGGGCCGCCCCTCGTCGACCGACCCGTGAATACGTCAGCAGATCGTCGATCAAGTCCTTCATCCGTGTGGCACCTTCGACGGCAAACTGGATGAATTCGTCGGCGTCCTGATCGATCTTCCCCTTGTACCGACGGGCCAAAAGCCCGCAATA
>JACZCY010145177.1_pt1 | contig 16787 bp, 18 predicted proteins | sample 8641821 | NCBI WGS metagenome assembly JACZCY01 (sample SAMN15324609, study PRJNA640507) | soil metagenome | isolation source: intercropping sugarcane | place: China: Luxin town, Laibin City, Guangxi Province | collected 2019-07-25 | depth 10cm m | reverse complement strand
TGCACTGCACCAAGTACAAGACGGAGGAAGCCTGAATGTCAACAGATCCTAGTTTAAGTTGTATTTCCATCCTTCCTTATCGCTGATTCTACCCAAGCACTGTATCATAACAATACAGCACGTCAGCCAATCAGACATACCTCCGGTTGGTGAAGTAGCAATCTCAATGAGTTAGCGAGCTTTATTCCCCATAAACTACGGGTGGCATATAGAAGGTATGAACAATGCACTAGGAATTACCCTTGCGCGGAATCGGAATCAGGAATATATAGCAGGATAACTAAGGCGCAGGAGGTCATCGCTTTGCGTTGACTAGTCACAATTCTACTCATGCCGGGAAGAAAGTATGGATTACACGCCAACCGTTTTGTTTCTTTCTCAAAGAGACTGCAGTAGGGCTCGGCAGAGTTTGGAAGAGGTTGCCAGCGAACGAGGCTGGAAAATATCCACCTTAATCTCCCCAACAAGTTTAACCGCAGATACCACACAAATGAAAGCTGGTCCTCCTGACCTTATTCTCATTCATGCGGCGTCGGTCTTCGAAATCAGTTCATTCCTTAAATGCTTTCGTGAAAGCGCAAAACCCTCTGTGATCGTGGGCGTCTTCTGCTCCGATCGAATCAGCCATGACGATGTTACCGGGCTTTTCGATACGGGTATGGACGACTACATTGTATGTCCCTTCAGGACGGTCGACATGACGCCACGCATAGTCAAGCTTCTTTCAGAAAGGCAATGGACAGAGGATTCCGTGTTGTCAGGTTTTCCATTAGATGATCCGAAAAACGGTCTTCTTGTTTGCACCAGTGATGCGCTCATGAAGCAAATCAGGCTCATCCCTCGCTTTGGAGAATCCAACGCCAACCTTCTCATTGGCGGTGAAACAGGGACGGGAAAAGAACTGTATGCCAGACTGGTCCATGCGAATGGCGTGAGAAGAGAGCGATCGTTTGTTCCCGTGGACTGCGGAGCGATTCCCGACTCGATTTTCGAGAGCGAACTGTTCGGTCATGTGAAAGGTGCCTTTACCGGCGCCTATTCGGATCGAAAGGGACTGATTGGTGAAGCGAAGGAGGGGACACTCTTTCTCGATGAAGTTGACAGCCTAAGTTTACAGGGACAAACGAAACTGTTGCGTTTTCTCCAAAACGGTGAGTATCGCCAAGTGGGATCGTCCCAACATTCCATCGCCGACGTGAGAATTATTGCGGCGACGAACAGTAATCTGTTGGAGCACGTCGAATCGAGGCGGTTTAGGAAAGATTTATACTACCGGCTAAATATTCTTTCTGCCCATCTCCCTCCTCTTAGGGAACGAAAGAGTGATATTCCGTTGCTGGTTCATCATTTTCTTGGGAAGCATGGGAAACCGATCAGCCAGTTGGCAATGATGAAGCTGATGTCGCATGACTGGCCAGGCAATGTGAGGGAACTGGAAGGAGTAATCAATAGAACGGCCATCCTGTGCGGCGATGTCATAAGGGCGCAAGATGTTGAATTGACGGATGCGAAGAGTCATGCATTGACCGTATCATTTCGAGACGCGAAGGAGAGGGCAATTGAACGATTTGAGGCAGAGTATTTAAAACACGTGCTTCTTCAGTGCAAAGGAAATGTCACACTCGCAGCCAAAACCGCAGGAAAAGACAGGCGAGCGTTCCAACGGCTTATCAAGCGTCATAGCTACGACCGCCGCCTTTTTATCGAAAATTCCAGTCCCGCTACACCTCATTGGGTTTGAAGCATCTGTAGGTATTGCGACTCCACTGCCGCAGCGAAATATCGCATAAAAATCAGCTGGCTCAGAGAAGGATTTCACGAATGGATGTGGCAACTCTGCCGCATGCAGAGTATTCAAGTCTTCCGAATCACTGAATATACGTATGCCTGTATGGGTAGGTGTCGGCATCACTTATGCCTATGAGAGATGCCTGATTGATCACCTCGGATTAATCGAGGAAATACTCCATACGCACGAGCTTGAAAATCGCCGTGGTACTCCTGATTGGATTAGACGACGAGAAGAAGGCTGCAGCACAGAAGATGCTGCACGAATGTTCGATCGAGGCTCGAGCCTGTACGGAACAGACATTCACGAGTTACCTTGAGCAGGACGTGAAACCGCTGGCGTTTCTTTTTGTTCGGGTACAGGAACGAGCAAGAGGGGTACAAGCGATCGAACGCTTAATAAATCAAGGAATTGCGACGATTGTGGGCGTAGAGGATCTGAACGGATGGACGATCGGCCAACGGAGCCTTGTCTTAGCCTCCGGGGCGACATGGCTGATCGATACTCATGAATCGGAATGGTGCCAGCAGCTGCTCAATTGTCCTGTGGAACTGCGGCGAAAAAGCAAAAAACAAGAAGAGGATCAGCAGCGGCACATCGAGCTCATGCGGGACCTGAATGTGATCGGAGCCAGTTCTGGTATGCAGGCTGTTTTTCAATGGGCGGTCCGCATTGGATCGTTGAGCGATCTTCCCGCCTTGATTATGGGAGAAACAGGAGCTGGTAAGCAAGTCGTGGCTCAAGCTATTCATAAGCTCGATCCCAAACGGAGCAGAGGTCCATTTGTGGCCGTCAATTGTGCGGCGATCAGCGTGGGCGTCGCAGAGGCCGAGCTATTTGGTCACCGAAAGGGAGCCTTTACGGGAGCAGAGCGAGACCGGAAGGGACTCATACGGTCAGCCCAGGGAGGAGTCCTATTTCTCGACGAAATCGGAGATCTCGATTATGCCATTCAAGGCAAATTGCTGCGGGTTCTTCAGGATAACATGGTTTTGGGAGTGGGTGAAGATGATGAGGTTGCCGTCAACGTGCGCATCATTTCGGCGACGAACAGGAATTTATCGCAGATGGTCGAACAACGAACATTCCGGGAAGATTTGTTTCACCGGTTGAACATTCTGTCGATCACGATCCCGCCTCTCCGAGAACGTCGCGATGATATTGCCCCGCTTGTCCGATATTTTATTGTCAAGCACCAAGCCTTAAGTCGACACTCGGTTCAAACCGTCACCGATGAGCTGATCGATGCATTAGAGGAACTAGATCTGACCGGCAATGTGAGACAACTGGAAAATATCGTCTGTCACATGTTGATAAACAAGGAAGATGACCGGCCGTTTGGATTACAAAATCTTCCGCAGACGCTGCTCTATGACCTGGCCAGAACAAGAACAAAGATGACGAACAATCATACACAACTCCTTGATCCGGATAAGATCTTTGCGTCGGAGGTTTCCCGCTTGGTCCGGGACAACCAATGGGACTTGGCGAGGGCGCTCCAGCATTGTGAAAAGTTTCTTGTCCGGGAAGCTCTTGATATGACGAAAGGCAACCAAGCCCGGGCCGCTCAATTGTTAGGAGTCACGCCTCGTAGCGTGTACAACCTTATTCGTCGCCACCAGCTGCTGGCCCAGTAACCTCGTCCATCCCTCATCACTATCCACGAGATTCTTCACTTGCCATGATTTCGGAACGCCGTTTCCGATGCAGGAATATCAAGGCGGAACGTCATTTCCGGTTTCGGAAGTCATTCAATGCGCAGGACGGAGAACCCTTCGCAAATCCTAGAAAATACGTTCATAACACTGCCGTTCCCGTGGCACATAACTTGAGTAAGCGGAACGTATCATACGACCCGAGCGGATCGGGTGGTGCAGATGGAAGGTAGGACGCGTTGCGGAATCAGTGGGTCCACTTTCGAATTCGAGACGTGTATTACCCGGACGCCGAGAAAGTACTCGATGAATTACACGGTGATGATCTCTTGCAGGGGAGGGTCGTGGAGTTGACGGATAACGGGGGACACGATGGAGCCTATGCGGTCGTGGAAGTGGAAAGCATGCCGCAACCGATTATAGTCCGAGTGGATAGGATTCTGGGTGTGATGTGAATGATACGGCTATGCACACGATTTGTCGTTCCCAAAATCCAGTTGGTCCATGTGCCCAGCGGGAAGCCGGGAACCTTAGTAACGGCGGGCATCATCGCCCGAATGATTCAAGAAGGAGCCAAGGATTTCGTGGTCAGACAGAAAGCCATTCAGATCTTTCGCGACTATGGAGTTCCGGCCAAGGATCGATACGGGGAAGTTTGTGCACTCTTCGATTGGGTTCGACGCAACATTCGGTACACGCGCGACATTTTTGGAGTGGAATTGTTGCACACGCCCAGAAGAATGCTGGAACTCCAGGCCGGCGACTGCGACGACATGACGATTTTGCTGGGAGCCATGTTGTTGTCGACCGGGCATCCGGTTCGGTTGGCGCTGGTAGGATTCAAGCCTCACAAACCGCACGCGTACAGCCATATTTATCCGGAAGTGAACGTGCGCAGGAAATGGATCGCACTCGACGCCACGGTCAGACAGCCGATAGGGTGGGCTCCACCGGCGAGATGGAAGCGGACATGTGCCATTGAAAAGGGGGGCATCACATGCTCATGAGAGACATGTACGGATATGTTCACGAAGTGCCGGATCACCTTCATGAGGCGCTCGAATACGGTGACTATGGAGAACCGGATTACGGGTATTATGCCGAAGACCCTTATGGAGAGGCGGAGCCGTACGGATATTATGGGTACGGCGAGCCTGACTATGGGTACGGCTGGTATGGGGAGCCCGACTATGGTTATGGCTGGTACGGAGAGCCGGAGTACGGATACGGTGATCCGGTCGGATTGCCGTTTCTCGCCCCGTTAGCTGCCGCTGCAGCCCCGTTGATCGGAAAAGCTCTCCCGGCTGTAGGAGGGCTGATCGGGAAAATTCTCCCGGGCGCCGGAGGGCTTCTGAGGAATATTCTTCCAGGCGGAGGAGCGGCGCCGGTTCCTGTTGCTGCTCCAGTCGCAGCACCGGTTGCAGCAGCCCCCTGTCCACCCTGTCCGTCTTGTCCTTCTTGCCCAACCTGTGCTCCGTTGCCTCCGCCGGCACCAATAATAGCGCCGGCACTGAGGAGGAGGCGAAGACGATAGCGGAAGGATCATCAGTCAATAGTAAAGTCGCGCGTTCAACATCATCAGCTCATTGAGGAGGACAACATGATTCCTTTTTTCCCCCCATCCAATCGTCCGTGGTGGCGCCCGGGAATCGGCTGGGTGACGCCAGCCCTTCCGTACACTGGAACGATGCCTCGGAGAATGTATCTGAGATGTTCTGTTTGGCCGGGTCCTCCCGGAATGGTCCCGACTTTTGCGAATCAACCGCAAGTTCCCGGGTTTCCGCCCACGCCGGGGATTCCAGGGCCGATGGGACCCGGTGGGCCGATGATACCAGGCGGGCCGATGGGGCCGGGTGGAGGCCGTCGCCGCCGACGTGGACGTAGGCGGCGGTGATCCAATGAGGGCGCTATTCAGCAGGAAGTCTGTGTGAGTTACATAACTCTTGATCCCGGGCCGTCCTTTGAACAGCGCGAGCGTCGTCAACAGGAAACAGTACGGGACGGCTCGAAGCTGTTTGAGGTGTTTCACCGGTTCAGGCCGTTCCGGGTGGTGCGCAGCGGTTGTGACCGAGTCATTCCGAAAGTGCTGGTCAAGATGGGCACACTCAAAGCGGTGATCTATTCGTCGGACAGGGGACAGCGCGGCGTTCCGCGGACCTATATCCACTTTATGAGAACGCCTCCGACGCTGGCCTGTGATGTGGCAGGCAGACAACTCTACATTCTTGGCGGCCGCTATCGAATAGGGCGCCGAGGCATCGAAGGATAGCTTGTTGAGCGTAGCATGATGAGAGCGCGACGTGGGTTCGACGAAGTCATGATCGTCAACCCCTATGACCCGGGGGCTGACCAACAAGGAGTCAAGCTTATGCGATTTGGATATGCCGAGGCACCTTACATGGGGTACTACAGCGAACCTCCTGAGCAATATGGGTATTACGGAGAAGATCCCTACGGCGCCTATGCCGGAGAGCCGTATGGGTATTACGCTGAACATCCGTACGATGGGTATGGCGGGAACTCGTATGGCGCCTATGGAGAAGCGGATGTGTCGGGCTACTACGGGTATAGGCAGCCGGAAGCCTATGGGTCTTACGGTTATGGGACCCAAGAACCGGTCGGTTACTTTGCGGAAGATCCCATGATGGGCTGGTATGGCGAGGAGTCATATGGACAGGATCCGTACGGAGAATCAGAACCGATGGGATGGTACGGAGAAGATCCTTATGGAGAAGATCCGTATGGAGAAGACCCGTACGGAGAGTCCGAGCCAATGGGGTGGTACGGCAGCGTGCCTGAGATGGTCGGATATGGTGAAGGTTACGGAGACTATGCGGCCATGGGCGAAGAGAACCCTCCGATGGGCTACTACGGTGAATCCGACATGAGCGGGTATGTGCGGGATGCTCCTCCGGTGTTCAATCCGGGATGTCCGCTGCCGACAAACGTGGCGGGTCTCGGCGAAGCGGATACGTTGGCGGGGTATACCAAGCCGGCGGATGTGAGCCCTTCCTGTCCACAGTTCACATCGCCTTCGTCGTCGCAAACTCCGCTGCCCGACACCTTACGTCCGCTGTGGTGAATAAAGGGATGATGAACACAAAGAGAGAATAACCATACTTGTCAACAGGAGGGTGAGTCATGGCTGTCGTACAAGGGATTAAAGAGAAAGTTCATTTGCCTGTATTTGATTGTGTGAGAGTGAAGTCGGAGGAACGACTCGGGAAGGAAGAGCGATCCAACACGTGGAAGTTTTTTGTCGATGTTCAAGGAAAAACGAAACTTGAGACCAACCTGCAGGCAGCTTCGCTCCTCCCTCACTACAACACATTCGAGGCGCGGGCCATGCGTGTCGTGATCAGCGACCTTCCTCCGCAGTTTCCAAGTGATGTCGACGTCGAGTTCGAAGACGATTTTGACGTGGATGATGCCAAGGACGACAGCGGCACCGTTCTCACAGGCGTCACCGCGGAGGTCACGCTGGGGTTGGATCGTGCCATGGAATTACTCAAACAAGCTCGGGAAGACGATGACGGGGAAGTCGACATCGACGTAGACGAAGAAGGTGTCGAACCGAGTAATCCAGCCGCCGTCGAAGGAACGATTACGCTGACCGTCACGGACCTTGAAGATGCGATTAAGGACTTGAAGGATGATATGCCGGCCCCTGAGCAGTTCAGGCCGAACGATGGCGCCGGAACGATCGTGGGAAAGATCGTCTACAACACCGTGACCAGCCTGTATGTCGGTGAGAAAGTCATGATCGAGATGCCCACGTGGTTTTTCCCTGGTGGGGCTGGTCCTTACTCCGAGACTGGGAAGTTTACGACGCACGGCGAGCCTTCTCCGATTTCCACCTTTAAGTTCGCGGAGCCCATTTACATAGACAAAAACCAGAACTTCCGAGTTGAGATGGAAATCCCGGATTCGGATGTGCTCAAGGAAATACAAAGAATCTACGGGCCATTTTTTATTTGGGTAGTATTGGATGGCTTCATGACACGCGATGTCCAGTAAGTGGAGCAACGTTCTTGGCGGGTCTGGAGCAGTCCCGCCAAGAACTCTATTCGCACACGTCTGTCGTTTGCGTGAGAGGGGTATGAGGTGATTCGCTCGCGTCCGATGTCCCAGATGTCCGAACGGGGTCGCCCGTTCCAGCGGCCGCCACAGCGTATGACGCCGTCGCCGTCTACAGGGACGATCGTCCCCTATGACTATGCCGCGAAATTTCACCTCACCGGACGAGTGGGGAATGCGTTGCAGGATGTCATCACGATCAGTCCCGACGGAGGATTCGTTGCCACGGCGATCGGCTACGGGTTTGAAGAAATTCGGGAGCGGCCGCTTCCTCTGCTCTCGCCTGTTCAGAGCACCGTCCCACCGATTATCCCGGCGGATCTCACGCTGAGTCGTTTCCCGCTCTTGGCCCTTATTAACGGTCTTCGGGCTAACCCCAAGATGGAGGGACTCCTCTTCCAAAACAGTGGCGGGTTAGCGATGTCCACGGACCCTCTGACGGTGGAGAGCGCCGATCAGGTATTTCAGATGCTCCGGCCGTCGAGAGAGCTTTCGTTCCTCTTCAGCATGGTCGATAGTGCAACCGGGCGAGAGCTTCAAGATGAGCCACGGTACAACGTGGCATCGTTGGGCCGAGCCGACGGGCAGCGCCCCTTTCAGCAGTTGGCCCAGCCCGTGAGTTTCCTGCCGCGCTCAACATTGCGACTGCAGGTGCAGGAACAGACGAGAGATGTGCAGGGAACCCTGTTCATCGTATTGTACGGCTACAAGGTCTTGGCCGGATCGATCTGTCCGGAGCCGGCTGTGCAGTCCGCGTTGAATGCGCTGGTGCAAGGCGGCAGTCGAACGTCGATCGGCGGAGAACCGATCATCCCTTTTGATTACGTCACAAAATTCTCATTGGAAGGAAAACCAGGCAACTATCTAGAGAATGAAGTCGTCGTGAATTCGGAAGGCGGTTTTGTGGCCACCTCGATCGGATATGGCCTCTGTGTCGATGATGAACCGATCACACTAGATATTGGTGCATTGCCAGAAGAGGCAAAGATCACTGCTGTGCCAGAAGGGGGGGGGATCGCTGCTGTTAAAGAGATAAATCTGGCAGAGGTCCCGCTGAAAGCGCTGTTGCCTACCGATGCCGTGCGAGAGGGATTCCGCCTTCGTCCAGAATATCTTCGTTTAGTCCTCACTGGTGGAACGACACCGGGGTTGGGCGTCATACCGGTATCGCTCGCTCAAGAGGCGTTCGAGCGGCTCAATCGACCGGAAGATGTGTCGTTCGAGTACGCCATCTACGATACGGGAATCGGCAGGGATTGGCAGAATCAACCGATCCACAATGTAGCCGGACTAGGCATTGCGAATGGGATGCGGCCGTTCAAACGATTCGTGCGGCCTCGTATTTTTGAGCCTCGCTCCACGTTGCGCATCGGAATTAAAGAACGGTTCGGCAGCGGTGAGTTGTACATCGCGCTGCATGGGTATCGGATTACCACTTCATCGTCGCGGAGAAGATAATCATGGAGCAACAACAGCTGGGTGAAGCTCGAGTCGGCACAAATCCAAGACGGCAGATCCCGTATGACTATAGTTTCGTCTATCAGCTGGCAGATCTCGACGATCCTTCGAAGAGTTTTGTGAACGCAACGCAAAGTCAAACAGTGACGGTCAGCATCGAAGCTCCGTTCACCGCCGTTTCGATAAGCTATGCGTTGCTCGTGCCCGATTCGGACATCCGATTCGGTCCGGGTGACATGTCTGATTTGGAACGAATTCCGGATGGGGGAGATGTGCTGGGACTGTCGGCAGTACGGCCCCCTCTATCTCCCGCGATTGCCTTGACGGATCCTGTCCCTCCCATCGCCCCCCGATCACTCTTTTTTGGCGAGGTGATACGTTCTCTCGCTCGAAAGTTGGATGAACAGGTCCCCCAGGGGCGGTCCGACATTGGGCCGAAGACAGCACAGATATTAGCAAGTGGAATCAGGCTCAGCCCCGAGCTCGCTCGGAGGTTTTTGCTCTCGGACGGAGCAGAAAGGTTGGATGCAGAAGACCTGGATGAACTCTTTCAACCTGCAGGAATGGTTCCGGAAAGGATCCAGTTTCTCTATGCGCTCCATGATGAAGGGACGGGCAGGGCATTTCAGAGCGAGCCGATATTCAATTTGGCCGGATTAGGCATCGCGAACGGTGATCGACCGTTCCGGTACTTCGCTGCACCCATTACCTTCATGCCGAGAACGACGATTCGTCTCGATGTCACGCCGAAGTCGGAGTTTCACGGCGAACTGCATGTGGTGCTGCATGGCTACAAGGTGCTGGGAACTCCCGGCACGCCGACCGGTCGAGCAGTCAAGCGGCGACAACTGTCCAGGAGAACATAAATGCGCCGAACTACCAACACGGCCTCATCGTTAGCTCAACTCAAACACGAAAAACCAGCAATTGGGTCCGAGCTCTGTGCAAGTTGCGGAATTCCCGCGGATGCGGAATATTTTGACGAAGCGATGATCACCGATGCTCCCGGCCTTGGTCGATCGATTGTGGTCGCCGCCTTTTCTCTTCCGTCGCAATATTGCGGGATCTTGCAGTATTTCTCCCAGTACACCGATCTCTTTGCGCAGGGCGCCGCCAATGTCGAAACACCAGGGATTGAGTGGCTGATTTTGCTCAACGGTAGGCCGCTCTATCCATATGTCAATCTCAAGCACGTGGTGAATCCATGGGGCTATGGCAGCTTTCCCATTGCGATCCGTTTGGAAGACAGCTCGACCCTTGAGTTCATGGTGAAAGGTGTGAGTGCGAGCAGCCAATTTAGTGGATCTAAGCCGGCCCGCGTTGGAGGCCGGTTGGTGGGTAGGTATTGGTACAACCATAGTTATAGCGATCGTGAATCGTGACACAGCATCGAGGTCATCATGGGTCCCTGTCCGGTCAGGCCAGGCTTATCGCGTAGAAAATTTTCCGGTGAATGGGTTCGTGACGCAGCTATTGGCAAGTGAGCTTGAACGGGTGCTGGAACGATTTGCCGGAGAGTCCGGATTTACGGAAGCGCACCCTATCGACATTGTGTTCAAGCTTGGAACGGTCGGGCATCATCAGGTCGGGCGCGCAGCCGACATCTATACGGTCGGTGGCCGAGGATTGGACGTATGGAAAGCACGATGGGATCGGGCCCTTCAGAAAGCGACGGAAGGGACCGTTCCGCGCGACGCACTGGCGGAAGAAAAAAAGAACAACTTAGGATGGCGGCTCTATAAGGCTTTGCAGGCATACGGACGCTGGTCACAGCCGTACGGCTATCCGATCCAGATGTTCGGCCCATGGACGAGGAGCGAAGGACCGTGGAGGTTCATCAGCGATCGGCTCCTGTATGCGCATCGAGACCATATCCATGTCGCAAAGTAAAAGAGGATGAAACCATCATAGACCATGGGTCACGAGCGATGAGATGAAGCGAGAGGAGGGACGTATGAATTGGAGTCGTTCACTTCAACCTTGGCCATGGGCAGGACCGGGAGATATCGAACTTCTCAATCGACCGATCGCTGCTCCACATCACGTACTGATTATGACCTTCCCTCAGAGAGTCAATGGGACGGTATTGAAGGGAAGAGGTGGAATTCCCTCCGGGTGGAAGCGGATGGATGATAGGTTCGGACCCTCACGTGACGAATTCAGCATCGATACCGACGGTATCGATGAAGACGGTCATGTTGAGGAATCCGACCAACCCGATGAGCGACAGCGTGTCAATCAAAGCTCGGCTCCGAGGCTTGTGCAGGGCATGGTTCTCTCAGATCGCGAAGGCCGCTTGTATGAGAAACAAGATGAGCGGGTCCGCCTTTTAGGAAGAGTGATGAAGGACGTGCACGGCCGATTGTTTGAGTGCATCCCGCAAGGTGAATATGCTTGTGTGAAACACGATGCCGATGAGGATCGCGAAACAGCGATCGACAATGACCCCGAAGGTATTTCCCTTGCGAAGAAGAACTTTAAAGGGTGGGTACCGCTGTTTCACGGTAAACCAATCAAGAGAATCGTTCAATTTGGCGAGGTGAAAGGATTGTTGCTGTCTCAAGTCATGGAACCGAATCGATTGCGCGATGAGCATCGACTGTTATGCCAAGTTGAGATATTTGAAATGACCCGAAGCCGATCCATGGAGTCCTTTGCATCAGCCCTCTTGTCTGAAACGGGCATCGCCGGGCAACTGCAACTGCTCACGGAAGCCATGATGCATAAATTGCAACTGACTAAGGTGCTGCCGAGAAGCGCTACCCTCCCGTCGATGGGAACACGTCAACCCGGCATGCTCTTATCCGGAGATCGTGTATTTCGACTGATCCTCGTGAACGACCCGACGAGTAACCAGGGTCCTGTGCATCCGAGTAATCTGAAAACGTCCACCGGATCAAAGAAACTCCAGGATAAGGTGGAATCAAGTGCGGAGCCATTGAACCATGCCACGTCGTTGAAAACGTCGATACCCGAACGATTCTTGAAGCCATGGGAATTCCGGCTCAGCAGGGAGGAAGCGCTGTACGATATGGGCGTGCAGGGCCGAAATTCCTCGCTCCTTAATCGATTCCGAGGTTGGAGGCAAAACGGCGAAGAGCTGAGCAAGTGGCGGGTTCTCTTGGCCGGAAAAGAATTGGACGAGCAACTCTGGGGTGTCAGGCCTCCGAGGAATGTCTTTCATCACAGTGAAATTAGAGAATGGGCGCAGCGTACCCTACAGCAAGCAGGATATAACGTCGGAATGATGTTGCCGGAGTGGGAAGTGTATTGGAGAAGAAAAGGAGTGTAGCAGGCCGAACGAACGCACAATTCATACTCGAAGAGGAGGACATCATGGCACTGTCAGCGGTGGCAGTAAAAAGTGGCGCTCAAGATACCGCCATAGGGATCGAGGTCGACGATATCCTGTCCGGACACGACAAGTTTGTCGCGATGAAGCGCCAGCAACAGCAATTGGTCGAAGCCTTGGAGCAGCAGGTGCTCACAGCACTCTGCGCCGAGCCGGAAAAAATTCAAACTTTAGACGAAGTGGCAAACAAGTACAAGGAAGTGCAAATTGCCAAAGACAAACTGATCGCCATTACAAATGTCGTCAATTCGCTTGAGAGTAAGTTACTGATGGTCGTGAAGGAGGCCGCGAAGGACGACCCCGAAGTGACGAAAGCGCAAGTAGAAGCCAAACTCATGGCACTGGAGGCCAAGCGGGAAGAAGACAAGGGATGGATAGAGCAATTGAAAAAAGCTCTCTGCGAGGTCGAAGCCATGATGAAACACCCTCCGTATGTTCAAAAAAGCGCTGGAGGGCGGGCTGCCGACGCAAAAGCTTAAACGTAATGAAGTCATACTCTGATGCATACGGGACTTCTGCAAGTCGCATGACGATTGAGAGATCTATCGTGCCGCGAGGAACAAATGGGCTACGTGCAATGGAATAACCTATCTGAATTCATCGACGGCTGTGCTTCATGCGGCCCCAGTTGCGGGTGCAAGCCCTGCCAAGACAAGTTTCATGGATTCGGGGAACGCTATATCAAGGACGAAGATGACGACGATGATACCGGCTCGGATGAGAAAACCGCCGGGTTTTCTCTTGGGTGTGGGGCGACTGGCGGGAGAAATTTCCTAGCCGGCCTTGGTGCGGTACGTCTTCCTGTCAGGCGAACAATCTTTGCGCCAGCTCCAAAAGCTCCGGCAAGAGGAGGCGGGCTCCCGCCGCCGATCATTGAATCTAAACGGGCCAAGGTAAGCAGGCGAATCAGTCCCATGATAGGAACTCCTCCTCTACACGTCGATCCCTTTACGGGACGGAGGTTTCCGATCTCGGCGACGGCTCAGTTCCCTAGTTCTGTAAGAACTGCAATTCGGCCTGATGTCGGGGAGACGGAAGCTTACAAGGCGGCTCTGAAAAGGGGAGAGGTCGGTCTTCAAAGACCAATCGGAGCCAATGATCCCGGGCCGGACTTTATTACGGCAGTGCGCGATAGCGGAGGGAGGGTGAGAGAAATCGTTGTGAACGATGTGAAGACGAGCGGAGTCGGGAAGTTTCGTCCGCCTGTGCAAGGATCAGCTGCCGTCAAAAAGTTGCGAGCATGGGATCCGGAAGTACGGAGGGCGGTGGCTCGCGTCAAAACGGGCGATCCAAGGTTGGATCGAGACATTAAGCAGGCGATGTGGGAGGGCCGCGTGCGTCTCAGGCAGTTGGAAGTGGACATGTCGCCGAGAGGACAAGGAACGATTACGGAGGCGCGATAGCGTCTTTGGGGCTGATGAGGTGTCCGACTCACATGTTTCGAAATGGTATTCAGCATGAATGCGCTTATGCCGCAAGCGGCTCTCCCGTATTCGCAGTTTGCCCGCACGTATGATGATGCCGTTGGAACCTGGTACTTCCGAGGTTTGAAACGTGCATTTGAACGACTGCTCCATCTGCACAATGTCCGCTTTTCTTCCGTTGCGGATCTGGGCTGCGGCACGGGGCTGTTCGCTCGCTATTTGGATCAGGTATGGAAGGTTCCGGTGTTTGCCGTCGATCGCTCCGGCGCGATGCTGCGACGGGCGGCCACCAATTGCCGGGGGGGAAAGGTCGTCCTGTTATTACAAGACATTCGAAACGTTCACCTGCCGGCGCCCGTTGATTTGATCACGGCCAATTTCGATACGCTCAATCATCTCCTGACCGTACGAGACTTGATCCGAACATTTCGAAGAGTCGCGGCCAATCTGACACCCTACGGACATTTCTTGTTCGATATTTTGACGCCATGTCAAGTGCTGCCCCCTGCACGATCGACGATCCATCGGTTCGGCACCCCCCGGTGTCGTGTTGAGCAGCTCATCAGATGGCACCCCATCACGAATATCCTGTCGATCAAGGTGAGACAACGTTGCACTGCGGGCACGGCTCCTACCATAGAGCTGCATCATGAGCGGGCGTTCTCGGCGAAAGAATTGGGAAGGGCGTTGTGCGAAGCGGGCTTTATTGTGCGAGGGGTGCATGACGCAACCACACTGGCTCCGGCCACTCAGTGCGTGCCACGGCTACTGATCTTGGCCCAGCGGATAGCTAGTCTGGACTGTCGGCTCTGACGAAAGGACGTGTGTCACCATGTACTATCGAACTGCGCCGGTTTTCGGTGAAGCAGCGGATGTCGTTGTCGGTTCTACCTTACGGCCGGGCAACCGAGGGCCTGCAGTGGCCGACCTTCAACGGAAGCTCAACGCCTGGGCCGCCCAATCTAATCTGAGCCTGTCACCGTTAGTCGAAGACGGTAGTTATGGTCCGGTCACGGCGGCGCGAGTGCGCGCCTTTCAACAGACTGTTGGTCTGACCTCGGATGGCATAGCAGGTCCCCAAACGCAACAGCAGCTCCAACGTTTTGCCGGAGGCTCCGTCTCTCCGTCCCCTCCGAACATGCCGCGAATCACACCGAGTGAATGTGACCGAATCCGTAAATCCTGCGAACTCGTGGCCAAGTTCGATTTCGATAAGTCAACGTTGAGACCGGAGCATTTCCCCATCATCAATGGAATCGCTCAATGTGTCGCGGACAGCTTCGGAACGCCGACTCCCATACGATCAATCCTCGTGATTGGGCATACAGATACACGCGGGCCGGATTGGTACAACTGTGAGCTGGGACGGAAACGTGCCGCGTCCGTGCGCATGGCTTTGGGACAAGCCATCGGCGGGGAATGCATGGCTCGTGGCCTACGGTCCTGTCCCGTGACGATGGGACAGATTCTGACCCAAAGTTTTGGAGAGAAAAATGCATTGCCGGGGATTCCGGGCGATGATGCCCAAAACCGAAGAGTGGAAGTGTGTCTCTTTACCACCCAGGCGGCACAGTTACGTCCCGGAGCTTGTGTCGCTGTTCCACCGAAGCCGCCTGCGCTCGATTGCAAAAAAACACCACAAGACCCGCGATGCAGGCGACCGCCCGTTGATTGCTCGGTCCAGTCTCATCCCGACTGTCCACCTGACTGTGTGCGATTCCCTCAGGATCCTCGTTGTCCTCGACCGTCATGTGATGAGCCGGAACGCAATCGAAGAATCGACGCGTGCATTGATTCGACGAAACAGTGCCTGATTGATTGCGGTGTCGGAGCTGGAGCAGATGTCTTGCAATGTCTTATGAGCGGCAATCCGGCCAAAATCGCCGCATGCAATGTAATCACAGGAGGAAAGGGGTGGTGGTGCATGAGGAAATGCAGAGAACAGTTGCTGGATTGCGACCGACGGGCAAAGCGGGAGACGAACTGCATGTGAAAGAGGACTCGCCATGTATATGCAGACAAATTTGGGACAAGCGCCAATCAGCGGGAGTTGCTCAGGCTGGGAAAGCGATCCGGAAAGTTTCAGCAAACGGGTCGCGGAACACTATGTGCGCACCGTGCTGGGGCAGCCGCTTCACGCGAAGCGCATCGTTCCCTATTGGCCCAATAGCAAGAAGGCTATGGAGATGACGTTTTCAGATGATCTCGCCGTCGGCGTCAGTTTTGTCAAGATTCCGGATTATGTGATTGCGCTTCGATTGCGCGCGCAACCTCCGGGTCCGCCTCGCTACTATGTGTATTCCTGTACGCCGGACGGAAATCTGGTCCTCAGCGAGCGTCCGAAACCTTCCGCTGATCCGAAGAGACCGACCAGTCTGAAGATGCGCAGTCTGTTCGGGGGGGCAGAGCAAACGGCTGGATGGTTCGGCGAGCGGTCCGTGCCCTTGTGCGGGACGCTGCACGGAGTCCGCGGCTTTGGGGAGCCGGCCGTCGCTGCTGGCCCGAAGGCGGACCTCGTCTTCGACAAGTTCGAGTTCGGCCTCTCGCTCGTTCCCGCGGCCCACAAGCCTGCGATCGATGCCCTCGCCGACCGGATCGTCGCGATCGCGCAGCAGATGCCGGGACAGCTCGGCACGGTCCGCCTGGTGGGCCATACCGACTTCATCGGCACGGAAAAATATAACCAGGCGTTGGGGCTGATGCGAGCGAAGGCGGTCCGCGGGGTGCTCGCGACGGCGATCGAGGCGCGGCTTCGCGGCGTCACGTCGCGGATCGAGATCGTTCCCGAGAGCCGCGGCGAGCTCCAACCAGCGACGAAGGACGCGTCGTCGGCTGGCCGCGAGCTCAACCGGCGCGTCGAGGTGTTCCTCGCGCTGAAGTTTGCGGGCACGCCGAGGCGGCGGTGGCCGGACCTCCGGGTCCCCAAGGACTATGATCCCGACCGCAAGGGCCCGCCCTACCGGCCACCTCCCTCGTCGACGGACCGGATCATCACAACGGAGGTCCCAAAGCTGCCGCGGAAGTGCGTCAAG
>JACZCY010019651.1_pt1 | contig 17021 bp, 18 predicted proteins | sample 8641821 | NCBI WGS metagenome assembly JACZCY01 (sample SAMN15324609, study PRJNA640507) | soil metagenome | isolation source: intercropping sugarcane | place: China: Luxin town, Laibin City, Guangxi Province | collected 2019-07-25 | depth 10cm m | reverse complement strand
CGCGCCGGAATACAAAAACGCCCCACGCCAAGGAGAGCGCCCTTTGTAAACCGGGGGCGGGAACCCCCGGCGGGGTTTCCCCCCCTTTGTTTTTGGAGCGAGTAGAAAGAAAGATTCGAGAGAATTACACGAGCACGAGTCCCGCACCGCGGATTTTCTTCCACGAAGAAGTGGTCAGGAAAGCGTTGAATGATGACTCACTTCCTGGAAACCGTCGGTAGGCCTCCCGCATATGCGGATAGGTCTGACAGGCCTGCCTCGGGGCGGCGTCTCTGATCAATTGTTCCAACCATCGAGTCTCAGGTTCCGGCAGTGAGATGGTGTGATCCTGCCGGGAGCCGGTAACCGTGAGGGTTGATCTCTTTCCGATCGACTCACAAGCCACTGCTCCACCCAGCCAGACCAAACGCCGCTCTAGATCGAAATGGTCATCGATCGTCCGTTTTTTGAGCAAGCGTCTGAGCCATGTGGAAGATACCTGAGGGAGCGGGACTTCATCATCGAACCATTGACGAACGTCGAGATCGAGCCCCCGCCGTTCAAGGTAGTTCAGGAGCGATCGTCGCAGCCCTTCGCCGAGCCAGGTCGGCGTTTCCCCTCGATCATCGTGATGCAGAAAGTCATTCTCTGCGAAGCCTTGAAATTCCGGTCCGAGAATGCGCACCGCATGGGCAGTGGGATCCAGTCCCACCGGGCTGTGAGCCGTGACTGTAAAACGATGCCAAAAGGCCGATTGAAGGAGATCTGCCGCGACAAGCTGGCGGACTCGCTCGAGTGAATCGATGGTTTCCTGAATCGTCTCCGATGGACAACCATACATGAGATAGGCATGGATCAGGATGCCGGCATCTTTGAACCCGGCGGCGACCAGCGCGGTCTGATCGACGGTGATGCCTTTCTTCATGTTGTCCAGTAGCCGATCCGAGGCCGCCTCAAGCCCCGCCGTCACCGCGATACAACCGGAGGCGGAAAGAAGGCGGCACAGGTCCGGTGAAAAAGCGGTCTCAAAGCGGATATTCCCCCACCAGGTGATATCGATCCGTCGCTCCAAGAGAGCAAGGGCGAGCGACTTCAGGGCCGATGGCGGCGCGGCCTCATCAACGAAATGAAACCCTCTCCGGCCGGTCTCGGCTATGAGTTGTTCGATCTGCCGGATGAGCCGCTCGGTCGGAGTCATTTCGTACCGACTGATGTAGGTGAGCCCTACATCGCAGAACGTACATTGTTTCCAATAGCAGCCGTGTGCCACGGTGAGTTTATTCCAATGACCTTCCGACCAGAGGCGATGCATCGGGTTGGTACTGTCGAGAATGGTCAGGTAGCGATCCAGTTCCAGCCCGCGGTAGGTTGGACAGCCGATGTCGTTCATCGTGAAGTCACGTGATAAGGGATCATCGGCATAGACCACGCGATCGTGTCGGCGATACATCGTGCGGCACAGCGATCGGCGCGGACGCGAGCCGGAAATATGTTCAATTAAGGAGAGCAGCGGCCGTTCACCGTTGTCGAACGTAATAAAGTCGACATAATCGAACACGCGAGGGTCGGCCACCCGGCGCAACTCCGTGTTCACATAGCCGCCGCCGATGGCCACAGGCAGATCCGGGCGGTGCCGCTTGAGCGTCTTTGCAATGAGGAATGCCCCATAGAGATTACCTGGAAACGGTATGGAGAGACCGACCAGCGAGGGGTTGACCCTGTTGAAGTGTTTCCAGAATGCTTCCAGGAGCCATTCATCAGTCAGACTCGGTGGCTCTTCCAAAGCGGTCACGATTTGATCAAATGATGAGGCGCTACGCCCGATATGCTCGGCATATCGACTCAAGGTGAAGTGCGGTGTAATAGTGGCTTGCACTAAATCGGCGAGATCTTCGAGGAAGAACGTCGCCCATTGTTTGGCCCTATCAGCCACCGATACAGAGCGCGCGAATTTGCGACGACCGCGGAATCGTGGGCCCTGGGGCAACGCTCCTGGTTGAATCAAGCGAGCGGCGATTTCAGGGGTTTTGCCTTGCAAGAAGGCGACGACCGGTCCGATCATTTTCACGTAGGTCTGTTCGTCCCTCATCATGCCGAGGGCTTCCTTGGGGAGTGAGACCTCCTGACCGTGAAGTTGTCGGAAGACAGTCCGGAGGCCCTCTGGGCTGAATAGGCGCAACACCATCTCGATGCCCAAGTCGGCTTGCTCTGCCTCGATTCCACGGGACTGAAGAAACCCCGTTAAATAGGCGGTGGACGGGTAGGGAGTGTTGAGCTGAGTCAAGGGAGGAATTACCAACAAGACAGGAGGACAAACCATGGGCTCGACATAGCATACGGATCTGCGGGAAAGCTATGACTTAGAATGATGAAGATTCGCCCAGTCGGCGGCGGTCCATGCGAAGAGACATCGGCCAAGTTCAAAAGAAGAACCGATCGTCAGCTACTTCTTTATGTCCAGGATACTGCCGAGTAAAGCATCCCCAGTTCGTAAGGTCTGGAGATTCGCTTCAAAACTACGTTGAGCCACGACCTGCTGTACCATTTCCTCGCTCAGATCCACGTTCGAGAGCTCGACCATGGTTTGATTGCCTCCAGTGTCGCGAAGAACGGTTGGGCCGGATGAGTCGTCTTTCTCAACAACAGGGAGGACCCCATCGCTCGGGATTTCGACGAACTCTGTTCTGGATTTCTTGAACCCTTCGGTATTGACGTTGGCGACATTGTTCGCAACGACCTCGATCTGTTTGCCGATGGCAGCCAGGCCCGACAGTGCTGTATGGATAGCGGAAATCATGCGGCACCTCCATTCAGTTAAGGCTGGAATTCAGAGGAAGGCGCCGGGGGAATGGGAGGAGCCTGACCGGTCAGATCATTGATTGTATGGCAGCTAGGCTGACCCTGGAACATGTTCCGTCCCTGTTAAGGTCCCTCGGCTTTGCGTCCCACCCTCTCGGGTGGTTTGCCCTTTTCACCCTTTCGAAAACCGTATCGGCAGTTTGATCGAAGACTTGAGCTACGATTGGCTGAAGTGTAGCAGAGGCAGATCAATGGCAACGGCGGACGACCGCCATGAACCGGCAGAATCGAGTACATACGGTATAGTTGGATTGTTCGAACACGACCGCGAATGATGGACTGACACCGGGTCGCTTGCGGAATGACCTTGACGGGTTCTTCTATCGAGAAAATACACTTAGGTACCGATAAGGTATGGCTGATGGACCGTGTTCTTGGTACCGGTGAGGCGACAGTGATGCAGGTCAACGTATGACGGTTCCTGCCGCACCCATTTCCGACCATCCTTCCGATGGCTCGCCGGCTTGGCTACCGACCCGAGAGGATATCTCCCTCATTGTCGAGACTTCGACAGAATCGATTTTTATTACGGACCAAGAAGGTCGCATCTCCTTTCTCAATTCCGTCGCGAAACAACTTGTCGGAAGAACACGTGATGTCATCGGACGGGAATTTCACGACCTTATAGGCTGCCTTACGTCAGGCGAGAATGAGGCAGCCCAGTGCCCATTCGCTCGGATGGCGAACACCGGCGAGCCTGTCGTGATCTCTTCCCAGGTTTGGAATCGAGAGGATGGGACTCAGTTCGAGCTGTCGCTTTCATTCTGGCCCAGAACGCAACAAGGCGTGCCGGTCGGTGGCCTGGTGGTCGTCCGTGATCTGACCGACGCGATGGAGATTCAGCGGGATGTCCGACGCGCAGCGCGGTTGGCCGAGGATGCGCCGAATCCTATTGTAGAGTTTGACGCGACGGGTGCCATGCTCTATGCCAACACCGGCATGCTGAATGTAATGGGGCAATGTGGACTTCTCGAAGCCGGCATTGAAGCGACGTTCCCCTCAAATCTATCGGCAATACTGCACGAATGTCTCGCGACCAATTCCGCTCTGTCACGGATCGAACATGTCGTAGCGGATCGGGTTATCGCCTGGTCGTTCTTTCCGCTGAGAGAGTTGGACCTCGTCCGTGCGTATGGACTTGATATCACCTCGGATGTGGCCTTGCGCCGCGCGAAAGAAGCGGCTGAAGAATCTGCGCGGGCGAAAGGGATCTTTCTCGCCACGATGAGCCATGAGCTTCGAACTCCGATGAACGGGGTGCTGGGATGCACGCAGCTCCTCAAGGGCACATCGTTGACCGACCAGCAGCGGGAACTGGTCGACACGATGCATCGCTCGGCGGAGGCGTTGTTGACGTTGGTGAACGACATTCTCGATTTTTCAAAAATCGAAGCCGGTAAGATGATCCTCGAAGTGGCCGATGTCAATCTGCGGGCGCTGATCCGCGACGTCACGACGTTGGTGGAAGGGTTGGCCGCCCACAAAGGTCTTACTATTTCGGTGAAGATTGATGCCGATGTCCCGGAGGAGTTTCGAGGTGATCCGATCAGGCTGAGACAGATTCTCTTCAATCTCGTCGGGAATGCGATCAAGTTCACAAAGCAGGGAGGGGTTACGATTGTCATCACTTTAAAACGAGATGCGACGGATGAACCTGACGTGGTGGTTTTGCAGTGGAGTATACAAGATACGGGCATCGGGTTAACTCCTGAACAACAAACTCATCTGTTTAAGGTGTACGCACAAGCCGATGCCACGACCGCCAGACGATTCGGGGGAACGGGCCTCGGTCTCATGATCTGCCGCCAGCTCGTCGAGTTGATGGGAGGGACGATCTCTGTCAACAGCCGGTTCGGTCACGGCAGTACGTTCGCCTATACCACCAACCTTCTTCCAGCCATTCATCGAGATCCCGCGGCATCTTCGCTGGGCACGGATCAACGCGGAATAGGAGAACCGGTGGGGCCGCTGCGCGTCCTGGTCGCGGATGACAATGAAATCAATCAAGTTGTCGCCTGTAAATTTTTACAGAAACTCGGCTGTCAGGTCGAAGTTGCCCGCACGGGCTGTGAAGCGGTGGAGGCCATCACTCGCACAGCGTATGACGTCGTGTTGATGGATTGTGAAATGCCCGAGATGGATGGCTATGAAGCCACTAGAGAAGTTCGTCGCCGCGAGGAAGGGACGCCGAACCATCTGCCCATTGTGGCTCTCACCGGTCATACGTCCGACGAAGAAGTCCAGAAGTGTCATCAGGCCGGCATGGATCGGGTCGTGACTAAGCCGGTTACGTTGTCCGTCCTCCGTGCGAATCTTCAGGAATTGTTACGCAACGTCGACTCCTGATACAGCCTGTTGGTCCTCTCTTTCTTCCTTTGCCGGTGGGGTAGACTCCGTCGAGCCGCTTCGGTAAAGTGGCGCTATGATGAGTACTCTCCCCGGCGATAGGTTTACTCTCTACAGCGATTTCAACTGTCCTTTCTGTTATGCGCTGCACGAACGATTGCACGACTTGAGCCTTATCGACCGGTGTGAATGGCGTGGGGTGCAGCATGCGCCGCAGTTGCCCCGTCCCATGAAACCGTGGAGCGGCTCGTTGGGGGCGGAATTGCGGCACGAAGTCGCGATGGTGCAGCGATTGGCACCGGGCTTGCCGATCGCGTTGCCGCCTGGGAAGCCGAATACTCTGCCCGCAATTGAGCAGGGGATTGCGCTCTTACGAAAGGATCTGCGGGACGGGATGGATTTTGTTCGGCGAACGTACCGTGCGTTCTGGTGTGACGGTCGAGACATTTCTGATCCGTTGATTTTGAAGGAGTTGGCCGGAGAGCATTTTACCGAAGACATCGACGGGCAGAACCAGGTCATCGCACAGAAATGGGAAACCGCTTGGCATGCGACGGGTCAAAATGGAGTTCCTTTACTTGTGTCTTCCGAGGGCGATCTGCTCGTCGGATGTGTACCTGAGGAACAGGTCAGGCAGTTCTTTCTGTAACCGGGTTACGTCGGGAGCCGAGGGGAGTTCTGTCGGGGAACGTCAATTCGGCAACCGCTGATTTATCCAGATCGCCTTTTCCCAATTGCATCAAGCGGCGGTATTGGCCCAAGGTTGCGAGCGCGACGGGAAGCGAGAGACCGACATTCTGCGCCAAGTCGAGCGCGATGGCCGAGTCTTTTGTGGCGTGGGCTGCCGAAAAGTAACAGTCGTGTGCTCGTCGCTGCATATCTTCTCCGTCCGTTTCCAATACTCGCGAAGCAGCTCCGGTCTGACCGAATACCTCTCGCAGGAGAGTCAGATCGATCCCCAGCGCCGCCCCCAATCCTAACCCTTCGGCCAAGGCGGCCGTATTGCTGTTCATCACCATGTTGACGAGGGCTTTGACTTTTGCCGCCTCCCCGGCGGGGCCGATGTATCGTACCGTTGTTCCGAGGGTGTCCAGCACCGGGCGAGCCCTGTTGAATACTGTCTGTCTGCCTCCGCACATGAGATACAGGGTGCCTTGACGCGCTTGAGTTATGCTGCTCGCCATGCAGGCCTCAAGGGTCACGCCACCGTGCCGTTCAACCGCCTGTTCGATGTCGATGTGAAGGGCCGGAGTGAGGGTCGCGCAGTTGATGAACAGGCGATCTTTCGTGTGAGCCATCAAGCCGGTCGGGTCTTGTTCCGCATAAATATCCCGCATCGCGGCGTCATCCGATACGACGGTGATGACGATATCCGATATTTCGGCAACGCGTGCCGGTGATACGGCCGCCTCCGAGTCCAGTTCCTGTGCCAAGGATTCCGACGCTTCGGTATGACGGTCCTGAACTGCCGTGATGCGGTATCCCTGATCCTTCAAGCGCCTGGCCATATTGGCGCCCATTCGACCGACCCCGACGAACCCGATGCGTGCTTGCTTGACTGACATGAGAGAGCATCCTTTCCGGAGTCACGTGACCAATGTGGGCTAGAGCTGAGGGTCCCCTGTCTGTTCCAAAGGAAATTGGGTCCATCGAAGTTTGGTCTTCCCATCGGTCGTGGTAAATCCACGGTCGTGGAAAGCGATGACGCTGACGCGTTGTTGCTTCTTTTGGATAGGTTGAAGCTGGGGAATGCCGTCTTTGGTGTGCACGGTTCCGCGAAGCGTCTCGACAATCAGCAAATCGGTAGCAGCGGTGGGTTTGATCGCCCATACGAACGCTGCGGAACCTCCGGCGTAGGTGCCGGATCCCTCCCATTGCCCGACTAAGTCAGGATCGACTGTCTTGAGTGGGAAGCCGGGTACGCTGGTTGCTCCGCGCCGGAGTTTCCACAGTTCGGATGGAATGCGCGTGGGGGGGGCATCGGTTGAGAGCCTCTTCCAAGTCGCCTGAACACTGCCGGTGCTGGCGAACGAAGTCGGTGTCGTCTTACGGTAAGTCCCTTTCCATCCAAGCCCCTTGAACGTGTTCGCTCGCTCGAGTGACCATAGACCTGCTTCAGCGTTCAAGATACCGTCAAACTGTATCATCGATGAGAGCGACCACTTCAGATTAGGCTGAATGATGAGGAGCATATCATGCTGGGTCGTGCCCAGTGTAACATGCGCGTGCCAGCTGCCTACCAGGCTCGTCGGATCAAACGATGCAGCTTTTTGGGGCCCGGCTTGGATGTCAGAAGGGGCGGGAAGTGTTTGTGTGAGCGTCACCGGCGCCGGCGAAGCGATGGTCTCGGCGTGTGCTCCACGGCCGGTCATGGAGGGTGAGCCGGAGACTGAGGGTGAAGCAATGGTTGTGGCTGATGGAGGGAGAGCCGCTGTTAAGGACGCTCCATACCGGGTTGCAGCGATCCTGCCTAATTGGGTGGCAGATTCACCGAGCTGTTTCTGTTGGGTCGAGGAAACGATCACGGTCACAAACGCGTCTTTATGCACGAAGGTCAGTCGAGACAGAGTCGGAGAAGAGTCGATTCTCACCGCTCCGTCGCCCAGACCGGGAATGAGATGGCTGTCACGTCGCAGACGCTCTTTATTGAACCATGTCCGCCCGTCCTTCCCAGGTGTCTCATCAAGCTGGACCGTGACGGCATTTCCCTCATTACGGCGAGCTTTGAAGATACAGGTTGTCGAATCGGCCAGTGTCCCGTCCTGAACCGGTTCTCCGAGCGCCAGTTCTGCGTCTGCGACGGTCATTAAGGAACAAGGGGATGTCTTCGAGCCGAACAGGCCGGATGATTCACTGCACGAAAGAAGCAGGGGAGCCAGTGCGAGAAATATGTACGGGAGCACGCGGGAGAACATCGCAACGTTGCCTCGATGGATCCGTGGTTACGGATTGTACCGTGAATGAGTTGAGGAGTGCCAGCGGTGCTCGGGCCATCGCATCATATGTGTTGGTGCGCAAGAGCCATTGGGCGAAAGAGAATCGTCACGCTCCTCGGCATCAGCCGGCCACGAACCTCAAAGCCACGCCATTGATGCAGTAACGGAGACCGGTGGGCCTCGGCCCATCCTTGAACACGTGGCCTTGGTGGCCCTCACACCGTGCACAATGGACTTCCGTTCTGGGCATGAAAAGTTTGAAATCAGTTCGAGTCTCGATCACGCGCGGATCGATCGGCTGCCAGAAGCTGGGCCAACCGGTCCGGCTGTCGAACTTGTGCTCCGATGAGAAGAGCGGCAAGTCGCAACCGGCGCAATAATAGATCCCTGCTTGATGGTTCTCATGCAGCGGGTTGACAAACGGTCTCTCTGTATCTTCGTGCCGCAGGACACGATAGGCGGCAGCCGGCAGCTGTTTTTTCCATTCTTCATCGGTCTTCGTGACCTTGACGATGGAATCGATTTGAATATTAGGCGGCATTGGATTTCTCCTTCATCGGTGGTGTGATGTCTTTCAGTCGGGAGGCGCGCCGAAGTCTTACAGGGTTCCTCAAGAGATATCGTCGCCCCTTTGATAATAAAATGGTACGGTTCAGGAACCCAGAATGCAAGGGCTCAAGGTAGGGCTCTGTGCGAGGCACACCGTCTCGAATGGCCACAGACTTGAAATAAAACGGATTTTGCAGGCAAGTTGACGGTATTGCCTTGTCAGTCATCAGCGGCGGTTCTGCGAAGTAGCTTCCACATTTCTCTAAACGATGGATGAGGCTCCGTCAGTTCCGGGTGAGAAAGGTCGATCTGAATGTCATAGAGAGAAGTGTTCACGTTCTTGATTTGAGCGACCGGGTACCAACATTCATACCGTTGGTCCCAGCGGTCGCGATAAGCTAGCCGCAGATAGCACCTACTCAATGCTTTCATGCGGATCGGTGCATCTTGGCTCAGGACGATAGGAACAGAGTGGCGTTGATAGCGAGGACCTTTGGGGTGAATGCGTTGGACCGCAAACCGCCCCTCCCACCCTGCCAATTGGACGATGCAATCATGGGCTGCTCCACGACCCACGTTTTCCACCTCGGGTGTCAACGTGACCACCTCGCCTGCATTCATCGCCGACATGTTGGTGATGCGAAGCATGGGTAGATGCCCTTGAAACTCGCGCTTGATCTTCCCGGCGAATCTATACAGCGAAAAAGCGCCCGCGCCACCGATGACGAGTACAACGAGCAAGGCGATCAGCAAGAGCCAGTCCATGATGAAATTGTCCCTAGGAAGTGCGTGGTTCTCGATCAGAAACAAAGAAACCCTACGTGGAGGGGAGGCGAGTGTCAACTAACGGTCTGCGTGCAGAAACTCAGATCACATGGACAGCCCGAGGAAGCCTCGATCCGAATCGCTGCAAGAGGGGAGAGCCGGTGCTTCGCCGCAGGCGTCGGTCGTTAAAAGTTCACAACGTTTCTCTGGTTACTTTTTCACACATTCGATCAGCACTGCAGGAGGGTGAGCGAGATAATCCGACCAGAATGTCCCATCATCCACACCCTGGGGATGTGGAGAGACCTCCGGCAAATGAACCTTGAAATCGGGGAATCCTGCCTCAATAAACGCGGTCTCGTACGCCTCCATGGGTAAATAATAATTTTCGATCTCGAATGAAGAGTCGTCCAGATAGACTGTCCAGACGATGGGAGCTCCTTCGTAGGCGCGGTCTGTGAGCGTAATACTGAAACCGTACTTCCGGTAATCGGCCTGCGTGAAGGCGTAGAGATCGGGATTTCCTGTGAAGGTAACGAACCGTCCACCCGACTTCAAACGGCTCGCGAGCCCACGACACATGGCCAAGAGCTCGGCCTGGTTACGCGCGTAGACCAAAAGCCAGGCCGACACCGCGAGATCGAACTCCTGCCGAGCGCTTTCTGTACGAGCATCTTCGACGCGGTATGTAATGCCCAACGGATGGCGTGATTCCTGGTCGAGGGCTAAACGGATCATGGCCTCGGAGCGATCAATGCCTACGACTTCACCCGCACCGCATTGCCGGAGTTTGCGTGCATAGAAACCTTCGCCACAGGCGACATCAAGGACTTTTTTCCCTTCAAGATTTCCGAGGCGCTTCATTATTGAGTACGTCTCGATCCGCGAACGCCACGGATGCTCTTTACATTGCTTATACTGGGCGGCAATCACGTTGTAATCAGTTGTCATGCGTTTTCATCCGGTTGTCCCAACACTCGGCGGCTTCCAAGCAACAACGTATCAAGATACAAAAGGAGACTTACGCTACGGTTTAGCCGCAGTTCCAGCTGAAAAGACGAAAATTGCTGAGAATATATGGCGGTGGGGCCAGTCTGTACCCAACTCGTCTCTGCGAACAATTCCCTGTATCAGGGAAAAATACAGGGAAAATCTCATGTAATGAGCGTTCATGCACTGGCTCGTTCCGTGACAAGCCCGCTCCAGAGCGGCTTCCGTCGAATTCAGTGGAGTGTGCACCTTCCGAAGAACAGGGAATTAACAGGGAAATGGTGTCCGAGACCTTCTTCACTCTGAAGTAAAAGGAGAGCATGTCTTCTTGTAATCTCTTCAGGTCTCCTGACCTGTTCCATGAGGCCCATGACCTAGCCCCCTTAAACGGGTCCAGATCCTATGCTAGGGTCGGGCCGAAACGAGGGCCGCATGCCACCTTTGGGTCACACCGTCGAACAGATTCTCGCCAAGCTGCGTGAAGCCGAAGTCGCCCTGAGCAAAGGGCCGGCGGTGGCCCAGGTCTGTCGGAGCTTGTGACCGTCTGAGCCATGTCGGCACGGTGGGCCTGTCGGCTGATGTGGTAGTGCTGGTGCATCCAGCACTGTATTTCCTGCCGATTGGACGATGAAGATGCTCCTTCGCATCACCGCTACTGAATTATAGGACAGGCAGGTCTGCCAAAGAGCACATATTTTACATCCGTCTGCTTCCCGGTTTGCGGGGGAGTCTGTTTGTTGACACCAAAGCCGAAGGCCGTAAAAAGATTACCAGGGTCGTTTTGTGTTATGGGGGCACGGCGGATCGTGACGTAGTCGCCAAACCGATTGGTTCCGACGTCGCTGTTGGTGGTGATGTAGGCGACGAAGTCTCCCCAAAACCCCACGACATGGTTTTCGTAATTTCCATTGCCACCATATTCGAACGACATGCCGAGCTCGCCCGTGCAGGCACTCGTTGAGAACGCCGGATAGGCAAACGCATAGCCATTGTTCCAGACCTGTACCTGCTGGATTTTGCCAAAGTTCTTATTGCGATCAAGTGTCACGATCTCGATGTGCGCCTGTTTAAAGTTCCTATCCGTGCCCGCCGTCCAGCCGAACCAGATCTGATTGTCGAATCGTGCCGCTCCGATAATGCCGTTCCGGGGGAAGGAGTTCCCGTTCGGCCCGTTAAAGTTCTTCGCCAACCAATCCTGGTTGTCGGGCGTCGTCGAAGTCGGCGCGTTATTCGCCCAACTGGAAATCCCGACATCGCGCCAGAAGTACGTATTGGACCCTTCTTTAAGCGAATAGACCGTGAGTTTGGTATTTCCGTTGTGTCCCGCCCAGAAGATCTCGTCGCCTGTATTTTGCGTGAGATGTTCGCCCCATATCTTCGAACTTGGCGCATTGGCGGGATCTGTAAACTCAAGCGTGATCGTGCCAGCCCCTTGAATATCCGCAAGCGACGTACGGACAACTTGGAATCCGGCGGTGCAACCACTCCCTCCACCTGCATCCCAGCTGATGTAGAGTGAGTTATCTCCTATCGAAAGGTCTGGATAGTCCGGACCTGTACATTTGCCAAAGAGACTAGGCGTCAGATTCCAATAGGTCCATGCGGTGCCATTGCTGTTCTTGATATCAGCAGGACTCGCCATGGCGAGGCGATATCCGGTACCTTGCAACAGCCAAATAAAGCGGTCGATAGAAGGGGCATACTGAATGATCTGGTCGCAGCAGAAGCCAATGGCATCGTTCGGAAAGATTGTTGTCGGATCGAGGACTGTGAACGTCGCCCCCCCATCTGTTGAAAAAGCGGCACGCCAATTCACGGAGAGAAAGATGACTCCATTGCCGCTCGCGCCACTGGGCTCTGCACATACGGCCGCGGAATCGCCGCTGCAGCTTTGCCCGGCGCCGGTGATCCCCACCGACTTGTTGACATCGAACCTGATAGCGGGCGGATCGCCAATTGGTGCGGGTTTGATCTCGGTGCCGCTGGGAGTCGGCGTGCTCGGCACGTCAGGATTCGTGGGAACCGGCGGCGCCCCCGCGTTGACTTCATCTTCGTCCATCTGCGGCGGCCGAGGAGGATATTTCCCTCCCTCGACCTTGTGCGGCGGCAGTTGGGTCGTGCCGAGTTGACCGGAACCCTCAGCGGGGGGCGGAATGACCACGGGTGTGTGAACCTTGAATCTGTGACTCTCGCCTTTGTCGAAGTCTTTGTCGCCCACACGGCCTCTGTAGGTACCGTGCAGAACCAGTTCATACCGTTGACCGCCGACAAGCCCTCCGCTGCTAAATTCCGCCTGGACGATCACACTGGACCGTGCCGGGATAGTCCCGACAGCCAGTGGCAACGGCGTTTGCACAGCAGTTGATGCGAGGGTGATCTTATCGATCTGCACATCGGTCGCTGGATGTTTCATGAGGTTTGCCAGCGGCGCAGCGACCAATAACCTATTGGGCTGAGGAGTAGCAACGCCCGCGACGCCGAGGGAAAAATCCTTGTGAGATTTCGGACCGTCCATGTCCTTCACATGACCGCAGGCGTTGATGAAGAAAGCGAGGAAAGCGAGTGAACCGAGCTTGTAAAGCATATGGCCTCCACAGGTAGACTGCATGTGTCATATACGCATGGTTGAGAAGCTGGCTCCACCCACATCCTAGGCGGCCGAATTACACTACCGAAATAACGATCGACATGACATTCTACGATCCCAGCCATGCAACGACTCGATGTGGACTTCGCCATGACGGAGTCCCGGAATCTGGCCACACCGCACGTCCACCCTGGGACAGTGCCCATGGGGCATATAGGTTCATCTGCCCGGTCCAGCGTGAAGGAACCGCAGAACCGTTCATCGGTATCCCCGAACGATGGTCTTCTGCCTCATAACTCCGCCGCCCACTTGTTGCAGTCTCAAATGACGCCCTTCCGCATCACCGGAGTCGATGGCGAGCGGAGCTCTATCACATACGGGTTGATACTGGGCCTGAGTTTCGCGGAGTGCGCTTGAGTTGTCGATATGAGGTTCGTCTATGAGTTGTGCGTGTGGCAGCATTAGAGCTCTTCCTGAAGGAAGCCGCAGTATAAACGGTGTGGACAGCTTGTCCTTCCTGGAGAAAACCCTAGTTCTAAGCGAGAGTACGTACCCAAGTGCGCTTCTACCACCCAAGACGATGCACGCTCGGGATCGCCCCATAACCAACGCTCATGCTTGTCGTGCCCTATGGATCCTAGGGGGGTGAGGCAGGTGTTGCCGCACGGTAGAGAATCTGAGCTACCGTGACTGCAACTCATACTGCACTGCATGGAGCAACGCCGGGAGATCGAGAGGCTTGGTCTGCCGTGCGTCGGATGAACTCGCCAATAGGCTTATAGCATTGCCCAGAAGGCAATGGCTCAGGAGGAGGATTCCCCAATGCGGTCTGGAGTGGGTATCCCGTCTCGGTCGGAAGAGTCATTTCCACTCAGCGCCGAGCGGCATCACAGATGGCATCGTATAAGTGTTCAACAGCTATCTCTTTGGCCATGAGCGTGTGGGCTCCCGCCATTGACATGAGTTGCTGATTCTCCTCCTCGGCGTTCACGGATAAGCCGACGATCTGAATGGTGGGGTAGAGAGCCCTAATGATGGCGGTGGCCTCGATCCCGTTTATGCCGGGCATGCGAATATCCATGACCACGACCGATGGTCTCCACTGTTTCACTGCTGTTATGGCAGATTCGCCATCTGCGGCCTCGGCCACTATCTCGACATCGGCATACGCGTGCAGGACATTCCGCAGAGATTGTCGAATCATTGGATGGTCGTCCACAAGCAAGACTTTAATCACGGGAGCCCTCGTGTCCAGTTGATTGGTATGCCTCTCTCACGACTTCATGCGGCGGGAGCTCGGATGCCCCCAAAGCAGTGTTTATGGTGATCCCCCAAGTAGGAGGATTGCAAAGGCATGGTTCCTTTCGGGCTTGGGTGATCCTATTTGGCATGGAATGCAGGACAGCTGCTGCCTGCAGAAATGTCTTCCCTTCTTGAAAGTAGTCAGGCAGCCCCGCTGTCCCAGGAGCTTTCTCAAGGTCTGTGGTGATTCGGTCATGACTTCTCCCGACTGGTCGAGTCACGAGTGATTCATGCTCGGTCCAGCCATATCAATGGTCGACACAGGCCGATCCAATCTTCTCCATGCCAACCCCAAGATATGTTCCGTCCGTCACCGCACTTCCAGTACGCCTTCCTGGCCCTTCTCGCGATGGCTCTTCATAAACGGAAGCTTCTTATCGCAATAGATGGCAAACGAACCTGGGACGGTGGGGGTGAACGTGATCGTCCGGCTTTCTCCGGCCGGGATTTCTTCCCGGATATTCAGTCCGGATTGAGGATCATCAATGATGACATTGTGAGGCACGACCCACGTCATGCTCTGAAAGGTCAGTTCGACTCGTTGCCCGGCGGTCACGACAAGATGGTGCGGAGTAAACGCATAGCTGTCGGCTTCTACCACCGCTCGTTGGACGCCGTCGGGATCGACCGGAATGCTGACCGTGAGGGGACTGCCTGCGAACGAGAGAGACACCAGCATGAGCAAGCCCATCGCGAGCGAGATTCCCATACACCGATATGTACAGGCTCTATTCGGTAATCGTACACATGGCTGTGTGCCCATAGTACTAGGCATTGCAATCCACACTATTGGGAATAGGAGCACGCTGATCGACGGCATAGGATGCGAGCAGGCCGAGGTGTGTGCGCGCTTCCGATGCGCGTAAGGAGTGTAGTGCGTGAAGAGCCGCTGAGAGATATGTGGCCTGCGTGTGTTGAACCCGATCCAAAATACCCTCCTCTCTCAAGAGCACTGCGACTTGACCGTGTCTCCCGTCCTCTGTCTCCAGTATCTGTCGATAGTATTGCATGGCCCTCGGTGAGCCATAGCGTTCCAGGTATAACAGAGGCAACGGCAATCTTTGATGGAGAGGGGGGCGTGTATCTGACAGTTCGAGCGGCACCGTGTCTTCATCAATGTCGAGCACATCATCGTGGATCTGAAACGCGATGCCCAGATTGAGGCCATAGGTCCGAAGGGCCTCAATCTCGTCCTGAGTACCTCCGCCTAAAATGGCTGGCACCGTCACGGACGCGGCAAACTGAGACGCCGTCTTCCCTTCCACAATGCGGAGATACTCACCCTCCTGATCTCCATCACTCTCGGCCGTGAGTTCACGAAGTTCACCGAGGCAGCATGCCTGGGCATATGAGGTGAGGGTCTTCACAGCGTCAGTCACGCGTTGCAGACCGAAGTTGTCTTGTGACTGTTGTAAGAGGGTAAAGGCGCGAAGCATCAGATAATCGCCCAAAATCAGAGCCGGGCCCATCCCCACCTGGACATGCAGCGCACGCTGGCCCCGCCGTTCCTTGGCATGGTCCACAATATCGTCGTGAATGAGCGACGCTCCGTGCAGGAGTTCGAGGGCTGAGGCGACGGGGACCATCGTGGCCAGCTCACTACCAAGAGCATCAGCCGCCATAAAAGCGAGGAGGGCTCGGAACATCTTGCCGCCTTGAAGATATTTACTCAGAATGGTGGTATCCGGGAATTTGTTGAGATCCGAGACGATGAAGTCGCGACAGTCTTGCAGGGATGGAAGGTACCGGTTCAGAACCGTGTGGAAGGCCATCGAGTTCCCTCACATATGCTTCCCATCAGGCCGCGCTGTGCGGGTCAGAGTACAGCCGATTGAGGCTTAACCCCAGTTCGATCATCATGCTCTCGCATCGAGAAGGACCCAAATGCCAATGGCGACAAACCCAACGCCAGCTGCAATCTTGAGTGCACGAAGCGGGACGTAGGCGGAGAGCTGAGCGCCAACCAGGACCGCGATCAAGCTGGAGAGTACGAGCGCGCCTGCGGACGCGAGAAAGACCCCCACCTTGCTCGTGTTCTGCTCTGCGGTAAAGAGTAACGCGGCAAGCTGCGTCTTGTCGCCGAGTTCCGCGAGAAAGACGGTCGCAAAAATGGGCCAGAGTGTCATCTCCATGCCTCCTTCTTACGGACTGAGAGGAAAACCATCGGCTGCACTTGGAGATAGGCCAAACGTCCTTCCCCATAAAGAGGGGTGCCATCATCGACTATGTCGTAGTATGGGAAAATAATCCCAATCATGTCAAGCAGGTTCTCACGCCTCCGTACAAAACAGAAACAGGCACCCTGTCACTCGGATCGGCTCGAAGTCGTTTCTTATTGCAGAAGACGTGCAATCACTGATGGACTCCACCGTCAACCGACACGGCTGGGCTCTCTTCTCCGCGAAAGAGCTGGTAGAGAGCATACAGGGTTTCCGTGCGGGGTGAAGATGGATACTCAATGTTGAGCACCTTGCTCAGCTGGAATTCGACCATCGCATTGTGAGGCTCAGACGATATTGCTAGTGTGATACGCACGCGGCAGGAGGCCAGGGACCAACCACAGCGCCTTGCCATTAATTGGCCATCAAGACTCCCTGTAGGCTCACGCACTGCATTCTCGCTTGAATAAGTTGCAGCGACTTCGGCGAGAACCTCCGTTTATGGTTTAAACTCCACTGCCGTCGCCTTCACACTGCCACCGACGAGTG
>JACZCY010082028.1_pt1 | contig 17205 bp, 17 predicted proteins | sample 8641821 | NCBI WGS metagenome assembly JACZCY01 (sample SAMN15324609, study PRJNA640507) | soil metagenome | isolation source: intercropping sugarcane | place: China: Luxin town, Laibin City, Guangxi Province | collected 2019-07-25 | depth 10cm m | reverse complement strand
GGCTTGCCCGGGAACCGTGACGAGCCATATCTGGCTGGAATCACAACGGTGACTGACTGTGAGACCTTAGGCATCTCCAAACGCCTCGGACAACTGTCTGGGCGAGACAGTTGCGGTGCCGACCATTCCCACCACGATGCCGGCTGCGTAGTTCGCCATGACCGCTCCGGTCTTGATGCTTGCCCCGACCGACAGGGCCAGCGCCAGGGTTCCGATGACCGTATCTCCTGCGCCGGTGACGTCGTAGACCTGCCGAGCCTTCGTGGATAAATGCCACGAGGCACCGTCGCCCTCGTACAGGCTCATGCCTTTTTCACCGCGCGTAATCAGGACGGACCGGCACCCAAGACGCTGCCGAATCATCGCTCCCGCTTCGTCGATCGTCTGGTCGGCGTCGCCGTGCAATCCGGAGGCTTGAACCGCCTCCAGATGATTCGGTGTGAGTACGGTGACACCTTTGTAGTAGCTAAAATGTTCAATCTTGGGATCGACGATGACCGGGACCTTTCGTAAGGCTGCGAGTCGTGTGATTTCGGACATGAGTGTCGGCGACACCACTCCCTTGGCATAGTCCGAGACCACCACGCAGGACAAATCTTCGATCCGTGACTCCACATACCGGAGAATCTTTTGCCGCAGCGCCGCTTTCAGTTCGCTTCGTCCTTCGATGTCATACCGCACGATCTGCTGATTATGCGCGATGACCCGACTTTTTCTGGTCGTCGGGCGATCATGATCGATCACCACACCCCCACGGTTTGATCGTTTGTTGCCGAGCTCCTTCATCAGCATGCGGCCGCTTTCATCCGATCCGATCACACCGCAGAGATCGACCTTTCCCCCCAGCGCCAGGATATTATTGAATACGTTGGCCGCCCCACCAAGTCGGAGCGATTCCGACTCGACATGGACCACCGGAACCGGCGCTTCCGGAGAGATTCGACTGACTCCTCCCATCACATAGTGATCGAGAATGAGGTCGCCGACAACGAGAACCGATGCTTGTGGAAATCGTTGGAGATACTGCCGGAGTGTCTTGGGTGACGGAGCTTCACTCTTCCCATTCGAATCCTCTCTCGGAAGAGCGCGACTGCTTTTCTTTACTGAATCGCCTTGCCGAATCGTTCCCACCGAACCCACTCCGTCCAATTTCCCTGTCCATTCCAGGACCAATAGATACGAAACGCCTTACCGCGGATCTTTTCTTCGCGCACGTATCCCCAGAACCGGCTGTCCAGACTTTGGTCGCGATTGTCGCCCATCACGAAGTAGGATCCCTCGGGGACGGTCACCGGTCCGAAATTATCACGAGGATTGACCGTGCCGTCGATAATACCGGGGTCGATTCGTTGTGTAAAAGCCTTGTCGTCGAGCAGCTGGCCGTTCACGAACACCATCTTATTCCGAAGCTGTACGGTATCCCCCGGCAGCCCGACAATGCGTTTGATGAAATCTTTCTCTTCATCCTCGGGAAACCGAAACACGACGATGTCACCCCGCTGCGGCTTGCCGAATGCTACCACCGTCTTAGAGGTGTAGCAATTAACCGGAGGAAACGTCCATTGCATCTGGCAATCCATCGGCCACTGAAGGCCATAGGAGAGTTTGCTGACCAAAATGTGATCGCCGATCAACAACGTAGGAATCATCGACCCAGATGGAATCTTAAATGCCTGCACGACGAACACACGAATGGCGAATGCCAACAGCATCGCCACGATGATCGCTTCCGCATACTCCCGGACGATGGACTTCCGTCCCGATTGGTCCGCGTTATCCGCAAGCTTGGCTCCCGGAAGCGATGCTTGCTCTCCTCCCCGCGGAGAACCTGGTAGCTTATCCACATTTCTTTGATTCTGATCGAGGCTCATTCTTCCCCGACTCGTAAGATGGCCAGGAACGCTTCCTGCGGAACCTCGACACTGCCGACCGCCTTCATCCGTTTCTTCCCTTCTTTTTGTTTTTCCAGCAACTTCCGTTTTCGCGTAATGTCGCCGCCGTAACACTTCGCCGTCACGTTCTTTTTCATCGCTCCGATGGTCTCCCGGGCAATGATCTTGTTCCCGATCGCCGCCTGAATGGCGATCTCAAACATCTGCCGGGGAATCAACTCTTTCATCTTCTCAGCCATTTGGCGACCACGATGGTACGAACGTTCGCGATGCGTAATGAAAGACAGGGCGTCCACCGCCTCACCGTTGAGCAAGATGTCGATCTTCACCAGATCCGACTCTCGGTATCCGAGTAATTCATAGTCCAGGGAGGCATACCCTTGTGTTCTGGACTTCAACTTGTCGTAAAAATCCAGAATAACTTCATTCAAAGGCAGTTCGTAACTGATCATCACACGGGTAGGATCGAGAAATTGCAAGCTACGCTGAATGCCTCTCCGCTCTTGGCAGAGCTGGAGAATGGACCCCATATATCGCTCGGGTGTAATGACCGTCGCGAGAATAAACGGTTCTTCAAACGAGGCGATGTTATTGGGAGGAGGCAATTCGGCCGGATTGTCGATCTCCAGCTTGTCGCCCTTCGTCGTGGTTACGTGATAGACCACGGTCGGTGCGGTGGTAATCAGCGTCAGGCCGTACTCCCGTTCCAACCGTTCCTGAATGATTTCCATGTGCAGCAAGCCCAGGAAACCACAGCGGAATCCGAAGCCGAGCGCCAGCGACGTTTCCGGCTCGTAGACGAACGATGAGTCGTTTAACCGAAGTTTGACGAGCGCGTCCCGCAAGTCCTCATACTTCGCGGTGTCCGTTGAGTACAGTCCGCAAAACACCAACGGCTTGACTTCTTTGTACCCGGGAAACGGCGCGGCGGTGGGAGTCACGGCATCCGTCAAGGTATCGCCGATCTTGACGTCGGCGACTTCTCTCATGTTGGCGCAGAGATACCCGACCTCCCCCGTCAACAGTTCGGCCTTCTTCGTCCGTTTAGGGGTGAATTGTCCCACCTCCATGACTTCAAATGTCCGGTCATTCGACATGACTTTGATCTTCATCCCCGGTCGAATCGAACCATCCACCAATCGTGCCAGAACGATCACGCCTTGATAATTGTCGAACCAGGAATCGAAGATCAGCGCCTTGAAGGGTGCCTGCGGATCACCGAACGGGGGAGGTATCCGCGCAATGACCGCTTCCAATACCTCCGATACGCCTTTGCCCTCCTTGGCACTGATGGGCAGAGCATCGGCGGCATCCAACTGGAGTACTTCTGAGATCGAATGTTTCGTCCCCTCAACATCGGCACTGGCCAGATCGATCTTATTGATGACCGGGATAACCGTGAGATTATTGGCCATCGCCAAATTCACATTGGCAATCGTCTGCGCCTGCACGCCCTGAGTGGCATCCACCAACAAGAGCGCCCCTTCGCACGCCGCCAAGCTCCGGGAGACTTCATAGGTAAAATCGACATGCCCCGCCGTGTCGATCAAATGCAACGTATACGTCTTCCCGTCCTGGGCCTTGTACCGGATGGCCACTGCATGGGCTTTGATCGTAATGCCACGTTCCCGCTCGAGGTCCATGGCATCGAGGATCTGGTCTTTCGCCTCTCGAGCAGTGACTGCGCCAGTAACTTCTAGGAACCGGTCAGCGAGGGTTGATTTGCCGTGATCGATATGAGCGATTATGGAAAAATTGCGTATAAGGCTTTGCAAATCCTAGCTCGTCCATGAAAATCGATTCATTATAGTAACTGCCTCCCAGGTTGTCAAAGAGATCGATCCCCACCTATAATCACGCGCCGCACAGATAACCGGTTCGTCACTAGCCACTGACCATCAGTCAGTGAATGAGCAATTCCTATCGTTCACTCATGATTGACTAGTGACCATTGGCTCCAGTGGATATGGCTCGACAACCATCTACCAAGCAGCTCAGGGACTGGGACCATCGCTATCTCTGGCATCCATTTACCCAGATGCAAGAGTGGGAACTGGAGGAGCCGCTGATTATCGAGCGCGGCAAAGGTTCTTACCTCATTGACACAGAAGGGAGAAAATATCTGGATGGCACCTCGTCTATCTGGGTCAATCTCCACGGACATCGTCACCCGACCCTCAACCGCGCCCTGAAGAAACAACTCGACAAGATTGCACACTCCACGTTCCTGGGCCTCTCCAATCCCCCGGCCATTGAGCTGGCGCGCGAGTTGATTCGAATCGCGCCGAAGGGACTCACACGCGTTTTCTATTCCGACAACGGCTCTACGGCGGTAGAGATTGCGCTGAAGATGGCCGTCCAATATTGGCAGCAGCGGCGTCCTGAGGCCGGACCAAAAAATACCTTCCTCCATCTCAAGCTGGCCTATCACGGAGATACGATCGGTGCTGTGAGCGTCGGCAACATCGACTTGTTCCATTCGAGGTTCAAGCCGCTGCTGTTTTCGACCCTGGAAGCAGAACCGCCCTATTGCTACCGATGTCCGCTCAAACTCGCTTATCCTTCTTGCGAGATGGCATGCATCGACCCAATCGAGCAGATCTTGAAACGTCGTCATCGTGAACTGGCCGGCTTCATCATCGAGCCGCTGATGCAAGCAGCTGCCGGTATGATTCTCCAGCCGGCAGGCTACTTAAAACGAATCCGTGAGCTCTGTACGAAGTACGATGTCCTATTGATCGCCGATGAAGTGGCGACGGGATTCGGGCGAACGGGCCGAATGTTCGCCTGCGAGCATGAAGGCGTGACGCCGGATCTGATGGCGATCAGCAAAGGGCTCACCGGCGGCTATATGCCTCTGGCGGTCACATTGACAACGGATGAGATCTACAGAGGTTTTCTCGGAGCCTACGATGAGTTCAAAACCTTTTTCCATGGACACAGTTTTACCGGCAATCCATTGGGCTGTTCCGTGGCTCTCGCCAATCTCCAAGTCTTTCGTCGGGAGAAGACCCTTTCCCGCCTCTCGTCAAAGATCAAGCTCCTGACCCAATGGCTGACCCCAATGGCTGAAATGCCCAATGTCGGCGATATCCGTCAACGTGGATTCATGGTGGGTATCGAGTTGGTCAAAGACAAGCGGACGGGAAAACCTTATTCACTCGAAGAGCGAATCGGCCACAAGGTGACGATGGAAGCGCGCCGTCGCGGACTCTTGCTGCGGCCGATCGGCAGCGTGATGATCCTGATGCCGCCCCTCAGCACATCACCCTCTGAACTCAAACGCATGGTCGCAATTCTGCAAGCCTCCATCGAAACCGTGACTCAACTCCCTGCATCCAGCCACTATTCAAGTCCATCCACCGGTCCGGTCGGTCTATTGAGCAGTGAGAATAAGGACGTGTACGATTAGTTGCCGATGGAGGTCCTTGGACCTGTAATGCAAAGTTGCTTTACGAAACGGCGCCCTTCTTGACAAACTTCAGAGCCCTCACTACCCTCTGCCGGCGCTGTCCGAGTCCCTAGGTGGCCTTCCGGGGGCAATCATGCTGCATTCCTTCTCCCTCGCGCGCTTCCGTTTTGTGCTGGAGCCGGAAGATCGACTGGCTCTCCATCCACGCAATCCTGGCAACACACTCCGCGGCGCCTTCGGTTCCACATTCAAGAGATTGGTTTGCCCGACTCCCCACGAGTGTCGCGAGACCTGCCGCCAGAAAGCCATCTGTCCCTATGCGCAGATCTTCGAACCTAGCCCGCCGATGGACAGCGACCGGCTGAGTTTGAATCAGGATATCCCTCGCCCCTTCGTGTTCCGCCCTCCGAACGGCGTCGAGACAATGGCCCGACCAGGCGACTCCCTCTCTTTTGACCTGATCCTCATCGGCAAGGCACTGGAGTACTTTCCGTATTTTTTGGTCACCTTCCGGGAACTCGGCGACCAAGGCATCGGTCTTGGTCGAGGGCGCTACCGGATTGCACGGGTGTCGCTGTTCAATGAAGACGGGAACGATGTCGGCGAGGTCTATTCAGGCCATGACAACATCGTCCGCCCCTCGCCCTTCCGTATCACCTACAAGGACTGCTGTCGCCTCGCTACCGAGCAACCTTTAACGCAATCCCGGCGCGTGACGATTCGCTTTCTCACTCCGACGCTTCTGAAAGCCGACGGCAGGCTCGTCGAGCGGCCAGAATTTCATCATGTCATCAAGCGCCTCCGCGACCGCATCAACGCCCTCGCCCATTTCTATTGCGACGATACGCTCGACGTAAACTTCAAAGCCTTCGGCGAACGAGCCGAAGTCGTCCGAACTGTGACCTGCAAGGTCCGTTGGGAAGACCGCGACCGGCGTTCCTGGAAAACCGGCCTCTCGCATGACATGGGCGGCTTCGTCGGCGAAGTGACGTACGAGGGGAACCTCCAAGAATTTTTGCCGCTCTTGATCCTGGGCCAATATACGCATGTGGGGAAGTACGCGGTGTGGGGCAATGGGCGGTATGAGATTGTTGCGTGATCCATAGTCCGTCTTCCGTTGTCCGCTGGGTCCATGAGGTTCGCGGATTGCGGATCGCGGTAAGCGGACGGCGGTTTGTGACCTCGGATGTCACATGAGGGTGATACACACATGATGCGCACTTGTACGGAGAAACAAGGCCAGAGCACTCCTGTTTTCCTCTCCCGTTGTGGGAAATGGTGAGGGGAAAGTCCTCACCGCACAAGTTGGCCAAGGCGATTGATTGGAGGTGGCCAAGTCCGGCGCCAAGGGCGCCTTTATGGACTGCCAAGTATAGGACAGATAAATGGGGCTGACACCGAAAATAGCCATTGGTTTTCTGCAAGAACAAGATTTTCATCTCTATCATGCGAAGTCATGGAACGAGAGTCTTTTTATCCACAGCTTCAGCGCGTACGCGCTCGTCGATGGTGTGCTGCAGTTTACACAAGTGTACTCTGAGTCGGACAAGGAGCTGATGCGTTGGGCGGCGCTGCTCCATGACTATGGGAAAACTTCCGCGAACTGGCAGAAGTCTTTGCGCGGGCCTCACAAGGTCACGCTCGGAGATGTGAGATACGAAGAACTGAAAGCCGTGCTGGATTCTGGAATCCAGACGTACTCGCGGGACTTTCTCGCCTCCGCTGACATCGATGATATTCTTTTCATTATCGAGCATCACCACGGGTCCGGTCGCACTGCCTCAACGCCGGCGCGCAACCGAATGAAGGACGTGGTCAGCGAATGTGACAGAGCCGTTTCGCAGGCGCGGATTTCCGACAGCCTAATCCGAACCCTCAACTCAGTTATCGACACGGTTCGCTACCGCCTGTTCACTATTGAACTCATAGACCATCCGATGTCAGCGCTGGTCATCGGAGCCTTCGACTACGTCTTTGCTGAGATGGGGAAAATCAGGCCGCTACTCTATTCGGCAACCTCTACTCTTTACATTGCAGAGGCCGATGCCTCGTTACCATCGCTCGATGATGTGAACGCGTTCCTCAATGAGCGGTTCGCCGGCAGTAAGGGCATACTTCGATACGATGACGGAAACGCACGGATCTACACCGATGAGCGCAGTTTCCTGGAGCTGGCGTCCGACCCGAAACGGCTAGTCGAACAGGCCGCCTCGCTCGCCAACGACTACTGCACTCGCAAGCGCAAGGCGACCGAGAGGAACCCCTCGCAGTGGTCTGATGAACGTGAGCGGATATACCTTTATGGCCGAGTTTGCGGGACTACGTACAACACGCTGCTCAACCTATGTGAAGTTCCGGAAAAGGAACGCCCGCGAGCTTGTCTGATGGCCGGTGGGCGGCATGGTCTGGTTACCGTGGAGTCCCTGAAATTGTTCGGACTGCTGAAGCCTCAGGCTACCTACGAGCTAACGCTCCGTGAAATTATCCAGACCCTGCAACCCTATGTGGCAAAGAAACTACAGACGTTGCATTCGAAACATACAGGGGCTACCACCATACTACAGTATCGGTATGATGTGCGGACTCTTCTCGTACCCGACACCACAACATATCCGCTACAGACCCCATTGGACCCGAAGGCAGATGCACTTGCTGACTACGAGCGATACAAGAGGAAGGAACCGCTCGACGTGTGCCCCGCATGCCAGCAGTTTCCACAGGGAAATGTGAGCGCGGCGGCCTTTCCGCAGAACTCACCGCTGGGTGGAACGGTCGAGGTCTTTTATACCACCCACATGCGCTTGATCAAAAAGGAGGGTGCCGCGAGTCGCGGCGTATCATTCTGCGATTGGTGCGCGAAATGGTGGGATCTCATTTCAGTGGACGCCGAAGGCAAGCGTCACCTGTACCACGTCTGCGTAATGCCGCACCATCTCTTCGCGCGACTTGACTGGCGTGAAATTCTTCAGCCCGAGTTGGGAAGCTCCCTCGTCGAACTTGGAGCGACAGGCACCGTGTCGGGAAGCGGAGTATACCCTCACGTCGCTGTGCTGTCGTTGAAAGGTCGCGACCGAGAAACGCTGCTGCAAGAGCTGACGGCTGATGCCAATCGGGGGGAAGAGCAGATTCTCGATCGGCTCTATCGCTACGGGCTTAAAGGTGCAGTGATAGTCACAACCCCGACCGATTCTCGAAGCCTCCTCACCTGTGGAAGCATCACCGTTGGCACTGGCGAATGGCCGATTCTCAGACGGGCATTGCGACTTTTGAACTCGGCCAAGCGACCGTATGCGAGCACGATTAGGGCTCTGCAGCAAAGTCCATACTCGTTCGGGACCCTCATTGCGGACGGTTCAATTCGCATGAATCGAGAATCACAACCGGAGGTTCAGCAAATGGTACAAGAGATTGCAGAAAAGACAGGGCTGACGTTCCTAGCCGACATCTGGATCGGCGGCAGGGATCGCGAGGACAATGCGAGCAAGGTCATCCGCGGTATGAATGAAACGCTGCGGCGACTGAAGGGTAAAGAGGACGACGCGAGCCTTGCCGATGCAATGGTGGCGAAAGGACTGCACCTCGCCATTTCAACGCGTGAGGGCAAATGGCGGTCGCATGAGAATCAGCCAAAGGAGGAGGCGGCATTGAGGAACGCCGCGGAGAAACTGTTGCGGTACAAAGACCAGACGTACCGCCGCACGGAGGTTGTGCGCGCGATGATTTACACACTTGCCTACTTCAGCAAGCCAGAAACAAATCCGCGAACGCCGAGTGCAGAAGTGGCCGCCACTGTAGCCGCCGACGCCACCCAGCAAGGAGGGGGACAATGAAAAAGTATCAAGTGATTGTTCTGAGAAGCCTGAAAGGCTTTGGGCAATTCGTGACAGAGTCGCGCGACGAGACAAATACATACGAATTTGGGGATGATGATGAGCGGCCAATCATTTTTGGCGAGAAACTGAAGGCCGTCGAGCGCCGAACGATCATGTGGAAGGTGCGAGAGGTTCTCGGTGTGAAGTGCTGGCTTACGACGGCGAAGAAGGGCGGCGATGCGGGAATCTCAGGACTCTGCATGTCTTGCCCGGCATGTGCGTTGTTCGGTGGGACCTACGCCCCGAAGAAGGGGGGAGGAAGTGGCCAGAAGAACGCCATCGAAATGCGCCGCGCCTTCTATACAGCAGCCTTTCCGTTCGAGGGCGGCGGCATTCGGGATGTGACGTTCAATGCGGTGGATGAACGAACTGGGCAGACAGGCCAAGCTCTCGGTACGAACCAGATCATCGAACCGCGCGACTTTATCGATGTCGTTACAGTGGAAGCGAACGACGACAAGTGGGTGAAGCTTCTGATTTGGGGGATCGAGCACAGCGACCGGTACGGGGCGAACACGAGAATCTACGGCGAGGTGCACAACTCGATTCTGGGAGTAATCGAAGACACACGGCTTCGCATTGCGGCGATTGACTTAGCCCGCCTCAAATCAAAAGAAAAGATTCAAGATCACCTCAATGAGAAGGGTCTGACCTTAACCACCATCACCTGCGCCGACGGCGATATAGATGGACTGATTCGCGAACTCGCTCGATCGGCAGAGGTCGAAGACCTCGCGGCCAGGAGGAATCGAGTCGATCTCTCGGTTCCCGACTATTTCCAGGAGGTGGCGAAACGGTTGGCAGCAGAACTTCTAACGACAACAATCAAAGATGCCAAGAACAAGGAAACAGACTGGAAGAAATGGGACGCTGGAACCCGACGTTCACAAATCTGTGCAATAGTGAAGACATCGCAAGATCTGAAGAACGCGGCAAGTGCGCTACTGAAAACGCTGGCCGAGCCGAATAAGTCAGAGCCGAATGATGATGAAATCGCAAAGTTCCTGAGCACGGAATATGGCATAGCGCGGCTGATTGAGTCCGTAGTTAGCAGCGAACAGGAAGAGGACGAAGAGGCGGCCGCATGAGACTTTTCCGCGCGAAACTGGAGGCAAAGGGATACCTTCATTTCTACGCCTCCGAGTATCTCAAAGTCACCCGCGTCTCGGATGTCCTTCACAACTGGGCGCTGATGTTCGCGGTAAACGACATCCGGCCGACGCCGAGGGGCGAGCCGGACCACATTGGCGATTTGCGCGGCGCGAGCTTCTACTGCACACCTGCTGTGCCGCTGATAGCTGAGCGACGCATCTACAAGAGGAACCCTGTCCCCGAAGACACAGGTGCCGGAAAGATGGGGCTGATGGAGATCGAGTACTACCTGCCTGGTTCCACCTTCGAGTTCTACGTCCTGTCCCGCGATGACTCTGAGCCACCGGAACTGATTCACTTCGGCAAGAAGCGAACCCCCTGTGTGCTGTTGCCGCCAGGTCCAACCGCTAGTTGGAAGGCCGCTGAGATTCCGTTTCGGTCACATGACCGCATCCTCGTGCGGCCTGGTCACGTGGTGAATCCGATCGACTATGATGAGATATCGGCTGTGACCTACGCGCGGAAGGTTCCAATGAGACCGTCACCGCTTTACTACCTTTCCGGCACCTTCTCGAAGGTCCTGGTATCTGACCGCGTGAAAGTTGTCGTTCCGAACACCGAGGAAGCGCACCAGTGGAACTAGCTGCGGAGCGACTGTCGATTTTTCGTGACGAACGGCTCTTGCGTCCCATCTATGCACATCAGCGATTTCTCCTGCATGAAGCTGGCTTCCGGAAACTCAAGGTGCATGTCCCAACCGCCGGTGGCAAAACGCTCGGCGCGGTACTCTTCGCTCTTCGGGACACGTTCGAACGACCAGACTCACTGGTCAGAACAATCCTTACCTACCCCACGAACTTGCTGTCCCGAGACCAGTTCGAGCGTTCCGTTGTTCGCGCCTTGGTCGAGTGGGTCGGCGCGGAGTGCGTCGCGATGGGAGCAATTAATCCCATTCAGCGGTGCTTCGTTCGCGATGCAGCCAGCTTCGAGCAAGTAGTGAGGCGAGGAGCCCCGACATATGTTTTCAAGCTTCCCCAGCACCTTGGCAGCCGAGACCTCTACGTAACGGTGCTTACCGGCGAAGGCCTCCAGCACTTGTTCTCAGAGGAGAACATTGTTGAGCTTGGGCGCCGGAAGGGGACCTACCTTCTCGAGGTTTTGGACGTCCTCAACCAACGCGACCACATCATTCTTTGCTCGCCGGACCTCCTGGGCTATGTAGCGCAACGCTGCTACTCCGTCACAGGCAATTTCTACAACGCTCGTTGGCGAGACGAACTCGAACTGAAGCTTGCCGAGCACCAGGTCGTGATCGACGAGTACCACTTCTACGATCCGTACACATACCTGAACTTGTCAGGAGCCTTGGAGAAGCTTGAGGCGGTGAGATGGCTCTGCTTGTCGGCGACGGGCACTGCGGGCTATTTCCCCGACGCCGAAATTCTCGATCCAAGCGGATCTGCGGCAGCGTCGCCAGCCGAGGAGAGGATTGCCTCGCATCCAATCGAGTTGTGTTTATACCGGGACGATATTCACATCGCGGACCGGTCACCGCAGGATCGCGTGATCTACTTTTATCATTCGGTCATTGCCGCCCACGAAACAGCGGAGGCACTTCGATCAGCGGGGGCACGGCTCATTGAATGGACTGGTATCCAGAAGACGCGCAACGACGAAGCACGGATGGTTGTCGCAACATCCGCTGCCGAAGTTGGTCTCGATCTACCATTCCGCGAGGTCCACACCGAGTTCTGGGGGAATAGCTGGGAGGTTTCTTCTCTCATTCAGCGCATCGGCAGAGTTGGGCGCTCTGACGAAGCCGGAAGATCGCGAGCACATATCTGGATTACTGGTCGAGAGCCAGGCATCCTTTTTTCGCTGTTCGATGGCAGACCTGCACTGTCAAAGTCTAAATTCGGGGAACTCCTGCTGTCGGCGTTCGGCGAGCCAGGGTTTCTGCCTGAGGACTATGTAAGCTATTACCTCTGGAACGAGGACAAGACACGAGTGCTTCGCCGTTTCTGGCAAGTCCCTTCAGACGTTCGAAAGTTGCGCTTTCATTTCCGTCCGCCGAATGCGCAGGCTGTGTTCAACTGGCGGGGTATCCGGTTCGCTTACGACTGGGTTCCCATTGCCAATCGATATCAGATGGAGAAGGTGGCCGAAGTGACCGACCTGCCATTCTGGCATGAGATGGGATACTCGGAGTGGCGGGTGTTGGCCCCACTAGAAAAGCGACAATACCTTGAGCACTATGAGGGCAAGAAGGATCAAAAGCATCGACGGTGGTTTTGGTGAAACTATGCGAGTATGCCACTCTCCGATCATCGGCAGTCGACAGAACGCAGATGCTAAGGTCTTTCGACGGCGCGGCGCTGCTGCTCCTGGAACGCTGGCGGCGGCAGCATGCCGGATGATCGGAATGAGATGACTCGTTCCAGATGTTCGACGATAATGTCCTTCATTTGGGAGGGAACACCGCATGAAAGCCTATAAAGGAATTGTCAAAGGCAACACGATTGTCCTTGAGAAAGCACCAAATCTTCCCGATGAATGCCCGGCTCTCGTAGGGATCACACCGCTTGATCAGGACGCGCGAGACGAGGAGATCACGAGACATCAGCTTGAACTCTTGAAGCACCCTCACAAGGGGGGAAAGCTCCTCTATCGGCGTCGCGAGGAACTCTATGACCGCAGGTGAGCGGCTCCTTGACATCAATATCCTGGTCCATGCCTACGTGCACTTGGAAACACGAAAGCACACTGCCGCGCAAGCCCTTCTTCTCGGCGTGTGGAAAAACGGCGGCGGGCTCACGACCTTGCAGAACCTGTGCGAGTTCTTCCATGTCGCCACGAGCAAGATCGAACGGCGCATGCCCGCGGATAAGGCAGGAAGCATCGTGAAAGAAATTCTCAGTTCGACCAAATGGCATGTCTTGGATCGTGGCGCGGGGACCGTCATCCAAGCCGTTGAGCTAGCCGTTCTACATCATACTTCGTTCTGGGACGCGCTGATCGCGGCGTGCATGTTAGACCACGGAATCCACACCATTGTGACGGAGAATGAACGAGATTTCAGAAAGGTGCCGGGGCTTTCTCTCACGACAGCGGCATGAAGGTTGACGCAAAGCATGACGGTTGACCAGAGCATTCTCGATGAGATCGTGCGCCGTATTGTCGAGGTAGCTCAGCCCGACCGAATCATCTTGTTCGGCTCCGCGGTGCGCGGCCAGATGGGACCGGACAGCGATCTTGATCTTCTGGTGGTCAAGGCCGGCGTTCCGCACCGCCGCCGCTTGGGCCAGGCAATCCATCGTAATCTGTTCGGAATCGGCGTACCGGTCGATATCATCGTCGTGACTCCGGAAGACATCCGAGCCTTTCAAGATAAGGTCGGGACTATTATCGGTCCCGCCCTCAGGGAGGGGAAGCTACTCTATGCCGTCTAAACGCGATGCAGCAAATCCGAGCTTTCATCTGCGGCGCGGCGTTGCTGCTCGAACTATCGCGGAGGTTAAAAGGTACGGCATGTCGATTCACAACCGCTCGGCAAGTTCGTTCGTCGGATTGTCGAGGTCTCGCATCCGGACGGGATCGGCTTAATTCGGTTCAGCCGTTCCCCGGTTTGCTTGTGGCGTCCCTTCACCTGTAGTACACTGACGTCCTACACGGAAGGAGCCTGATATGCCGATGAGTGTACGGTTGGATCCGAAGACAGATCGCGCCATTGCGCGCTTGGCCAAACGCCGAGGGCAAACGAAGTCCGAAGTGGTCCGAGAAGCGATCGGGGTGCTCACTCAGCAGACAAAATCCGGTGAACAAAAACAGCCGTACGACTTAATCGCTCATCTGATCGGCTGCGTAGACAGCGGCGGGGCGCAGCTCTCGGAGAGAACCGGAGAAAAATTCGCCAACCTCCTTCGAGAAAAAGCGCATGGCCGCCGTTCTCGTTGATGCCGGGCCTCTCATTGCCCTGTTGGATCGAAGCGACTACAATCATGACCGTTGCGTCAAAACACTTCGCGCACTTCGCGATCCTCTCGTCACGGTCTGGCCGGCCTTGACGGAGGCGATGTATCTCTTGCGGTTCTCATGGGACGCCCAAGAGGCACTCTGGGAGATGCTCGACACGGAAGCCCTTCGGCTGGTGACCGTGGATCATGCCGATATACCTCGAATCCGACACCTGATGCAAAAGTACCGGGATCTTCCCATGGATCTTGCGGACGCGGCGTTGGTCCGTGTCGCCGAACGAGACAAAGTGCGGCGGATTTTCACGTTGGACCGCCGAGATTTCTTGGTGTATCGCCCGGAAGGGCTGGGGCGGTTTTCTCTATTACCCGTATCCTGACCTTTGCTCAAGCACTGGCGAACTGTTGTCGTCCGGTGCATGGTCGTTTGCGTCAACCGAGCGATCAGGCCTTTGGCGAATCACTGGTAGTCAAGGGCACGAAGTTGATCGAAGCGGCCAGTCGCCACTTCACGTAGGAGCCCCCTATGAGTGCACCGTCGCCCGAACCTGATCCCCTCCCCCGCCTTCATCCTGAAATCCCCCCACCTGAACGGACCCGCGAATTGCCTCCGGCGCAGATCAATCTGTTCACCGGCAAGCCGGAAGCGGTGGTAGTGCCGATTGAAACGGAGCCGCCGGATAGCGAGGAGCGAATCATCGATGACGGCATCCGGATGGTAAAGACCGGCGACACCTCTCAGGTGGTCTTGTCCGGCTTTGGGATGTTTCTGTCGAAAAAGAGCGAGCGGCTGTTGGTTCGACAAGGCAAGACCGTCGTCTACGAGTTCCCGCTGTTCCGGTTGAGTGAGGTGGTCGTGGCGTCGCGCGGGGTGACGCTCTCCTCCGATTTGGTCGAGGAACTGTGTCAGCGCGGCATTCGCCTGAGTTTTCTGACCAATGGTGGTAAGCCCTATGCGATGCTCAGCTCTCCGATGCTGACGGCCACGGTAGTTTCGCGACGAGAGCAATTGGCGGCGATCGCGGATGAACGGGGCGTCGCGTTTGCCAAGCTGATCGTCGGCGGCAAGCTCACGAACCAGGAACGGCTGCTTCGCTATTTCGGCAAGTACCTCAAGCAAGCCGATCCGGAACGATTCGCGCGCCTGGATCGACTCGCAGACCAACTCGCGGACTTGCGGCCGCCGGTCGATCGGATCGCCGCTTTGTGGATCGACGACGTGCGCGACTCACTGATGGGTTATGAGGGCACAGGGGGGCGGCTCTACTGGGAAGGCGTGAGGGAGATCATCGGCCAACGCGGTGAATTTATGGGGCGCGAGCATCGCGGCGCGACGGATGCGGTCAATTCTCTCCTGAACTATGGGTACGGGATTCTGTACTCGCAGGTGTGGGGCGCGGTGCTCAATGCCGGACTCGAACCCTTTGCCGGGTTTCTGCACGTGGATCGACCGGGGAAGCCGTCCTTAGTCCTGGATCTCGTCGAGGAATTTCGCCAGCCGGTCGTGGATCGCACCGTGATCGCGCATGTCAACCTGGGCGAAGCCGTCACGTTGCGAGCCGGGATGTTGGATGAAGAGACCCGCGCTCGCTATGCCGCAAAAATTCTGGAGCGGCTCGAGTCCACCGAAACGGTGAAGGGGAAGAAGTATCAGATCAAATCGATCATCCAGATGCAGGCGAGGAGTCTGTGCACGTTCCTCCGGCGCGAAGGCGACTATAAGCCGTTTGGGTTTAAGTGGTAGTCCGCGGTCGACAAACCGGAACCTGCGGTCCGCCGTTCGTAGCCGTAAACGGCTTCGAGACCGACTATTGTGAGAGCCGGTAGCGGATAGTGGATCGCAGAACACCGGCAGCGGATCGCGGCCATGGACGAAGTCACCACCTATGTGCTCTACGATATTCCCGATGATGCCGCGCGGACCAAGATCGCGGAGGTGTGCAAAGACTACGGGTTGGAGCGCATCCAATTCAGCGCCTTTTCTGGAACTCTGACGCGCAATATGCGGGAGGAATTATTTCTCCGGTTGCGGGACACGTTGGGCGAACGAGCGGGAAAGATTCTTCTCCAGCCGGTGTGCGAAAAAGACATCCGGCTCGGTTTACGCGTGGAGAACGACGATGGAGGCATCGAACCAGAGGCACTCCAAGCTGATGCTGCGGGTGAACGACCTGAAGCAGTATGAGTATTGCCCGCGCGTCGTGTTTTACCAGTACGTCATGCCGGTCGAGCGGAAAGCGACTTTTAAAATGGAACATGGCAGATCGGCTGAAGATCGGCTGGATGAGTTGGAGCGACGTCGGGGCATGCGCCGGTATGGTCTGCCAGATGGCCGACGCCATTTTCATGTGTGGCTCACTTCCCACAGTCTGGGGCTGTCCGGCAAGCTGGACCTGCTGATCGAATCGTCGACCGGCTGGTATCCGGTCGATTTCAAGGAGACGACCGGCGCGGTGCGTTCCAATCATCTGGTGCAATTGTGCGGCTATGCATTCCTGGTTGAAGAGACGTACGGAGGCTCGGTCCCTCAAGGATTCATTTACCTCATTCCCGGGGATTGTATCGAACCCGTGGCATTGACGGATCAGCTCAGAGCTGACACGCTCAATGCCCTTGATTGGATTCGCGAGATGATCCGGTTGCAGCGCGTGCCGGAACCGACCGAGGTTCGAGCCCGTTGTACGGACTGTGAGTACCGCAATTACTGTGGGGATGTGTTTTGAGTCGGGCACTGTTGACCGTCGTCCGTTACCTGTTATCCGATGATACAGAGCTGAATACGGACCACGGGCAACGGTTGACGAGCAAAGGACTTTCGCAAATCACCCCGGTTTTATGGCAATTGCCGGGTTTTCGATAAATTGGTGTTCGGGAGTACTGAATTGGGCAGGTTTGTTGCGACCTTCGTGAGCGGTTGAAAAGTCCTTCCCTATGAAGAGGGAACTGAAAGTTGGGGCATATGCAAT
>JACZCY010128936.1_pt1 | contig 17337 bp, 19 predicted proteins | sample 8641821 | NCBI WGS metagenome assembly JACZCY01 (sample SAMN15324609, study PRJNA640507) | soil metagenome | isolation source: intercropping sugarcane | place: China: Luxin town, Laibin City, Guangxi Province | collected 2019-07-25 | depth 10cm m | reverse complement strand
CGCCGGTTTCCGGCGTCGCCCACGTTGACACAACCTTTTAGGGGAGGTCTATCCATGTGGTTCGTCCTCGTATTCGCAGTTACATCCGCACTTGCATTCGGAATTCATGGTTTGGCCATGGCGGAGGAAACCTCAAGCTTCGGGTCAGAGCTGAAACAGGAGGTGGGCTCAATGGCCGGCGAGGTCAAGGATGAGATGAAGGTCGAGCAGGAGCAGATGCGGGATGGCTTCAAGGCTCGGAAGGACCAGATGAAGGCCGACATGAAGGCCAACAGAGCGCAGATGAAATCGGAGATGAAGGCCAAGCGGGATGCCCTGAAGGCAGAGAAGCAAGAAATGAAAAAAGCGGCTAAGGCGAAAAAAGCCAATGCCAAGAAGAATGCCAAGGAAGCGGCCGAATCGCTGACGCCGAGCACCTACTGAGCCAACGGTGTCCTAGCGACTCCGTGAACACGCGGGTTCAACACGGCCTTCGGGGATTCTCTCCGGAGGCCGTGTTGTTTGGACTCACATGCGGACTGGGATCTCAGGATTCTTTCCACGAGCGATTCTCGAAGACAATCACCAACATTTTCATAGGCAGCTCTCCCACGCATGGACTGAGTTGTCGCCGAACTTTCGGATTCCAGCCAGAATTCGATTCATTCTTGGGAGGTATCGTCAAATACAAGATCAAAGGCTTTTCTCCATCGGGCAGGATGGACCGATGGGTCTACAAGAACCTGAGGTCCGACTCGACAAGCACGGAGGCGATACGCTATAAATTATCACCAACCGTCTCGTGGGCGTATCAACCAGGACGATTTTATGCAAGAATATGCAGCGTATTACGGTACTGCCTGTATCATCTTTTCTGTCTATCTCCTCATCAAAGGGTTCTTTGCCGCGTCAAGACAGCGCAGCGAAGATCATTCTACGACGCTGGTCCCGGCCTATATCTATGGAATCCTGGCGTCGATTCTGCTGACCGTTGGGTTGGGATTTTTTCGGCCGAGCTTGCCCTGGTGGGGCTATCGATTGATTTTCCCCGGTACGACCATGCTCTTTCCCGGCATCATCTATCTCGTCGGTCGGCGACCCCCGAAACCCAATCTCGATCGCGTCGATGCATAGCCCGGCGCCCACTTATTGTAGACAGCGGATATCATGCCCTATTTGGCGATGGTAATGCTTGGCACTCCGGCGCGTGGGACCTCGGTGACGGTCATCTGAAATAATTGCGACAAGAGCTTGAAGGACTCGCGATTCCAGCGGGCCTGCGGCCCGATCGTGTTGACGGCGTAATACTGCCCATGGGATTTCATCGCAAGATCCAGTTCCGTCGGCGCTGACGGTGACACAATCAGGTCCATCGTCTTGACTGGATTCTCCGCCACCTCGGGAGTACGAGAATCTTTGTCGACATGGTATTCCGGCTCTTCAGCGATGGAGAGCCCTAGAAAGTTCAACGTCGCATCGGAGCTGCGCAATCGAAAGTTGCCTCTCAGCGGCCAGTCACCGCCATAATGTCCCGGGCGAATATCAAACGTCACATCATTGACCAGCACCTGTTCATCCTTCTGCTTCAAGAGGAGCCGCTCTTCCTTGGATAGTGAATCGGGGTCGTAATTGGTGATCAGCGTGCCGCCTTCAACCTGTTTCAGCAATGTGTACGTCTTGTCTTGCCTGTTATATGTCACCTGATATTCCTGTTCGAGCGTTTTGAATCCTTCCGCCGTAACCGAATCGGCAGGGATGGTCCAATTTCGTTCGATGATCAACGGTTCGACATGGAGGCTATTGTGGTCTTGAATGGCCGAAAGGTGGAGGACCACACGCCGGAACATCTCATAGCCGACCTGGTCGGACGGATTATTCCGATAGGCGACAGCTCCTCCTTTTCCTTTCAATCGAAGCTCTTTGGCCATTAGTCGGAGGAGGAGATCGATATCGACGCCCTGCCGTAGGAGCAGCGTCAGTTTGGATTCTTGGAATGGAGTGAGTAAGCGCTTGGTAAAGTCTTCCCCTTCGATCGGAGCAATACTGATGGTCGGATTCTCGGCCACGTTTCCGCTGATGAGGGGCAGGATCTGCGTGCTGGCCAAACCAGCGAGGGCCGGGGTGGCGCCGGCCGTGAAACGAAAATCGAAGGTCGCCGCCACGTTGGAGACGCCGGTGAAGTGAATCGGCTGATGGTGCTGCGCTCTGGCAATGTTAATGAGCAGCTGTTTGGATTGTGCATCGATAATTGCATCGTCATAGGCGACCACGGCTCGAGTCAAGGTGACCGGCGAGAGGCAACCCGAGAGGACGGCCAAGCCCACAAAACCGATCCAGAGGGAAAAAAAGGAGAGGCGCCAATGCGGTCTCATAGCTAGGACAATCTTTCGATCTTGGTGTTGTTGGCGGTGCGATTTGTAACATATCGGTCGTAAGTTGCCTAGCATGGCAGAGCGAAGAAATCGGACCCGGACCTCCGAAACAGGAAAAGCTAGCCGATTCGGGGAAATCCAGCCGCAGGCGCCACGAAAGTTATATTTCTTCTTTCACCAGCAGGGGCTCACGGCGCGCACGTCTGAAAAATCTCTTCACATTCATCACCGTGTTTCTCCATTTCTTCGGGGACCGTTCGAAATTCTACACCTATGACTTGATCATTCTCGATCAGCACGCGCGCCCAGCATCCATGATGCATTCCGGGCTGACTGCCTTTTAAGAAAGGCCGCGATTCCTCGAACATGGGGGCTTCTTTGTAATAGCGCAGGACTATGCCCTCCTCATAACTGGTTTGTGTGACTGGCTTTCCGGCACACTGAAGAATGTGCGTCCGGTTCTTTCCAATGAGCTTTTGTGCGGTCGGCTGAAGACGATCTTGTGGTGATACCGAAGCGCAACCATGCAAGAGAACACCGACCACTGAAAGAATGAATGCCAGGTACATCGTCGCTTCCCCGGAGACAGGTTTGACTCTCCTCACCCGCAAATTAATCATGTGTTCGCGAGTTCCAATGAAGCACGAATCGGACGATATCCTCGAGACGGCTTCTTATAATCAGGCCGAATAGCAATCGCCTGTTTGATGTCGCCAACGAACCGATCATGACTTGCTTTCTCTTCAATACACAATGCTCTCGGGCTCACGCCCAGTCATGTTCGGATGTCGATCAGCATCCATCCACCGATCAGGACAAATCCGATTCCCGCCACGATCTTGAGAATTCTGGGTGAGACGAACATGGACAGTTGGGAGCCGACCAGCACCGCAAGCAAACTGGACAAGACCAGCGCACCGGCGGAGGCACAGAACACGCCAACTCGGCTGACTTGCGGATCGGCGGCAAACAATAACGTGGCAAGCTGTGTTTTATCGCCCAATTCCGCAAAAAACACCGTGACAAAAACAGACCAAAGCGACATTCTATGTTTCTCCTTTCATCCGTTGCGCCGCCTCTACGATTGCCCAACTCTACAGGGAGAGCGTTCATTTTTCCGGCCACATTCGAGACAACATCCGTTTCGGCACATCGAACGCGACCCGCAGTTGGACGGCCCAATACTCCTGGATCAGGCTGTCCGGTCTGTCCAACGATCGATCCTGTTCGCGATAGACGCTCACTTCATAGTCATCCTTGAATCGAACAGCTAAGCCGACAATCCAATCGAGTTCCGAGGGGTTGAACTTATTGTTCGACTCTCGATCGGTGAACAAATTGAAGTCTCCGAAGAAGACTACCAAATTCTTGTAAAGATCGACGTCGAAATGCGCCACATATCGAAAGAGAGCGCGTCCGGTGTTATTCGGACGCGCGTAATAGTTGCTGTTATAAAACAACCCGCCGACCCCAGCATAGGCGGTGAGGGCCTGATTCGGAAAACGCGACCGCCACCAGGAAAGATCCTCGACCGCCAGAAAACGACCGGTCACCAAGACGTCCGCATAGTCTTGTTGAATGCCGCTACGGTCGAGGGGCGCATCGCGTTCATACTGGATTCGCCAGCTCCAACGATCAATCAATCCGGTGAGGGCATAGGTCATATCCCACTCCGTGAGGGTGATCCAGCCTTTCGTCCGGTCGGAAAAGAAATTCTGATCGGTATAGAAGGTGAGATACCGCTTATATAGGTCCGTCTCGAAGTGGGCCATGTGCCGCAACCCCACCAGGCCGGTATTGTCGGGACGGGCCGCAAAAGAGGGATTGGAAACAAACGCAGCGGTCAGGAAATACCCACCGAATAAGGTCTCTTCCGTTTCCCTGGCCTCCTTGTTTTCTCCTTCCAAAGAAGGGAGCGGGCGACCATATTTCTCCAGAGCATGTACGGGAGCCGAGGTGAGTACCAGCCCCAGCAGCATGAACGGGAGTGCGAGAAGACACGAATAGGCTCGTCGGCTGGTAATTGCTCCCGACCGAGCAACAAGGAAAGACCAAAGTGAGATTTGCGATGTAAATGTCTGCATCAAATGCGTCATCACGAGCTCCTTCTGCCGGTCCAGGCAGACCGGGCCGGAGCTCAGACACGCCGGCAAAATTTTTGGAGCGTGGAAGGCGGCGTTTGGCTGAGAAGTCAAACCTTGTTCCTCATCGACTCATAACTCCTCTTAGAACGTCGACAACCATCGGACGCGGGTTGGACATATCCACACGAAGATACCTAAGAGGCTGCCGGAGAGGAGGAGACCTTACGCGACGCGACGAAATGCGGCTCGGTGATTCCGGCTCGTTCAACCGTCATCTGCACGGGAACATTTGGACGTAGCGTCATGACGGGTTCAGGTCGGATCGTCTGACCATCAACCAGGAGCAGCCGAACTTTGGACGCGATCGTCGCCAAGATCAACAGGCCTTCCAACTCCGCAAAGGACTCTCCGAGGCACCGGCGTCCACCCGCACCGAATGGGATGTAGCTGAACGGTGGACGGGTCCGGTTTGCCGCTTCCGAAAATCGCTCAGGATCAAATCGGTTGGGATCCGGGAACCATCGCGCATTGCGATGCAGACTCCAGGGACTGATGAAGACCCACGCGCCAGACGGCAGTGCTGCGCCTGATGGAAGCTGGTCTTGTGTGTGGGCAAAGCGGGTATGGAGACTCCAGGCTGGAGGGTAGAGACGCAATGACTCGTCCCATATCATCTTCATATACGGTAAGCGAGGCACATCCGCAGCGGTTGGAAGACGGTTCCCTAAAACCTCGTTCAATTCGCGAGTGAGCCGTTCCCGCACCAGCCGAAATTGCGACAGCAAAAACCAGGTCCAGGTCAGGGCATTCGCGGTGGTTTCGTGGCCGGCGAGCAAGAACGTCATGAGTTCGTCGCGAATCTCTTCATCGCTCAGTTGCCGACCGTCCATATCCGTCGCAGCTAATAACAGCGACAGCACATCATCGTTTCGATGAGACGACCCGCGTCTCTCCTCGATGAACCGGTGAATCATTGACTCCATGGCCCCCAGTCCACGAGTGAGTCGGCGATGAGTATTTGTCGGCACCCACAGGGGGGTCAAGCTCGCGAGAAGGGAATCATACTGTAACTTGATCAAACTTTGGCCGACCGCAATGGTCTCCCGTATTGTATCGGCTTCGGCACCGACTTCGCGTCCGAAGAGCAAACGCCAGATCACCGATAGAGTGAGATAGGCCATTTCCTGTCCTATATCAATCGTCGTCCCATCTTGCCAATGTCCCGAGAGGTCTTGAGCCTTGCCCGTGATCAGGTCGACATACGCGGCGATGTGATTTCCATGAAAGAAGGGAAGCAACAGCCGCCGCTGATGGTGATGCATTTCGCCTTCCGTATGGAGGACACCCCGACCAAAGATACGCGATTCGACCGGAGCGACCGGCGCCTTCCGATAATTGTCTTGATTCGTGACCAGCACATGCTTGACGTCCGCCGGATGGTTCAGCACATACATGGCGGCGTCACGCTGCCGCAAGAGGAGTTCGAGGACAAGCCCCATCTGGAGTTTGACCACATCCCCGTAGGTTTGACAGTGCAAGAGAAAGCCGAGGGTGTCTCGCCGAAGCTCGGGGAATGGACCTCTCCAACGAGAGACGGATGGGCCGGAAAGGATGGGAGGTGGAATTGTCTGATTGGTCATGCAGGCGATGCGTCGTTCATGATCATGAAAGATACGGCATGTCTAGCGCGCTACCGTCAATGAGTTCCGACTTGAACCTCGACCGTCCCTTTCGGCTCCTCAGGAATCGTGGACAGTGCGATCAACGACAGGACGGCGCACAGGCTGACATACCATCCAGGAGCAAGCACACTCCCGCTCCGTTCCATCATCACTGTGGCCATCAATGGTGCGGTCCCACCGAACAGAGCCGAGGCAATATTGTAGGAAGTTGAGAGGCCTGTGTAGCGTCGCGCGACTGGAAAGAGAATCGCCACGATAGCAAAGAATGGCCCCATATAGGCCGACACGAACACCGTAATCAGGATTTGAGCTGTGACGATCAGTGCGAGATGACCGCTGCTTAGCCAAGAAAAGATCGGGACTGTGCCGAGAGCAAGACCCGCGGCGCCGGCGGCCAGTACCCATCGATGCCCGACTCGATCGGACAGCTTGCCCATGAACGGGATCAGCATCGCCAACAGAGCCATACACATCGTGTTGATCAGCAATGCCGTTCCCATCGGGAGGTCGGTCACTTTTGTCAGATAAGTGGGGAGGAACACATAGAAGATATAAAACCCGACGCCATGCAATAGGACGAGACCGATTACCTGTAGAAGCGGCGCTCGGTGCGATATGAATAACTCACGGACCGGTGAGGACGACACCACACCGGCTTGTTGCAGCCGTTCGAAATCCGGCGATTCGGGAATACGCCGCCGAAGATACCAACCGACCAACGCGATGACACTTCCCGCCACGAACGGAATGCGCCATCCCCATTCTTGGAGTGCCCCCGATGAGAGGCTCGCAGTCGTCAAGGTGCCGACGCCGGAACCCAACAGGGCACCGATCTGTGCGCTGAACCCCGCCCAACTGCCGATGTAGCCTCGCTCAGTCGATGCGGCGTGCTCAACGAGGAAGGTCACGGAGCCGGTGAATTCTCCACCGACGGATAAACCTTGAAGAAAACGCAGAGCCGTGAGTGCGAGCGGTGCAACAAGACCGATCTGAGCATAGGTCGGCAGTAGGCCGACCAAGCAGGTCGGCAATGCCATCAAGATAATGGACCAGGACAAGGCCGCTCGTCGTCCCCTTGTATCACCCCAGTATCCGAACAGCAGCGCACCCAATGGCCTGGCAAGAAAGCCGACGGCGAAGACGCCGAACGTGGCGATTAATGATAATGACGGATCCGAAGCAGGGAAAAAGAGATGAGACAAGACCGGAGCGAAGTATCCAAAGAGGGCAAAGTCATACCACTCCAGCACATTCCCGATCGCGCCGGCCAAGACCGTCTTCCATAATGCTTTCGGTCCGTCTGAACCCATGAGACGCACCCTCATACAACAATGCCAAGTTGCCGCGGCCACCTTATCATGGATGAACGCCGGAGTGCCTGGCTAGGCCGTCACCGCCATTCCACCGCGCCGAAACCGGTCTTGCCGAGAAAGACGTACATGAGGCTGATGGTTTCGACCGTCTGATTGCGGAATTCGACGTTGGGATAGCGGGCATCGCGGTGCGAGACGGCATAGCGGAGCGCCACGCCGTGTGGACCGAAAATTCGGAACGTCAAGGATGTTTCACCGCGCAGAATGTTCTCTTGCCCATGCGGCTCTGCGGACAGAAGACCGCTGACATAGTATTCACGTCCGGTGAAGTCGAGCATCGCACGATCTCCGAAGATCAGCCGCAGAGCGAGGAGCCCTTGACCTGTCGTTCCATAGTGGTAGTCACGTTCTTCGGTACGCTGAATGCTGCCGGCTGCGCCATAGCCGGGACCGGCAAGCGCCACGCCTTGAAGAGCAATCGAACGTGACAGCCAGGATTGCCAGATGGTGCCGAGCGAAAGCGCGACGCTGGAGATCCGGAACACTTGTGGTGAAATATAGTCATAACTGCCGAACAAACCCCACGCTCCACGGGTCGGCTCGCCAAGCGCATAGGTGGTTCCGATCAACAAGCCGCGTGTATTGATGCTTTCCAGCGTATTGGTCGTGACCGCCGTGACATGAAAGTCAAAATAGTCGAACGGACGTGCGTAGCGATAGCCCGGCTTACCGGGCAACCCGTATGTAAACGTGACATCTGCAATAGCGCCGTGCTCGCGAACACCCGATGGAACGTTGTGACTGCTCGTTGAGACTATGCCGCCGAGTCGCAGACGCAAGAACGTGGCCGGTTGGCGGCTGGGGAAGATCGTATCGAAACGGTCACCGAACATCAGACGGTTGAACCCCATAGGAGGTGAGAGCACCGCTGCGCCAAGTTCTCGCCAAAAGCCTGGCCTTCCCTCGTCGGTTTCGAGCAACAGACTCGCCATGCGAAAGAGCGGTTCTCCCAACAATGTTCCACCGATAGGAGTGGCGATCATGTCGTTGATCGATGGTGATGTGGTTTCTCCCGCGATCTCCCAAAAGAAACTCCCGGCGGAACTATAGAGCAATGATTCCCAGAAGCTGAGACCGGACGATCGGGCGAGCCCGTAATACACACTGCCGCCGTACGGATGCAGAAATTGATTGACGGAAAACTGATCGTTATCGAGAACCCATTTGGAATCAGTAAGATGCTGCCAGATCGTATCCCCGTCGGTACGGTAGGCGCTCTTGGGCGCGGTAAAATGCCGGTCGTATTGATTCAGCAAGAAGAGATAGGCGAGGAGCTCGCCGGCGGGGATGAGGTAACTGCGACCGGCCCCGGTTTCCCAATTGAGAACCGTGCTGCCACTATTGAAAGTCGTGTAATGGCCGCTCGTCTCTCGATCAGGAAGAGTCGGACCGATGAGCCCACGTGTTTGGCTCTCCTTGAATTGCGAGATAGCGACATCAGCCGAACCAATACTCGGCGTCAGGAATGCCAAGATCAGGGTGGCTGACAATAAACGATCCATGTTTCTATGAGTGGATAATACACTAGGTTCTATAAATACTCGGCACCCCCCTAGGGCTGAAGACTCTCTTGGTACCAACCTGATCCGCTCAACGATGGATACTGGTGGGAATCGACCCGGCCGCCAACATCGCAAAGATACGTTGCATGGCCCTGACTCTCGTGAGGTAGGCTTTCACATCATGGTCACCGCAGCGCTGGTTGGCCAGGAGACGAAAGTTGCGTTTTGCGTAGTCACGGCCCGCCCCGGCGCCGCAGAGATGGATGACCGCAGCCAGGTCCTGCTTCTGTTGGAACGTCGCCGGTCGCTCTCCGATTGCTTTCGCGACATGGCGGTCGAGGTAAGCGGCGGTCAGCTCAATTGCGTGGCCTGGGATGACTCTGGTGTAGAAACTGTTGAACCAACAGGAGTTGAAGTTGTGCCACGGCCCGTCTTCGACGACCACATGGTTGTGGATGCAATAGCGTTTCCCTTCTTGAAACGTGCCGTCGGTGATTTGGAGCATACCCACTGCCGTCGAGGCCGGTTGGTACCACTCCAGGGGATTCGACGAGACGAAACGCCACCGCCAGTAGGTTCGCGCCACGGGATTACCGGAGCCCTCGGCTTGGGCCAAGGCGGCGAGCAGTTCCGGTGTAATAATGGCCGTCGAATGTACCTCAAACAACGAGCCGTATTCTCGCCATGTCTCGCGAGGGCTCTTGGTGAGTGCATTCTCCACTGGAAAGAACAATTCCGTCGGTTTGTAGAACGTATGATATGCCCAATTGATACCCAACAGGACCATGAAGAAAAGGACGGCGCTGATTCCCAGCCGCACCGCGGGTGGGGTTCGGCCGACGACCCGCAGAAACAAGCAGAGATTCTGCCACCGCCGATGAGCGAAGTGCACCACCGACCTCAATGGATGAGGATGGGGGGAGCGAGGGCGGGTGCGGCGGCGACGGGGCATGTCGGCAGAGTAACAGAAAACAGATATATTCTTCCCGGCAGAGGTTATGTGAGGATGTACGCAACGGTTCTGCGAAACGCCGAATGTGTGAACGATGTTGCATTGCGGTCCGGACAGGCTCAATATGGCCAAGCAACCGTCCTCACATCATTCACGGTGAGCTTAGACTCTGGGAGGCCTGTATGCAACGACTCGTGGTGCTGAGCATCGTGCTGTTGGAGCTTTTTATATATTCCTCGGCGTTTTCGCAATCGTTTACCGATAAGGCCAAGAAAGACCATGCCGTTGACATGAGCGACGAAGACCCTGCGATGCAGAAAGCCATGGACCGCGCGCGGGCGGGGTTGGAAGATTTTCTTCGAAAAGCCGGGGCGCCGCCGCCCAACACCGACCAGTATTCGGTCAAGATCAGAGTGAGCGAAGGCGACAACCAAGAGTATCTGTGGGTCTCCAATCTGAAATCACAAGGAGATCTCTGGTCCGGACGGATCGACAATCTCCCGATGATCCGTTCAGTTAAGAAGGGACAGTCGTACTCATTCGCAAAGACGGAGATCGTCGATTGGACTTATATTGATAGGAGTAAGAAGAAGGTTTTCGGCAATTTCACGACATGTGCGATTCTCACCAAGGAGCCGCTGAGTATCGCAGAAGCAATTCAAAAGCAATATGGCCTCGAATGCGACCGTTGATGTCGCACGTCGAAAATTTCTGAATACTTTCATCGTCTCCGATCAACAGATCAGCTCCGTTAACCGGCTTCCCGCTGATCCATTCCTCAGGCCTCGCCAAGCTTCTTTACAGGTAAATCTGTCCTAGAATTCATGGGTGGGAGATCCGCCAGTCTTAGATATTGCGGCAGGACTGCTGACAGGAGCGCTTCTCTTAGTTGTTGTTGTCTATGAATAAGGTAGAAACGGCGATCAATAAGCCGATACAAACAAAGAAGGCGACGATAATGTGCATATTCAACTCCTTTTGCAATTCCCTTAGGATGAAGGACTTGGTTGTCGCGTCGCGACCTCTACAAGTTCCTCGTAACTCATGCGTGTATTGCCGCTCCGCTTTCCACATACGGCTCTGATCCGCCTTAGGGATGCCGCCCAACTAGTGTAGCTAACATTTCAAATACATGCGTAAACGATTGCAATCGTAAATTAAAGTTATCAGAGTTTCTTTAACTTCAGATGGTCGTGGTGAGCGAATATCGATCGGAAAGCAGATCGTCTCATGTCGCATAGTGCCGTGAGGCCATGGGGATGCTTGCAAGGTAGAAGAGGCCGTACCTATAATACATGCCGTTGAAGTGGGTGCTTTAACTATCTGGAGGGAACAGAGCGATCATGAGCGAGCGAACGTTGGCCATCATCAAGCCGGACGCAGTCAAGAAGAACGTCATTGGAGACATTATTCATCGGTATGAGCAAGCGGGATTGAAGCCGGTCGCCATCAAGATGATTCACATGTCTCAGTCGGTTGCGGAGGGGTTCTATGCCGTGCATAAAGCACGCCCTTTTTTCGAAAGTCTCTGCACCTTCATGTCTTCCGGACCTGCGGTCGTCCTCGTGCTGCAGGGTGACAATGCCATCAAGAAGAATCGCGAGCTGATGGGAGCGACCGACCCGGCGAAAGCCGATGCCGGGACTATCCGTAAAGCGCACGGAACAAATATCGAATTCAACGCCGTGCATGGTTCCGACTCGCCGGAAACCGCGCAACTCGAAGTTGGATATTTCTTTCCCGGCATGGAGATTTTCCGCTGACCTTCCTGTGGAGGAGAGCGAGGATTTCCGCTCTCCCATTCCGACCGGTACCGTTGAGGAGGAACAGCGCTGGTGCCGTTCTTTGGTTTCTGTTGCGGACACCTTTGGAATTGAACCGGTTCTGGTTCGATGGTCTAGAGATCCTTTCCTTCGACTCTAGTCCAGGTCGTTCCTTGACAATGCCGGTCGGCCCAACTACCATCCGAGCAATCTCCCAGGGTAAGGTTGAGGCTGAGCAGCGGGTTGCCTTTTCCTTTCCTTAACCTCAACCTCTAACACTGATTTTCCCAAACGGAGCCGACATGATTCCATCCGATTTGCGATTTCACAAAGAGCATGAGTGGGTTCGCCTCGATGGGAAGCGAGCGACTGTGGGTATCAGCGACTTTGCGCAGGATGCCTTAGGCGATATTGTTTTTCTGGAATTGCCCAAAGTGGGCGTCTCAGTCAAAGTCGGCCAACAGATCGGTGAAGTCGAGTCGACGAAAACGACTTCTACGATTTATACACCGGTGAGTGGAACGGTAAGCCAGGTTAACACCGCCCTTAAAGATAATCCTGAGGTGGTGAATTCCGACCCCTACGGTAAGGGTTGGATCGCCGTGATCGAGCTGGCCGATCGTGGAGAAATCGACCAACTGATGACGGCCTCGCAGTACGAATCCTTCCTAGCCAGTCAAAAGAAAGGTTAAGGAAAAAGTTGAGATTGAGTTTCGAACTTCGTTGATATTTCTTTTAATCTCAACTTGGACCTCCGCCTTGACATGGCGGTTCAAGCTCACAGCGCAATTCTCGATGCCGGGCCAGGCGGATATGCCGCTGCCCAAGTGGCTGGGATGATCCATGCCCGTCCGACGCTTGCTGCAGGTATGAAGGTATGATGGAGGTGATGGAGGACATCGTGGACTCTGCCGTTCATCTTATTCGGAAGAGGGCAGGTGCATGATCAAATCCCTGCTTCTGAAACTCGGTATGTTGTCCATGACAATTGGTGTGGTTATCTGGGTCAGATGGGCTCCACAACCGCCGGTTCAAGCCCCATCAGTACCCGAGAAGCAGGTCGTCGCTTCTCGGTCTACTGAATTAGAAAAGCGGGGAAGTCGGACTGCAGGCTCGTCTAATCAAAATGCACAGGGTGCGAACATGAAGGCCGTCGCATTGACGGAGCCATCCAAAACGGCGGTTCATTCACGGCTCGACCTGAATCGTGCAAGTGCCGGTGAGCTGGAGTCATTGCCCGGCATCGGAACAGTGCTGGCTCAGCGCGTGATCGCTTTTCGAGAATCAGTCGGACGATTTCAGAAGATTGAAGACCTTCGTGGAGTCAAAGGGATCGGCGCCAAAAAATTCGAGCGCCTCAAATCCTTTGTGATGGTCTCGGCGAATTCCTTACAAGCGTCGGAGCCACAGGGGTTATGACAAACATACGTCAACACCTAGATTTGATTCAGCGTGGGGCGGTTGAGGTGATTCACCAGGTCGAGCTGGAAGCGAAGCTCAAGCGGGCGCTCGCGGAGAGCCGTCCCTTGCGCGTCAAGGCGGGATTCGATCCGACGGCGCCGGATCTTCATCTTGGACATACGGTTCTGATTCATAAATTGAAACACTTCCAAGATCTCGGCCACCAAGTCATTTTCCTTATCGGTGACTTCACCGGAATGATCGGTGATCCAACCGGTGTATCCGAGACTCGTAAAGCATTGACCAAGGAGCAGGTTCTGGAAAATGCCAAGACCTATCAGAGACAGATCTTCAAGATTCTCGACCCGGCGAAGACACTGATTGAGTTCAATAGTCGATGGATGAAGGAGATGTCTGCGGAAGAGCTCATTCAGCTGACCGCGCACTATCGAGTCGCACGGATGATGGAACGGGACGACTTCCATAAGCGCTATCAGGAGCAAAAGCCCATCAGCGTCCATGAGTTCTTGTATCCCTTGGTACAAGGCTATGATTCCGTCGTCCTCAAGGCCGATGTAGAATTGGGGGGGACGGATCAAAAATTCAACTTGCTGGTGGGACGCGAGTTACAACGAGACTACGGTCAGGAATCACAAGTCGTGATCACGATGCCGTTACTGGAAGGAACGGACGGCGTCAAGAAGATGAGCAAGAGCGTCGGCAATTACATAGCCCTGGAAGACAAGCCGGGGGAAATGTTTGGAAAAGTCATGTCGATCAGCGATGCTCTGATGTATCGGTATTATGAACTGTTGACGACCGAGAGCCTCGAGCGCTTGAAAACCCTTCACCCCATGGAAGCCAAACAGTCGCTCGCTGAATTGATCGTCGCGCGCTATCACGGTAGGGAGGCCGGGCAGCAGGCGAGAACTGAGTTTCAACAGAAATTTCAGGAGCGAGAATTTCCAGAAAATCCTGACGTGCGGTTGCAACTGACATCACAAGATCTACGAGAAGGACAGACAATTGGGCTGGTCGATCTCGTCGCGAAAACCGGGCTGGTTCCCAGCAAGAGCGAAGCACGACGACTCATCGTTCAAGGTGGCGTTGAGATCGACGGACATAAGCAGAGCGATGCCACCGCTCTCCTCACAATTATAAACGGCAAGCCATATCGGCTCAAAATTGGTCGACGCAAATTTGCGATCGTGGAACGGCAGGCATCCTGAGTTTTGTGGACAGCCGACCGGGATTTTGGAAGGTTTTCCGGCTTCTCGGTTCGGAATCCCCTTGGCGGGTAGGTGGTATGAGGCACAGTAGTTTGAGATCGGTTCCCGTGGGCTGGGTGTTGTATTCTTCAAGCTCGTCTTCCGCAGGCCACAAAGCGTGAGAATCACTGGATTGCTACCGTTTATTAATATCGGGAGTCAGTAAGCTGCAGACGTGTTCGGATGTCTTAGTAATGATCCAAGTAGTGGGCGCCGGAGCGCTGCAGGCGTGTCAGTTGCTCAGCGAAGTTCTTGGTCGTGGCGATGTCCTCATGGCGCATGAGGGCTTGGACGGCACTGAGTGGGGCCTTCTTCAGAAGGGCCTGCATGGCAGCCGTATGGCGAAGCGACAAGGCCGAGAAGAACTTGGTCGGGATTCCGGCCCGTTCGTAGGCCAGGTGTATCCGCCGACGCATTCGATGGGGGGTCATGGCATGTTCATCGCCGTCTATGATGGTTGTAAAGAGCGGCGCATCCGGCTGCAACGGAGTGCGACGCTCGCGTGCAGCAAGATAGGTCTGGAGCACATTCCAGGCTTTGGGCACTAGCAAGACGACTTCCTCCTGCTTCCGCTTTTTCCCCTTACTGTGAACGGTGAGCGTGCCCCCCTCTTGGCCGAACGGCTTGAGGTGGCCAACCGTGGCTCGCGAGAGTTCCGTCTCTCGAACGCCGGTCTTGAGCATCAGATAGACAAGCGCGGCATCCCGGTGCTCTGAGAGCTTACGGCGGTCAAAGGCGGTGAGGAGGCGTTTGATTTGTCCGTAGGTGAGAAAATTGGTCGCGAGCGATGCAATCTTGCCTGGTCCCTGTAAGTGAAGCCAGGGATTATGGGTCAGGCGCCCCTGCGTTACCAAAAACGTTCCCCAGGCACGAACACTGGACAAGGCCAGAGCTTGCGATCGTAAGGGGGTCTCGTTGCGCATGAGCCACTGATGATAGCGACAGCCCAGCTCACGTGAAAAGATGCTGGTCGATGGCTCAGTGCGCCACCAGCGCACGAATTGCGCCAGCCTTTTCCGGTATGTGGCCACCGTCTCAGGGGAGAGATGAAGTGTGCAGTGCTCCAGATACGTAGCTTGCCAGTGTTCGGCGTCATTCAGTGTGAAAGGGAGCGGCATAGGTACGTGTATACCATTAAAATACCCATACCATCAAGCCTAATAAAAAACAGCCAAGAAACTTCTCGTTTTTCTACCACGAAAAGGTACGGGTATAATCAGTATACCCGTACCATAATGCCTAGATCCCTAGTTGTATCCGACGAAGAAAAAACATTAGGATAATTGTAAAAAGCTCAGCATATGGAGGACACCCAGGAACACCAGCGTGACATGTGACTACAACGATGCAACCGTCGCACATGCGTCGAGAGGAATTTACCTTGCGACGGACAAAGAACGGCGAGGTGCGCGTTGTGCCAATGACTCCGGCAGTCCATCAAGTGTTCCTGGAACTCCGGCAGGAGCGGCGACTAGACACTAATCGAGTGTTCCTGTATAAGAATAAACCAAAACCAGCGCATTGGAACGGCTTTTAAGGCTGCCTGTCGTCAGGCTAAGAGTGCACGATTTCCGCAATACAGCCAGTACGAATCTCAGACGGGCAGGGGTGGACACAGCACCTGCGATGAAGATTGTCGGCCACAAGTCAGACCGGATGCATCGGCGGTATAATACGATTGAGCCGGAAGACTTGCACAAAGCCGCTGAGAAGCTCCATACGTTCAAGGCTAACATGGTAATAACACTTGGGCCTGTGACCGTAGGAGCTGAATTTGTAAGTGTGCGACATATCGAAGCGAGCGGGCGTAGCTCAGTGGTAGAGTCCTAGCTTCCCAAGCTAGTTGTCGTGGGTTCAAATCCCATCGCCCGCTCCAACCTTTTCAATTACTGCTGCAGCGGTTCCTCCCTTGCGGGTTTCCCTAGTTCCGGTTGTAGTCACGGTTCCATTGGAAATCCTGGTATCTTCTGCCTTTGTTGGCGAGCCTCCGTGCTGATCGGAGCAGGCTTGCCGAAGCTGGCGACTGTTTCCACGGCGGCTTTCAGTTTCAGATGGGTGGGGGAGAGGTGCGCATAGCGCCGGACCAATCCGGTTGTACTGTGTCGCAGCAAGGCAGAAATGGTGCCTTCAGCCTGGCCACTCATAACCAACCGACTGGCAAATGTATGCCGCAAGATGGCCAGGTCACGCCTTCCCGTCCCGTACCGCTTTGTTCAGGATATGCCGCAAGAACTTCATGTAGCGCAGCACTGTTTGAGGTGCCAGCCCCTTCGGTCAGAAGATCCCGCTGGCCTATTCCAGGGGTGAGATGCCCGAGGTGGTTCCACAAGTTTTTCTTTTGCGTCCTGGAGGCGTGATTTAGGCCCGCTTCTGAAGACTGACAGAGATGGACTTGCTGCAGGTGCCACTGGGGTGTTGACTAGCTTCTATCGATACATGATTTCCCCCAATATTTCCGTCATAGACTTTCGCCAAGGCTAGTCGGAGCTTCCTCCACAGATATTCTCCGGAAGGAGATACAGAATGGCTCAATATAATTATGTGGTGGAACTGCTCAGACGTTTTATTCCTCGCATGAAAGTCTCTTCAAAATGTGAATGGAGAAAAGTTGGCGTTCTGAAGATGAAAGGGGGACGATGAACTACCTAATTCTTGGAGGTATATGGGCAAGTGGGTTGTGTTGCGGAATCATTCTCATGGGAGTTCTTGCAAGGTACGCAAGCTCGCTTCCTTCGGACGACGAGCACAATGACCCATTCTGAACGAAAGCAGAGGATCTCTTCCTATATGATGGAAATCCTCGCGAGTATCCTTTGTCGGTATTCCTGTCCATGAGCTACAACAAAAGCATGGGTGAGTGACGAAACAGCGCCTTCCGCACGGCGATCGATATGCAATGCTCACACTGAGGTGTAAGCTCCCCCGTCAACGAGACACTGGCAATGGAGAACTTCCAGCGTT
>JACZCY010023991.1_pt1 | contig 17791 bp, 16 predicted proteins | sample 8641821 | NCBI WGS metagenome assembly JACZCY01 (sample SAMN15324609, study PRJNA640507) | soil metagenome | isolation source: intercropping sugarcane | place: China: Luxin town, Laibin City, Guangxi Province | collected 2019-07-25 | depth 10cm m | reverse complement strand
TGCTCGGATTGATCGCGGGCGAAGACTTTACGAAGGGGCTGGAAGACGACCAGCACCGCCATGGCCTTTTCACCTACTACCTCTTGAAAGGACTACGAGGAGAGGCCGATACCAATCGGAATGCAACAGTCACACTTGGAGAACTGGCCGGCTACGTGCGCCAAAAAGTCGCCTGGGCGGCGAAGTCCCGGTTCAACCAGGAGCAACGGCCCTTGCTGCTTCCGCCGCTCAGGCCGGACGACCCAGCCATCTCGCTCGTTCTGACTACCCTTCCTTCACTTACGTCTTCCGAAACGCCGTAATCTACGCAATGACTGACGGTTCGCTGGCAAAGGTCCGCAGAAATAAAAGCGACGACCACTGGATCATCTTTTGTCAGACGGCATCGCTACTTTGCCTATCTGCTCACTTCCCTAGGGTGCCACGCTCAGCACGAGGGGCAATGTTGTGCGTCCAGAGAGAGGGAGGTCGCCAGGACGCCGCCGAGAATGGCATTGGCGGATGCCGCCGTGGCCTTCCCTACCAGCGATAACGACCCTCCCACGACGCCAATGAGTGCGTCACTGACGAGAGCTAAAAACAAGTCTTGTTCCTGCTTATCTTGCCTGACTCTATGAGGCCGGTGCGACATGGTCCGCGCGTTTTTCCTCATAATTAATTTCCGCCACCGTGCTCACCACATCAAAGGAGGCAAGGGAGATTCGGTCCAGGATTTGCTGATGGCGCCATAATAATGGCCAACTCGGCACCGCTTTGCTCCGCCTGTCAGCCCTAAGGGTCGCAAGCTCATGTAACGTGGCTTCCAAACTAAGAAGCTTCGCGAGCCTCCAGGACTCTGAAGAGAGCTGAAGGGTATCGGAAGGTGCCTGTCCATCCGTCGTTGAAAGTGGCGGGAGAAGAGGTAGCGCGGTCAAATGCTTGACTGTCGGCACACTGCAGCGGCTCTCCAACGCTTCCAGCCGGTATCGACCTGATCCAATCCGATCGGTCATACATCCCTGGAGTATCAATAAAGACAGAAAAGCCGCCATGTGGCGAGTATAACGAAGATTACACATGTTCCTGCCTGCCAATACAGACCTCATCAGTATCATGACGGAGAGTTTCCTAGCACTCTCATCATCCTCGTGTTGCGCTCCTAGTTATCGCGAGCGCTGTGAGCAGAGAACAATTCGAAGCTAGTACAGCCATTGCTCGTCGTGGCTTCTATTATGGATTCAGGCGTTCAAACGGACGGTCAGCGAGAAAAACCAGCGAGCGTTACGAACTAGACGAGGCGTGTGGGGGATGAAATACGGCAACTGGATGAGAACCTCATGAACGATGGAGGTCGAGTCATTGAAGGGCCTGGAGAGGACAGTCCCACCAATGGCCATCGGTGGGGTGGGGGACACACACAATCCTTCAAAGAGAGGGAACTGCCCACCACATCCAGATGGCCTGGGAAGCCCAGAGTAAAGCCGTGCGCTTCACACCGTCGTCGCTTCGTGGGAAAAGAAGGAGGGTGGGGAGTTGCCTCCCAACCCTCCTTTGATTTGTAACGATCTCGGCAGAGGCAATGGCTCACCCTGCAGAAACTCCGCTCCTATTGGCTACTTACTTGTAACTGAATACTGCCCGTCTCAGTCAGCGCAGGATTAATGGTGACCGTGTACGTGTCTGCTGAAGCCAGTGTAACGGGATTGAGGGTAAAGCTCGATGCTGAACTCGTCATCCCGGCTTGCAGGATACCGTTCGGGCTATAGAGATTGACGGTCACGTTGCCAAGCTTATTATTAGTGACCTTAATCATGGCCTGTTGATTCGCAGCACCTGTAAACGTATAGCGCCCATTCTGGCCGGCTCGGCTGACCGTGATCGGCCGAGGGGCTCCATTCAACTTTAATGAATCCACAACCTCGGTCGAGAGGGTCAAGGTCATTTTGCCGGTATAGCTGCCGACTGGGTCTACCAGAATCGTGTACGTGCCGGTGGTCGGCAAGGGGTTTTGATCTTCGAGGCTTCCGCCGGCCGTCCCTACGGCCGTTGAAGCAAGGATGGTCCCATCCGATGTCAGAAGCGTGACCGCGCTGGAGGTAATATTCACGGACGTAAGCCCGAGATTCACCCATTGCCCGGCGTTCCCATTGAACGTATAGCGCGCCGTTTGGCCCACCTTATTTAGATTGACCGGCACTGAGGCTCCATCGATTGCAATCGTACCCGTGACGGGAGAAGAAAGGGCGATCGTCATGCTGCCGGTATAGTTACTCGCCGGCTCCACAGCGACGGTATAAGTTCCGGTTACCGGCAGAGCCGTCAAAGGATCGAGACTACCGCCACTTGGACCAACTGTGGTCGATTCCCACTTACTGCCATCCGGTTTCAGGATGGCCACAGAAGTCATGGGAATTGACACCCCGGTAAGACCGACATTCACCCATTGCCCCTCCGTCCCGTTGAATGTATAGCGTGCCCGTTGACCCGGCACTGTCAGGTTCGGTGTCACCGTTCCTTGGTCAATCATGATCGTGCCGGTTAAGTCGGGGGCGTTATAAAGCGCAAGCTTCAGTTTTCCGGTGTAACTCAGATCCGATTCAATCAGGACAGCATAGGTTCCCGAAGCCGGAAGGACTTGTCCCGGAATCATAGCACCTCCACCCCCCCTACCCCCCGAGACAAACGAAATCGGTTTGCCTAACAAACTTCCATCAGGAGCAACTATAGAAACGTACCCGCTCCGGATTGTCACCTCGCTCAATTGTAAACTCACCGTTTGGCCGCTTTCTCCCGAGAATTTATAACGGGCCTTCTGCCCGGTCCGATTGATATTGGCCACTACAGCTGAACCGTGGGGTACGATCTCACCGCTGAGCTCGCTTGAAACCGTGATCTTGAAACTTCCCGTGTAGGTACCGAGAGGGTCGAAGAAAATTGTATAGGTCCCTGTCACCGGCAATTCCTCAAGATCAACGCTTGCGCCGTTCATCTCGCTGGAAGAGATCGTGGCCGCCGAATCGGTTGAAAACTGGTAGGCTGCCATGGATGTATGCACCGTTGTCAGTGGGGAGCGTGGCCGCTCGCCCATAGTCGCATAATAGTTCCTCACTGCGGAGACATGTCTGGGTACCGTCCCGCCATCAGGCCCATAGACTGAAACGTAAAACTGCGTGAGGGTGACACCGCTGAAGCCGATATTGATCCGCTGGCCGGCTGTGCCGTCGAAGACCATCACGCCATTCTTATTCGGAGTGGCAATCTTCACCGTGACTGGGTCACCGTTGACGGCAATGCGACCATTGAATTCGATGTCCGCTGCCACGACACCTGGCGGCGGTACGAGATCGCCGGCGTAACTCCTGTCAGTGGCAGTACTGGAAAGGATTCCCGCTGACCCAAGCACAAGCGTTACCGTTGCCACTCCTACTCGGCACTTCACCCACGGCCATAGGCTATACATAGTCGCCCTCCTATTTATAAAAACCGACGGCTCTTGGTGGTTGACACCTCATTATTTGAGGTTGTCTCGCGAAGCTGGGCTGACGCGCGGACTGTACCCTTTTTTGTATGCAAGGCGCAATCCCCTAGACACCCTTAAATGTAGCATTTATACAATCCCCCCCAACTGGGGGGATGAGGTCAGTGAAGGCCGCTCGTGCCTAATCGTCTCAGCTGGCGGAGAGCATAATATTGGTTAGGAAAGGAAAACAAAAGCTCATTCGTAATTGACAGAGGTGTTTATTCGATCGCCTGACGACAAAAAAAGGGGTGGAGAGTTGCCTCCCCACCCCTTTGCAGTTCACTAATTTTCAGAGACTATTCGGCCTTACAGAAGCTCCGTTCATAATTGATGATCGTCCAAGCTTCTTCTTCCGTGATGGCGGCGGGGATCAAAGAAACCATCCCCGTTCCGGGGCTGCCGTTCTTAATGACCCAGAAGAGTTCGCCATCTTTCCGTTTCTTATGGAACTTGCAATTGGTGAAATCCCGTGGGCTTGGGTTCAGGATCTTTCCGGCTTCACCCTGGCCGTCTCCGGCCTTGCCATGGCAATTGAAGCAAGTGCCCTTCCCCTCGTAGAGCGCCTTGCCTTTGGCGATGCTCTCCGGACTGGACGCGACCGGATTCTTCAGAGCTTTTGCATCCGCTGCTTGATCGGGCGGGACACGCGGCTTCAAAGGATCTCTTTCCTCGGCCCCAACAACCGAGACCGAGAGAAACACAACTGCGGCAGTGACTCCTAAAAACTTGGACAGATACCCCATCACACGTCCTCCTTTGTGTTAAACCCACCGAGCCTGGGGATACTCCAGGCCGCCGACTCGTCTTCATGATTTTCAAAGGTCAGGTAAAAACGTTCGGACTATACCAATGCCCTTGAATTCCTGTCAAGAAAACATCCCCTCTCCATTACCCATCCACTCTTCTTCCTACCTAAAGGAAGATCAAACCTTATGCCAACATGGATTCAAAACAGGCAATAAAATATCGCCATTTATGTGGTTCGCGTATGCCTATTCCATATTGTTATCTGTTTCGTGACACCTTGCGCCTCACCTATGCCCTCCATGCTTCATCGACGGCGAATCCAACAACCACTAGCTAAGGCATCATGCAATGTGGTCATAAAAATCCATCTAAAAATCAAGGAGCCCACGAGGCATGCTTCGGAGATTTGAACCGGAAGGCCAGCACGGACAGATTGAATGAACGCGAGGGGTGAGTGCGGTACTATCGTTTCAACACAATGTCCCGGGCGACTTTTCCGCTCGGGCCGAAGGGCTTTTGAGGTTTGCCGTTTAACTCGGCCTTCACTCCTCCGGCGTTCCCAAGAGTCAAGATGAATTGATCCTGTCCCTTCCAATGGGCTTTTTCTCCTGGTCGCAGCAATGACTCCTGAGGACTCCCGTTATCGATCTGCACGACGACCCAGCTCAATTCCGTCGCCTCCAAATCCAATACCAGCTGACCATCCCCAAAACTCTCCGTTGCGTTCAGAGCAATTCCGGCTAACGGGCCGTCGCTGCCTGGAGAGAGCGTCGACACCGTCGAAACCGCTTCCGACTCTGATCGAGACGCTGTGCCGGTAGGCGTGACAGATTCCTGTCGCGGAGGGGCTTCGGTCGTGGTCTTCGGCGCTCCAGCAGATGTATCGGTCGGCTTCGGAACCTCCGCCATACGTTCTGGCTCACGGGCGGTTGATGGCGGAACCTCTTTCGCCGCTTGGGTCGCGCGTTTCGTCGTTGAGCCTTGCTCAGGAGCTCCACGCCGAAAAACCGACGATTGCTCTCGACTGAGGAGAAAGATGAGCGTCAATACGGCGATACTGATCGCAATCGTCACCGCTTTCCGATTGGACTGGCGCTTCCGGTCTTCTTCAATTTGTCGTACCTTGAGCCGCTCCCGCTCGTCCTGCTTCTCGTAAAAGGAGCCAGCCGATTGAATAAAACGGTGAATCGCATCTTCTTCGTCCAAGCCCAGCGATCGGGCGTAGGAACGCACAAACCCCTTGGCGAAGACTTGGTCGGGCAACTTGGCAAAATTCCCCTCCTCGAGCGCCTTAACGAAATCAGTCCGAATGCGGGTTTTCGACGCCACCTCATCAACGGTCAACCCTTTCGTCTCTCGGACTTGCCTGAAGAATTCGCCGACCGACTCCATAAGTCTCCTACTTCAATCGCGTCAAGAGTTCCGATGCCGCCGCCGCCAGCTCTCCACCCTTATCCCAGGTCGCCACTTTCTTCAAAACTTCCCGGGCTCTGGTCGTATAGCCTAACTTATAATACACCCGACCAAGCTCAAGATGAGTCATTGCGGGCGGGACACTTGGCGGACTCGCCGATGCCGCATCTTCCAACGCTTCCATTGAACCCTGAAGATCGCCCTGGTGTGCCAGGGCACGACCGAGATGAAATCGAGCTAAGTCCGGCGTCAGATAGAGGGGATTCGCCAGGGCCTGGCGATAGGATTGGATCGCCTCGTCCCACCGATCTTGATTGGCCAGAACTTGTCCCAGATATGTATACGCTTCGGAGTAAGTTTCATCGATCTTGATCGCCGCGCGGAATTGCTCTTCTGCATAGGACAACTTGCCCTGCAGCGCGTACACATGTCCCAGTGCATACCGCGCCTCCTTATTGGCCGGATTCAACTGGACGGACTTCTGGAACGAGACGAAAGCCTTTTGGCGATCTCCCGAGAGGCTGGCGACACCCTCTTGATAATACCCTTGCGATTTTTGCAGCACTTCTTTGTCGTTCGCACATCCTCCCACCATACCTAGGAGTCCTAAACAGACCAGCGGTCGATACTCTCTCAGCCAATGGAACCGCCGATCGCATCTGGTCATTGAATATCCTCAAAATGCGTGAGCCGCTTAAACTCGGCAAACCGAGCCTGAATCTCTTTGTAATCCAGGATGCGCAATCGGTCAAGACTAAAGGATTCTACTGTAAATGACGCCATCACGCTCCCAAAGATGATGGCCTGTCTCATGGCCTCCGGAGACCGGTTTCCCGTCGCCGCCAAGTAGCCCAAAAATCCGCCAGCGAAGGTATCTCCGGCGCCGGTCGGATCGCGTACGTCTTCCAGCGGAAACGCCGGCGCGCCGAAAATCTGCTTTTCATTGAACATAAGTACGCCATACTCGCCCCGCTTGACGATGAGATGCTTGGGCCCTCGTGAAAGTACGAGTTTCGCTACTTTCACCAGATTGGAATCCTGGCCAAGGGCGCGTGCCTCGCCGTCATTGATGATCAGAACATCCACATTTTCCAATACCTTCCAGAGTGCCTCGCGCTGGCCGTTGATCCAGAAATTCATCGTGTCACAGGCCACCAGCGCGGGACGTTTCACTTTGTGCAGAACATCGAGCTGAAGTTCCGGATGAATGTTCCCCAAGAACAGCACGTCCGGTGATCGATAGGCCTCGGGAATTTGAGGACGAAACGTCTCGAACACATTGAGTTGCGTATCCAAGGTATGGGCTTCGTTCAGCTGATGCGTGTATTCACCCTTCCAGCGAAAGGTCGCCCCTGGACGCCGTTCCAAGCCGGTGAGATCGATCCCTCGGCTTTTGAGAAACGCGATATGCTGCTGAGGGAAGTCCTCTCCAACCACGGCAATCAGCGCGACCGACGTGAAAAAACTGGCCGCTGTTGAAAAATAGGTAGCCGACCCTCCAAGAATCTCAGCTCCCTCGCCGAAAGGGGTTTTGACCGTATCAAGCGCAACCGATCCCACGACTAACAGTTTCCCCATGGCTAACGGACTCCTTTCTTTGGTGCCAGAGCGCGATCAATGAGCACGGCGAGCTTCTTCCGAACAGTTGTAGGAATTCGGTTCGGCGCCGTCAGAATGGCATTGTCCAATGCCCGATGGCAGGGGCAGTCTATCGGATCGGCGAAGGACGGCATGACCGAGTGGAGTATTTGTTTAGCCAAGGCCACATTGCGATGAAGCGTGCCCAACACCGCCTCCACCGTGACCGCCTCTTCCGTCTCGTGCCAACAGTCATAATCGGTCACCAGCGCCAAGGTCGCGTAACAGAGCTCCGCCTCACGGGCCAGTTTCGCTTCCGGCATATTGGTCATCCCGATCACATCGACACCCCATTGCCGATAGAGCCGTGATTCCGCTTTCGTCGAAAATTGCGGCCCTTCCATGCAGAGATAGGTCCCACTGCGATGCAACTTCGCGCCGACCTTTTCTCCGGCCGCTAGGAGAGCCTGTCCCAGTTCGGCACAAATCGGCTCGGCGAAGGCGACATGCGCCACCACTCCGTTGTCAAAAAATGTCGAGACGCGCCGCTTCGTGAGATCGATGAACTGGTCCGGCACAACGACGTCGCCCGGGTGAATTGATTCCTTCATGCTGCCCACCGCGCTGATCGAAATCACGTGAGACACCCCCAGGGACTTGAGCGCGAAAATGTTCGCGCGGTAGTTGATCCCGCTCGGATTCAACACATGCCCGCGTCCATGCCGCGAAAGAAATGCGACTCGAATTCCTTCCAGCGAGCCCACGGTAATTGCATCGGAAGGAGCCCCGAAAGGCGTCCGGACTCGGATTGACCGAGTAGAGGTGAGCCCTTCAATGTCATACAGACCGCTTCCTCCGATCACTCCGACGGTCACCCGCTCATCCTGTCTTTTTCTTTTCATGGAGATCCTTTTCTTGTTCTTAAAAGGCTTGCTGTCACGCTGCAGGCTGTTTCCGTTGTCCAAGAGCTCTCATAAATTGCTCGATATGTGCGATCACTCGTTCTGCCGTCCGCTCATACGGCTCGTTGTCTTCGATCGACAGCCACGCAACTCCCCCTTCACCTCGAAACCAGGTCATCTGCCGTTTCGCAAAACGTCTCGTGTCTCGCTTGAACCGACGCACCATTTCGGCATAATCGCACTCATTCGCCAAATACGCTCCGACTTGGCGATAGCCGAGACCTTTCATCGACCCGAGCTCGCGCCCATATCCTTCATCGAGCAATAATCGAGTCTCTTCTACCATTCCATGAGTCAGCTGCCAATCGATTCGTTCTCCAATCCTTCGATACAAGGTCTCTTTCCTTCGCTCAAGACCGATCAGAAGAGCGGAAAACGAAGTCTCGTGAAACCCGTGTTCCGCTTGCACGGCCGACAGTGGGCGTCCCGATAGCCGATAGACTTCCAACGCGCGCATGACCTTGGATTCATCGTTGGGGTGCAATCGTGTTGCCGTTTCAGGGTCGACGCGCATCAACTCTGCATAGAGACCCTCTCGCCCTCGGTCGTCTCTCAATTTCTTGAGGTCTGCCCTCACATCCGGGTCGGCTTGGGGTGCTGGACATAATCCCTTTACCAAGGTTCGAATATACAATCCCGTCCCCCCCACAACGAAGGGCATTCGCCCCGCACCATATAAGCGTTCGATTTCTACCATCGCGACTCGCCGATACCAGCCGGCGTTGAACGTTTCGCTGGGGGCAACCAAATCGATAAGTCGGTGCGGCACACCCTGACGCTCTTCGGCGGTCGGTTTATCCGTTCCAATGTCCATTCCGCGATACACCTGACGGGAATCCGCCGCCAGCACATCGGTATCAAGATGTTTGGCCACTTGTATTGCAATTCGACTCTTCCCGACGGCCGTCGGGCCGAGGAGCACGACGGGGGGACGGTAGTGGTGCAACGGATCTGATCCCATGTCACGTGAACGCTGCCGAACCGATGATACACTTATCTGTCGGGCAAAGCTCTATACCGAATATCGGTAGCCTTTGCTCAAATCATCGGCTACCATCCGGCTCGCCCAAACATTTTCTCCAAGTCTGTGATGCCGAGTCGGAACGACGTTCTCCGCCCGTGCGGACAGGTCGTGATTTCCCCTTCGGCACGCCACTCCTCGACCAGAGCCTTGATCTCCTCGGGTTTCATCGATCGGCCAGCCCGAACCGCTCCGTGGCACGCCAACGATGCCAGAACCGATCGCACTCGTGCCTCCGCATTAGAGGCACTGTCCCACTGCGTAAGGTCCTCCATGAGATCCTGCAGAAACGTCGTCGGATCGATCTTGCCAAGACCGACCGGAATCGCCCTGATTAAGACGGTTGAGGAACCAAATGGTTCGATTTCCATTCCCAATTGCTGCAGATCATTTTGGTAGCGTTGGAGCAATGCTGTCTGAGGTGGAGACAGGTCCACCGGATCGGGGATCAGCAATGGTTGGGCCTGGATGCCACGGGACGTCCAAGCACGATACAGTCGCTCAAACAGAACCCGCTCGTGAGCCGTGTGCTGATCAATCACCGTCAAATCGCCTCCGACTTGAGCGATGAGGAATGTCCTATTGATCTGCCCCAGTGCGGTCACCTCAGCTGAAGGCACTTGAACGTAAGGCTCCGCCGCTTCGCTCACCAACGGCAATTGAGTTTCGGGGCCGGGCGGTAGGGTCGTCGATTCCGCTTCAACGGATTCGGACGTAGGGAGAGTTGTCACAATGGAACCGGATGTCCGTCGTACGGAAGGCCCTATGAACGGAGTCTGCCCAAGCTCATCCGTCTTTCCGCCACTCAAGGCTTGGCGGACCGCTCGCCGTACGAGTTGGTGGACCAACTCATTGTCCGAAAATCTCACTTCCCGCTTGGTCGGATGGACATTGACATCGAGGCGGTCCGGGTCAATTTCAAGAAACAGCACGAATCGCGGCTGACTCCCCTTGGCAAGGAATGAACCATACCCTTCTCCGACGGCATGAGAGATTGCGGCGTTGCGCACAGGACGACGGTTCACGAACAACTCTTGCGGTATGCGAGCGGGTTTTGCATGAACCGCATCCACGATGTACCCGCTGATAGAGACTCCGGGGAGCGAGGCCTTGATCCGCAGACACTGATCGAGAAAGGTGCGTCGATAGACCTGGGCGATCCGATCATCATCCGATGACGCGGACGGGTAATTGATGATCTCCTCGGCGTTGTGCGTCAAACGGAAATGGATGGACGGCCAGGCAAGCGATGCCTGCTGTACGATCCGGTTGATATGCAAGAACTCCGTGAGGGTCGACTTCAGGAACTTCTTCCGGGCGGGCTGATTGTGGAACAGCTCTGCGACTTCGATGCGTGTTCCCGTGATCGGAGGAGCTTCGCCGATTCTCCCGATCGTTCCCCCCACAACTTCCACCTCGGTCCCTACGTCGGCGGAACGAGTCGCCGTCATCAGCCTGACATGGGCAACGGCGGCGATGCTCGGCAGTGCTTCGCCCCGAAAACCCATCGTTCGGATGGACCAGAGATCCAGATCGGACCGGAGCTTGCTCGTGGCATGCCGCTGAAAAGCGCGCGGAGCATCTTCCTGACTCATGCCCTCCCCGTCGTCGCTCACTCGAATCAGGGCAAGCCCTCCGTCCTTCACATCGATCGTGATGGACCGGCTCCCCGCATCGAGACTGTTCTCGAGGAGCTCTTTGACGACCGCCGCTGGCCGTTCGACCACCTCTCCCGCTGCAATACGACCAATGACTTCTTCCGGAAGAATACAGATCTTGCCACTGCCGTCGGTTCTCAGCACGACACGATGCTCCTTATGAGCGATAAGGTGGTGATGGAGCGGGGCGTCGCGCCACGGCGACGATCATCGGATTTCGGCCAGCTTATTCTTTGCCAACTTTGATTCGTCCGATGAGGGGAACTCTTCAAGCACACGCTTCAAATTCCTTCTCGACCTGCCGAGATCGCCGGTCTCGGCCGTCGCCAAACCAAGCTTATACAGCGCCGCGGGAACCTTTTCGTTCCCCGGATATTCCGCCACGAGATAGTCGAACGTTTGGATGGCCCGCCCATAGTCTTTCAAGTTGTAATACGATTCTCCCAACCAATATTGAGCGTTGGGGGTCAGCGACGTACCGGGAAAATCTTTGATGAACCGTTGGAACCCTGCGACCGCAAGCTCGTATTTTCCGTTGAGATAATCATTATAGGCCAGATTGAAGGCGGACGTCGGCGTGATTCCTGACACCGTCGCCGTCGGTTCTGCGGATTGCGTCTGTTTCACAGACCGAGATGCACGCGGTTCCGTCGTCGTATCCACCTTGGCGGATGCCTGGCTGGCAATCTCTTCCACTTTCGCCAATCGGCTTTCAAGTTTTTGAAAACGTGCCGCCAGGTCATCGAATCGCAGTTTCGCAGAATCCGTATCTTTGCTCCTCTCTACGGCCTCCAAGCGACGCATCACGGCATCCACCCGTTGATGATCCTGGTCCTGCGTTCGCGAGATGGTCGAGAGCTGATTGCGCGTTTCAAGAAAATCGGCATGCTTGGCACAACCAACGAGCGCGACCGTCCACGCCAATACTCCCCATACCGCAAAACCGGACGCGAGTGTACGGACCCACATGTTGTTACCGCACCTCCTTGAGTTGAGCCAGTTTGTCCGACGCTTTTCCCGCCTCGGTAGTTTTCGGATAGAGTGTAACCACCTGCTTAAAGGCGGACGACGCTCGTTTTTTATCTTTTAGCGCCAAATACGCATACCCTTTCTTTAAGATTGCAGCAGGTATCTTTTCGCTGCCGGGATAGTCGATCTCCACTTTATCGTAGGCATCGATTGCTCGCTGAAATTCTTTCTTGCCGAAATACGACTCCCCCAGCCAAAAGCGGGCATTCGGCGCGAGGTTCGAGTTGGGATACTCCTCGAGAAATCCGATAAATCCTTGCCGAGCACCTTCCAAATCCCCATCCCGAAACAGGCTCAATACCCGCTCATAGCGAACCCGATCAGGGGGATCGGCGGTGGCCTGAGCCGGTTCGAATTTCGGTGATTCTTGAGGAGGAACGATCATGGTCACACCGCCCGTCGCTTCCGGACCAGGGGACAACTTTGCCGTTTCCCCTCCTTCCACGGTGAGCTCATTCGGCCCCGGCGCGGAGTGTTGCACCGCTTTGTGCGTCTGTTGCAGAGGAGCAGACCTATTGGATACTTGTTCAAGAGTTTTCGCCAAGGCATCGATTCGGTTGTCTTGCTCATCAAGGCGAGCCGTGACTTTTTTTCCGACCGCTTCAAGCGCCTTCGTGATGGAAATCACGCTTCGGTTGACATCCTCCGCATGAGTGGCCGTCGTTTTTGAATCGGCATCGATTCTCGAGGTGAGATGCTTCGCGGTTTGCTCGTGCTCACCCACACGATCATTCAGACCGGTCAGCGCCTCCCGAAATCCCGTCAGCGCCTGATTGAATTGAGTGAACTTTTGAGAGATCTGTTCGATCTTATTCTGATGCTCCGTCAACTCCTTTTGGTGCCCTTCCAGCTTGACATCGACGCGTTTTGCCAACCCTTCGTTCGTGCGTTGGACGACGTCAATGACCTCTTTTTTCAAAGCTTCCATGGTTTTCGATAACTCGTCGAGCCGGGCGGACACCTTCGCATCCTGCGTCTCGAAGCTCTTCTGCATCCACAAATAACGTGTACTGCTGTCGGTTTCCAGCCTGGCCGCCAACTGTTCCAGTTTTTTTGTCTGCTGCTCCAATTGGACAGACCGATGCTTAAAATCTTCCTGTTTGTTCTGGAGCTCTCGTGCCTGATGCAGAGCCTTTTCCAACTCTCCTCGTAGCTGAGGCAGTTCATGTTCACGTAAGGTCGAAATTTCCTGGCTCTGCCTGGCTCTGCTCTGGGAGAGCTGTTGCTGAAGATCTTTTTCGGCTTTTTTTAGGTCGGACTGCTGCGCGACACACCCCGCTAGCAGGAGACCGCCCACGGCAATACCGAGGAGCATACCATGCGTGGTTCGTAGTTGAGACGTCATATCCGGAGTTCCAAACGACCGCCGACAACCAAGGCCCATTCAGGAGAACGAAACTACCGGCGCGCTACTTCCCCGTCTTGACAACGAGATGTCCACGGCGGTTCTGCGAATAACAAGATTCCGTATGTTCCGTGCAGAACGGCCGTTCTTTGCCGTAAGAGACGACCGACAAATGAGTGGGGGTCACACCCAACTCGACGAGATAATTCCGAACGGCCTTCGCACGCTTTTCACCCAACACCAAATTATAGGCTGATGTGCCGCGCTCGTCACAATGTCCTTCGATTTTCAGCTGGGCGTACGGGTTCGATCTGGCCCATTCCGCATTGCCGGAAAGGGCATGACGGCCTTCATCGGTGATCGAAAAACTGTCGTACGTGAAAAAAACATCCCGAAGTCCGGCTGCCACCGAAGCCACCTGCTCCGCACGAATTTCGGCCAACTGGCGAGCGGCCGCGGCCGAATCTGCCTTTGCGATCATCGCGTTGGTGTGGCCGCCACCTGGAGCACCGGCATTTCCGCCCAGCCGTTCTTCCGAAGGATTGCGATCCAACCCCCGTAGGCTGTTCGAATCATCACGTCCGGAGAACGATGTATCGGGAAAACTCGAATTCGTCCCTTCTTTAGTCGCTCCTCCCTTGGCCATCTCGCCTCTGGCCATCTCTTCTTGTAAAGCCTGATTATCTCCTCCTGATCGGACCGCCTTCTTCGAGCACGCTGGAATTCCCAGTACGATGACACCAAGAATCAACGGCAAGTAGCTGGCTGGTATCGTTTTCATTGGATTCCTTCCCTCCTGTGAAATATCGTCCCTTTTTCTTACAGCGAAGGACGATTGCCGTCAATGCCTTCCTGGATATTTACGATGCCGGGGACCAGGACGGTGCACTATTGTGAGTTCCGGTAAACGTAATCCGCTCGAGATCTTTACCGTCCGCATTGATCATGTAGATCTGACTCTTACCATCCACCGTCGAGCTGAAGACAAGATGCCGTCCATCCGGAGACCAGGACGGAGAATCATCCACTCCCAGCCCCGTCGTTAATTGCAGATGTTTCTGACCATCGGGAGTAATCACGCACAGTTTGTACTCTTTTTTGGGAGTCCGACACACATAGGCGATCCAATTTCCGCGAGGCGACCAGGCCGGCGCCGCATTATAGTCCCCATCAAACGTCAAGCGACGCACGTTGGATCCATCCGCACTCATAAGGAAAATTTGCGGTCCGCCGCTTCGATCGGACGTAAATGCGAGCTCCCGACCCGATGGAGACCACGAGGGAGACAAGTCCCCGGCCGCATGTGTGGTCAGTCGCTGCACGGCTTTCGTGCGGGTATTCAAACGGTATAATTCGGCGTTTCCTTCATGGCTTGATGAGTAAGCCAGGGCATTCCCATCGGGAGATAACACCGGAGTGATGTTCAAGCCTCCTTGCGCAACGAGTGTCCACCGTTTTCCCGTAGCAAGCTCGATCATGTCGATATCCTGCGTGTTCCGATTGCGATACGTCGTGAAGACCAAAAATCGTCGATCCGGCGACCAACGAGGCATCAGGTTTAAGAACCCGTCGGCCGTCAACTGACGCGGATCGTATCCATCATAATCCATCACGAATAACTCGCGAGCCGTCCCCAGCTCCGAGACATAGGCGATCTTCGTCCGTGCGATTCCCGGTTCTCCCGTATAGCGAAAGACCAACTCATCCGCAAAACGATGAGCCATAAGACGGGCCACCGATGTCGAGCCGACATATCGTTTCCCGCCCACGACTTCATTGCTGCCGGCATCATACACATACCCATCCATGCTGAGATCGGCGTCCTTGCTCCCGCCTTTGATTCCCGCCTTACCCCAGACAATGACCGACACCCCGTTCTCGGCGGCTTGTTTGAAGGAAGCATCAGGCTCCGTCCCGAGATGACTGACCTTGATGCCAAGACTCGGCAAATCGACAAGAGCGAAGACCAGCGAGCGTCGCACGTCCGCCTTGAGTACATCCTCAATACGCGTGCCCAGCTTGACGCGTCCCTCGGGTGACTCAGATCCACCCATGTTTTCAATCCCGGCGATCCCAAGCGGAATCTTTTGAAAATCCGGTCTGGTTGCTTCAAGAAAGACGTCGGCGGCACCGGATTCGATGATCCAAGCGACGCCGATCGATACACACAGGCTGACAAACACAACAACTCGAAGCGTCATGGCTTATCCTTGTGGCTCTCCGACGGTAAAAGTGAAGTGGGCATCAAAATACGGATCAGAGATATCAGGCGGAAACACGGGCAATGGGTTTGCACTGAGAACCGCTCGTTTCCCGGCTAAATCATAATATTCGTTTCCTGAAGATTGTTCGATCGTCACACCGGTAACCGTTCCGTTTTTATGAAGTCTGAACTGTACGACGACGACATAGGCTTGGCTGGTCAGATCCAGAGGTGGGGCATTCCAAGAATTACTGATTCGCTGTCGCACAAGCGCGAGATACGCATTGGATCCCTGAGCCATCCCTGGAACCTTCAATGTGGTGTCGACCGCTTTGACGTTCTGGACCTTTGCTTCAACTTGAGGGGCAGGTTTTGACGGTACTTCCACCGGAGGCGCTCCTTTGGGCACCTCAAGTTTTTTGATCTTCTTCAGTTCTTCATCCAATTCCTTCGCCAAATCTTCCGTTAAAGAGGAAGACTGAGCAGAGGCAAGCAGCCTTTTTTCCTTGGCTTCCGTGAGGACCGGTACATCGGGCAGCTTGATCACCGGTGATTTTCTCGGCTTGTCCTCAGGACTGATGTCGCCGCGCTTTGGGGCATCCGGAGGCAACTCAATATCTTTCATGATATCGCGCATGAGATCATTCGACGATTTTGCCGGAGCGACCGGAGGGACGGAGACGACCGGCGCAGGGGGAAGAGGCGCAGGCGCCGCTTTCATTGGAGAAACAGATTTGGGCTGTTCAATAGGTTTGAGTGACTCAACAGGTTTGGGCTTCTCGATGGCTTTGGCGACGGCTTTGGGTTGCTCGATAGGCTTAGCCTGCAGTACCGGCTTGGGTGGTTGTACCTCTTTTTTAATCGGCTGACTTTTCTCGGGTTCAACGGCCCTTTCGGGAAGAGTCGGCAAACTTGCGAGGGAAATCTCAATGGATGTCAGGGGACGTTCGCCATGTCGCGGCAGTCGAACCCAGGACACCATCGCCAGTATGCCGATATGGAGTATCAGAGAGACGACGACGGCAAAGCCTAAGCGACGAGTCAGTGTCGCCTGCCGTTCATCATCCGAGACCATGCCGGCCGATGCCCAAGCCTGCACTGTGGACCTTATCCTACTGGTTGTGTTGGGATGGTGTACCCTCACTGACACGTTCGGGTCCGGTGGGATCAGTCACCATGCCTAGCTTTTCGATACCGGCCTTTTTGACTCCGTCCATCACCTGAACCACAATTCCATATGGCACGTCGCGGTCGGCGCGTAAATACAATGAGACATCGGAATGCTCTTCTTTCATCACGCGCAGCTTCCGCTCCAGCTGAGCCACACTCACCTGATCTTTGTCGAGGTACAGACGTTGATCCTTTTCAATCGTCAGCACCGCTCGGATCTCCGGCTTGATCGTGTTCGACGCCGAGGTCGGCAACTTGATGTCCATGCCTCGATAGAGCATCGGTGCCGTGACCATAAAGATCACCAGGAGTACCAGCACAACGTCCACGAGCGGAATCACATTGATTTCCGCTAAAAATCGACGCTGCCTCGTCTCAAAGATCATCCCTTCGCTCCAACAGGAACCGGCGCGACAGGTCTCGTTTGGGCTGGAATCAAGGCCAGGAGCTCCACCACGACCGAATCCATGTGCATGGCCGCCCGTCTGATACGTACGAGAAAATAGTTATAGGCGACGACGGCGGGAATCGCGGCAAACAATCCGGCTGCCGTCGCAATCAAAGCTTCGGAGACGCCGGGAGCCACGGCCGCAATGCTGGCAGTGCCTTGGGTGCCGATTTCCCGGAATGAGTCGATAATGCCCATCACCGTTCCCAAGAGGCCCACAAACGGACAGATATTTCCGGTCGTCGCAAGAAACGGGAGAAACGATTCCAACTTGGCGATTTGACCTTGAGCAAGATGGGCCGCGGTCCGCTCCATCACATGTCGATCATATGCGATGGAACCGTTTTCATTCACCTCGGTGGGAATATAGCCGATCCGTTGAATAACGGCATGAAAAATCTTCGCGCAGGGACTCCCAACCGTTTGTTGGGCATGCCGAGTGACTTCCTCCACATCTCTGGCCCGAAGCAACACGGTCATAAAATAACGATCTTTTGCATCAGCGGTACGAAATACGGCCAATTTGTAGAAGATGATGGCCCATGACGTGATCGAAAAGCAGACCAGGAGCAAGAGGACCACCTTGGACACGATTCCAAGCGATAGAACGACTCCCAGTGGGCCGGTTTGAAACATACGAATCTCTACTCTCCCTCAGCGCTCATGATTTCTTGGCAAAATGGAATTGTACCAAACTCTGAAGAAAATGGCGGGGCCG
>JACZCY010001464.1_pt1 | contig 17892 bp, 14 predicted proteins | sample 8641821 | NCBI WGS metagenome assembly JACZCY01 (sample SAMN15324609, study PRJNA640507) | soil metagenome | isolation source: intercropping sugarcane | place: China: Luxin town, Laibin City, Guangxi Province | collected 2019-07-25 | depth 10cm m | reverse complement strand
GCACTGCACCAAGTACAAGACGGAGGAAGCCTGAATGTCAACAGATCCTAGCGAAGCTGAGATACGACAATGTCCTTCATGTCTTGACCAACAGCCAGAGGGAAGAGGCGGCTTGAAATGGAATTTGAAGGTCTACTTGTTACTAAAATAGCTTCGTCTGGATTGGATTAATAGCTGCTTTTCCTTATCGAACCTACCGAATAGAAGTATTTTGTGCCTATGCAAAATAATTCTTGTTGACCTTTTCCATTCGCTTTTGATACCACAGATCACGCGGTTCGTTTCGATTGCTGTACGAGCGGCCTTCTTTCGGAATCACTAGGTTGCTGAAGCCTCACGCGCCCGGGGCAAAGCAACTAGCTCCGGGAAGGAGGTGCTAACCGTATGGCCAAAAGAAATGACCGCCGTTCCGGTAAGAAAGTGGTGTACTCCGCGTACATCACTAGGAACGGGAAGCGTATCTATGCTGCAACCTACGGCCTCAAAGCATTTCGCTTTGAAGTCTAGACAGGGGTAGTAGCTGCGATACCTTCAAAGGAAGTGCCTCCTCGAAGTTCGCGCTTCGGGGAGGTTCTTTCCTTGTATCTCAGACTAAGCCAATCAGTGTCAATACAATTTATGGATCTAGTAGCAAGCCTCTTTGGCGTTGTTTCTACCGCTGATCTACCCTGATCAGCGACGAAGAACATTCAAGGACTGATGGTGATGCTGTAAACGCTCAATATTGATCAGGCTTGTTGAATCATTGTTCATTCCCCTCGTACAATACCGCCTCTTTCAACGAGGCTCACTTTGCCTATCACGCCGCCTCCCACACGAGAACCTATCTCAAAGAAATTGCGATTCGAAGTCTTCAAGCGTGACTCCTTCCGCTGTCAGTATTGCGGAACATCCGCGCCTGAAGCTGTCTTAGTCATTGATCATGTGACACCAGTAGCGAATGGTGGAAAGTCAGACATCCTCAACCTCATAACTTCATGTGACCCTTGCAACGCCGGTAAAGGCAAACGGCCACTCAGCGACAATACAGCCATCACTAAACAACTTGATCAACTGAGGGAACTGAACGAGCGACGCGAACAGCTCGACATGTTGATCCAGTGGAAGGAGGGGCTTGGGAATCTAAAAGAAGAAACTTTGTCTAGAATTGCTGAGTATTGGTCCAAACACGTTCCTGGATATAGTCTCACTGAACATGGAATGCGAGCCTTAAAGAAACTGCTACATAAATTCGAACTACACGAGATCCTAGACGCCATCCCGATTGCGACTGAACACTATTTAGAGTTCGACAACAACGGCAAACCTATACAAGGTTCAGTAGATTTAGCATGGAACAAGATTCCAGGCATCTGCCGTACCAGACGACTTGAAAAGAGAAAACCGTATATTAGAGACCTGTACTATATTCGCGCTGTTCTACGCAATCGTGTTGACTACGTCAATGAAGCCTATGTGATGGATTTATTAGAGTCAGCGGTCAATGTAGGAGTTCATGTTGAAGACCTGAAAGAAGATGCGAAGCGGTGTTCAAGTTGGTCGGCCTTTAAACGGTCTGTAGAAGCTAGGATTGATGATCTAACGTGATTCGAGAGAGTTTTAAAGTAGCCATCTAGGTAAAGAAGGGTTGAAGCCTACATACACATGGAACCAACAACAATCCTCGCAGCGTTGAACGGTTTATTAACTGCCTACGAGAAGACATCAAAGATTATTCGAGACTGGGCAAAGAGAACGGCTGAGAACTCACCGACAAAGCACGAAGTGGCAGAGGCGGTCAAGGACATGGAACAAGCAGAACAAGCTATGCAGCTGGCTAAAGTTCAACTAGCACAAAGTTTCGGCTATCCTCTCTGCCCAAGCATTTCCCTCCAGGGATCATGTTGAAGATTCGTGAAGGCGTGTTTCAATATGATCAATGCAGAGCCGTAATCGGCGAGAGTAGCGTGAAAATACAGTTTGAGTCTTTTGAAGGATGAGGCGAATTCCGCTAACTATGGCTTCTGTTACAACGAAAGGAAATGCCAATGGATAAAAGAATGGAGCATCTTGAGATCAGAACAACGAAGGAGGGTGACATTGACATCATTCAGGGAGACAGCTTCCATGGGGAAGATAACCAGGTGGTTCGCATCGCTCCCGATCAAGTGGAAATCCTAATTCAGTGGCTGAAGGAAGCTAAAGCGGAATTGGTTGGGAAGAAGACTACAACATCCAAAATGCCGAAGCTAACTGGCGTATAGATCTGTGGAGTCTGCTAGAGGAGATATGCTCCATATTACCTCTATCGCTGCGATTCTTTCCGCGCTTACTGCCTCCATAAAGATCTACGAGTTTTCTCAGGACGCCTTTTCAAAAAATCTAATCGCGTTCCATTTTGTGCCATGAAGACGGGACCTGACGACGCTCCCCATCCGGCTGAACAAGAGGATCGTGTATCGATAAGAGAGAAAAAGATCACCGTTCCGTTGTGGCAAATTGCTGCTCATGTTGAGAAGATCATTAACAACAGTTCAAAGCGGGAGCAGTACGAAAAGGACTACAAGAACCAAAACCTTAGATGGATGAAATGCGGAATAATCTTTTCCGCTTCCTTTTCTACAATAAGCGCACTGATTGCGTACCTCACCTACACAGTTCTGACGAGCCAGACCACGATTCTCTCGAACCAGTACACTCTTCAAGAGAACCAGCTTCGAGCAATGCGAGTTGACCAGAGAGCCTGGGTTAATATCAAATTTAAGCCAGACGATGTGGAAGCAGGTAAGCCATTACGTGGAACATTGAAAGTGGTGAATACTGGTAAGACTCCCGCCAAGAAAATCTCAGGTATCGCTTCCCTTCAAATCGTCGCTAGTAATAAGTCTCCGAATCAGAAAGAAGGCATACTGAAAGATACGACCTTCAGTGGTCTGCTTTTCCCCGGTGATGAACTTCTTTTCAATCTGAAAAGCAGGGACGACAAGTCCGATCTCGCTCTATCAAAGACCGACCTTGAGGACTTACGATCAGGGAAAGCCTACATAGCCGTACTTGGAAAGATTGGCTATGAGGATATCTATGACACTCCCCACTGGATAAAGTTCTGTCTGTGGAAAGACTTCGCTTCTGGAACCTATTCGGCGGCGGAATGTGTGAACTTCAATGAAACCGATAAGGACTAAGGTTGCTCATGACATGAACGTCGGTAGACATCTAGGCCCTTAAGACCTGAAGTGAGGCACAATGCCACACCTTAGACATCCTTAAGAGCCATGATGTTGTTTGGATTATGCAATTGCATTAATGAATCCAAAGACTTCGAAGGATTCTTGACCAGACTCCTACCTTCCAGCTTCCATTCTGGATAAGAGCCATGCGTCATAGATTCTTTAGAGCTATGGCCTTTATCGCTGACGGCCTGGATGATACGAGTCCATGTCTTCGGTGCTACCTTCTCGGCTTTAAGTGCCTGCTTCAATCTCTTACTGGAGATAGAGCTATCATCTACTCCAGCCAAGTACTCCAGAACCTTCCTTGACCAAACCTCTACCAACCCTTCTGACTCCGGTACGAAGAACGGTTCCCATTTCTTCCACACTACACCAGGCATCACCTTAGTCAGTGTGGTCTCAATCTCAGGATCTATCTCAACGATATAACCTTTCATCGGTAGAGCTTTACCATCTGATACCGTTCTACATGTCCCTCTAGACAGTGCTTGGTAAGCAAGGTGTGACTTCTCAGACAGTTGAAGCTCGTTGGCGATGGTCTTGTTGACCTCTCCCTTGATATCCTGTGTCTGAGCAAGGTAAGACGCCATGAGGTCAGTGTCATCTCTATGAAGAATGCCAACGAGAAAGACGTGGCTACAGTAGGAGTAGCTATTCAGGGAAGTCTCATTGCCCCATGTCGTGATGGTGATTCGTGGCTTGCCATCAGGTGTCATCGCATCGAGGTCAATGCCAGCCTTGGTGATTTCACGCTCCAGAATCTTCCTATAGTTGGTTCCAGTTTGGTTCACCTTGTACAAGTAGAACAGAGCAGCTTCGTTGTCAGGGATCGTCTTCAGTACCTCGACAACCTCTTTCACCATGCTTCTATCTTTGAATCGCTGCTCCATTGAGTGTCTACCACCGAAGGATCGCAGTCGGTAGAGTGTAACGTTATCGAACTGCTTCAGACTGTGGAAGGACTTCACACCAGTATTCTTCACAGAGGGAAGTGTCTCAGCGTTTCCGATGGTGTCATCGAGTAAGCAGAGCTTTCGAATGGGATAGCTAGCGTCTAACACAAGAATGTTGGTCAACTCCTCTGGTACCACGATTCGATAACTCACCACTGCGTTGTTGTTACCAGACTTCAACATTCGTAGATCGAAGTTGGCGACACGAAGGAAGTTCGAGATTGTCCCTTTGGATTCCCACTCTCGTGCATACCGCTCGGTGATCTTCGGATCAATGGGAGGAGTCGTGATGCAGTGCAGGATATCCTTGTAGTCATCGTAGTTATCGTGAACACCTTCGATCATCCGCTTGCAGTCTACGAGATAGTTGTGAATGTCGATATGTGGAGCGTTCCCTCCTCGTGGTTCCGTCCGTACAATCGCATCCGACAAGCAGGCACGGAGGTCAACGTAGTCGAACGATTGGACATCTGACACCATGAGCGATTCGTCATAAAGCAATAGGTGTCGAGGTTGTCCCTTGTAGGAGTTGTATTGAGACAGGTTATCCCGCTTCGATCTGATTCGTTGATGCGTGATGAGCATGAAGGGTCGATCGTCGTTGTCCGCTGTGGCTTGCATGGATGCCTTGGCGTCATCGTGAAGCAAGCCGATCTTCTCTTCAGGAATGCCGTTCTCTATCATTTCCCTCTTGAGGGTGCAGAGAGCTTCGATTCTTGATGCAGAGACGGCGAGAGTGAACGGCAGATCCAGCTTATGAACTGCGGTCGCCCATTCGATAATAGCTCTTGTCTTCCCTGTACCGGTTGGTAGTCCGAACGCCCAACGGCCTTGGAGCTTTCCTTCAGCCATATTCGACATAGCATCGAGCAGCGAGTGGAGGGCCATCCTGTGGGGTGTGTTGAGCTTGTTGCCGAACCTCACGAGAGATGCGGTGAGGGACAGGAATGATGTTCTTGTGAGTTGTGATGGTGCTTGCATAATTCATCCTTTGCGAAAAGGTAGCCGGATGTTCGCAGCGTATGAAAACGCTCCTGATCCTTGCGGGTACAGGCATCCGGCTTGTTCCTTTACCAGTCGATGTTCTCTCCTTCCCACGGCTGCACTTACTGGGGTAATCTTGGCTACACTTTTCCGCCGTCCCCATCGTCCCCACTGGTACTTTATCTTCTTGTGATACTGTGACAGTGCCCACCCTGGGCATTTCGCTCTCGCTTTGAGGAGACAACCATGCGCATGAAATGGACGAACACTATTAGATGCGTTCTGGCAATCTGCTTTATGAATGGGCTGGTTGCCTGTGGTACCCTGGCAAGCTGCTTTAATAGTGGGCTAATTGCCGTTGCCTGTGGCAGCGGGTACGGCGATAGCAACTTTTCTTTTATGCCGCAGCCAACGGCAACATCGGCTGAAGGTCTCTGGACGGGCGCTACTCCCACACGTCGCACAGTCGGTGGACTTGTCCTCGATGACGGCTCGTATTGGGTTTTCTATACTGCAATAGATAATCCCAACGTCCTGGCTGGACTGGTTCAGGGAACTGGCACTTCGCACTCCGGCTCCTTCGGTTCCTCTAACACCAGGGATTTCAATTTGGAAGGCGCTGGAATTCGCGCGGCGACGATGAGTGGCACCTATGTGCAGAAAAATAGCTTTAACGGGACGATCGTCTACTTAAATGGAGATACAGGTAGCTTTACGAGTACCTACGACGAGAACTATGAGATAGCCCCGAACATGAATCTTGCGGCGGGGAAGTATTCTGGGCTCCGTGCTCACAATCAAACGGTCAGCGTGACACTAGGCTCAGCAGGCATTGTGTCAGGAAGTTTTACAGATGGATGCACCTTTGCGGGTTCGTTTTCCCCTCGTGCAAAAGGGAATGTGTTTAATGTCACCGTCACATTTGGAGGTGGCGCCTGTAGCAATGGAACCGATACGGTCAATGGGGTCGCCTTTTACGATGCCGCAACTCAACGGTTGTACAGTGCTGCTCTCAACAATGCCAGGACCAATGGCTTTTTATTTATTGGCACGAAGCTGTAAGCCTCGTTGCTTCAATGTTCTGTCAAGGTTTCCTTTTCGACGGCTTCCCTATTCCGCTCAATTCATTTTGCAATGCGTCTAGGGAGGTCGGTTCTGATGGGGCGCAAGGGATGAAGTACTATGCCGAAGAGTGCTCTAAGTGGTATCTCGAGTATCAATGAAAGTCGGGGCTTCCGCCAGGTGTTAGTAGGGTGTTACAGTCGGCGCTAAAGTCGGGAACCGATAAAGAGAGACAAAGAAACGAGCGGGGATTGAGTATCCTGGAGCGAGAAGTGGAGGAATTGCCGCTGCCGACAAGACGTTTCACGATTCCTCCATTACTGTCCCGGCTTCAGCACCAAACTTCTTTCTTGTGTCTCAAGAAAGCTACTCAATGTGATCGAAGATGCAACGGCAATAGAGAAGTGCGCAAGACGCAGACAGAGAGGTCTTGTGCTTTCTTCTCTGGAGTCAAGGCAAGACCTCTTCGACGATCCTGTGGTACAGCTGCTGACCCTCAGTGCGCCGGGACGCCTGAAACGGTTCAAACGAAAAGGGCTGGCGGCTCGACGAAGAACATAGACGAGAATTCACGAATTACGCTTCTGCAATGAAACGATCCTCCACTGTTGTGAAACTCTCAGCTCTGCTCTATAAGCGCTTTCGCCGAGTCTCGCTGGCGCTCTACAGAAGAAACGTTCCGCTTTCAATGCTCAATGTCGTCCTGTATCCGACGTATCTCTTTCAGTTTGTGGCGGCGCATCACAGGTTTCCGATAAGACCGGCCCGATTGTTCAATGATTTCCTCTTTCAAGTGAAGTCGGGATCGGAGCTGGAAGGCTCGTTACGGAGGCGTGTGACCGACAAGGAGTATTGCAAACTGTACACGGAGGAGAGGCTCGGTCCGGGAACGACCCCTTCGACGACGCGTGTCTTGCGGACCGAGGACGAAGTCGAGCGGTATAGGCCACCGGTATTTCCTTGTGTGATTAAGCCGACGAATAGCTCGGGAAGGGTGATCATCGCGCGCTCGGAGGATGAATACATGGCGGCCCTTCCCAAGATTAAGAATTGGCTTCACGAGGATTATTTTCTGTCCGATCTGGAAAAGAATTACGCCACTCTTGAGCGGAAAGTCATCTTTGAGGAGTACATCGAGGATGCGTTTTCGCTTGAGGGATCAGTGCACTGTCTGAGGGGAGAGCCCAAGCTTGTCAGCCTGATCGATCGATACACCAAGGCACGGCAGACTTTCGATATAGATGGAACGCCTTTAGGAGTAAGCTTGTTTTATCCCCTACAAGAGTTCGAACCGGCCAGCTGGGACTTCTTGCCGGGCCTGTTGAACCAATCGAGAATTCTTTCGGCTGAGTTCACATATATAAGAGTGGACTTTTTTACCGATACTAAGCGGGTGCTTTTCGGCGAGCTGACGAATTTGCCCGCAGGGGGGATCGGTCGATTTTATCCCGCCGAGGGGGAGAAGATATTTTCCGAGGTGTTCTTTCGGCCTGTGCGCCGACAAAGTCCAACGGCCAATTCACCGTCAAACACTCTTTTCGCTTGTTGATACCCAAGATGCCTTCAACCTGGGCAATGAGATCTTGTTTGGGGGCAGAGACACCAAAAAACTTGGTCATCCAGGCATAAAGGTGTTCTTTATCCCGAAACATCCATTCATGGATCACGGTCTTCCTCCGGATCTGTTGATATCCGGCCTGCTTCACTATCTGGGTGAAGTCTTCTTTGAGGTAGTTCCCAACATGTCCCGTAGGAGTATGTTTTCCCACAAATCCGTCAAGGAAACGGCTCGTGGGCGAATCAGTCGTCACCTCTACCATTAACAGTCGTCCGCCGACCCTGAGTGTCTTTCGGGTGGCTACAATGAATTCAAACTGTTCCTGATCCGTAAGATGGTGTATTCCTGCAATGGATATTACTGCGTCGAAATAGTTCCTTCGTATGCCGGTCAAGGCGAAATTTGTTTGGAAAATATTCCACCTGTGCAACGTAGCCGGCACGACAAAATCCGCGAACGTGACCTGCTCATTTGTCGCGACGGTCTTTATCAGGCTGCCTTCGAAAGGAATATTGAGGATCCGTCGCGCTTTGAGACGCTTTATCGCGTCATAAAGATATTGAATCTCCGACACGCGAGGAGAATTATCATTGGCGTAGGCATGGATGAGGTCATCGTTATTCCCGAATCGTTCTTGGTAGGTCGTCGGCATTGGCTCACCTCGATCGTCGTTTCCCGAGCAGGGTTTCTCCGACCGTGTCCTTGCGGGGTTGATCGGTTTACTTATCAGAGCAAGCCGATTGCTACAACTCAAAAGGTGTCATGCCAAAGTAGGGGTCATAGAGCAAGAGCAGGCACTCCGGTTGCCGTAGGCAATCCGCAAGCGAGCCAGTGGCATTGGCCTGCCCAATGTGGTCGAAGAGGCTCGTGGCACATCAATGGTTGATGATACCTCGGTTTTACTCGATAATAAGGCGACCGAACGGTGCTCTGTAGACGTAGCGGAAATGCGGACAATGGTTGTATTGTAACCGAGCGTAGGGCATTCTAAGCTCCAAGTCCATTTACGGCGCTCAAAGGCAGGTAAACGATGCGGTCATTCCTGCTCGCGATAATGTTGGTTGTCGGCAGTTCGACAGCGGTGGCAGCCCTCTCCGGAGAGGAACCATACGAGGCTCTGCAGCGTGGAGACTTCAGGCTCGCGGCGGGGCTCTTTTACCCTCTGGCGGAGAAAGGAGATGCGCGAGCACAGTACAATCTCGGACTGCTGTATGCCAGCGGTTTGGGTGTGACGCACGACTACCAGGCGGCATTGAAATGGCATCGCATGGCTGCGAAGCAGGGTCACGCGGGGGCCCAAAACGAATTGGCGCAAATGTATTCCAAGGGACAAGGTGTTCCACAGGACTATGTTCGTGCCCATATGTGGTACAGCATTGCCGCGGAATCGTTAAGTGGTGGGTCGAAACAAGAGGTGGTGAAGGATCGAGAAAATGTGGCATCGCATATGACTCCGGATCAGGTCCAGAAAGCGCAGGAGATGGCGCAACGCTGTTTAGAGTCGAAGTTCAAGAAGTGTGACGAGAAGTAAGGCCCGCACCTGGATTTGAAGAGACGTCTCCGGCAAAATCTCTCACGCTTGCATGCCGGCACGGTGTAAGGCGAACCGCGCAACCACCTGGACCTTCACGCAGTGGACTCTCATCTTTGTCAAGATATAGACTGTAAAGGGTAATCCGGCGGAAAATCCTCCGACTGCTCCCCGCTTATCTCTTTGATTCAGGGTCATTGAGATGAGGTACGCGATGAAGGTGTTGAGAACCGGTAAGATCCTATTGTGCAGGAGCGTTCTCGTTGTAGGAATGGCGTTTTGTACGGTCCTGCCACCGGATCTCAGTGCCGAAGTAGACGATACGGATCTGGAGCGCCCTGGATTCTCGCTTGTTACTCGAGACGGCTCTGGCGATGCCGGTCTATATACGTCGGTCGTCATCGGGGCCGATGGGCTCGGTCTCATCAGTTACTATGATGCAACTAACCGAGACCTGAAGGTGGCGCACTGTTCGAACCCGATATGCACCTCCGCGACGATCAGCTCTTTGGACCGCACTGGGGATGTCGGTCAGTACACCTCTATTGCGCTTGGGAGCGACGACTTAGGCCTCATTAGTTACTACGATGCGACAAACGGAGATCTGAAAGTCGCTCACTGCGTGGATATCGCCTGTACTTCATCCACGTTCAAGACACTGGACCGTGCTGGAAACGTCGGTCAGTACAGTTCCTTGACCATCGGCATCGATAAGCTGCCCCTCATCACCTACTACGATGTCACGAACGGCGACCTGAAGATCGCGCACTGCACCGATGTGGCCTGTGAAGCAGCGACGATTACCGTTCTTACGTTTCTGCAGGCAGAAGGAAACGTCGGCCAATACACCTCGGTCACCATTGCAGGAGGGCAAGGTCTCATCAGCTACTACGACGCGACCGACCATTACCTGAAATCGGCTCTCTGTCCTGATTTGCCCTGTACGGAACCGACTCTCACAACGACTCCCGATAAAACGAGCGACGTGGGGCAATACAGCTCGGTAACGATCGGGACGGACAGTCGTCCCCTCATCAGCTATTACGATGCCACGAACGGCGATCTCAAAGTCATCCACTGCGAAGAGGTCGTGTGCGTCTCGCCGACGCGCACCGTTCTTGAGAGCGAAGGCAATGTCGGCCGGTATACATCCATCGTGATCGGGGCCGATGGCCTGGCCTTCATCAGCTACCAAGACGTCACCAACGGAGATCTGAAAGTTGCTCATTGCGGCGATGTCGCCTGTACCTCCGCCGCGCTCGCCACGCCGGACAGTACTGGCAACGTCGGCGCATACACGTCCGTTGCCATCGGGACAGATGGTTTACCCCTCATCAGTTACTACGACGTCACCAATGGGGATCTGAAGGTCGCTCATTGTGGCGACGTGGGGTGCACCGACGCGACCCTTACCCCCTTGGATGGAGCAGCTATTAACGTCGGCGCGTCCTCTTCGATGGTGCTGGGAGCCGACGGCAAGGCGTTGATCAGCTACTACGATGCGACGAACGGTGACCTCAGGGTAGTTCACTGCGCGGATCTTGCCTGCGCTTCGGCCACGCTGACGACCGTTCAGAACCAGGACAACGTTGGTCAATACAGTTCTGTGACGATCGGCGCAGATGGGCTTCCGCTCATCAGTTACTATGACATTACGAATGGGGATCTGCGAGTCGCGCACTGTACCGATGTCGCTTGCACCACCGCGACGGCCTTTACATTAGACCAGGCGGGCCGGGTGGGTCAGTTTACGTCAATAACGATCGGGACGGACGGTCGAGGCCTCATCAGTTATTACGATGCCACGAACGGCGATCTGAAAGCGGCCCACTGCAACGATGTCGTTTGTAGCTCGGCCAAGACGACCACCTTGGTCAGCAAGGGCGACATTGGTCAGTTCACTGCAATCACTATAGGCGCAGATGGGCTGGCGCTGATCAGCTACTATGACGTCACGGACGAGGACCTGAAAGTTGCACATTGTGTTGATGTTGCTTGTGGTTCTGCGACGGAAAGCACATTGGACAGCAGGGGAAATGTCGGCTTGCATAGTTCTGTGGCCATCGGGTCAGACGGACTCGCGCTGATCAGCTACTACGATGCCACGAACGGCGATCTGAAAGTCGCTCACTGCGCCGACCTCCTATGTTGCTCCGCCAAGGTGAACGCGCTTCACGGCAAAGACAACGTCGGCCAATTCACGTCGATCATCATGGGGCCGGACGGCCGCGGCCTGATCAGCTATTACGACGCCACGAACGGGGACTTACGCGTCGCTCACTGCGCCGATATTGATTGTAATTTAACGACCAACACAGCCGTTCAAAGCCAGGACGACGTCGGCCAATTCACGTCGATCATCATGGGACCGGACGGCCGCGGCCTGATCAGCTATTACGACGCCACGAACGGCGATCTGAAAGTGGCGCACTGCTCCAACAGCCTGTGTGTTCCGTATCACCGCCGTTGAGCCAAAATCCTTCGAATTCATATGGCTTGGTCTTCTGGCTGCGGTCTATGACGATCGTAGCTTTCTGATCTCTTCGAGCGCTTGTTCTATTTCAGTCGGTGAGTTCAGGAGGCTCGGCGCGAGCCTCGCATACTGCGTCGCATACGGTGTCACGCTGCCGACGATCTTACGCTGCCGCAGCTTCTCCACAACCTGACGTGGAGTCATTCCCGCGACTTCGAAGCAGACGATCCCAGCCGAAAGATCCTGTGACACCGGAGTGTGCAGGGTAATATTGGGCATGGCCGCTAAACCGTGCTTCAGTTGTTGATTCAATTCATAGATACGCTGCGTCACTTTAGCTTTCCCGATGGCTTGATGAAACGTGAAGGCTTCATCGAGCGCCCAGCGATGTTCGAACGAGTGGAACCCGCCCGGAGTCATGTAAATCGACAGTGGGAGATTGTTTGACGAACCATTCTCCATCCATTGATCGAAGGCCCGAGAGTTGAAGGTCGGAATAATCGCTTGCGCGACGGGCCAGGCCTGAGGATGACCCCAAACGAGCCCGGTGCCGCGCGGGCCGAACATCCATTTATGAGTCCCAGCGATCAAAAAGTCGCAACCGAGCTCGCTGAGGCGGAAGTCCTCCACCCCGAGGGCATGTACTCCATCCACACAGAAAATGACACGATCCTGCTCACTCCGTGAGCGATTGATGAATTGAATGGCCTGAGCCATCTCGCGGATCGGCAGCTTAAGTCCCGTGCTGGAATGGACCCAGGTGACGGCCACAATGCGTGTCGCGAGGGTGATACCTTTTCGCAGGGAATCGACGATCTCGTCTCGGGATACTGTTTTGAGTGAACGGTAGAGAGGGATCTGCCGTACGGTGACGCCGGTCTGTTCGGCTCGAAGACGCAGAGAAGTCTCCGTCGAATAATGGTCGTGTGTCGTCGTCAGAATTTCCTGTCCCTGGCGAAGCACCAAACCGCCATAGAGCAAACCCAAACCCATGGTCGTGCTGTCGGTCAATGCGATATCGGTAGGTTCAACACTCAAATAGTCGGCTGCGGCACGAAGAACCTTCGCTTCCTGTTTCTCTTCATGCTCATACCAATAGCCTATGGGGTCGGCATCGAGACCGGCGCGATGCCGTTCGATCGCTTCACGCACCGGTGTTGGATGAGACGCGAGAAAAAACGCCGCGAGATGGATAAGCTGCGGAGAGAGAGGAAACTGCGCCCGAAGATCGTCCCAGTTCTTGAACCTGCGCTGCGGGGATTGTTGGTCAGCAAAAATGTCGGGGTAGGCGTTTGACAGAATCGTTGCGCCCAAAACCAATCCCGTCCGCACAAGGAAATCGCGGCGTCCAATATCGTTCATACGAACCTCCGGGGTCAGAGCTGACAGCGTTACTCTACTGCTTGTCCAGAAAGACAGGCAAGGAGCGACCGGAGCCATTCCAGCGGACTAGTGGACAGCAGCAATAAAAAGGAGACAATTCTGCTAGGACTGGTAGGTTTCCATGGGAGGACAACTGCAGACGAGATGGCGATCACCGTAGGCCTCGTCGATGCGGCTCACGCTTGGCCAGAACTTGTTATTCTTGAGCCAGGGAGCAGGAAACGCCGCCTGTTCCCTGCTATAGGGGCGATTCCATTCCGTCGCCGTCACGATCGCGGCGGTATGAGGAGCATTCTTCAGCACGTTGTTCGTTCGCGGTTGACGTCCGTCGATGATCTCCTGAATCTCGGCGCGGATCAGGATGAGTGCTTCGCAGAACCGATCGAGTTCGCTCTTCGCTTCACTTTCCGTCGGTTCGATCATGAGCGTGCCTGCTACCGGGAACGAAACGGTCGGCGCATGGAAGCCGTAGTCCATGAGTCGCTTGGCGACATCCATCGCCTCGATACCGGCGCTTTCCTTGAATTCACGCAGATCCAGGATGAACTCATGAGCCACGAATCCCGAGTCCCCTTTGTACAAAATGGAGTAATGCTTTTCCAACCGCTTGGCCATGTAGTTGGCATTGAGGATGGCCACCTGCGTGGCTTTGGCCAATCCGTTCCGACCCATCAACGCAATGTACACCCATGAAATCGGAAGGATGCTCGGACTCCCGAAGGGGGCTGCCGAGACAGGACCGATGGCTTGAGGCGCACCAAGCTTGATCACGGGATGGCCCGGAAGAAACGGCACGAGATGTCGTGCCACTCCGATCGGTCCCACGCCTGGCCCTCCGCCTCCATGGGGAATACAAAATGTCTTATGGAGGTTGAGATGGCAGACATCGGCCCCTATGTCGCCCAGACGGCAGAGGCCCACCATGGCATTCATATTGGCCCCGTCGATATACACTTGCCCGCCGTGGGTATGGACGATTTGGCAAATGCGTCGCACGCTTGCCTCAAATACCCCGTGGGTTGACGGATACGTGAGCATCAGGGCCGACAATCGGTCTCGATATTGCGCGGCCTTGGTCTCCAAGTCGATGACATCCACATTTCCGTTCCGATCGCACGCGACGACAACAACCTCCATGCCGACCATGGCGGCGCTGGCGGGGTTCGTGCCGTGGGCCGATACGGGGATCAAGCAGACGTTTCGGTGTGTTTCTCCCTTGGACCGATGGAAGGCTCGGATCACCATCAGGCCGGAATATTCGCCCTGGGACCCCGCGTTCGGTTGGAGCGAGAAGGCCGCAAATCCGGCGATCTCAGCCAGCCACGATTCGAGCTGTCCGAACAAGGTCCGATAGCCAAGCGTTTGCTCAGCCGGCGCGAAGGGATGCAGACGAGCGAACTCCGGCCACGTCACCGGCAGCATTTCGGCGGTGGCATTGAGTTTCATCGTGCAGGAACCCAACGGAATCATCGAGTGGACGAGGGACAGGTCTTTGGTTTGCAACCTGTGAAGATAGCGGAGCATCTCATGCTCGGAATGATAACGATGGAAAACCTCGTGCGTCAGGTATTTACTCGTCCTAGCTAAGGTGGAAGAGTAGTTGAGATCGATGGCCGCAGCCAAATCAGAGAGGTGGAACGGCAAGTGATCATGACCGACAAAGATTTGCAGGAGGCGCTGTACTTCCTCCTCGGAGCTGACTTCGTCGAGCGAAACACCGATCGAGCCGTCTTCATAGCGCCGGAAATTGATTCTTTGTGCATCTGCGCGCGTCGCAATCTGATCCGCTTGGGCATTGGACAGTGGTACACGAATCGTATCGAAAAAGACTTTTGGCAGGACATCGAATCCAAGTCGACGCAGCCCTTCAGCCAACAGCAACGTGAGGCCATGTACACGTTCGGCGATCCGTCGCAACCCGTCCGGCCCGTGGTACACCGTGTACATGGCGGCCATGACGGCCAACAAGACTTGAGCCGTACAAATGTTGCTGGTGGCTTTCTCGCGTCGAATGTGTTGCTCCCGAGTCTGAAGCGAAAGCCTGATGGCCGGTTTGCCGGTCACATCTTTTGAGACGCCGACGAGACGACCCGGCACCTGCCGTTTGTATTCCTCCCTGGTGGCAAGAAACGCGGCATGTGGGCCACCGAAGCCGACCGGGACACCGAACCGTTGCGTCGAACCGACGGCAATATCGGCACCGAATTCCCCTGGTGAGCGGAGCAAAGTCAAGGCGAGAAGATCAGTAGCAACCGCCACTCGAACGCCGGCCTCATGAGCCTGCGCGACCAATGTGCTGAAATCACCCACATAGCCGTCCGTAGCCGGGTACTGCAACAGAATGCCGCACAGCTGAGGACGCGAACAATCAACGGACGAGGTGACATCGGTCTTGATGACGATACCCAGAGGTTCGGCTCTGGTCTGCAACACCGCCAAAGTCTGTGGATGGCAGTCGCGCGAGACAAAAAATTCCTTTCGTTCCTCGCCTGCGTTGCGGGCGATCGTGTAACACATCGCCATCGCTTCGGCTGCAGCGGTCGCTTCATCCAACAGCGAAGCATTCGCCAGCGGCAGACCGGTCAAATCCGCCACCATGGTCTGGAAGTTCACGAGCGCCTCTAAGCGGCCTTGCGAGATCTCGGCCTGGTAGGGGGTATATTGCGTATACCATGCCGGATTTTCTAGAATATTTCGCTGGACCACGCCCGGGGTGACGCAGTCGTAGTACCCCATGCCGATCAGCGATCGATAGACCTTATTTTGAGACCCGATGCTTTTCAGACGTGCCAGGACGGCCTGCTCGCCGTCGCCGTCCGGAATGTCCAGGGATCGACGAAAACGAAGGTCGGAAGGAATGGCCGTATCGGTCAACGTGTCGAGCGAGAGTAAGCCCAACGCGGCCAGCATCTCCTGAATATCGGCCCTTGTGGGACCCAAGTGTCGGTGAATAAAGTCATCGGTCGGTTGGAGCCAATTCTGAGTGGTCATGGAGCCGGCTACTCCTCTGTTTTGATTCGAAGAGGATGGGTTGAAGTAGTGCGCCTGTCAATCGGGCAGCGTATCACGCTCCCAGCTCTTTTTCCAAGAGACCAGCCGCTTTTCGAGGATGATGTCATGGTGGTCATGACAATCGCTGGGTTGCGAGGACCTGAAGCAGCCGTTGTGCTCGGCAAGTACTGCACGAGGGGGTAAATCGTCTTGCAGAGCGGCCGGCTTTGATTGCTTTTCACATAATTCACGCTATGGTTAACTCATACCTCTAATCCGGAGAGCTGACCCATGGTCGCCACGAAGCGGGGCCCGGATGAAAGGACGGAGAAGGGATCGCCGCAGCGCTTCTCGATGGCAAAAGCTGTCGCCATAACACTCGTCCTCGGTACCACAGCGGTCATCGGATACGCCGGATACGCGATTTTCAAAAATCAGGATCTGGTAACCAAATTTCTGGCTCCCCATTTACCGACCAGTAAGCCCGGCGTGGTTCTCACAGATCCGCGGTCGAAACCCTTTCAGCCCGATGTCCGTCTGACTCGTGAAGGAATCGACCTTCTTCTCGAGACACTCGACGAGGCTGTTCGACGAAAGGATGTCGACGGCGTCCTGCGCCACATTACTCACGACGCAACCATCACCATTCACCTGAAACAAGGTCCGCAGCAACAGATGGCCATGCTGACGCGGGAAGAATACCGGAAGACTCTCGCCATGAGTTTTGCCTTTCCCAGCGCCAACGACTTCACTCGTACGAATACGTCCGTCTCGTTGGCCTCGGATGAACGAAGCGCGAAAGTGTCCTTCAAGTCGACGGAGACGCTCCGACAAGCCAATCGGGAGTTCAAGACAGAAGGCGAAGAAACGCTGGTCTTCAATATCCGCGACGGCAAGCCCATGATTACCTCTCTGGAACAGACCTTCCCCGGCGATTCGACCTAATCCGCATTATTCATGAACGCTCCTGCTGCAATCGCGGATTCGCTGCTGCGACGAGCCTTCGGCGGGCAGCGTGAGCGATCGAAGTGTCTGTATGCTACAAGATTCACATTCATCGGTCTGGTATAATTACGCCGCTATTCAACATTTTCCGGAGTGTATATGCGGGTGCTTGTCATAGAAGATGAAACCAAAGTCGGCTGTTTTATTAAACGAGCGCTAGAAGAAGAAAGCTATGCCGTCGATCTCTGTGAGGACGGAGCCAAAGGGTTGGAGATGGCTCTGGCGATCAATTACGATCTCCTGGTCGTCGACGTGATGTTGCCGTCCATGTCCGGTTTGGATGTGTTGAAGAATATTCGCCGCGAACGGATCCACACACCGGTGTTGATCCTCTCGGCTCAATCCCAAATCGACCAGCGGGTCAAAGGACTGGATGCCGGGGCCGACGATTACCTGACGAAACCGTTTGCGATCGATGAACTCTTGGCGCGCGTTCGGGCCCTGTTGCGCCGTGGGGCATCCGAAAGCCCGGGAATCCTACAGGTGGACGACCTGATTCTCAACCCGGCGACCCGCGACGTAACGCGAGGGGGACAGCGCATCGATTTGACACTGAAAGAGTACGCGTTACTCGAATATCTGATGCGCCATACCGGCCGCGTGCTTACCCGGCCCATGATCTCCGAGCACGTGTGGAATCAAGACTTCGATACCTTCACCAACGTCATCGATGTCTATGTCAACTATCTTCGGAATAAAATCGATCGAGGCCGAACCAAGAAATTGATCCATACCATTCG
>JACZCY010066802.1_pt1 | contig 18179 bp, 16 predicted proteins | sample 8641821 | NCBI WGS metagenome assembly JACZCY01 (sample SAMN15324609, study PRJNA640507) | soil metagenome | isolation source: intercropping sugarcane | place: China: Luxin town, Laibin City, Guangxi Province | collected 2019-07-25 | depth 10cm m | reverse complement strand
TTCAACAGCAAGCCCAACGACGCCATGGTCATAATGGTGGCGCTTCCGCCATAACTCACCAGAGGCAAGGGAATGCCAACGATCGGAAACATCCCCGCCGTCATACCGATATTGACCACGACGCAGAAACACAACATGGCCACGATCCCCACAGCAAGCAGCGCTCCAAGCTGATCCTTCGCCTTGGACGCGATTTCCAGCGACAGCCAAATCAACGCCACAAACAATGTCAACAACACCAGCACGCCAAGAAATCCCCATTCCTCCGCAAAGACGGCGAACACAAAATCGGTATGGCCTTCCGGCAAAAACTTCAGCTGACTTTGAGTGCCTCCGTAAAGCCCCTTACCCAACAATTCCCCCGACCCAATCGCGATTTTCGATTGCAGGGCATGGTAGCCCTTTCCTCCCGGGTCATAATCGGGATCGACGAACGCCATAATGCGCTGTCGCTGGTAATCATGCAAGGACCCCCATACTCCCTCCCATGCAAACGGAAACAGCATGATCGAGAAGAGCAGGATAAACCCTAAGGCTTGCGAACGAACGCCCACCATGAGGAGCATGGCGGCATACACCGCGACAAAGCTGAGTCCACTCCCCAAATCGGGTTGCTTCAAGATGAGGAGGAGGCCAGGCAGCACCAAGAGGCCCGGAACGATCACACGCTGCAGCCATCCCACACGTGGGGCTTTCGAGTAGTAGTGTGCCAATACCAAGACGAGGATGAGCTTGGCGAATTCAGACGGCTGGAAGCTGAACGGGCCCAATGCGATCCACCGCTGGGCCCCCTTGCTCGTTCGCCCTTCGAACAGCACAAAGACCAGCATCAGCAAGATAAAGACGTAGGCTGGATAGGCAAACCGCGCAAGATGATGGTAGTCCGATGCCCACATGACAAGGAAGGCCGCCGCGCCGAGGCCGATCCATATCAACTGTTTGAGATAATACGGCGCCGTCCCCCCCGGCTGCCCATGCGTGACGCTATAAATGGACAACACGCCGATCCCCAGGATGGCAAGGATCAAGGCGACATAGCGGATGTCGAAACTATCGAGGCCCCGACTCTCGGTCAATCGATCAATCATGAATCTTTCGAGGCACGCTCCGGCCCATCCCCACGGGGAAGATCCGAGATGACAGCCGGTACCTGGGGAGTGAGCTTCATATACGTTTCAATGACTTCTTTCGCAAGAGGAGCCGCGGCGGCCCCACCGTGCCCCATATGTTCAGCGAGCACGGCAACGGCGATCTTCGGCGATTCCACCGGTGCAAAGGCAACGAACCATGCATGGTCTCGGAACTTTTTGGGAATGTTTTCTTCCGGTCCGGTTCGGAGCGCCGCTACTTGAGCCGTACCTGTCTTCCCACCGATCGTCACCATGGAGGATTTCGCCTTCGTTGCCGTTCCCTTTGTGACGACATCGGCGAGCGCATCCTTGATGATGCGGAATGTTTCCGGTTTCGCGTTGATTTTTCCGCGTGGAACGGCTGGCAACTCTTGCAGGTTTCCGGACGTTCGGTCCATGACCGCCTGCACCAGACGAGGGCGGTAGCTGACTCCGTCGTTGGCGACTGTGCCGACGAGACTCGCCATTTGTAACGGCGTCACAGTCACATATCCCTGTCCGATGGCGGCTGAAATGGTCTCTCCGGGTAACCACTGCTCGTTCTTGGATTTTTGCTTCCATGCGGTCGAGGGCATGATACCGGATCGTTCCGATGGTAATTCCACTCCAGTAGCCTTCCCAAGTCCGAAGTCCTTCCCAAACTCAGCCATCACATCGATCCCCATTCGTTGACCGATCGTATAAAAGTACACGTCGCAGGAATGGACCAACGCATTGTGCAGATCGACGTACCCATGACCGCTGACTTTCCAGTCATGATACAGCCGCTTGCCGAACTGATACCCCCCATTACAAAACACGGTACTGGAAGGCGACATGGTTTTTGTCTCCAACGCGGCGACGGCCATTGGAATCTTGAAAGTGGAACCGGGAGGATACTGCCCCTGTGAGGCGCGATTGTTCAACGGACGCCCTTCGTCCTGCACGATTTCCACCCATTGCTTCGCGGTCAGTTCTCGGGAGAGCACGTTTGGGTCGAAGCCGGGACGGCTGGCCATAGCCAGAATATCACCGCTGTTCGGGTCGAGCGCGACGATGGCGCCGTGTTCTTCGCCCAGCAGATCTTCGGCAACCTTTTGGAGCCGCACATCAATAGTGAGATAGAGGTCGTTCCCCGCTTGCGGCCTCTCGACAACCGAGGCTTTCTTCTCATGGCCAAGCGCATCGACTTCCACGCTCTTTTGACCGGCCATTCCCCGCATGTGCCGATCATAGGACTTTTCCACACCATATTGCCCCACGATGCTGCCTTGGTGGAGATCGAGAAACTCCGGCTTCTCCAGTTGATCCGCTGAAATTTCTCCTACATAACCCAGGAGATGGGCCGCCGTCACGCCTCCTGGATAGTTGCGCTGCGACTCGACCTGAATCATGACTCCGGGCATGTCGAGACGATGAGATTCGACCAGCGTGGCATCGCGCAGGGTCATACGATCTTTGATCTTGCGTGGAATCAACTTGCTGCCTTTGGTCATCATTTTTTTCCGAACGAGGGTCGGGTCAAGGCCGAGCAAATCAGTCAGCTGCTGAATCAAGACTTCGCGATCCTTCACGTCTTCCAGCGTGACGTAGAGACTGAAGCTCGGTACGTTATTCGCCAGAAGGATACCGTGCCGGTCATAGATCAGGCCCCGTGCCGGTTCGAGCAACACCAATCTGGTACGATTGTTTTCCGACAAGTCTCGATAATACGGTCCCTCGCGAATTTGTAGATGCCAGAGACGCAGACCAAGCAGCGCCACCACCAGCAGGAGTCCTACACGGAGAATGAAGAGCCGTCGAGGAAGGTCGCCAAATTCTGATTCCGAAGAATGCCCCGTCACCATAATGAACGCCTACATTCGAGACTCGGACATCAACTGCTCGATATTCACACGACTCCACATGAGCCAGTAGATCAGTCCTCCGATCACCGCATCAAGGCAGGCTTGCGGCAACACCACGGTCCAGACGGCCCACCACCAATCCTGTTCTACATTGAGCTTTAGGGTGAACGGAGTGATCAGCCCCGCCAAACAGGAGACGACCAGCAGTCCCGCCACGAAGACGACAGGGCTCAAATAGACTACCTGTCGACCCGCGAGGCCTGCGAAGAACCCCACGCCCCCCTTTAAGACGGCGCCTGAAATCAGATCCTGCGCAGAGAACAGACTCATCGCCCATCCGAGCGCGAGGCCGATCAATAAACCATCAAGCTCCCCTGCTATGAGGCCGACCAAGCACACTGCCACAAGACCGAGATCCGGCTTCACACCCCACAAGGTGACGTGCGGCAGGAGAACGGACTGAATCGGCACAAGACCAACGATCACGGCAAAATAGATGAGCCCTTTCATGGCTTGGGCTTCGGAACGCCCAGACGTTCCCCTTCGGCCGGAATAGAGGGAGACCGAATAACCAGCACTTCCTCGGCCCGATTCGGATCGACCTCCGGAGAAAGTTCCGCGGATTGGAACAGTGCTTCTTCTTCCTTATCGATTCTGGTGATCGTGCCGATCGGTATACCTCGGGGGAATCCTCCCACCAAGCCGGACGTGACGACATGATCGCCCGGCCGCGCGTTGGACAACAGCGGAATGTACTTGAGTCGAGCCTGTCCCTGCGTCGTCCCTTCGACTATTCCCTCATCTCTGGTGCGCTGGATTAGTCCCGCAATCGCATTATTGGGATCCGTCACGAGCAGGACGACGGCGGTGGAGGCCGTGGTTTTGACGATGCGACCCACCACACCTGCCGGTGTAATCACTCCCTGATCCGATTGAAGCCCGTCGGACGCACCCTTGTTCAGAATGATCGTCTTATACCAATTTCCGGTATCGCGCCCAATCACTTGGGCGGCCACGGATGTGGGAAGAGCTTGCTTCTTAAACTCCAGCAGCGCTGAGAACCGCTCCGTCGCCACCGAGGCTTCCCGCAACTGTCCGTTTTGTTCTTTGAGAAGATCCAGTTCTCTCCTCAACTGTTGATTTTCTTCTTCAACCTCCTGGAGGGCCACATATCGTCCCCAGACATCGGCGATCCGATCATGGATCCCGGCCACGGCCTGGAGAGGCCAACTGATAATCCATCCCAGGGGACTCCCCACCTGCTGAAATACGCTTTGGAGTTGGCCGGGTAGAAGCAGGAAGCCGAGCACGAGAATGACGGCAAGAACGAGGGCTATACGCCTAGCGCTGTACGATGCGCGAAAATTGACCATCCGCATGAGGGATGGAACCTTACCGGAGGTTGTTCGCCTGAGACATGACCGAAACCTTTCGGAGGAGATCCAGTTCATCCAAAATTTTGCCGACCCCCAACACCACAGAAGTCAGCGGATCGTCCACCGTAATGATCGGTAGGTTCGTTTCTTCTCGGAATCGTGTGTCCATCCCTTTCAGGAGGGAACCTCCCCCTGTCAACACGATCCCGCGGTCGATAATATCCCCAGCCAGCTCGGGCGGGGTGTTTTCCAACGCAATCTTGATCGCGTTCACGATCGTTCCGATGGGTTCTTGCAACGCTTCACGAACCTCGGCGTCATCGATGACCAACGTGCGCGGAATGCCCGAAATCAAATCCCGACCCTTAATCATCATGGTTTTCCGCTCCTCGAACGGGTAGGCGGACCCAATTTCAAACTTGATCCGCTCCGCCATATGTTCGCCGATGAGCAGATTGTACTTTTTCTTGATGTAATTCATGATCGCTTCATCCATGCGATCACCGGCGACCTTGACGGACTCGCTGTACACGATGCCGCCCAGCGAAATGACGGCGATGTCCGTCGTGCCGCCTCCCACATCGACAACCATGTTGCCGGACGGCTCCGTGATCGGCAATCCGGAACCTATGGCTGCGGCGACGGGCTCTTCAATCAGGTAGACCTCTCGCGCTCCGGCCAGTTCAGCCGAATCACGTACGGCGCGTTGCTCCACCTGCGTGATGCGGGAAGGCACGCCGATGATGATTCGCGGCCGCACAAACGCGCTGCGATTGTGGGCCTTCCTAATGAAATGTTTGAGCATTTGCTCAGCCATCTCGAAGTCGGCGATCACACCTTCCTTCATCGGCCGAACCGCGACGATATTCCCGGGCGTGCGACCGAGCATTTTCTTCGCATCGGCTCCGACAGCCAGCACTTTTTCACTTTTCTTTTCAACGGCGACGACGGAGGGCTCATTCAGAACGATCCCCTTCCCGTGAACATACACGAGAGTGGTTGCGGTGCCTAAGTCAATCGCCAGGTCATCGGAGAACCAACCGAATACATCTCCTGGGAACCCCACGGCGTCTCTCCCTTCATCTCGGCCGGGCTATCCGACACCGGCCTGTGTACTTCATGTACGATTTACTTAATCCGGGACCGCAAGTTGACCGGCATCTAACACCTGAGTCCTAGCTACTTCATCGCCAAGCCGACGCCCTTGCTCATTCCCTATGATCAAAAAACCCTCAAACGCTAAGATGGCAAGGGATACCAGCCACCCAATGTATGGGACCGCATACGCGATCTGTGCGCCACCCAACGGAAGATTCCGGATGATCGATTCTCGGAAACCGGCCGTATCCCGGCCATCCAATCGCATGGTTTGCAGACCGACCAATCGTTTGCCGATACTTTTTCCACCCGCAAACCCATCGGCAATCAAGATGTAGGCCAAGCCGGAAAGAAAGCCGACCGGAGGAGCGATTTCACCGGCAGCGACGACAATGAACAGATCAATTAACTTCGCGATGAACCGATTTAGGACGTGAGCCTTCGGATAGACTTTTGCTTCCAGCGTCGTCGAGGTTGGCCCCTCCCCTGCCAAGGGTTCTCCTTCTAATTAGTGGCAAAGTATAACAAATCACATCAACTTGCACAAACAAAGACCGATCTTTTTTTCCTGGTTTCCTTTTCGGAATTTTGCCGAACCGTCTCTCGGTCTCCTGGAAGCAGCGCGAAAGAGCCGGTCTCCCGGAAACTGGCGTTTGAAGACATTCGCGTAATGCTCAACTTGCCGGGCTTGCCTTCCGACCGATCCACAAGTACACTGCTGATTCACAGCGAAAGAGGATTGACATGATCAAGACAATGCGCGACGCCGCTCACAACTACCCTTGGTTGCTCAAATCCATTATGGGAATACTAGCTATAGCCTTCGTAATTACGATGGGATGGTGGGGATTCGGTGAGCAGGCTGGCGGACCCGTCGCCAAGGTCGGAGATCAATCGGTCACCATCGATGAATTCAAGCGCACCTATGAAAATATGCGCCGTATTTATAAAGAAAACGTTAAGACCGACTTCAAAGAGGAAGAGTTCAAGGAATTCGTCGTCGGGCAACTCGTCGATAGTCGTATTTGGATCATCGCGGCTGAGGAGATGGGCGTGCGGGTTTCCGATGCCGACCTGCGCGAACTGATCATGCAAACGCCGGCTTTTCAGAAAAACGGGACCTTCGACCCGGATCTCTACCGCCGCATTCTAGCGGCCAATCATCTCACCCCGGCGTCGTTTGAGTCGATCCAGCATCAGGAAGTCCTGGCCAATAAAGCTCGGATGATCGTCCGAGACTCCGTCGCCCTGACCCCGGCGGAGATTGCCGAAGGACAGTCTCTCATGACCAGGCCCCAAGATTCAGACCCTGCGAAAGCAGCAGAGGCTAAGCAGCGGGTGTTGGATGACATGCTGTTGCAGAAACAACAACGTGCCTTGGTCTCATTTCAACAGTCCATGAAATCCAAGCTGCCGATCACTATCCGGCGGGAACTGCTGTAAAATCAACTTCGTTTTGTTGAGCCATACTGGATCAATAAGCAGCTACAGAATCAGCATTGCGTCGCCGTAGCTGTAGAAGCGATAGCGCTCCTTGACCGCCTCTTCATAAACCCTGCGCATCGGCTCGATTCCGGCAAAGGCTGAGACCAGCATCAACAACGTGGTCCGCGGGAGGTGAAAGTTAGTCATGAGGGCGTCGACGAGCTTGAACTGATATCCCGGTGTCACGAAGAGCCGGCTCTCGCCGGACATCGGCATGACTTCCCCCATTTCTTTCGCAACAGTTTCAAGGGTGCGGACGACTGTGGTGCCGACGGCCACCACCCGACCCCCAGCTTGTTTGGTCCTCTGGATCGCTTTCGCGGCATCTTCGCTGATCGTGAATCTTTCTGCCCCCATTTGATGATCTTCTATCCGTTCGGTCGTCACCGGCTTGAACGTGCCGGGACCGACATGGAGAGTGACCGCGACCGCTCGGATCCCAGCATCACCCAGCCGTCCAAACAGTTCTTCGGTAAAGTGAAGGCCCGCGGTCGGAGCCGCAATCGCACCCTCATGCTTGGCAAAGACCGTCTGATACCATCGGTGATCCTCCTGAGTCGGCGTGCGCTTGATGTAGGGGGGCAGCGGCATGACGCCTCGTGTCTCAAATAACCGTGTAACCGGCGCCGAGCTTTCTACCACCACCTCAGTGCCTGTCGCATCGCGCTTCACGATGGTCGCGCGAGACTGCTGATCAAATTCAATGACCTGGCCGATGCGAAACGAGCCTTTGATCATGATCTCCCACCGTCCCTCGCCCAGATTCCTCACGAACAATACCTCAACCTGTGTTCCCCTCGGTTTTTTGATTCCCAACACCCGTGCCGCCAAGACCTTCGTGTCATTCACGACCAGCAAATCACCCGGATTGAGCAGGGACGGAAGATCGGCGACTCGGCGATGCATAAGCTCATCGGTTCGGCGATTGAGGAACAGCAACCGAGCACGATCACGAGGGTTAACCGGCTGCAACGCGACCAGGGAAGAATCGAAGGGAAAGTCGAACTCGGAGAGTTGCATCAGGATGCAGGGACTGAGGAGGACAAAGGCACTGAAGGCACCTGAGTCAACGACGCATCCTGAAGTTCCGTTCCCGGATAGTAGTAACGAAGAATGCTCGAAAACGAATAGCCCAGCTCCGCCAGCTCTTTCGCACCCCACTGGCAAAGACCAACGGCATGACCGGCTCCGTAGCCGGAGATGACGATGTCCTGGCCGAACGACTCAACCGCAAATTGCGTACTGGGTACCACCGTATACCCCGCCGCTTTACGCAGGTCTTCGCCCCGTATTGTCAACTCCCCACTCGAGTGCACAATCCGCAGTGTCGCCACTCGTCCGGCGCGGCTATAGGCAAGCGGCGTGATGGCCGAGATCGTTCCCACCGTAAATCCTTGTTGCCGTAAGTTCTTCTCCAAAGTATCGACTTTTAAAGAAGCCTTCCACTGATAGTACGGAGATTCGATGTCGAACGGGCATTCCACGCCCTTCAAATATGGGAGATCCTTCGACCACACAATCATGGCATCTTCCGTAATCCCGGCAGCGGTCGAAGAGTACGCGGCATAGATCGGAGCGCCTTGGTAGGTCACCACGAGTCCTCTCGTCGATTCCACCGCCTCCACCACCCGTGCGTCGATGCCTTGCCGGCCTCGATACACCTGATCCTGAATGCCCGAGACCACATCATAGTCCCGAGTGGAGCTGAGCATGTGCTGATACAACGCATATGTTCGAGTCGCGACTGCCTGCACCTTCAGCATCTCAAGATGCCAGACCGGATTTGCTTCTGCCGGCACGACACCTTTGACATACTCTTCCAAATCGACGTGATTGATGAGGAGGAGTCCCTTTCCTCGCCGAACAAGCTGAATCAACCCACTGACTTGGAGTGCGCCTTTCTCATCACCTGCCTGAAACGCAGTCTTGTTACCATTCTGGTTCAGCCAGAGTTTGAGATCGTGATTTCCAGCCCGTAACGTCAGGTGTTCACTCATCACCGGTTTGCCGTTGAGGATCAACGCATGGCCACGCACCTTGATCCGCAAGACAGACCGATAGGACCATGCCTGATCATGTTCGTCGGTCACCCAAATGGTCTGATCGGTATGCACTTCCAGCTGCTGGACATCCGGAGCCAACAGCACGCGAATCGATTGCGCAGCATGGGCCTCCGAAATCATGACCGAGCCGAGGGAGATGCCCAATCCGGCAGCTCCGGCCAAAAGCCGTGCGGATATCATCGACGGAAGAACCATCCTACGAGATAGAATAGCAGACTCAGAATGACGCTAAGGACAATACTTGTTGCGATGGGGAAATAGAAGCTGAAGTTATCCCGTTTGACGGAAATGTCACCTGGAAGTTTACCAAGCCAACTGAAGGCGTTCCCTAATCCGGGAATCCTGTCCACAACGATCAATAGAACCCCGAGCGCAATAATTCCCACCCCCAACCCGATCAAGATTTTGCCCAACGTAGTCCATTCCGGCATCAACTTTCATCCCATGAACGGAGTACCCAAACAGTCCCCGTGATATATGCGCTAGCCGTTCACTAGGCATTCCGCGATCTGAATCGCATTCAGCGCCGCTCCTTTGCGAAGATTATCGGAAACGACCCAGAGGTTGAGACCGTTGGCAATCGACTCATCCTCCCGCACACGGCCGATGTAGACCTCATCTTTTCCCGTCGCATCGAGCGGCATCGGGTACAACTTCTTCGCCGGATCATCGTAGACAATCACGCCGGGCATGGCTGCCAGCGCGGCACGCGCCTCGTTCGCCTTCAGAGGACGCTCTAATTCAACGTTAATCGCCTCAGAATGACAGCGCAAGACGGGTACCCGCACCGTCGTCGCCGTCACCCGAATCTCCGGTGTACCGAGTATCTTTCGGGTCTCTTTCGCGATTTTGACTTCCTCCGAACAGTCCCCCCCCTCGTTGAACGAGCCGATGTGCGGCAACAGATTGAAGGCAATCTGGTAAGGATAGACCTTGGCCGTGACGTCGCGAAACGCCAGCAAATCCTTCGTTTGATCCATCAGCTCATCCATGGCCGCAGCGCCGGTCCCCGACACCGATTGAAAGGTCGTCACCACCACACGCTTCACACCCACCGCATCATGAAGCGGCTTGAGCGCCATGACCAACGGCGTGGTCGTACAGTTGGGAATGGAAACGATTCCCCTAGGCATGGTACGTAAGGCGGCAGCGTTCACCTCCGGAACCACCAAGGGAACCTGATCGTCCATACGGAACACGGCACTATCGTCGATCACCGCAATACCGGCCGCCCCCAGTCGTTGACCATAGTCTTTGCTGATGGCATCCGTCGCAGAGATAAACGCCAGATCGACTCCCTCGAACGACGAAGATTCCGTCAACTCTTCAACCTTCCACTCCTTGCCGTGGCACGTCATCACTTCGCCGACAGATCGTTTGGACGCGAAGAGTCGGAGGCCCGTCAGCGGAAATTTTCTCTCTTCCAAGATTTCAAGCGTTTCTGTTCCAACCGCGCCGGTCGCGCCAAGGATCGCCACCGTATACCCTGGTTTCTTCTTGATCATGAAGAGCTCACTCCAATGCCAACACGCGAACTCGATGGTTGAAGGTGTCGGCCACCAGCAGCGTTCCGTCGCGATCGGCAACGATACCGAATGGGTAACACAAACTTGCTTCTCGTGCAGCGACGCCATCGCCGGAATAGGATGGAACTCCCCGCCCCGCCACGCAGAACGCCGCTCCGGATGCCCCATCCCACTGCCGGATGAGGTGATTGTCCGAATCGGTCAGAAAAAGACGTCCCTCCTGGTCCAATGCAATTCCGGTAGGGCGTGAAAGGCTGGACGTGGGGGCATCTGACGGCGACTCATACCGATAGACTCCGCCGTCGCCGGCTACCGTGGTCATCAACCCTGACGAAAGCTCGACGCATCGGACTCGGCCGTTGAATGTATCAGCAATATACAGTCGGTTGCCCGTCAGAGCCAATCCGCTGGGACCGGCAAGGGCCGTGTCAACAGCCGGCTTCCCGTCTCCGTCGTAGGTCGCAATTCCGGTTCCAGCAACTGTCCGAATCACACCGGTCTTGAGATCTACCACCCGTACACGATGATTGCTTTGATCGGCGATATAGAGTTGCCCCCCATCGTCAACGGCCAGCGCTGCCGGTTCATTGAGCGCAGCCTGATGCGCAGGGCCGCCATCACCGGAGAATCGAGCCTGACCGGTCCCGGCCAGCGTTGAAATGATCCCCGTTTCTGAATCGACCATCCGTACGCGATGGTTCATGGTATCGGCGATATATAAATTCCCCTTCCGGTCCACAGCGACTGCCGTGGGGAAGTTCAGTTGCGCCTGCACCGCTGTTCTGCCGTCCCCGCCATATCGCTTGATAGACGTGGCTGATTGATTCATCCAATACCGGACAGTTCCGCTCAAATCGGCTTGCTGAGTAAATTTTGCCGAACCGGCTTCGCCGGTACCTTCGGCCAAAGGGTCTTCATCAGTGCGCCGGGCTGGTGAATTCCGTTCTACAGCCGAATGCATGTCGTCGTCCTCGTATATGCCGGCTACCGTTGAGATGACACCGGTCGCACGATCGACTTTGCGAACGACATGATTTTCGGAATCGGCCACATAGACGTTACCATGGCAATCGATCGTCACGCCCTTCGGCTCATTCAAACGCGCCTGCATTGAAGGTCCACCGTCTCCCGTATACCCAGACTCGCCGTTGCCGACGAGTGTTCTGATCATCCATGTGGAAAGAATGATTGCCATTGTTCAGGGCCGCTGACTAATTCAAGTTTCGGACGATTGCCTCACCCATCTCCACAGTGCCGACGATTTTCGCTCCAGGACTCTGAATATCTTTGGTCCGATATCCAAGGTCGAGTGTTTTCACGATGGCCAGCTCGATAGCTTCCGCTTCTTTATCGAGCTGAAAGGCATACGACAGCATCATGGCGGCCGATGAGATCGCGGCAATGGGATTGGCGATATTTTTCCCCGCAATGTCCGGAGCGCTCCCATGAATCGGTTCAAAGAGGCCGACCTTGGCCCCGATACTCGCCGACGGCAACATACCGATCGAACCGGTCAGCATCGCCGCTTCGTCACTCAAAATGTCTCCGAACATGTTGTTGCAAAGCAGCACGTCGAATTGTCGCGGGTTCCGCACCAACTGCATCGCAGCGTTATCCACGTAGATATGTCCCAGTTCGACATCCGGATAAGACGAGTGGACATCGATGACCACCTTTCGCCAAAGCTCGGACGATTCCAACACATTCGCTTTATCGACCGAGGTGACCTTCTTATGCCGTTTCCGTGCCGCCTCAAACGCAACCTTGGCGATTCGCCGAACTTCTTCCGTCGAATAGACTTCCGTATTGATCCCTCGTTCTTCACCGTTGGGCAACTTTTCGATCCCCTTTGGTTTGCCGAAATAGATTCCGCCGGTGAGCTCGCGGATCACGAGGATGTCGATCCCCTCGACAATCTCGCGCTTCAACGTGGAAGCATCCACCAGATTCGAATAGAGCTTGGCGGGCCTCAAGTTGGCATAGAGTCCTAAGGCTTCCCGGATTCCGAGCAGTGCGCGCTCCGGCCGCAGGCTGTACTCCAAGCTTTCCCATCGAGGCCCCCCGACGGCGCCCAGCAAGACGGCATCGCTTTGCTTGGCAAGCGCCAATGTATCCTTCGGCAGCGGCACACCCACTTTATCGATCGCCTGCCCGCCGATATCGGCTGCGACAAACTCGAATGAGTGTCCGTACTTCTCGGCGATGGCCTTCAGGATCTTCACAGCTTCGGGAACGATCTCGCGCCCGACTCCGTCACCGGCCAGCACTGCAATCTTGGCCTTCACTGCTGCTCCTTTCAATGACTCAATCAGCCTATGACCTATTCCAGTATCGTTTCATCATCAATCCGCCAGGCCGGATCAACGAGACACAAGAACTCGACATCAGTCTCCCCGGTATTTTCGACGAACTGTTGTCCTCCCGGCGGCACATAGATGGTCGTACCGGCTTCTATCGGTGTGACTTGGTCGTCGATCGTGAAGCGGCCCCGCCCTGAAATGAAATAATAGACTTCCGACGAGGCCAAGACATGGCGCTTCGAGCGCTGACCGGCCGGTAATGTCCCGTGGGCAAGACTATAATTCAGTTTGAGCTGATGCTTGGTAGGGTGAAAAATCTCCCGCAAGCGAGTATCGTCCCCACCCAGAAACTCGGGGCGATCCGCCAGCGTCACCTTGAACACGGACAAGCCCTCTCGATCTTACAAACCTATTACGGAAAGGTGAAACTGTACCGTGAAGATCCGCGTCAAATCAAGTTCACCTTTTGTTCACCTTGCGCCTGTTTCGTCTCAAGATAGGCCAGCTTATTCAGGGCGCTGATATAGGCCCGAGCAGACGCCGTGATGATATCGGTATCGGCACCGTGGCCTGTGACCGTCCGACTATTCTCTTGCACACGCACCGACACTTCGCCCTGTGCATCTGTCCCACCGGTGATGGCCTTCACGACATACATCAATAACTTGCTCTTTGTCTGTGTCATAGCGGCAATGGTACGGTACACGGCATCCACCGGCCCATCCCCGCTCCCGGTCTGAACAAAAGGTGTGCCGTCGATGTCCAGTTCAACCGTGGCTGTTGGAACCCGATCAGTTCCACTCGAGACCTGAAGCGCCTTTAAGACGATGCGCTCGGCCATTTTCGACAACTCTTCCGAGACAATGACTTCGAGATCCTCTTCGAAGATCTCTTTCTTTTGATCGGCAAGTTTTTTGAACCGTTCGAAAGCGTGGTTGACCTCGGCCTCACCGAGCTTGTAACCCAACTCTTCCAATCGCTGCCGGAAGGCGTGACGCCCGGACAACTTGCCCATTACCATTTGGCTTTCGACCAACCCGATTGATTCCGGTCGCATAATTTCATAGGTCGTCTTCTCTTTGAGCAAGCCGTCCTGATGAATGCCCGAAGTGTGGGCAAAGGCGTTCGCCCCCACGATCGCCTTATTGGGTTGCACCACCATCCCCGTGATCTTGCTGACTAAACGGCTGGTCTTTGCAATCTCTTCGGTTCGAATACCGGTATCCGCTCGGTAAAAATCCGTTCTGGTGCGGAGTCCCATCACAATCTCTTCCAAGGACGTATTACCCGCACGTTCTCCGATTCCGTTGATCGTACATTCCACCTGGCCCGCTCCATTTATAATCGCTGCCAAGCTGTTGGCCACCGCGACACCTAGATCGTTATGGCAATGGACGGAAATCACGGCTTGTTCGGCATTGGGGACTTTGTCGCAAATCCCCTTGATCAGTGCGCCGAACTCTTGTGGGACGGCGTACCCTACCGTATCAGGAATGTTGACGGTGCCGGCTCCGGCAGCGATGACCGCCTCAATGACCTCATGGAGGAACGAGGGATCTGATCGGCTCGCATCCATCGGAGAGAATTCGACATCATCAACATAAGCCCGCGCCCGCTGGACCATCTCCACGGCACGCTGCTTAGCCTGTTCCCGCGTCATCCGAAACTGGTGCTTCAGATGAATATCGGACGTAGAAAGAAATGTATGGATACGGACCTTCGGCGCGCCTTTCAAGGCCTCCCATGCTCGATCGATATCTTCGGGACGAGCCCGCGCCAGACTGCAGATCGTCGGTCCTTCGACCTCCTGTGCGATACGCCGCACCGCTTCAAAGTCTCCGGGCGAACTATAGGCAAAGCCCGCTTCAATAATATCGACGCCGAGACGGGCCAGCTGTTTAGCCACCATGACCTTTTCCTCCACGTTCATACTGGCGCCGGGAGACTGCTCGCCATCTCTCAAGGTTGTGTCGAAAATTTTGATCATGCGTGTCATGACTTACCTCCGGATTTACAAGCTACTCAAAAAGCCAACTTTCTCACCCGCCCACCTATGGCGCGCCGAGACGCGCCAACTCCCTCGCAAGGCCGCAAGGAGTGAGGACCCCGAGGCGTACGCGGTTGGTACGTGAGGGGTTCGAACGACTGAGAACGCAGCGGGAAGGCTTTTTCAGCAGCTTGTAAAACATAAAACAAAAGCCTTCATCCCGTGAAATCCAGGGACGAAGGCTTCACGCACTCCGTGGTACCACCCTGATTTAGCCTGAAGACCGAACGGTCATCAGACCCTTCTTTCTGCCTTTTACGGAGGCAAGACGGAATCTCCTACTTCATGTTCGGAGATTCGGCTCGGAGGCGAGTTCGGCGACATCCAGGCTGGTTTGCACCACCCACCAGCTCTCTCAGAATGTTCACCACCCTGTTTCTGGACGACTCGCGTACTACTCCTCGTCTTAGCCGTTCAAAACCTTTTCAGTTCCTCCCCTGTTGTCCACCGTTATGAGTTTGATTCGATCGGCGGAGACTCGACTTTTCCGATACTCTTTTTCCCGGCTGCCGGAGCAACCAACCAAAAGATTTTTTCGACCGGCCCCATCAATGCGTAACCGGCAAAGATGACAAATAACATAACCGCCGGCCAGGCTGCCACCATCATCAGCATAAGGATACCCCAGACCAGATAGGTGATCTGCCGGTGGCCCTTGAATTTCAATTCTTTAAAGCTGCGATACTTAATCGTGCTGACCATCAAAAACGAGAGCGCCAACGTCATGAGCAATACCACGATCGGCCTGACGTCCCCGCCCATCTTGAGGAGGTTATGATCAAAGACCACCAGAGATGCTACCACCCCTGCGGCGGCTGGAATAGCCAGCCCGGTAAAGTACTTTCCGTCCGACAACGCCACGGTAGAATTGAATCGCGCCAACCGCACGGCTCCCATGGCCACATAGGCAAACATCACGGCCACGCCGAACGTTCCCTGCCCGCTCAACGCCCAGGAGTAGATCAATAAACCCGGTGCGACGCCAAATGACACCACATCGGAGAGCGAGTCATACTCCAGCCCAAACTGACTCGTACTGTTGGTCAGTCTGGCCGATTTTCCATCCAAGACATCAAAAATCATTGCGACAAGAATCGCAATAGCCGCTACCAGATAGTTGGCGTTGAAGACGGACAGTATCGAAAATATGCCGCAAAACAAATTGCCGGTGGTGAACAAATTCGGGATGAGATGCATGGCGGCTTTCCGCCGCTTCCCTTCTTTTCCAAACGAACTTCTGAATCCTGCAGTTTTCATGGCAGTTCTCCCAGGATGGTTTCCCCGCCCTTTACCCGTTCACCAACGGTCACTCGAAGTGTTGTGTCCATCGGAAGAAAGGTATCCATCCGCGATCCAAAACGGATCAACCCATACCGTTCACCTCGGATGGCCCGATCTCGCGGCGAGACCCAACACACAATGCGCCGAGCGATCAACCCCGCTACTTGCACGCACAGTACCTTCATGCCTTCATGCGTCTTGACCATCACGGCGTTCTGTTCGTTCCGCAACGTCGCTTCCGGCTTGCTGGCGACCAAAAACAGACCCGGTTGATATTGCACATCTTCGATCACCCCGTCACAGGGGATCCTATTGATGTGGACATCGAACACATTCAAAAAGATCGTAACCCTAATACTGCGTTCTTTCAGGTAGCGCGGCTCAAACTCTTCCTCGACGGCGATTACTTTCCCATCGCCGGGAGCGACCACGAGATTTGCTCCCTTCGGTATGACCCTGGCTGGATTCCGAAAAAACCAGGCAGAAAACAACGTCGCGATGGCGCCGACACCAGCAACGACCGACCAGCCCAGCCATCCCGTCAACAGCGTAACGCCGGCGGGAACCGCGATAAAAGGAATTCCTTCTTTGGCAAAGGGGACGCCGACCGCTCGATCCGCCACGGGAATTGCCTCACTCTATGAGGGTATTCAAACAGACTCTCCCTTCTCACCCGCTCAACTCACGCCAAAGCTCACCTCTCCGTCGGTAAGACCGCCGTGCGTGAACAAGGGAAAGCAGCGTACGTCCTCATCGTACATTGCACCTTTGAACGATGCAAGAACGAAGCTGGCAGTATGTTTCAACATCTAGTTCTTCGTCTTATCGACGAGCTGATCCTTCTTCAGCCATGGCATCATACCCCGTAGCTTGGCTCCGACGGCTTCGATGGGATGGGCCTCGCCCTTGGCAAGGAGTGCGTTGTAGACCGGTCGATTGGCCTGATTTTCTAGAACCCATTCTTTGGCAAACCGTCCCGTCTGGATCTCTTCGAGAATCCTCTTCATCTCCTGCTTCGTCTGTTCGGTCACCACACGCGGACCTCTGGTCACATCACCGTATTTCGCCGTCGTACTGATCGAGTAGCGCATGTTGGCGATCCCGCCTTGATAGATCAAATCGACGATGAGCTTCACCTCGTGCAGGCATTCGAAATAAGCCATCTCCGGAGAGTACCCGGCTTCGACCAGGGTCTCGTATCCGGCCTGGATCAGCGACGTCAGCCCCCCGCAGAGCACGGCTTGTTCGCCGAAAAGATCGGTCTCGGTTTCTTCTCGAAAATTCGTCTCGATGACACCGGCTCGTCCACCGCCGATCGCACTCGCATAGGCCAATCCGACCTGCTTTGTAGTGCCGCTGGGATCCTGGTAGATCGCCAAAAGACAAGGCACCCCGCTGCCCTTGGTATACTCCGAACGAACGAGATGGCCAGGCCCCTTGGGGGCTACCATGAAGACATTGATGGAAGCCGGCGGTACAATCTGCCCAAAGTGAATATTGAAACCATGACCAAATGCCAAATAAGATCCAGCCTTAAGATTGGGCGCCACTTCTTGCCGATAGATGGCGGCTTGCGTTTCATCGGGCGCAAGAATCATCACGACATCGGAAGTCTTCACGGCATCGGCGACTGGCTGGACCTTGAGTCCGCTCTGCTCGGCTTTTTTCCACGAGGCGCCCTCGCGCAACCCAATAACGACCGGCACACCGCTTTCTTTCATGTTCAACGCATGCGCATGCCCCTGACTTCCATAGCCGATCACGGCCACGGTCTTGTTTCGGATCTGCTGAATATCGGCATCCCTATCGTAGTAAATTTTCATGACCAACCCTTTCCTTCATCTCATCAGCGTAAAACAAAACCAGAGCCTGTCGCAGGATGTCAGTCGCGGGCGACCTTCTTTGCTTGAATTGCAATAGGACGAACCGGTTCCCGCGCGACGGCCACCCGACCGGTGCGGACCAACTCTTTGATCCCGAGCGGCTGAAGCAAGTTGATGATCGCTTCAATCTTCTTGGGATCTCCCGAGACTTCGATGGTGTAGGT
>JACZCY010127613.1_pt1 | contig 18211 bp, 18 predicted proteins | sample 8641821 | NCBI WGS metagenome assembly JACZCY01 (sample SAMN15324609, study PRJNA640507) | soil metagenome | isolation source: intercropping sugarcane | place: China: Luxin town, Laibin City, Guangxi Province | collected 2019-07-25 | depth 10cm m | reverse complement strand
GCCATCAGGGGAGCCGCCATTGGCGTATCAATCAGACCCGGATTCACCACATTGCAGCGAATTCCTTCCTTCGCATATTCGACCGCCAGTGCACGCGTCAAGGCGTCAAGCGCACCTTTGGATGCTGTATATGCGGCCAAACCGGAGAGACCTACTAAACTGGCAATTGACGAGATATTGATGATCGAGCCTCGTCCTTGCTTCAGCATATGAGGGATGACAGCCCGTGTTATGCGAAACACCCCCGTCAAGTTGATGTCGAGCACATGCGCCCAGATGGCATCATCGGTTTCGTGTAGCCGCTTTCCAAATTCACCGATTCCCGCATTGTTGACCAGAATGTCGATCCGTCCAAAACTATCGAGGGTTCGACGAACGACATCCTGCACGTGGGTTTCATCCGTCACTGAACCGGCAACCCCGAGTACCTTTCCTTTGTTGAGTCGGATCACACCGGCCACCCGATCCAATTCCTGTTGCCGACGTCCCGTGATGACAACCGATGCTCCCTCCTCGACAAAACGTTTCGCGATCGCTTCACCGATCCCGGCATTACCTCCCGTCACCACAGCTACCTTGCCTTCTAACCTATTCATAAGTTCAGGTCCTCTTCTGTTTTATCCTGTGTGCCTTCTTGGTCTCTATCGACAGCTCCTCCTATGTCAGACATTGGTCCAAGGAGTCCCGGTCCGACCTTACGAGCCACCGTGATGAACCCGGAGTGAGCTACCATACGATGATCAGGCCGCACACTCCTGCCTTGCACGGACCAGGTTCTCAGCAAGGTCTCAAACGTTTCAATCATTCCAAATACCGCTGTGCGTTCAAGCGCCTCCACCGTTTGCATGACTTGAGGCACTGTGGGAACAAAGCTCAGATAGATCCCGCCTGATCGAAGGGCTTTCATGGCATGCGGTATGACCTGCCATGGTTCCGGTAGGTCAAGTACTACGCGATCGAAAGACACCTGATCGTCCAGTAAATCGATGCCTTCGTAAGCATTTTTCCGAAAACAGATCAAATTAGTCGGATTCAAAGAACGGGCAATATTCGTCTTTGCCGTCTGTGCAAAATCTTCCCGGATCTCATACGTCACCACCAAGCCGTCTGGTCCCACCGCGCGCAATAGTGCCATAGTCAGGGCTCCTGAACCCATTCCGGCCTCAAACACTCGAGCACCCGGATAGATATCAGCCCACATAGGTATGATCGCGAGATCCTTGGGATACAGGACCTGCGCCCCTCGGGGCATCTTGAGCACATACTCACCGAAAGTGGGTCGGAGCGCCACCATCTTCTTGCCACCGGACAGTGTGACGATGGACCCGTCGAGACGACCGATCAGCGCATCATGTGCGATTTTCTGCCCGCTGAATTGGTACGTTTCCCCTGCTTTCAACGTGAGAGCATACTGTCGTCGTTTTTGATCGACAAGATGGATGCGTTCGCCATTGAAAAAGCGGGACATGCCGCGCATTTTATGAGGTTCCTTTCGCCGTTTGCAACCAAACGCCATTCCTTGACAGGGTAACCGGTGGGCCGTAAGATCCTTTCATCATTCAACATTTTACGATGCGTAGAGGTGGTCTAAAAACGAGTGCTGTGCTTGGCCGTTTCCTCACAGCGGCGATTGTAGGACCAGGGTTAACGTTCTGCTTGATTCTCCCAACCTATCCCGTTCTTGCCGAAGACATCATCGTTGCCAACTACGAGGGAGTCATCAACCCCGTTGCAGCCGAATATCTTCATGATGCTCTCATGTTTGCTCAGTCATCAGGTGCTCAGGCTCTCATCTTCAAACTCGATACTCCTGGAGGATTGGACACCTCAATGCGCCTGATGATCAAAGATATTACCGGCTCGTCCATCCCGGTGATCGTTTTCGTCGCCCCCTCTGGAGGCCGTGCTGCCTCTGCGGGAGTCTTCATCACGATGGCGGCCCATGTTGCTGCCATGACACCGGGTACTAACATAGGAGCAGCACACCCAGTCGCGATGGGCGGTGAGATGGATAACACGATGAAAGAGAAGGTGGAGAACGACGCGGTTGCTTACATCAAAAGTATCGCCGAACAGCGTGGGCGCAATGCGTCGTGGGCCGAAGATGCAGTTCGAAAGAGCATCTCCTCGACAGAGCAGGAAGCTTTGAAACTCAGAGTCATCGATATGATCGCCGAAGATGTCCCCACACTGTTGACTCGCCTGCGAGGGAGAAAGATTGCCGTACCTCATGGATCAATCACGTTCCCAAGTGAGCCCCCAACTCTCCATGAATTCCCGATGGGAACTCGTCTGGAATTACTCAAAATCTTGAGCGATCCCAACATCGCCTATCTCCTGATGTCCATCGGAACCATTGGAATTATGGCCGAACTCTACAGCCCCGGCGCCATCCTGCCCGGCATTATCGGCGCCATCAGCTTGATCTTGGCTTTTTATTCGCTTCAGTCGCTCCCTGTGAACTATGCAGGCGCATTTCTTGTGATACTCGGTGTGGTTTTCCTCCTGCTCGAAATTTCGGTCACCAGCTATGGATTGCTCGCACTCGGCGGATTGGTTGCGATGACATTGGGCGGTCTGTTGCTCATCAAGAGCGATGCGCCTTTTCTGCAAGTATCCGTATCCTTTTTGTTGCCGACTGTCGTGGCGATCGGCACCTTGATTGGAATCATTGCCTGGACGGCTGCTAAGAGCAATCGTCGCAGACCAGTCACCGGGGTGGAAGGGATGATCGGTTCGATCGGGATTGCGAAGACGGATCTCAACCCTCGCGGTCAGATTATGGTCCAGGGGGAGATCTGGGAGGCGGTTAGCCAAGCCCCGATTCGGCAAGGAGAGGCTGCGGAGGTGATGTCGATCGAGGGACTGACCGTGAAAGTGGCCCCCACTCATAGATAACTCGACCGAAGACAAGGAGCCATTTATGTCATTGCTTATGCCGATAGTCCTCCTGGGCCTCGTGCTCTATGCCAGTTTTAAGCGCGTCATGGAATACGAACGGCTTGTGGTATTTGTGCTGGGCAAGTTTCAGATCGTGAAAGGACCCGGCATTCGGTTGGTCGTCCCGGTCCTCCAACAAATGGTGCGCGTCAATCTCCAAACTGTGACGATGGAAGTCCCCTCCCAAGATGTCATCACGCGGGACAATATTTCCGTGAAAGTGAACGCTGTCATCTTCCTCAGGGTGGTTGACCCTCAACGGGCCGTGCTTGCGGTCCAAGATTATCTGTATTCCACGTCGCAAGTCGCCCAAACCACCCTGCGCAGCGTACTTGGCCAGAGTCAGTTCGACGACCTGTTGTCGAAGCGCGATGACATCAATGCTGAACTGCAGCGGATTATCGATCAGCAGACCGAGCCGTGGGGAGTCAAAGTGGCTGCCGTAGAAGTGAAGAACGTGGATATCCCTCAAGACATGCAACGCGCAATCGCCCGACAAGCTGAGGCCGAGCGAGAACGGCGGGCCAAAATTATCCACGCTGAGGGCGAATTTCAAGCGGCGCAGAAACTCGCCGAAGCCGCCAATGTCATCAGTCAAAACCCTGCAGCGCTTCAATTGCGGTATCTTCAGACGCTTGTCGAGATTGCGGCTGAGAAGAACTCAACGACCATCTTCCCGATTCCAATCGACACTCTTGCCCCATTCATGAAAGGACTGTTACCGAAGTAATGTGACATTTCAGCCAAATCGCTGATGCCGATCTCACATAGATGGCGCATAAGTGTGACAGTTTTTCCTTCGTTTTCTCATTAGCCTGGTCTAATCTTTCTGATTTTTTGAGCTGATCCCGCCCACTCTTTCTCATCTTCAATCCAGCATCCATTTTGCTTCGTAGAAGCAGTACAAGTAACGACTCGGATGAATCTTTTCCACCGAATATGGCTCTAATGTGGGTAGGTGAACGTTTCAACCAGAGCAAAAGGTGACACGATGAAAGAAGGACTACACGTCTCTGAGATGGAGATACAGAAAACATTCGTCCCCGATGTCGATGCCGATGACGCCAAGGCTAGCGGCATGCTGGGAATGATCAGCCGTGAGGCTGAGGAATCTGGATCGGATGAAAAGGCCCACCCGGTCATGCGTACAAGCCGCGGCGCCAGCCCGTTTCTCTTGGAAGCCTTATACTTCCGGTCGTTCGGCGATCGGGGGCTTTTGACTCGAGAAGAAGAGACCACGATCGCTAAACGGGTAGACCACGGAACACGGCGCATTCGGGTTGCTCTGCGTCAAGCCATAAGAGCCTTGTTCAAATCCAAACGGACATCCGTTCTTGCAGACAGCGTTAAAGTACTCCAAATGGTCAGGCGATTGAGCGGGCTTTCGGCTACTGCGTTGGACAAAGCCGAGAAGGCCTTAAGTACTGCCCTTAGTCCGTCGGACTCAGAGTTGAAACCTGCACCAGCTACAGCAAAGACCCTGAAAGGATTGCTCGATGAAATTCGCGCCGCTAGAGTTATCTTGGAGCAGGGCAAAGATGAGCTCGTACGGTGTAATCTTCGTCTGGTGGTGGATGTTGCCAAACATTACACCGGGCGAGGATTGAGTTTGCTGGATCTCGTACAAGAAGGCAACATCGGTCTGATGAAAGCGGCCGAGCGATATCAGTATCGAAAGGGATTCAAATTCAGCACCTACGCGACATGGTGGATTCGGCAGGGCATCACCCGGGCGCTGGCGGATCAATCAAGAACGATTCGCATTCCGGTTCACCAAACAGAAGCCTCGCATCGAATCCTCCGTGTGATGCGGAGACTTGGGCAACAGTTTGGACGGCCCGCTCGTTTGGAAGAGATTGCCCATGTACTGCGCATGAGACCGGAGCGGCTCCGCGAGACTGTACTGGCCTTTCAGGAGCCGGTGGCTTTGGAAACTCCGATTGGTGATGGCGATACGCAATTCGGAGATATGCTTCCGGACCAGCAGGCAGTTCCGCCCGACGCTCATGTCCACCGAAGTGAACTGACTGAACAACTGGACCGTATCTTGAGCATCCTCACACCCCGCGAGCAAACCGTCATCAGGCTCCGCTTCGGAATCGGCTACGATGAAGCCAGCACCTTGGAGCAAGTCGGCCAAAGCTTGTCCGTGACACGAGAGCGTATCCGCCAAATTGAGGCAAAAGCATTGAAGAAGCTGAAGACCCCTGAGATCAAGGAACTCTTCGCAGCCATCAAGTAACACTCTTCGATTCATGGGTTGCGAGGGCAGTCCCGGTACCTTCGCAACCCGACTTTCCTCTACATGGTGAGTTATGCAACAATATTTCCACCATGCAGAGCCAGTTCTTTCTCTCCTCCACCGGAATCCTTGGAACTAAAATCTGGTGGGGTTTTATCATCCTCACGAATGGACCTGTCCCTTTGAGGGTGTAATCCCATGATCGAGGCAAATACCGTGACGTCTCAGTTTTTGAGCTCGCCCCACAGGCAGGCAGGTGCGGTTCGCATCTTTCCAGAACCGGTCCCCTATCTCATTGCGTGGGAAATACAGTCTCGCTTGCATGAAGAGCGTCTCCTCGATCTCCAACCGGATACTGTTCTGATCCTTGAACATCCACCCGTCTATACGCTCGGTCGCAGGACCAGTCTGTCGCATTGGGGAGGCAGTGAATCCGCGTTATGCGCGGATGGCGCGGAACTGCATCACGTCAATCGAGGAGGCTCTGTGACCTTTCACGGCCCAGGACAGATTGTGGTCTACCCCGTGCTCAAGCTTGAACGATATGCAGCGGGACCCAGACAATTGATCTGGTTACTGGAAGAAGTGATCATTCAGGTACTCGAACGCTGGAACATTACCGGCTCCCGTATCATCGGTAAACCAGGTGTGTGGATCATGACTCCTGAGTCTCAGAAAATTGCATTCGTGGGTATACGAATTGAGCGCGGCGTGACATTGCACGGGTTCGCTCTGAATGTTGATTTGGATCTGACGCCGTTCCAACGAATCCATCCCTGTGGATTTCCTGATTGCCGTGTGACATCCATGGCGGCAGTATGCCAAACAGCCGTCTCAGTTGATGTCGTCAAGCAGGAACTCGCTCAGACCTTTGCGACGGTGTTTACCCTCAACTTGTCAACCGTTGTATGACCAGCCTGCGTACGAACCTCGCTGGTGTTGGCGTAGAGGAGTCCTATGCAGGAACTTGATACACCGACCTTTCGTCTGGCCGTCGCACAGTTCGATCAGGCAGCGGAAGCGATGGGGCTGGACCCAAACCTCCGTGAACGTCTGAAACTTCCGCAACGGTCTCTCGTCGTCAGCCTTCCGGTTCGAATGGACGACGGGCGCGTGGAAGTTTTCACAGGTTACCGCATTCAACATGATTCATCCCGGGGCCCATCCAAAGGAGGCGTGCGTTACCATCCTGACGTGAATTTTGGTGAGGTGGCCGCTCTTGCGATGTGGATGACATGGAAATGCGCGCTGGCCGGTTTGCCGTACGGAGGAGCAAAAGGTGGAGTCACAGTAGCGCCGAAACAACTGTCTCCCGCCGAGTTACAGCGGCTGACACGGCGATACGCCGCGGAGATTTTCCCATTGATTGGACCGGACAAGGATGTCCCGGCCCCAGACGTGGGAACCGATGCTCAGGTCATGGCATGGATGATGGACACATACAGTCAGCAAGTCGGCTACGCCGTTCCTGGAGTGGTGACCGGCAAACCGCTCTCGATCGGTGGGAGCTTGGGCCGTGAAGAAGCAACGGGACGCGGAGTCGTCTACGTGACGCAAGAGGTGCTTCGTCACTTCAAGTTGTCGATCGAAAATGTCACCGTGGCGATTCAAGGATTTGGAAATGTCGGTGCACACACCGCCCGCATTATGCAACAACAAGGTGCACGCGTCATTGCCGTCAGCGATGTACATGGTGGAATTTACAACCCCAAGGGGTTGGATGTCATGGAATTGCTTCATCGCGATCCTAGCCAACCACTGCATGACACCAAACTGGGAGATGCGATCACAAACGAGGAACTCCTACGACTAGAGTGCACCGTTCTCGTACCCGCTGCCCTCTCAGAACAGATTACAAGCAAAAATGCGAATTCTTTGAGGTGCCGGATTCTGTCGGAAGGAGCGAACGGTCCGACGACGCTGGAGGCCGACCGCATCCTTGCTGACAAAGGCGTCTTCGTCATTCCCGATATTCTCGCCAACTCCGGCGGCGTCATCGTCTCATACTTTGAATGGGTGCAGGACCTTCAGCGATTTTTCTGGAGCGCAACGGACATCCAGAATCGGCTGCAAGACATCATCACGTCAGCCTTTCAGCGGACACTTCATTTTTCTACCGAACACCGAGTGTCGATGCGCATGGCGGCCCTCATGAGTGGGATTGATCAAGTTGCTCAAGCACATCTTCAGCGTGGACTGTATCCCTGATCCTGCGATTCCTCCACGCCGTTTTACCTGGATCTTCTGGCTTGATACTGTCCCCCTCTGCGACCGCATCCTCTATGGTACTGGCTTGTCACATGGCCAAGAGGGAAAGGAGCACCTCATGGATCGAAGCATGATTGCAACCGCGTGGGAACAACATTGTGCCAATGGTTGGCCTCAGTTTTCGAGCCCACATCAAGGACAATTGATGACGATCGACACGGTCATCAGTGGCTGTGTGGTCTATTTTCTCGATAGTTCCGAAGGTCTTGACGATCAACGGCTTGCCATCGTGAAAGACTGTTTGGGAGATCTCGATGAACTGGCAGAATCATTGGACACCGAGCCCCAAGCCTACTTCTACAGGCTTCGGGAACTCGGGGCGATGCTGCTGGGCGATGAACCCCGGTCATGATGCGAGGACACCGTGTCCATCCGGCGAGTCTCTATCCATCGGCCGATCGGGCATCCCGTTCCTTGCACGTCTAGTAGCTCTTGGCTACAATGTGCTGGCAATGGACCTATTCTGATCAAGTCACGAACCCTTACGAAAGAACGCTAATACCATGACGAAAGCGCGTATGGTGCGGATGGCAATTACTCTACTGGCGAGCGTCCTAGCAACGGTCGGCTCTGCTCATGCCGAGCCGTATGAATTAAGCAGGAGCGATGTCATGGAGCCAAAGACCATTTCGAGCGCTGAGATTTCACTGTTCGGGGTCAAACTCGGCGACTCGGAATCCAAAGCCATTGAAACGCTCGTGAACGAAAAGATTTCAGGAATCAAGGCTGAGCAGGAAGCGACTTTCATCTTCCTGCTTGATCAACGAAAACCGACCGGTCCAATGGCCGGGGTGCGTATTCAGGATGGTAAGGTCGACCTCCTTTTCATTAATAACCGGTTCGCATATAAGACTAGAGGTATCTTTCGTAACGTGCTCAATAGTGAGAGCCCAGATGACATCCGAAAGTTGTTAGGCCAAGAGGAGTATGGTGACGAAAACGTCATGGGTGCCGTCATGGCCTACGACAAGCAAGGTTTCCAGGTGAATTACCTTGGCAAAGACATCAACATCGAGTTTGCACTACCTCACTAGCTCAGAATCTCGCCAACGATATCTCTGGCTATGTCAGGCATGCTCGCGTTAACGTCTTTCGCTATGGATGAAGCTTAACGAGAGTGTTATTTCTGCGAGCTTGCGTGAACGAAGCACATGTCGGCCATCTCCCCCCACTCGGCTGGGGAAATAAGCTGATGGGTAGTGTCTGGTATTCCAGTATCTGACACACTCAGTGCTCGAATACGGTCCTCAAGCGATGGGTGAGTCGATAAATACATGCTTAGTCCGGCTTCAACATGACTACCCCCTTGTAGCCTCTCAAAGAAACTTACCAACCCTCGAGGATCTATTTTTGCCGTAGTCAGAAGCTTGATGGCCTCGCGATCGGCTTCTTCTTCCGCGACTCTGCTATAGGCGAGCCCTCCCAAAAATCTTGCAGCTTGAGCACCCACCGCCATCGCGCCATTGAGGTCACCAGTCAACGCCCCCAACACTACACCTAGCGATGCCTGCTGAAGAAGTATTCGAGTAACATGACGATGTATCACATGCTCGATTTCATGGGCGAGTACACCCGCAAGCTCCTCGGGCGATTTGGTGTACTTCAAGAGCCCTTTGTAGATCACGACATATCCGCCTGGGGCAGCGAAGGCATTGACGACAGGGCTATCAACGACGCTCACCCTGAAAGTATAAGGATTCGATGGCAGTGCCGTTGTTAAATTTGAAACAAGTTCGTCAATAAACATCTTACGTTTTGGTTCCACGCACGCATGATGTGTAGAAATCGCTTCGTCAGCCACAGCCTTCCCTGTCTTCTCCTCCCAAGAAATGGGCACATACCGTGAGGCTAGTTTGGCAAGACTTGATACGCCTTCAACGTATACCCACAACCCCATGCAGATAATACCGATCCCAGCGAAAGTCACCCCTAGCGGTCGCCTCGATCGTTTATCTTGCCGATGAAAATGTGCGATGCGAGTCCCAGCTATGCTGTGGACAGCCTCCAGGAAGTTTGCATCCGAAATCGTCAGAACTTGAGGTTGTGATCCGCAAGTTTCCAGGCGAATCTGTTGCCCTGCATGAAAGCCTTGGGTTTGTCGTAAATGTTCGTAGCGCCATAACACCCCGTGATCCGTAACCTTTCCGATTTGCAATCCATCAGACAACACAGAAATCTTCACGGATCGTGGCGAAGGACTCATGCCATCAAAGAAAGTAGCATCCCATTCATGAAGAGTCCGTTCGGGAGAAGATGTGACGATTGCCGTCATGCCAAGCACATCGAAGAATACACGGAAGATAATTCAGCCGACATCGAATCCTGCATCGAAAAACCCCGCCGCTTCATCTCCGGTAGCCGAGGCATCCTTGATGCCTTGAATGATGCCAGTCAGATCTAAAGGGCCATGGCATGCATGTTGCTGATATTCATACCTGATGTTTCTCGTACGTACCCAAGGCCATGCCAGTCCTAATGAGAAAGTCAGTAGTGCAAGGTTTCCTAGTTTCAACCAGAAGTACGTATCGAATTCCACAGTGGAGCGATAACATCCGCTGCGAAAACTTGTATGGTTCCAGAAATACCGTTGCATTTCCGCATACAGATACGCCCAGGGCAGGGCCATTAGAATGGTCTTAGAGATGAGAAACATAAACCACAGCCTCCCATTCATGAGCCATAGAGACGAGGCAAACAGTGCCAAAAGGAATATAGAGACACTGATCAAGATACCCTTAAAGCACACGAGAAACAGCTCCTTATCTCGCCCATCGAAGTTGAATGGCTCACTGCCAAAAAAGGTATGCGAAACGAGGAAGGCACGCTTTTGAGAAATGTAGAAGGGATAGTACAGCCCTAGTGTGATCAAAGACAGAATACTTCCCTTGAACGTGAGGATTAAATATGATTTGGCCGGTGCATGAAAAGCGAAGCGCACTCCCCTCCAAGACATTCGACTAAACCGATACCGCATTGCCCAGACACTTGCGAGCGGGGGAAAGGTAAAAAGGATGAGCCAAGCTACCAGCCCAGATATCCAGATCGCCTCATGATCGGCCTCAATCCATGTCACACCATATGCTAACGCAATATAAGGGATGCCAATACATAACATCATCTTGAGCCAGCCAACGAGTAGTTCCTTGCCAGACCCGTGATAGGCAAAGCGATCTCCTTCAAAACTGGTCTGACTTAGGAGGTATTCGCGAATCCGAACTTTAGCCCAAAAGTAATAGACTCCAAGCGTCACAAGCATCAGAAAGACATTCACGATCCATATGCCAAATAGAGCTTGAGCGGTTCCGTGAAACTGTAGATGCTTGGCATGCTCCGTTTCAGGAATATTCATGAGTATTTTCCAGGATTCCATCAACATTAGCTCTAGCGTGTGCCTTCGTCAAAGGAATCACAGATCTCGCAAAGGACAATAGACCTCTCGTCTAGGAAAGCCCTATGCTTGAAAGTCGAGCAATACCGGCGAATATATGAGAAGAGGGGGAATCAAAACGCTTAGTGTTTGTTTCGCTCAGGCGCGTTAGCAGCAGTCTACAAGGAGAGAGGATGGAATGAGAAAAGCTATTGGACGGTATTCGTGAGACGAAACCCGTAATCGATCAGGCTTCTCGCCGTATTCCACCGGCGGTTAGAGTTCAGGATCACGAGGAGCAGATCGCTACCATTTTGAGAGACTTTAGCGATCAGGCATCGGCCTGCTTTGGATGTGAATCCGGTCTTCACCCCTTCCACACCAGGAATGCGGCCAAGCAACCGATTCGTGTTATGCAGAATATAGGCGCGATATCCACTGACAGGTGTGATAATTTCGCGTTCCTCTTTGACGAGTTCTCGGAACACCGCGTTTCGCATCGCCACCTCACTGAGTTTCGCGAGATCTTCAGCTGTCGAATAGTGGTCGGGACCGTCGAAACCACACCCATTGCTGAAGTGCGTGTCCGATAATCCAAGCGCGAGAGCCTTGGCGTTCATCAACGTCACAAATTGCTCTTCATCGCCTCCGACATGCTCAACCGCTGCCAGACAGGCGTCATTGGCCGACACCATCATCATCGCCTTGAGCAAATCGCCAAGACGAAACACTTCCCCGACCTTCAACCGTAGGTGAGTCTTGGGAGCTCTTGCCGCATTCCTGCTCACTGTTGCCAGATCATCCAGGCGTCCTTTCTCAAGAATGATCAGCGCCGACATAATCTTGGTTAGACTGGCCGGTGATAGACGTTTCTCAACCTCATGCTCAAACAGGATACGGCCTGATCGCAATTCCTTCAGGAGAATACTGTGCGCCGGAATTCGCTTCCACGGAAAAGGTTGCGGAACATAACTGACAGGATGGGCAATCAGGTTTCTAGATTGATTCTCCATCCCTGAGGCGGGGCATATTAAGAAAGCGAGGGACGAAAGAGAGACGGCCAAAACCAAAACAAGGCGAGAGAAGGTGCTGCCTCGGTTCTGCCTGTGATAATTACGGTCGTGCTGTGCCACAATGGCCGCCTCTTTTTAGAACAGAAACGATTCACGCACTTTATCACCTTTCCGCCCACTATCAATGACTTTATGAAAAAACCGGAGGAGGTCGGCCAGATCAATCCAAAATCCGCAATTGAGACAGCGTGCGTATATCCTTCTGTTGACGAGGGTATAATGACGCTCCACAAGCATGAACCCTTTGCACTTGAGGCACTGCATACATTTCCTGTTCTCTCTGACTATCGGAGGCGATTCATAATTAATGCGACACACCCAGCCAGTAATCCCCCGCCGATGAGCGTCGTGCCAAAATACACAAATACGTTTGTGCCTCCAGCCGGTTGAGTTCCTTCCCACAAATCGCGAACCCCACCCTGCACCATCAGAACGGAGAGGGTCATCAAGGCCCCAATCATGAACCACCATGCAAAGGATCGAAGCGCCATTGTAGTGCTCGAAAATTTAGGGCTGTTTTACCCAACGGTCACTCTAGCGAAGGCCCTCCAGGCTGTCAAGAATAGACGGTGATCGTTCGCTTCCTACTCGCTTGCCTCCGACTTTGCGACTGGTTTGAGTCCATGGTGAAGAAAGATCGAGACGCTACCACTTCCGTTGTCGGCAATAGCTAGTCCCGGTTCTTCTAGTCCGGAGGTCGTGACACGAAAAGACGAAAGAGCAAACGGACCGGACTTCGTACGGTAATTTCTCGGAGGGTAATGAAAGGTGCCATCGCCTTTCCCGAACAAGATCGACAGGTCATTTGACTGGAGATTCACGATCGCGACATCCTCTAATCGATCGCCATTAAAATCCCGCGCCAACCCAAAATTGGGACCGGCATCAGCGCCGGAATTCTTGCCGGGTCGGAATGTCGCATTGCCGTTGCCGAGAAATGTCGTGAAGCTATCTTGCTCTCCGTTGATGACCAGTAGATCCCGGTGATGATCGTTATTGAAGTCGGCAAAACTCACGCCAAGAGGTCGGTGGCCCGTTGAATAGTCTTTGGGATCTCGAAAGGAACCGTCACCGTTCCCGACCCAAATGGAGACGGCATTCGACATAGGTCCTCCATTCGTCACCACCAAGTCCAATTTTCCATCGGCATTGAGATCTGACAGGGCAACTGATGTGGGAGTGTCTCCGTGTTCGTACTGGGCGCCGGGTCGAAATTCGCCGGTTCCATTCCCTAGAAAGACTTTGACCTTGTCGTTCCGTAGAGCGACAACAAGATCCGTATGATGGTCGCCGTTGATGTCATCAGCGGCCAGTGCAATCGGTGCACGATGCACCGGATAACGTGGACCCTCTTCAAACTTTCCATCTCCATGACCCAGCAAAATCATGACCTCGTCCCCGCCGGAGCATGCCAAGGCCACATCGACATGTTGGTCTCGATTGAAATTGCTCATTACGAGGGAACGCGGTTCCTGACAGACATGTAGCTGAACCTGATCTCCGAATGTACCGTCACCATTCCCCAGCAGAATCGAGAGAGTATTACTCGCAATATTGGTGGTGACGAGATCGATGAACGAGTCGTGATTAAGGTCTTCGGTGGTAATAGTGGTGGGATTCTTGCCGACCTTGTAGCTGGCAAAGTAATAAAAAGGGTCAGGTGGATTATATGGCTCGCTCTTGGAACAGGCCCACAGGCCATGACCGATAAGAAGAGAGAGGAGGGAGAGAAGCAGTCTAGCCGTGTGAGATTTTCGTTCAATAAGAATGTTCACAACCTTTCGACACCGGACCAATGGGCCTATGATGGTGGAATAGGAAGGCCCAGTATACAGAGGCTGTCTTCCTCCTCGCAATCTGCCGACCGGACTTTATCGGCCTTTGAATTTCGACTGCCGCTTACGTTATGATGCGGCGTTGCTTGTAGGAGGAACGTCATGAGCAAAATTCTGAATGTTGATATCACGATGTACGGGATTGCAGAAGTTCTGATGTGGTGTCATGATCGAAACAAGGGACGTATCCCTGGCGTTGATACGCCAGGCTTCAAAAAAATGCAGGAGTTATTGGCGCAGAAGCCCCAGTCCGCGGACTATTTTACGCTTGATCAGTTCTGGAAGAAAAAAGTGACGTTGCCCTTGACCGAGGACGAGGTCGCGACGATCGATCGTTGTCTCTACGACATTCCCAACTTCGACAACGAACCGCTTCCCCAAATCCGACATAAGTTTTGGCCCCAGCAGGTGGCAGCTCACTGAAGAGATTCTGGTCCGGGCTGGTTGGAGTATTTTTGGGAAATACGGTGAAATAGACGGGCGAATAGTTCCGAAGCGTCAGAGCGCTCCTTCACCTTTGAGATACCTGCGGAAACGATCCATGAGCTCGGCTCCCAAGGTCCCGCCTTCCGGCTTCTTCGTCGACGGATCGGCAAAGTGTCCTCGGATCTCTTGGAGACGCTTTTCCGCCTGATCGTTACCCTGCAGGCGTTTGGTTTTTTGGAGGGCAGTGTCAAAGGCGTCGAACGTCAATTCATGATAACCGAATGAGCGGATACGCTTGACGGCTTTCATCATCGCCTGATTCCGAAACGTCGTCAGATGATCGGAATCGATTTCTTTCAATCCCATCTTGCGGGCTCGCCGTTCGGCTGCTTTTCTGATCCCACTGCGCACGAAATCCGGCGACGTCTGAAGCCGCTTCCATGCTTCGTCGGTCCAGGCGATTCGTTCCTGGGGTGCTTCCCACAGGTCCTGCAGAACCGATACATCGATGCGGATCAGCTTATTGGCCCTGGCGAGATCTTCCGTATCTCGCTTCAACATATCGGTCACGAATTCCAGTGCGATGGGAGGCGATTGCTTTAACTTGTCTTGAAGCAGCGCCAACGCGTCTTCGGTCCATTCCAGCGGAGGTCCGCCCTCCTCATGAAGGTCACCAAGCGCTTCCACTTTTTCAAACAACTCGACGTTCACTTCGAGATGCCCCCGTTCCCTTGCGATTTCGTCCGCAATCTGCTTGATCATCGCCCGCATAAATTCGGGCACAGTTTCCAACCGTTCTTTGGCGGCGGCGGTCCATGGAAGACGGCCATTAACCATCTCTTCGACAGCAGATGCCATGCCGGCTTCACCGCCCATGCGTCCCATCATTTGTCCCTTAAACTGATCGAGAATCTCCTCGGTGATTTCCTCGTATCCTAATTCACGCGCTTTCTTTTCAGCCAAACGACGTACCATGCCGCGCAGAAATATCGGTGCACGCTCCATTCGCTTGAGCGCACCTTCTGTCCAGTTGATTTCCGTTGTATTCGTCTGCGAAGAATCTGATGTCGACATTGGTTCCTTTTCAACCAGCCGATCGCTATTGATTGAGCAATTCCTTCAGCTCTTTGCCGGCTTTGAAAAACGGGACCCGCTTGGCCGGTACCGCAACCGTCTCTCCGGTCTTTGGATTCCGCCCTTCCTTCATTCGACGAGCGCGCAACCGAAAGCTGCCGAAGCCTCGAATCTCAGTTTTGTCACCGCTTTTTAGCGAATCCCTGACACAATCGAAAATGGTGTTGACGACCACTTCTGCCTGTCGCTTCGTCAGGGTGGTGACTTGCTCTGAAACTTTTTCGATGATCTGCGCCTTGGTCATGTCCACTCTCCCTTCTTCGCGGGAACCACCACATCTTCATTGACACAGCTAGAAGGCCATAAGGTACTTCAGGCTCACGCCCGGTTGCATATCCAACTTCGGAAACATCATGCTGAATTTCGAATCCAGAATTTCTCGAAGGGAAAAGCGGCGCCGTGGCTCGACGACCTTTGGCTCCCCCTCGATCCCTACCACCTCCGCAGCCAATTGAATGGCATCTTCCAAGTCGCCGAGTTCATCGACCAGCTTCGCTTCCTTGGCCTGGCGTCCGGTAAAGATTCGACCATCGGCCAACGCTTGGGCAGCCCGAAGCTCAAGCGAGCGGCCTTCCGCCACCGCTTCGATAAACTGCTTGTGGACGTCATCCATCACGGCTTGCAACAAACCTCTTTCGTCCGCGCTCATCTTCCGGAGGGGTGAACCCACGTCCTTATATTTCCCGCTCTTAATGACGACCCCTTCCACACCGATCTTCTGAAGTAATCCTTCCACGTTGGCCGTTTCCATGATGACTCCGATGCTCCCGGTCAGAGTCCCGGGATTAGCCACGATCCGATCCGTTGCAGCAGCGATATAATACCCTCCCGATGCGGCAACACTCCCCATCGAGGCGATCACCGCCTTGTTGTTCTTGCTTCTGATCCGCTTGACGGCATCGTAAATCTCTTGCGATGGCACGACGCCGCCCCCGGGACTATCAATTCTGATGACGATGGCTTTGACAGAAGGATTCTCGCTGAATCGCTTCAGCTCTCCAATCGTCGTCTGTGAATCCAAAATGACTCCCTCGATTCGAATCAGAGCGATTCGATCGTCGCTTGACAGATCAAGATCTGGGAAAAAGAGATTGATCAGAACCAATCCTCCCAGCCCCATCGCGAAAAGCCAAAAAATTTTCCGCAAGAGATGGCGCTTTTTCGGGTGTTCCGTCTGTGTCACTTCATCCGCCATCGTCCGTATCCCGCGCTCTTCCTCAAACAAGCCGGTTTAGCTTTGATCTTCCGATTGCGACCGTTTCCGACTCTGTTTAGCGGCCCGCCCCAGACTCTGGTCCAGCACGCCTTGTGCCGAGTGATAGTCATCAACTTGTTTGCGCTCCCAATCCAGTTGATGGTCGCGAAGGCTAAGGGCTATTTTGCGTTCCTCTCGATCGACTTTGATTATCTTCGCCGTGACGTCGTCCTGCAACTTAAACTTTTCTTCCAGCTTCGCGGAAGGCTCAAGACCGGATTCGCTGACATGGATGAGGCCCTCCACCCCTCCCTCCAATTCGATAAAGATTCCAAAATCCGCGACTTTCGACACTTTGCCGGTCACCGAATCGCCGACGTGATACCGCGCAGGAATCGCCTCATCCCAGGGATCACGTGCCAACTGTTTGTACCCCAACGAGAGACGCTCTTTCTCTTTGTCGATGCGCAACACGACGGCTTCCACTTTTTGGCCTTTTTTGAACAACTCAGAGGGATGCTTGATATGCTTCGTCCAGGACATGTCCGAAATATGGATGAGTCCATCGATTCCCTCTTCAAGTCCGACAAAGGCACCGAAATCGGTCAGGCTTTTCACCTTTCCTTCGATACGAGTTCCGATCGGATATTTGCCCTCGATCATGTCCCAAGGGTTGGGCGCCGTCTGTTTCATGCCCAATGAGATCTTGCGACTCGCGGGATCGACGTTGAGCACCGCGGCTTCCACTTGATCCCCAACCGCCACGACTCTCGACGGATGTCGGACTTCGTGTGTCCATGACATCTCCGACACATGTACCAACCCCTCAACTCCTGGCTCAAGTTCCACAAACGCGCCATAATCAGTGAGGCTAACCACACGGCCACGAACCCTGGTACCGATGGGATACTTGCCGGCGACATTAGTCCATGGATCCGCACTTTTCTGCTTGAGTCCCAGAGAAATACGACCCGTTTCACGGTCATATTTCAACACCGTGACTTCAACCTTGTCTCCCACTGTAAACAGTTCCGATGGGTGTCCGACTCGACCCCAGGACATGTCGGTAATGTGTAGCAATCCGTCAATACCGCCGAGGTCGATGAACGATCCGTAATCGGTGATGTTCTTGACGGTGCCCTGAATAAGCTGACCTTCTTTGAGATTGGCCAGCGTCGTCTGCCGTTTTTTATCCCTGGTTTCTTCCAACAGCACGCGGCGCGACACGACCACATTGCCTCGCCTGTGGTTGATTTTGATGATCTTGAGGGGGAAAGTCTTTCCAACGAGCCCATCCAGATCACGAACCGGATGGAGATCAATCTGCGAGCCTGGCAAGAATGCTTTGACGCCGATATCGACCATCATGCCGCCCTTGATGCGTGAGACGATCTTGCCTTCGATACTCTTCTCTTCTTTGTAGAGCTTTTCGAGTTCTTCCCAAATCTTCATCTTGTCCGCTTTTTCCTTGGAAAGAACGAGATTACCGTCCGCATCTTCACATTCTTCGATATACACTTGGAGCCGGTCGCCGATTTTGAGATTGTGAAGTTCCTCGGAAGAGAACTGATCGCTCGGAATCATACCCTCTGATTTGTAACCGATATCAACGATGACCTTGTCCTTGGTCAGAGCCACCACACGGCCTTCTGTAATCGTGCCCTCCTCCAGATTACGGAAGGTTTCTTCGTACAATGCCGCCAATGCATTGCGGTCTAACTGAGCGTCACT
>JACZCY010016603.1_pt1 | contig 18622 bp, 17 predicted proteins | sample 8641821 | NCBI WGS metagenome assembly JACZCY01 (sample SAMN15324609, study PRJNA640507) | soil metagenome | isolation source: intercropping sugarcane | place: China: Luxin town, Laibin City, Guangxi Province | collected 2019-07-25 | depth 10cm m | reverse complement strand
CTGGTCCAAGATTCACACGACGACTAGAGACTGGCGGAGTTATTTGCCGAGTATTGACGCCCCATGTCAGGGTTACGCCATCCACGTGGAGGACTTCAAGACCGCGTCGCGGCAACCATAAACTCCTCTCGGCCTTCCCGCTCAGCAATCAGGCGAACCACCACCACGCCCCTCAAGCGGAAATCTTCCGAACGAACCGCCCTCTCATTCGAGCCGAGTGCGACCACGCAGCTCAAACAGTATCAAGACACATTCCGCAAACTAGTGCAAAGTGAGGCATTGAACAGCGGCGACATTTTCCGCGTCTTTCGCGCCATTTCAGAGGCGTGCTGCAGTTTATTGCAAGTCAAACGCGCCAGCATCTGGCTGCTTACTAAAGAGCGAGCTGCCATCGAACTGATCGACGTGTGCACATCCGGCCGACAACATTCCAACCCTACTTTTGTGTTCCGGTCTTCGCACTGGCCTGCGTATCTTCGGTCACTGACCCGCAAACGTCGCCCCATTGCGGTTCACCATGCTTTCCGAGATTCACGATTCAAGGAGCTGGCACCGTCGTACGTCTCGCGCTTCCATGTCGAGACCATGTTGAGCGCGCCGATCAGGCAGAACGGAAGGCTCGTGGGCGCACTCTGCGCCGAGTCGGTCGGCGCTCCTCGACGGTGGCGTCGGCATGAAGAACACCTCGCCGACCTACTCGCAACCATGGCGACTCTTGCTTTAGAAGCGGCCAAACGGCGTGAAGTGGAACAGGCCCTCCGTATCGCCAAGGAAGCCGCCGAAGTGGCCAACCGTGCAAAGAGTGAATTCCTCGCCAGCATGAGTCATGAAATCCGCACCCCTATGAATGCCATCATCGGCATGGCCGATCTCCTTTGGGATACTCCACTCACACCAGACCAACGAAAATACCTACGAATCTTCCGACGTGCCGGCGGCACCCTTTTAAATCTTATCAACGATATTTTGGATCTTTCCAAAGTCGAAGCTGGTCGCTTGGAGCTGGAATCCATCGGATTCGACCTGAACGAAGTCATTGACAAGGCCATCGATATCATGGCGATGCGCGCCAATGAGAAGGGTCTGGAGCTTGCCTGTCATGTGGATTGGAATGTGCCGTGCCATTTGGTCGGTGACCCGACACGGCTGACGCAGATATTGATCAATCTGATCGGCAATGCCCTCAAATTTACCGACGAAGGCTCCATTGTCGTTCGCGTCACGAACGATCCCGACCTGAATATCGCCGGAGCCGTTCGGTTTTCCGTCAGTGACACGGGAATCGGTATTCCCGCCGACCAACTCGTCTCGATTTTCGACAGTTTTACGCAGGCACATGCCTCAACGACCAGGCAATATGGGGGGACAGGACTCGGCCTTGCGATCACCAAACGCCTCGTCGAAGGTATGAACGGGCGGATCTGGGCCGAGAGTACAGTGGGAACGGGGAGCAGTTTTCACTATTCCGTCCTCCTTGCGGTTCAAACGGAATCGCCGCATCAGAAATCCGCAACACCGATCAATCTTGCCGGAGTCAGAGTTCTGGTCGTGGACGACCATCCCACCAACCGCCTCATACTCCGTGAATTGCTGGGTACTTGGGGGGCTCAGGTTACGGAGGCAAGCGACGGGATGACCGCGTTGGACGAACTTCGCCGGGCATCCGAACGAGGACATGCGTACGAGCTCCTGCTCCTCGACTGCCGCATGCCTGGGATGAGCGGTTTTCATGTTGTGGAACAGTTGAAGTCCTCGCCCAATGGGAGTTGTCCGACCATCATCATGCTGACCTCCGATCATTGGGCGGATGATATCGCACGGACTTATGACCTCGGCCTCGGAGGGTATCTGATCAAACCGATCCGGCGGTCTGACCTTTTGCAAACAATCGGGATCGCCCTCGGTCGGACAAAAGGAACCCCGTCGACGGGTGTAGAAGCGGCAAGGCCCGAGTCGACTGTTTCGACGCGGGCCTTGCGCGTATTATTGGTTGAAGATTCCCCCGACAACCAACTGTTGGTACGGGCATACCTGAAGCAGACCGACTATTTTCTCGACGTGGCAGAACACGGCGCCGTCGCGTTGGACAAATTCAAGTCCGCGCATTACGACGTCATCTTAATGGACGTGCAAATGCCCGTGATGGACGGTTATGCCGCGACAAAGGCAATCCGCTCATGGGAACGGGATCATGATCTTCCACCCACCCCGATCATTGCCCTCACAGCATTGGCTCTCAAAGAGGAAGGGGCCCGCATCGTTGAAGTCGGCTGCAACGCACACCTCACGAAGCCTGTTAAGAAATCCACGCTATTGGAAGTTCTTCGGGCGTACAAGGAGCATGTCGTCTAACGATGGACGCCTCATATCCTGATCCAACAAACCAACTCACCGTGGAGATTAGCCGCGATCTTGAGGGTATTGTGCCGATCTTCTTAGGTAACCGGAAGAAGGATGTCCGAACACTTCGAGATGCACTGGTCAAGCAAGACTTCAGGACCATTCAGACTCTGGGCCATCGTATGAAAGGCGATGGAGGCGGCTTCGGGTTTGATCGAATTACCGAAATCGGAGCAGCGATGGAACGCGCGGCGAAACTAGAGGACTGCGTAACAATCGAACAGCACATCGTACAGCTGGAAGACTTCCTCAAACGTGTGTCCGTTGTCTACCGCTAAAGATAGAGGAAGCGACTTAGTCCAACCCTATCATCTGCATCGGCCTCCGGCAGTAGCGTCCGGATCGGCAGTTATTCGAATGGTTTCTCATCATCAAGCCAAAACCGGACGTTCAGGAGGTGATCGCTGCAACACATAGTTGATCGAAAGTAGCAACCCTTCGAGGATCGTCATCGTGCGTTCGTGTGTGATCAAGGTACTGGTAGAGTCTCAGTAACGGGTTGTGTATAATGCACCACGGGAAACGTGACCCTATATTCCTCCCCGTTCTTCGACCGCAGCAACAGACTGCATGCTTATATGCAGCAAACCCTGCGGGATTCAGGAGTCGCGGTCCCAATATCCAGGGGTGGGGGGCTAGCTCAGTTGGGAGAGCACTACGTTCGCAACGTAGGGGTCGGGGGTTCAACTCCCCTGCCCTCCACCATTTCAATACAAATGCCTATGTATGATTTCTATTCCTCTACATCGTCTTGGTAGCAAGACTCACCCAAGCGCTGCACTTCTCGAAAGATTTTGAGAGGCAGCGAACTCATAAGCCACAAGTCAACCTTCGAAACACAATGGATACAATAACCGTCTGGTTATTGCCTGGGCTATCTGCGAATGGAGCGTAGTGTCGTGTCCATTGCCCGCAGGTTAATTTTGATGAATAGCGATGCAATGACGGCTTTCCGCATACGATCTCTACTTACCTATGCCGCCCGCTAGGTATGGTGAGCCCCCTTTGACCCCTTAGTTTTGAAGCGACATGCTTATCACCGGACTAGCTTGCAACACTCTGTTTCAATAGCACCATCAGATCGAGCACGGTTGTCGGTTCTGTTGGTTTCTTGTGTGGATTGGCTTCCTGGGTTGGTTTTGTTGGAATTCACTGTTTGCCAGTCAATAGAGCGTACGCTTAAAATATTGCCCAGTACGGCGAGACTTGATTGTCTCGATTGAACGGGCCATATCGATATTTCCGATCAAGACTATTGTGCTAGAAAAGCGGCTTTCGCTCGAAGTGAGCGTATCCCTTAGATAACGGATTGAACCATGCGGAGGTTCTCTGGAGTGACCGGATAGGTAATTCATGTCCTGTCCACACGTGACTGCTTGCACGGTAGGTTGTGAAGAATTCCTCAACACTAGATCATCCTGGTTGCACCTCCGTCTTTGCCTGACTTGTGGTCATGTCGGCTGTTGCGGGTCACAAGTCCTTGCGATAGCGTGGGGAAGGATGCCATCGCGGTGCAGTTCGTGCACAAATACTTGAGGGTCATGTGAATGACGGGCGCGTGAGTCCAGTCGTCTCTTTCCGACAAGTTTCGGCTCGTCTCGGTCAGAAGGAAATCCTGCACGATCTGAGTTTCGATGTGGAAGCTGGCGAGACGCTTGTGCTCCTGGGTCGCAGTGGCTCTGGCAAGACCACCGCCTTGAAAATGGTGAATGGCTTGCTCCTGCCGAGCTCCGGCGAGGTTTCGATCGAGGGTGTTTCCTCCACGTCCTGGGACCTGATCCGTCTGAGACGCCGAATTGGCTATGTGATCCAGGATGCCGGCCTCTTTCCGCATTTCACGGTAGCCGCCAATGTCGGACTGGTTCCGCGTCTGGAAGGGTGGCCATCGCGCGAGATCGACACTCGCGTCGAGCATTTGCTGACTCAGATCGGACTTCCATCGGCGCAATTCGCCACACGCTATCCCCGCGAGCTGTCCGGCGGTCAACGTCAACGAGTGGGAGTCGCACGCGCACTGGCGGCAGATCCACCGATGCTTCTGATGGATGAGCCCTTTGGTGCGCTTGATCCAGTGACTCGTGTGGAACTGCAGCAACAGTTCATCGACCTGCGCGACAAACTCGGCAAGACGGCGCTGCTCGTCACCCATGATGTTCGGGAAGCATTGTGGCTCAGCACTCGCATCGGGGTGCTTCACAATGGCCGATTGGTGTTTCTGGGAGGGCGCTCTGAGTTCCTCAAGGCCCATGAGCCGGAAGTGCAGGCTTTTCATACGTGCCTCGAGACGTGGAAGGAGACGATCTGATGGATTCCGCGTTGGCGAGCGACATCCTCGATTTGACCCTCGAACACCTGTTCCTGGTGACCCTCTCCATGGGGATCGCCGCGGCACTGGCCATCCCAGCCGGGATTCTGCTCACCCGTCGCACATTTCTTCAACAGTGGGTGCTGGGCTTTGCGAACGTCATGCAAACCGTACCGAGCCTCGCGCTGTTCGGATTTCTGATTCCTCTTCCGCTCCTCGGCGGCATCGGGAAGCACACGGCGATTGTCGCGCTCGTGCTGTATGCGCTCTTGCCGATCCTGCGCAATACGCTCACCGGCATTCTTGGCGTGGAGCCCTCCGTGCGTGAATCGGCCATCGCCATGGGGATGACGGGACGGCAGTTGCTCTGGGAGGTCGAGCTGCCGCTGGCGACGAGGACGATTCTGGCCGGCCTACGAATCGCGACTGTGACGACGATCGGGACGGCGACGATTGCCGCGGCCATTGGCGGCGGTGGGCTCGGTGTGTTTATTTTTCGCGGTCTGGCATCCGTCGACACGACGCTGCTGTTGGCCGGTGCGGTTCCGGCGGCGTTGATCGCGGTGGCGGCCGATCGAGGACTCGAATGGGTCGAACAGAAATTGTCGCCTGTGTGATCGTCGGGTTATGTGTATCGACAGGCCTCGCCGGCTGTGCGCAGGAGCACCAGATTACGGTCGGCTCGAAGAATTTCACCGAGCAAGTCGTCCTCGGCGAGATCGTCGCGCAGCATCTGGAACGTCGCCTGGGCCGCCGTGTTGATCGGAAACTCAACTTGGCCGGGACCATGCTGGCGCATCAAGCGCTCCTGGGCGGTGAAATAGATCTCTATCCCGAGTACACGGGAACCGCACTGACGACCATCTTAAAGTTACCGCCCACCAGTGATCCGGCTGCAACCATCGCGCTCGTCCGGGGCGAGTATCAGGCGCGATTCGGTCTGCAATGGATGGATCCGTTGGGCTTCAACAATACCTTCGCGATGGTCATCCGTGGAGCAGATGCTCGGAAACACAAGATTGTTACCTTGAGCGATGCGGCGCGGTTTGCTCCTGGATGGAACCTCGGTGTGGGGTACGAGTTCCAGCAGCGGCCGGATGGACTGGCCGGCTTACTGAAGACCTATCATCTTCCCCTCCACGGACCGCCCAAGACGATGGACCTGGGCTTGCTGTACAAGGCACTTGAGCAGGGACAGGTCAGCATGGTGGCGGGGAATGCCACCGACGGCCAGTTGTCGGTGCTGGACGCGCTGGTGCTCCAGGATGACCAGCATTACTTCCCTCCCTATGATTGTGGTTTGGTCGTGCGTCCTGCACTATTGAAAGACCATCCTGCCTTGCGGCAGGCGCTCGTCGAACTGGCCGGACGGTTCACCGATGTGGCCATGCGCAAGTTGAACTACCAGGTGGACGGCGAGCATCGTCCCGTACGGGACGTGGCGGAGCAGTTCTTACGGGACGCCGGTCTGCTGTATTAATCGGCGATCAATAAATTTTCGGCAAAGGTCCACTCCGTATCGATCCATTGCGCTTCGCAGAGGAAACCCGTCCGTCGAGCGAGACCAGGAATTTCCTCGACGCGGAACTTGTGGCAGGCTTCGGTCCAAATCGTTTCCCCTTCTCTCATCGTACAGGTGAAGTCCGCGGCCCGAATCGAGACGGTTTGGGTCCTGGTCGAGCGGAGATGCAGTTCGATCCGGCGGTCCCTTTCCTGATATCGGACATCGTGTTCGAAGTGGCGTAGGACAAAGTCTCCGCCAAGTTCACGATTGATCCGCGCGAGCAGATTCAGGTTGAAGGCGGCAGTGACTCCTGCCTGGTCATCATAGGCCAACAGCATGTCTGCGACCGATTTCACGATGTCAGTCCCCAGGAGAAGGGCGTCACCAGGCTTCAAATGCCGGCGGAGCTCCTGTAGAAAATGCTCTGCTGCCGGCCGGTCAAAATTGCCGATGCTGCTTCCGAGGAATAAGACCAGGAATTTCTGATCCGGCTGGCGGTGGGCCGCGGCTTCCTGAATCCCTTCGAGATACGATGTTTCCAATCCAACCATGCTGACCGACCAGAGATATCCCAGCTCTTGATGGCACTTGAGGAGCGCGGCTGCCGACACATCGATGGGAAAATAGGCGATGGGCTCCCGGTCCGCGAGCGCTTCCAATATCCAGCGGGTCTTTCGGCCGCTGCCGCTCCCCAGCTCGATCACGGACACAGGTGACGGAAGATGCTCGACGATGGCTCCGGCATGGCGACGGAGGAGTCGCAGCTCGGCACGCGTCAGCCCATATTCCGGCAGCAAGGTGATCGCTTCAAATAACGCCGTTCCCAGCTCATCGTAGAGATACCGCGAAGGCAGTTCGCGTTGACCGACCTTGCCTAGGCTCTCGCTCACGGCGGCGGCGAACTCATGCAGCACGTCAGTGTGGGCAGCGCGTGACATCATTGTCGCGTACTCACACAGCGCCTTGCTGATCTTGCCGGCTCGACGCTGGCGATTCATTCGACGGCGGAGCCGAACTCGATATGTGTTTGCCTGTTCCCGGTGCCTCTGGTTTCAAATACACGATCAAACAGGAACAACACATCCCGAGTCCCAGTAGAGGATATTTCAGCGCGACAACCGCAGCAATCCCGAAAAGGCAAAGCGTGGTGATCGATCGGATATGCATGATGCGGCGCACAGTCGGCGAAACGACGTCAATTGGCGAGCGGTCGATAAGCTCCCAAATCAGGAATATGTAGGTCATGTTCACGAGAAAGAACACTCCCGCATAAAAGGCCACGGGCTGCGGTGCCAATTTGCTCACAGCCATCCATGCCGTGGAGAGGGGAAGCAGCGATACGGAAAAGAGATGCCCGAAATTGATCCACATTAGACGAGGCGTCGCCTCCGTAGCATGCCGCATGAGGTAATGGTGATTGGCCCAAACAATGGCGATGAAAACGTAGCTCACCGCATAGCTGAGCCATGTGGGCCAGAGCAATAGGAACGCCTCAAATGTAGGGAACTCCGGAGGGCGCAGATCCAAAACCAACACTGTGATAAGAACGGCAAACACCGCGTCGGAGAATGCGCTCAGTCGCTCCGGGGTCGCTCTTGCATGGAGCACGTCGGTTTCTTTACCGTGCACTGCAGCAGAAGCGGACATCTGCAGATCATTTGTTAGGGTGGAAAACATATCCTCGCCATCTCTCTCACCTACATCCAGCTTGCCTCAATAGGCTTTGGGTGAATGAGTTCATGGCCTACTTCTCCACGCACCGAAATCCGGCATAGACATACGGGAAATTGGGCCGGAACCAGTTGCGAAACGATCGCCGCAGCAGTCGGGCATCTGTCCGCGGAGACGCACCCTTGAGTACATAATGGTCGCCATCAAAGAATCGGGCCGAGTAGCCGGGATAGAATGAGACGGGTTGGAATCCGGGAAACGGCTGGAAGGCCGTCGACGTCCACTCCCATCCGTTGCCGACCAGTTGAGACACTCCGAATGCGCTGTCTCCCAGCGGGGTCGCAGTCACGGAAATAGGATCCCAACGGGTCCCGCCGAAATTTCCCCGCCGACTATCAGGCTGTTCATTGCCCCACGGATAGGGTCGTTGTTCTTCGCCGCGCACTGTCCCATACGCGGCCCGATGAAACTCGGCTTCGGTGGGTAATCTCATCCCGGCCCAGGTTGCAAAGGCGGACGCCTCTTCGTGGGTGACATAGACCGGCCAATCTAATGGTAGCGGAACTTCTTCCCACATGCCTCGCCAGTACCACCGGCCTTCATGCCGCTTCCAGAAGTGCGGTGGTTTGGCGCCGGCGCGAACGAATTCGAGATACTCTCTATTCGTGACTTTGTACTTGCGCATGGCAAACGAGGTCACAGAAACTTCATGACACTCGAATTCATTGTCCCATCCAAAGTGATATCGGCCATTGTGGTGCTCGCGTGATTGACCTAACGTGACCGTACCGCCGGGAATTTCACGCATCACTTGAATGGGAAATGCACTCTGTGGGAATGGCGCCACCGAGGGGATAAGCTTGTGGTCGATCGAAAGGACATGGAGGAGATAGGCAAAGGTCTCGGCATGCATCAGCCGATGCTCCAGTGCAGTAGAGAGCATCTGTTCCGATATCTGGTTCGAGACATCATCCAGCGTCTCCCGAACGCGACGGTTGTATTGTCGGACCTCTTCGATCTCCGGCCAATCCGAGCGCTCATCCTGTTGGCTTTGTCCTGGCTTCGGATCAATCCCAAATGCAAAGAGTTGGTCGAATTCCGGAGAGGATGATGGAACCGCTGCTGCTTGGCTCATGAGATTCCAGTCAAAGGCCTCGAGATGACCGAAGTAGAAAATGATCCGGTGGCGCTCGGGAACAGGTCGTTCATAAAAGGCCTCAGGCCGAACGAGGCCGAATAAGGTATCAGTGCCTGCACGAGCGTGAGCCAGCATCTGTGCAAGACGAGTTGTCGTGGCCATCTTTGCGCTCATCGACTTGCATCTTCCGTTTGGAATCACGGTCCGGGCTGGTCACGATAACACCGAGCCGCGTCCTTAATCACCATTCGGTCTACCGCCAGGGTATATATGTTCGGGAGCGACCTAAAGCTAGAGTTTCCCCTAGTTGATGAAACAAGGAGAAAGCCCACACTCCGTCGTCCGAATGGTAATCCGACACAATAGCGATTTGCTTTTTGGGGATGCTTCCTGAAAGGCCTTTACCGACAACTATCTTACAATGTGCGACCTAGTCTGGCCGGTACAAGTCAATCAATGAGGACAACATGAATGCTTCGGGGAACCAAATTATCGGCCACTCGGCTCAACAATAGGAGGGAGGTGAGCATCACTGAAGTCCATAGTGACAATGCGACCGGCACGGCGGTCGCCGCGAAAGTGGACATGAAATTCGAGATGGTCGTTATTCCCGTCTCGGATATCCACCGTGCGAGGGAGTTCCCGACGTAAGCGACTACGACGTAATCGTCATCGTCGGCGGCGCACACGGCGAGCACACTGCGCCGGCACGTTCGCGGAAGGTGACCTGCAGCCTTTTAAGGAGGTGTCTGGTGTCGCGGCATTTCGATGCCATCATCATCGGGACCGGCCAGGCAGGCCCGTCTTTGGCTGCGCGGTTTGCGGCTTCAAGCATGACAGTCGCCATTATTGAACGCCACAGGTTTGGCGGCACCTGTGTGAATACGGGATGTATCCCCACCAAGACGCTTGTCGCCAGCGCATACGCGGCCCATGTGGCCCGCCGAGGCGCCGAATATGGTTTTGCTGTCCATGGCGATGTGCGCGTCGATATGAAACGTGTGAAAGCACGCAAGGATGAAATATCCGGACGGTCGAACAGAGGCGTGGAGGAATGGCTGCGAGGGCTCAAAAATTGTACGGTGATCCAAGGCCATGCCCGCTTTCAGTCGTCCCATACTGTCGTGGTCAACGAGGAAGTTCTGCAAGCCGACAGACTCTTCATCAACGTCGGCGGACGCGCCACGGTTCCCGCGATGTCGGGAATCCAGGATGTCCCGTTTCTCACCAACTCATCGATGATGGATGTCGATTTTTTGCCTGAGCATCTCGTCATCATCGGCGGAAGCTATATCGGATTGGAATTCGGTCAGATGTATCGCCGCTTCGGGAGCGAAGTCACGATCATCGAGATGGGACCGTGCCTGATTGGGCGTGAAGATGAAGATATTTCCGAAGCCGTACGAGAAATCTTGGAGAGTGAGGGGGTACGGATTCGGTTGAATGCGAAATGTCTCACACTGGCGAAGCGCGACGGCCGTATTGCCGTCGGCATTGGATGCGACGAAGGGCCACCGCAAGTGGTAGGCACGCATGTGCTTCTCGCGGTGGGACGTACTCCCAACACGAACGATCTCGGTCTCCACCGGGCCGGGGTTGCGATCGACGAACGCGGCTACATTCTTGTTGATGATCAGCTGCAAACAAATGTGCCCGGCGTCTGGGCCCTGGGTGACTGCAACGGCCGAGGCGCCTTTACGCATACGTCTTATAACGATTACGAGATCGTTGCAGACAATCTCCTGAACGGAGACTACCGCCGCGTGTCAGACCGTATCCAGGCGTACGCTTTGTATATCGATCCACCGTTAGGCCGATGCGGCATGACGGACGCCGAAATACGGAAGTCCGGGCGTGGGGCACTCGCTGCAAAATATCCGATGAGTCGAGTAAGCCGGGCTGTTGAGAAAGGCGAGACACACGGTTTCATCAAAATCTCTGTTGATGCGGAAACAAAACACATTCTTGGTGCGGTAATTCTTGGGACCGGAGGCGATGAAGTCATTCACGTGTTGCTGGACCTCATGTATGCGAAGGTGCCGTACACGGTTGTACAGCGTGCCATGCATATCCATCCAACAGTTGCAGAATTTCTTCCGACGGTATTGTCCACCCTGAAACCCTTTGCCTAGGAGGTCTCTACCAAATCGCATTCCACTCGCTTTTGTTAGGTGAGCCCGGAGCTTCGAGAAACGTGCTCAGCATACCGTAAGGGCACTCGAATTGTCGGGCAAAATAAATCGGGTAGAGGGTGCCCTCCACCACTTTCGTTGGCCGAGTGATTGAGCACCGTTTTCCTGTTAAAAGCCGATCAAAGGTACCGGTAGCCATTCAAGGAAATGTCGGTAAAAGGGGAACCTGTCAAGAAGACACGGGAAAGAAATGGCTGGTTGAACACGCTGATGCGCCGTGCGCCCGCGCGTCAGGTTGTCGCTGTTCTGGCGGCTGTAGAGGGGCTTCACGGATTTCCTCAATACTGTAAGTGCTTGTCGAGTTCATTGAAGAATTCTGTATAGAGCAGCGGCCGTTCGTCGATACTGACGGGAAGCAGGTGAGTGTTGGTCAGTTTTGATGAGACGGTCTTTTTTTTCCAATCCGGGGTCACTCGGATCCGATTGCCCACCTGCGATACGGCCACTGTGACTTGGTAGCTACCAGTCGCCTCGACGCCCGGCGTTGTCCCGCCGATGCGGCTCTTGACGATCCCTTTAGTCTGATCGGCTTCCCTCACGCCCATCGGGTACTCAGCCACACGAGCATGTACGGCATTGAACACTCGCTCATAGGGCAGGTCATAGAGACGCGAGGAGTAGTATTTTGAGTCTTGTGGGGTCAATTGTGTGCAGCTCATCATGGAGAGGAGCGCAACAATCATCAAGCACCTGGTCAGCAATTCTGCACGTTTCATCTATTCCCTTCATCCGATCACAGTGAGCTTCTCCTCTCCACTGGGCCCGCTTGTGCCCGCGAGCGATCACTTCACTCCATCCCCCCAGTAACCAACGAGGCAATAAAAAATCCCTAAGGCCTTGCGGCTCCAGGGGGAGCAGTCTTTCTGGTACACCTTTGGACCAGGGTACGATTTGCCGAGTTATCAATCAAGCTCAGAGATAATCAATGGTAACTCTTGCCGAGTTGAAATGACAGGCAGCAATATGCCTCATTTAGACAGTGTAGGAGATGCTTCAACTCACTCCAGCGGCAGCTATTCCTCCTCGCAGACCTCGACAATTAGTGTTCCACCCCTGAATCGTTCAATGTACAATGCCGATTTCGTATGCCCCTCTCCTCTCTGATTCGATTGGGCACTTCAACGTGGACCTATGAGGGCTGGCAAGGCCAGATCTACCAGCGCAAGTACGCCAAGACGACCTTTGCACGGGAGTGTTTAGGCGAATATTGCCAATACCTGTATAACGGCGAACCGCTCTTTCGCACGGTCGGGAACGATTCCACCTTCTACCGCCCACCAAGCGCCAATCAGCTTCGGCATTACCTCAATCAGATTCCCGAAGACTTCCAGATGTGTTTCAAAGTTTGGGAAGAAATCACCATTCCCAGGTATGCGAAACACATTCGCTATGGCCTAAAAGCCGGACAACCGAATCCAAGATTTCTCGACGCCAAACCGTTCAATGATCTGGTCCTGACACCGTACCGTGAAGCCAAGTTTGAGCCCTACATGGGCCCTCTGCTTTTCGAATTCCAACAACACGGGATGTCCATGGGTGATTTTTGTTCTATACTGGACCGTTTCTTCGGCCAGTTGCCTCAAGACATTCGTTATGCCGTGGAAATCAGGAACGCGGGATTGTTGAGCCTAGATTATCGAAAGATCCTAGAGAGACATGGTGTGGCACATGTTTATAACCACTGGTCATACATGCCGCCGTTGCTTGAACAACATCGACGGATGCAAGAACGCTTCACCGCGCCGTTCACCGTGATCCGCCTGCTTACCCCGCTTAACATGAGTTATGAAGTGGCGAAGAAACGAGCAGCACCCTACAATAAGATCGTGGAAGCATTACCCCAAATGCGGAGAGAAACTATAACCCTTATCAAGCAGGCCATTGGCGAGAATCGTCGGGCCTACATTTTGGTAAATAACCGATCAGAAGGGAGTGCACCGCTGACGGTGCAAGCACTCGCAGATCGCCTACGGCATGAGGCATAACGGCACTGTGAGATTCAGGAGGCCGGACTGATAATCGCCTCTCCATCCGGCTTGGTGCCGTCGATAAGAACGCGTCGACCGTCGACCCGTAGTCGTCCTTCTGCAAAGAGTTGCACGGCGCGGGGATAGATTTTGTGTTCTTGGACGAGGATTCTGGCTGCGAGGGTTTCAGACGTATCGTTGTCGAGGATCGGCACGGCCGATTGGATGATGATCGGGCCTTCATCAACGCCTTCCGTGACGAAATGCACGGTGCATCCGGCCAACTTGCAGCCCCAATCAATCGCCTTCTTGTGCACATCCAATCCAGGAAAAGACGGCAGCAGTGAGGGGTGAATGTTCATCATGCGATTGGCGTAGGCATTGACCAGCACTGCCGTGACGATTCGCATGTAACCGGCGAGCAAGACGAGGTCGACTTCATACTGCTGAAGGATTTCCAATAGTGACCGGTCGTACGCTTCACGACTGTCCTGTCGTCCGGCAAAAGGCTTGGGATCGACGAACATATCGGTTATCCCGTGCTTCCGAGCCCGCTCCAATGCGACCGCTTCCTTCTTATTGCTGATAACAGCGACAATTTGAGCTTGTACCTGTCCGGCTTCGATCGCATCGATAATGGCTTGCAGGTTGGAGCCTCGACCTGATGCCAGTACCGCCACCCGCATTGCAGTCGTCCGGCTAATCGACATACTCGACCTCGGGCTCCTTCCCGGTGGAGGAAACGATTTCACCGATCGGCCAGCCTCGGTCGCCCAGCGCTGTGGCGCGAGCCAGCACTCCGGACACTGAACCAGGCGGGACCACAAGAATCAACCCGATGCCCATATTAAAAACCCGATACATCTCTTCACGATCGACCCGCCCTAAACGACTCATCACATCGAAGATCGGCGGCACTGACCAGGCCGTGCGAGCGATCCTCGCCCGTACGCCCTTAGGGAACACGCGCGGCAAATTTTCTGTAATGCCTCCGCCGGTAATGTGTGCGATGCCCTTAATCGGAAATTGGTCGACGAGCGCCAAAATCTGCTTCGCATAAATTCTGGTGGGTGTCAGAAGAACCTCGCCGATGGACCCATCAAGCTCAGAAAGATGGCTGGCAACGGTCAGCCCGCCTTGTTCAAACAGCACTCGCCTGGCCAGTGAGTAACCGTTACTATGGAGGCCCGTAGAGGCCAAGCCTATGACCGCATCCCCGGACATAATGTGCCGACCGTCGATGATCTTCGGACGATCGACGGCACCGACGGCAAAACCGGCAAGGTCATATTCCCCGTCAGGATAGAATGACGGCATCTCGGCTGTTTCACCTCCGATCAGCGCACACCCTGCTTGACGGCAGCCTTCGGCGATACCGGCGACCACGTCCTGAGCCTTCGACACGGATAACTTCCCGGTCGCGAAATAGTCCAGAAAAAACAACGGCTCTGCTCCGCTCACCCCAATATCATTGACACACATTGCTACCAGATCGATTCCGACGGTGTCGTGCTTATCCATCATGAAGGCGATCTTCAGTTTGGTTCCAACTCCGTCGGTTCCAGAGACGAGCACGGGTTCTTTGTATTTGCCGGCTTGGAGGCCGAAGAGGCCGCCAAAGCCTCCTAAGTCGGTCAGAACCTCGGGACGGAACGTCGACCGAACAAGCGGCTTGATGCGATCGACAAGCTCGTCGCCGGCATCGATATCCACACCTGCATCACGATAGGTCGTCATAGGATAGAGACTTCGGGGCGCATCTTAACGGAGGGGTCAGACGGAGGTCAACGCAAGTCGTTCACCTTCTGTTGCGCTTTTTCCTTGCTGCCATGGAAATACGTCCTATACTGTTATACGTATCTTCCCGAAATTCCTCGAGCGCACAAGCCGACGAAGGAGGATGTGGTGGCCATTTTGATTGTCGATGACTCTCCTGACGAACGTCTGCTGCTTCATCATATCCTCAAGAATGCAGGCTATCGTGACTTGATCACCGTTTCCTCAGCCCGCGATGCCTTTAAGCAACTGGATTTGGATCATGCCGGCGCCGACGGAGTCAAGACCGATGTCATCTTGTTGGATATCAAGATGCCGGACGTGGATGGGGTCGAGGCCTGTCGCCGCATCAAAACCATCGATGCCTTTGCAGGGATTCCGATCATCATCGTGACGGCACGAAACCAAAAGGACTGGCTTCAGGCGGCATTCGACGCCGGGGCAACGGACTACATCAGAAAACCGGTCGAGCAAGTAGAACTCCTCGCACGAGTGAAATCTGCTTTCAAGCTCAAGCAAGAAACGGACGCGAGAAGGAGCTGGGAACAAGAGGTCACGAAAACCATCACTGACCTGGACCGCACACTGCGTGACATCGCCACATTACAACGACTGATACCCGTGTGCCCATCGTGTAGAAAATCTCACCCCGCGCACATGTCCGAGGCCGCCCTGAACGAGTACGTGCGGGCCCACCCCGAGGTGAAGTTCCAGGATCTCATCTGCTCCGCATGCGTAGAGCGCTGATCCTGTCACCAGCTGCCTTAGCTCTCCGGCCGCATCTCCACATCGAGCAACTTGATCTTCCGGTGAAGGTGACTTCGCTCGATCTTGAGATCTTCAGCAGTCCGTGAAATATTCCAATGGTGTTCCCGAAGTTTTCGACTGATGTACTCTTTTTCGAAGGCATTCCGGGCATCTCGAAGCGAGTCGTAGGATTTTGTAAGAAGTGAGTTGGGCGCCTGATTGCCCGCCGGCACCACGCCGACCGTTCGCCCCTGTAACGACAGAGTGGCCTGGGAGGCTTCGATCACAAACCCCGGCACCATGATCATGAGTCGCTCGATCAAATTCCTCAATTCCCGAATGTTCCCGGGCCATTCATATTGCTGAAACACGGCCATCGCCTCCGACGAGACTTCTTTCATCCGCAACCCTTGCTCCTCGACATGCGTTTTCATGAAATGCCGCACAAGGGCCGGGATATCTTCCCGCCTCTCGCGCAACGGAGGCACAACAATCGGAACCACGTTGAGGCGATAGTAGAGATCTTCCCGAAATTGCCCCTTGCCGATTTCTTTTTCCAAGTCCTTGTTGGAAGCCGCCAGCACCCGCACATCAACCTTCATCAATTTGGTTCCGCCGACTCGCGTAAACTGCTGTTCCTGCAACGCCCTCAACACTTTGGCTTGCGTACTGAGGCTCATGTCACCGATTTCGTCCAGAAACAGCGTCCCTCCATCGGCCTGCTCGAACTGACCGCGTTTCATGGATGTGGCGCCGGTGAAGGAGCCTTTTTCGTGACCGAACAATTCACTCTCAATCAATGTCTCGGGGATGGCCGCACAATTGACGGCCACGAACGGATGGTCCGATCTAGTGCTGTGCAGATGGATGGCTCGTGCGACCAACTCCTTCCCCGTTCCATTCTCACCCCCGATCAATACCCGACTGTTCGTCGGCCCTGCCGTTTCGATGAGCTCCCGTAGCCGCTGCATGGCCGGCGACTGTCCGACCAACTCGAACTTTTGCTGGACTTTGGACCGCAGCGACCGGTTCTCCTGCGCCAATTGAAACTGCTCCAACGCGTGTTTGACGCGGAGCGTGACATTTTCCAGCGACAACGGCTTCTCGATGTAATCGTACGCACCCAGTTTGATGGCTTTCACGGCCGTTTCGATGGATCCATGCCCGGAGATCATCATGACCTGTGTCGCGGGCACGAATTCTTTCACACGCCGTAAGGTCTCCAGTCCGTCCATCTCTGGCATCCAGATGTCCAGAATCATGAGATCCGGCGGGTCGGTTCCATATATTTTCAGCGCCTCCACCCCATTGGCGGCTATCGACACGTCATACCCTTCGTCCTCCAGGATGCTTCTTAGGGACGTCCGAATCGCTTCTTCGTCGTCCACCACTAAAATCGATGCCGACATAACCCTTCTCTCCTTACCACTTCCCCTTCACCGGTCTACCCTATACCGGCAAATCGAACGTAAAGACGGCTCCCTTCGGGTGATTGTTCCCCACATGGATCTGTCCTTCGTGATCAGTGATAATCCGACGGACGATCGCCAACCCCAACCCGGTTCCAGTCTTCTTACGGGTAAAATACGGCACAAACAACCGTTCCTGATCCTCAGGAGTGATGCCGGGCCCCTCATCCGCCACGGTGACGACCACGCGACGGCGTTTTGTATCATACTTCGTGCCGACCCATAGCCGCCCTTTCTGATTCATCGCTTGAACCGCATTGTCGAAGAGATTGACGAACACACGTCTCAATTGTTCCCGATCGAAATTGACGGACGGCAGATCTTCGTCTAAGTCCACGATCAACTCAACATCCTTCTGTGCCTCGCGATAGAGAGTTGCCACTTCCCGTACCACATCGTGCAGGGATTGCCGCGTCATTTGCGGAGCAGGCAGGCGGGCGAATTTTGAAAATTCGTCCAACATCTGTTTCAGGCTCCCGACTTCGTTGATAATGACATTGGTGGCGTCGTCGAACACCCGGTCAAGGTCGGGAGATTGTTCGAAGAACTTCTTGCGCAATCGTTGAGCCGATAGTTGAATAGGGGTCAGTGGGTTCTTGATTTCATGGGCAACGCGCTTCGCGACCTCCTGCCAGGCCGCAACTTTCTGCGCCTTGATCAACTCCGTCAGATCTTCAAAGACCAATACAAACCCCAAGTCTTTGTTCGCCTCATCCCGCATACGAGACCCTTTCAGACCAATCGTGATCAGCTTCCCTTGGATATCTAATTGTTCTTCCAGGTCCAAATCGTCGCGCTCATCGGCCAGCATACGATCATAGGCGGTTTGAAACGAGTCGAGACCGAACTCCTTGAACACCTCATTGGCCGACCGTCCTCTGAACCGGTCGGCAGCCAGCCCAAGGATGCGTTCGGCTGATGGGTTGAAGGTGGTGATCATTCCGTTCCGATCGATCGACAAAAGACCGGCGGCAATCGTATCGACGACCGTTTCGATATAGGCACGGCGGCGATCGAGCTCGACATTGGTGTTCCGCAGAGTCAGGTTGGCCTCCTCAAGCTTCGATTTACTCCCCTGCAGATCTTGCGTCATCCGATTGAACGACTCGATCAGCGTTCCGATTTCATCGGTGGCCTTGGCATCGATCTGCACCGACAGATCGCCCTGGGCCACTGCTTCGGTCGCTTCCGCCAATCGTTGAATCGGAACGGTGATCCCGCGCGCCACATAGAAGCCGAACCATGTCGCGCTGAAGAGAATCAACACCGCCACGATGGCAACAAAAAGGTACGCCCCGGCTTTAATGGGGTTTTTCATCGCTTTGATCTGCTTGTACGCCGTGTATTGACGACCGATCCCCTCCATCTTGGTCAACAGGGATTCAGGGACGTAGGTTTCCACCCCCACGCCGCCCTCCAACTCACCGCGTCGGCTTCCGGAGGCCACCGGGAT
>JACZCY010079794.1_pt1 | contig 18734 bp, 20 predicted proteins | sample 8641821 | NCBI WGS metagenome assembly JACZCY01 (sample SAMN15324609, study PRJNA640507) | soil metagenome | isolation source: intercropping sugarcane | place: China: Luxin town, Laibin City, Guangxi Province | collected 2019-07-25 | depth 10cm m | reverse complement strand
CCGATCTTGCACTTCATCGGCGCGATGGACCTCACATTCCAATTCGGCGACGAGGCTCGACACTTCGAGCGTCGCAAGCTGAACCATGTTGAGCAGCTTCTGTCTGACGCGCTCCGCTTCTTCGGCATCCTCATGAGCACGTTCGAGAAGTGCCAGTCGATTGAGCAATGGGAGCACCTGCATGACATCGGCGATGTGTATTGCGATGGGGCTGTAGTACTTTTTGGCTTCGCCGTCTTTGGTGGCCTCGGTAGAGGAAGAGGCTGTTTCAGTATCTGAGAACGGCATATTTTGGAAGGGGGCCTGCTGCGGAGTACATCCTCGATCGAAAGTGTACGTGGATTTGGGCGGTGGCAGTGTGGAGGTGCAGCCGTTCGCAGACAGGTAAACGACCAGGACGAACAATAAATACTTTCGCATCGTGCCATAACTCTAGTCGCCGAAAGCGCTTCGGCCATCCTCGGAAACCCCCCTGTTCCGATGAGAGAACATGAGGAAGAATCTGTCCCTTCGGAGACGATTGTTCCTTAGCCTTGTCATGAGCGCCGGGGTCATCCGCAGTAGAGAATGTGCCACCGCGCCTGGCACACATCCTGCTGATGCTTCTTACGAAGGAAGGATTTCCAATATCTTGCTATGAATGGTTGAGCGCGGCCATGGATGCCTATCGGGCGTTCGACAATCGTCAACCGGGATGGATCAAGGTGGAGTTGAAGTCTGATGTCGCGATGGCGGCAGCGTAAGAAAGGTTTACCGAACGTTCGGACCTTCGCGCAGATGCTCCTTCCATCCATGAGCCATATTCAAACTGGAACGGATCTGCAGCGTCTCGGAGGCGTTGGGTCCGAATACCTTTTCCTGTATGGTCAACGCAGCTTGATAGAGCGGGATGGCGAGATCCAGGCGCTTATGCGTTTCATAGAGCCGGGCCATCGCGTTGAGCGAACTCGCAACCAACGGATGGTCGTGGCCAAAGGCCTTTTCTCGGATCTCCTTCGAACGGATGAAAAGGGGGATCGCGAGTGATAAGTTGTCGGAGTATAAACTGACGGCCAAGTGATGGAGGCTGTCCGCGATGGCAGGATGGTCCGGTCCCAACGTCCCATTGCGAATCGCCCATGCGCGATAGAATAATGGACCTGCTAATGCACGACCCTGCTGCTGTTCGAATAATGCGCTTGCCACCAGATCCAAAGTATCGGCCACATGAAGATCATCGGCTCCCCGGGTCGATGTGTAGATGGTCAGTGCCCGGCGAAAGACCGTTTCGGCGCCGGAGAAGTCGTTTTGCTTCAACCGCATGGCGCCCCACTTATTGAGGAGAGCCGCCAGGTCTTGGTTGACTTCCTTGTCGGCGGTACGATCCAGCAGTCCGACAGCTATCGTGTATGCTTTCTCCGCCTCAGGCCAGTTCCCGACCGATCTCGCATGGTCCCCTCGTGCTTCATACCCCGGCCAACCAATTTCATCTTCATCGACGGCGGCAAGCAAACCGACGCACACCGTAGTCAACGGCAAGAGCAAGGCGCGTTTGCCGTCAAATTCTCGCGGCCCCAATCGGTCTCGGTCCTCTATCAAAAAGCACGCATCCCTTCCTCTTGGAGACATTGAGCTGTACGCGATGAGCTTGTCGCTCTTCGTATCGGCTGCCCATACATTATCGATCGTCGGAGGGAAAAGCGTCGGATAGTTTTCTTGAAGAGGCACGTCGGCGAACGACATCGACGGCGCGAAACCCCAGTTCAGGCCGGTGCCCAAAACCGTGAAACAGAAGAAAGAAGTCGTCCACAATCGAACGATTGTCGGTGTATCTGCCATTTTGAACCAAAGCGAATAAGCTCACATGATAGATGCCACCTAACTTAAGCTATTTTATATTGTAAGCCGAACTGACAATGATACTGGGACATTCCCTCGTATTACCTGGATAATTGATGTAGATATGAGATCTATGAACCCTAGGTTCTTCTGATACCCCGCCGAAAGATTTCCTCCTACGCCAAAGCTTCGGCGTATACCGCTGCGCATTCCTCCATGACTTCACAGCCGTGGCTCCTTAGATAAAATCGAGTTCACCATGCGCACCAGGGGGATCCAACTTCCATTGTTGACTTCTTCGTTCAATCCTCAATTGTATCAGCGAGTCGATGGAGAGACGCAGTGTCTTTCGAAAGGACAGATTGGGAAGACCATCATCGTACCGCCCTTATTCCGATCTTGAAGCGCGCAAGACGCATCTTATTGCCGTCTCAAGACTTTTCGCACCACAAAGTCCGCCACGAGCCGGCTGTATGTTCGTGGTCTCAAGTTTGCTTCGGATTGCTTTTACCATTAACAAAAAGTTACCCATTACTACTTCAACCGGAGGGGATATTATGATGCGTTACCTTGCCTTACCGTTCGCGCTGGTGCTTTTCGCCCTAGGTGCTTGTAGCAGTCAGGATAAAATGGCGCGATCCGCCAATATTTCCATGTCGGATGCCGTCCGCACAGCCGAAGTATCCATTCCGGGATCACGGGCGAAGGAAAGTCACGTGGAAAAAGAAGGCGATCGTACGGTGTACGAAGTGGAATTAGCCGACAATCAGAACAACAGTCGAACCGTCTGGATCGACGCCTATAGCGGCAGGATCATCAAGAAGACGGAACCGTAACAGTCCACTCCCAGGCTTCCGGTTCCACCAGGAGCCTGGGATGTGCTCAGTCAAGTCGCATCCTGATTTGGGGTCCTCATAAAACCGGCCCGATGAACTTCTTTATCGCTTCAAGCCATATTAATGACTCATACAGGCGAGGCGTCTTCAACAGGTCTTTCTGGGGACTCGGGCGGCAGACCGCCTGATCTCACTCTGGAGAGATATTGGAAATTAGAACGCTATACGATGGAACCGGAGATCCACCGACTCCATGGCTGACGAAGATCCTGCGCGCAGCTTATGATGGCGAGTTGTTCTTCAGCGATACACCGAGAAGACCGCTGATCTTCGCCAATTTTGTCCAAACATTGGACGGCGTCGTCTCACTGAAGATTTCGGGCAAATCGGGAGGTGCGGAAATCAGCGGCGGCAATGAAGAAGACACATTTATTATGGGTTTGTTACGGGCCTGTGCCGACGCGGTCATGATCGGAGAAGACACGTTTCGAAATGCGCCTGACCATGTGTGGACCGCGGGCTGCGTGTACCCCACATTCGAGAAAGAGTTTCATGTCTTTCGTAAGCATCTAGGCAAAGTCGCTCTTTATCCTCTGAATGTCGTTGTCAGCGGAAGGGGCCGTGTCGATCTGAACGAACCATTGTTTAGGAACGAAGAGATTCAAAGCCTCGTGCTGACGACCCGGCAAGGCGCCGCACAATTACACCGTCGATATGGAGACACGTTACCGGCTACTGTTCAGGTGCTTCCCGGCGAGGCGACGCTTAGCCCATCCGATATGGTTGCGCTGCTCTATGCCGAGTACGGAGTGAAGCTTCTTCTCCATGAAGGAGGGCCGACGTTGTTTTCGTCTTTTCTGAAGCAAGCGCTGCTTGACGAATTATTTATCACCGTGGCTCCTCAAATCGTCGGACGAAGTCGGACGGGAGAACGACCGGCTTTTTCCGGCCCGCTCGGATTAGCCCCTGAGCAGGCGATCTGGGGCGCATTGCTGTCCGTGAAACGGGCCAAGGGTGGCCATCTCTTCCTGCGCTACCGAGTCTGATCACGAGCCGTATGGACGTTCTCGTCGTCGGGGTGTCAAAACTGAAGTATGAATGCATGGAATGGTCATGGGCGGCGGCGTGGATCGTTTCATGTCGCTGGGCGAATGCCTCAGCCTCGGCCCAGGATACACGCGAACACGACATCTAGTCATCCAATGCCTCACTGGGCCTCGAAGAAGCGGATGGCGTTGAGCAACTCGGGGAACTGGTAAATAATATAGTCGGGTTTGACGCCTTCTTTTTCCGCCAGGCCTTGGTTTGACTTGCAAAAGACCGTGGGCATCCCGACTCTCTTTGCTCCATACACATCGCGATACATGTCATTGCCCACAAACAACACCTCGGACGGCTGCATCTTCATGGCAGTCAATGCGGCCGTGAACAGACGTTCGTGGGGTTTACGAACGCCGAAGTCTCCCGAGATGATGATCGGGTCAAAATACTCAGCGAGCCCGACGGCGTTCAGCTCCGGAATGGCATAAGCGGTCTGACCATCGGAAATGATGGCCAGATGATAGTTTTGATGCAGGTGCCGGACGGTGTCCACGACGCCAGGATAGGGCTGCAACCGAAAGCGTGAGGCGGCACGGTACGTCTCGGCCAGCAGTCTCGGGAGTTGCTCCAGTTTCTGAGTCGGCAGGCCGCGCGTGAAGTCCGTCGAGTGCTGGGTGATGATCGTGTGGAAGATGCCGCTGGCATCAAATTCGGCGTGCCGCCCGCCCTGTGCCGCGCGTTGTTCCTTCATGATTTGGAAATAGAGATCCTTCACGACGTGCGGTTCGAGCAGAATGCCCTGATAGGAGAGCAGATTGCTCAGGACCCGATACACCTCGTCGTGCCCCTCGTCGGTATGAATATCCGAAAGCGTGCCGTTGATATCGAAAATAATCCCTTTGACACGCATTTAAAGGGCCCTCAAACAAGCTGTTGCCTCGTGGATCAGACGACGACGATAATCCGGGTCGATCCAATGGTTTCGTGCGATGCGTAATAACGTCATGCCGAGGTAGAACGGTGTCCTCCCCGTGATCGATTGAAAGGCGCGATCGCGGTTGGGGAAGTGGCAGGCATACTCCCACAGAAAGTGGCCGATGAAAGGCTCAGCGGCGTCCTTCTTGCCGGTGGCCCGCAGAAAGAAATGCTTTAATTCTCCGGCGATGCGGCCGGTGTCGAATACGCGATCCGCTCGCTTGGCGCGCTCCAGATCGAACGCCATGACTTGTAATCCGTCCCCGACCATGAAGTTTTCCGGGGTTGCGTCCCCATGCACGAGCACCTGCTGGTCTTCCCACATCCTCGGCTGATGACGCCACTGGTCGCGCAACCAATAGAATTCGCCTCTCTCGTCTTTTTCGAGCGCCCTGATTTCCTGCAGTCGGTGAATGAGGCGATCCAGATACGCGCAGTCTTGGTGGAAGTCGACCCTCACGCCGATGGTCGTTCGATTGTGGAACGAGGCCAAGAAGTATGCGAGCGCGGTGAGGGCATGATACAGTGTTCCGTGGTCCCCGCTCTGAATCACCTTCCGGATCACGTCGCTGAGTAATTCGCCCTCGCAGTATTCGGTGACCAGCAGCGCGTTCATCGCATAATGACGCCCCAGCGGCCTCACGACATGGTGGGGGTAGCCCGTCATCCCGTAATCGCGCATCATGCAGAGATTGTCGAATTCGCGCGTCAGGCGGGAGATTGCCTTCACGACATCCTGCTTTCTGGAGGAGAGAAAAAACTTGCCGACGACCTTGGTATGGGTCTCGCGGTCTTCATACAGGTACACATCGTTTGAGCCGTTGAGCCTGAATACCCGGTAGTGTGAACGATCCGAGACACCGCGCATCTGCGGTTGAATGTCCTGCTGGAGATACGCGTGCAATGGATCGTGTTTCGAGAGTTTTCCCAGATAGATTCTGTGCATGGTTGTGGTATGCCGCGTGGAACCAAACACGATGTAAGCTATCTGTTCTCAACGCAACCGGCCCGATTGATGTAACACGTCAACATCGACATGGCGGACCGGTAGGGAGTTCCCTTGCGCCGTCCGCTGCGCTGCTTAATCCATATTTCACGCGGCGTTCGACTTCAGGTATCGCGACGTTAAAGATTCGGCTTCAATATAAATATGAGTAATATCCGGGTATTGTCGCCTGATCTGTCTTTCAATCCGATCAACCGCCTCGGTGACCTCTGCGGCCGAAAGACCTGCATGAAACTGTACGTCTAGAGCAAGCAAGATTTCGTGCGGTCCGAAGTACATCGTCAAAGGACGCTTGGTCAGTTCTACCGCCGGATCGGCTTTCGCGATCATTTGAATTCCATCAAGCGCCTTTCGATCCACCCCCTCGCCGATCAGGAGTCCTTTACTTTGCGAGGCCAGAAACACCGCCACGCAGGCCAGCAATACTCCTATGGCCATCGATGCGGCTCCGTCGAAGTATGGATTCGTTAACCAGCTTGCGAGCAAAATTCCTAGAAAGGCGATCACAATGCCGAGGAGGGCGACTGAATCTTCCAACAGAACCGTATACGTCGTCGGATCCTTGCTGACTTCGATCGCTCGGAACAGTCCCAGCCCGTTTCGCTGACTCCGGAATACCTTCCACGCCACCGACCATGAAATGGCTTCAAAGGTAAACGAGATGGCCAAGACCGCATAGTTCCATGCTCCGTCACGAATCGGACTCGGATGAAGAACATGAAGAATACCCTCGTAAAAAGACATGCCGCCGCCGACGGCAAAAACCAAAATGGCGACGATCAAGGTCCAGAAGTAGACCTCCTTTCCATGTCCGAAAGGATGGTCTTCGTTGGGCGGCCTTCTGCTCATGCGAAGCCCCAGCAAAAGGAGCGCGCCGTTACCGGTATCGACAAGCGAATGGATTCCCTCCGCCAGCATCGCGGAACTTCCTGTTACGACGCCGGCAAGAAATTTGATCGCCGCGATACTGAGATTTCCGGCAATAGCCGCAATCACCGCCGTTTTGGTTTCAGACATGATTCGATGGCAATTGTCGACTAGGAGCCTGTCCGACATTGCCCTTCGTTATGAGACGAAGGAGGCGCCGGCAGATACGCGGCCGCAGGCGTAGAAAAACCGGACGCGTATTCGCTGGAATACGTTGAGGATTTTTCTACGCCGAGAACAACGCAGATGCCGGTGCATCGTTTGTCGCAGTAGAATGGCCAATGTCGGACAGGCTCCTAAGGTTCGCTATAAGTGATTCGATAGATCACGCCGGCCGAATCGTCTGAGACCAGCAGAGCACCATCCGGCATGACGAGGACATCGGCAGGACGGCCCCATGCCCGTTGGCCTTGAAGCCATCCTGCTGCAAAGACCGAGTATCGCGTTCGTCCTTGCTCATCTCGTGATACAAGTGTGATCCGATATCCGCTTTTCTCGCTCCGATTCCAAGATCCATGTTCGGCGATAAAAATTTGATTCCGATATTCCTCAGGAAACATGGTGCCGGTGTAAAAACGCATGCCCAAGGAGGCGACGTGAGGACCTAGAGCGACGGCAGGCGCCGTGAATTCTTGGCAAGCATGTTTGCGTCCGAACTGAGGATCCGAGATCGCTCTCCCATGGCAATAGGGATAGCCGAAGTGCAACCCCGGCTTCGCCGCATGGTTGAGTTCGTCCGGCGGTTGATTGTCGCCGAGATGATCCCGACCATTGTCGGTGAACCATAAATCATGAGTGTTCGGGTCCCAATCGAAGCCGACTGAGTTTCGGACTCCACGGGCGACGATCTCGTATCCGCTCCCGTCCGGATTGAGACTGCCGATGAGAGCATAGCGATCGGGATCGGGTTCACAGATATTGCAGGGCGCTCCCACCGGCACATAGAGTTTTCCATCTGGACCGAAGGCGATAAACTTCCATCCGTGACGGGTCTCTTTGGGGAAGTGGTCCGCGACGACCACCGGCGGCGGCACCTGTTTCAATTGTGTGTCGATATCGTCGAACCGCAAGATGCGATCGACGGCGGAAACATAGAGCGAGCCGTTTCGATAGGCCACGCCCACCGGCATATGCAACCCGCGAGCGATCGTCAGCACTTCATCGGCGCGCTGATCGCCGTCCTTGTCCAGCACGGCATAGACATCGCCTTTGTCTCTTGTACCGACAAAGAGGGTGCCGTCTTGCCCTCGTGTCATACCCCGGGCATTCGGAACATTGTCCGCATAGACGGCGATGGTAAAACCGGGAGGAAGTTTGATCGTATCGAGAGGAAGAGAGGCGGCTTCGATCCGGTTCCCGAAGAAGAACAGCATCAGCGAAGCGCAGGCCGACCCGATAACGCGATTCATGACTTTGCCCTTTCTCACGCGGTTTGTGCTCATGATGACTTCCTCACGAATAGATTAAAGATCCACTGTCCCAGTATCCCCATAATCGGAGGAACCAAGAGAGCAGGCAAACATCGAGCAATGGTCAACCGCCACCCCAGCAGAGGAGCTTCATAGGTCAGGATTCTAATGGGGCTGACCAAGGTTTTGGCGGTAATCAGAGCGATCACGGCGCCGGGAGGCACCCCGGTTTTCCAGAGGCTTGCTGCCAGGGGAAACAAGAGATAGGGCCCTCCAGGAATCACTAAGCCGGCCATCCACCCTACAAGAATCCCGCGTGTCGAGGATTCAGTTCCCAGCCATGCGGTTATCTGAGCCGAGGAAATAAGCACCTCGACAAACCCCGCGATAAGAAAACCCAACAGCAATTCGACCCAGACGCTTTCGAATAGCCTGCCGCTCGCATAAAGTCCCTGCAACGGCAACGAGCGATCTCTTGCAAAAGCGAACACACCGATGGACGCGGACAGCACAAGCAACATGATCAAACCGGCATTCATGCGTCGGGTCATCGTGCGGAACACCCTCGACCGGTTCGATAATCGAACAGGACAGGGATTCCGGTCGTGCGACCGGCCTGAGCTCTTGCCGACTCAATCTGGCCATGGCCGGGAGCGAGAGAACAGGCTGGGTCGGCCATGCCGGCATCTCCCACAATATGGAACGCTTGACAGCGACAGCCCCCGAAGTCTACAGCGCGGCGCTCACAGGTTCTACAAGGATCGGGCAGCCAATCCTCGCCGCGAAATCGAGTGAACCCCGCTGAATGATGCCAGATATCCTCGAGCCGGCGCTGCGTGACATGTTCGAAACGTAATCCCGGTATCGTATGCGCCAGATGGCAGGGCAGCGCGAGCCCTTCCGGATTGACCACGATGAACCGGCGGCCCCATCCTTCCATACAGGATTTGGGGTACTCGGAGTAATAGTCCGGCATGACGAAAAGCACTTCCATTTTTCCACGAAGGCGCGCTTTGGCCTCAGCCGCAATGGTTCGCGCCCGTTCGATCTGCTCCCGGGTGGGTAGGAGTGCGGCGCGATTCTTCAACGCCCATCCAAGATACTGTGTATTCGCCAATTCGAGCCGATCGGCGGAAACGCGTTCAGCCAAATCGATGATCTCCTCGATTTCAGAAATGTTCTCTCGATGGAGCACGACGTTCATGGTCAATGGAAGTCCGAGCGATATGACCCATTGCATGGCGTCGAACTTGCGGTTGAACGACGGTGCTCCGGCGATTCGGTCCGATACGGACGATCTCGTACTTTGGATGGATACCTGCACGCTATCCAGCCCCAGGGTGCGGAGGCAAGAGAGGCGCTCAAACGTGAGCGGAATTCCGCTCGTGATGAGGTTCGTATACAGTTCGAGCTTTCTGGCCCCCTCGACGAGCAGTTCCAGATCATCTCTCAACAACGGCTCGCCCCCTGTGAGGTTGAGTTGAACCACGCCGAGTTCTTCGGCTTCATGAAAGACTCGAAGCCATGTGTCGGTGTCGATTTCATTCCCATGTTCTGCAAAGTCCGACGGATTCGAACAGTAGGGGCAGCGAAGCGGACACCGATAGGTGAGCTCGGCAATCAATGTATAAGGACGATACTCGTTGTTCATGACACAACTTGAAGCAGGCCGCGATCGACAAGGACATCCAGAAACTCGCGCACCTCTCGTCTGATCTCGTCAGGAGACACGGCGTCATAGGCTCGGGCGAGATGATCCACCATCTCATCGATCGTCCACTCACCCGTGCAAAGACGCGCAATTGCCGTGGCCGTATTGTTCAATTCGAATCCCGCTTCAGGGTACAAGAGCAGGTGGCGACCGGTGCGCCGATCGAACCGAAGGCGCACTTTGGGACTAAGCCGAGGTCTGACTGTGGTGAGAATCATGAGCAGTTTGCTTTCGTTCTGATCCCGTTTCGACGTAGGCCATAGAGACATGATCGAGTATGGTCCACAAAATGTCGGCCTTCTTGACCAATGCCCTCACACATCGTTCTTGAAGGGAATAGGTGGTTGCGTGCTGAACCACGAATTCGACGGCCTGGTCCGAATCGAGAGTCGCGCGAGCGATGCGCAACTGAAAATACTCCAGGGACTCCGAGCGTACCCAGGGATAATGTTGTTTCCACGCTTCAAGGCGCCGCGCCATGAGGGAAGGTGCAAACAATTCCGTGAGCGAGGAGGCCACGGCCTCGAGAAGCGGAGCCTCACGCACGAACCGGACATAGGCGTCGCATGCGAGCCTGACTCCCGGCAGGACGTATCGGAAACTCCTCACTTCGTCGGCGTCGAGACCGACGCCTCGTGCCAACTCAAGCCATAGGACGAGTCCTCCTTCTCCTTCCTGTTCGCCGTCATGGTCCCGGATTCGACGGAGCCACATCCGTCGAAACGTCGGATCCTCGGATTTCGAAACGATGAGGGCATCCTTGATGGGAATTCTCGTTTGATAGTAATAGCGGTTCAGTACCCACTGTTGGAGCTGCGTCTTCGTCAAATTCCCGTTGTGCATCAGCTCATGGAGAGGATGGCGGTCATGGTAGCGACGAGAGCCTTCCCGCTTGAGCCATTCGATGAAGGCATCCCGTGAGAGCCGATCACGATAGTCGTCCGTCTTCATCATCACAATAGGATCTCCATTCCATCCCATGCGACCTCCCATCCTGCCGCCTCAACAAGTTTTCGTTCGTGAGAATCCTCTCTTAACATCGGATTGGTGTTGTTGATGTGGATAAACACCCGGCGAGGAGCGACGACCTTCGAAAGCATCGAAAGGCTTCCTTCCGGTCCACCGACAGGGTAATGTGCAAGATCTTCAGCCGATTTTTCAAGAAAGCCCGGCGAGGACAGCTCATTGCTCGACCAAAACGTCCCGTCGAACATGATGCAATCGGCTCCTTCGAGCGCGTTGAGAACTGAGGACGTGATCCGGCCGACGGCAGGAAAATAGGCCAGCACTCCCCCGTTGGTCGATTGGCGAAATCGAAGTCCCACATTCACATCCGCCTCCCTGGATGAAACGAGTCCTTCCAGATGGATCGGCGGCTTGCCTGGAACGGCCACGGCCGTCACCGTCAGCCCCGACGGCGTTCCGTCCGCGCGCAAAACCGGTTCCTCAACATCGAGTTTCAACGTTCGCCACGTGACCTGTTCGGCGAAACGCTGGAGTGTCCGATACAAGACGTTGCCTTCGGTGAATCCGCGACGCACAGAGTCGGTCGCATACAGGACGAGCCGGTGATTCTCCCGGAGCGAGAGGAGTCCCGAACAGTGATCCAGATCTCCGTTAGTCAAAAAGATGGCTTGGATCGGCGTAGAACGTGATTGACGAGGATGGAGGGGGCTAAAGCCTTCGATCTGGGCACGAATGTCCGTGGAGGCGTTGATGAGAAACCAGTGACCATCGCCCGCGCTGAGACCGATGGACTCCTCCGTCCGAGGGCGCGCGGCGATCACCCCTTTCCGCAGACCTCCGCAATTCACACAAGCGCAGTTCCACTGTGGGAATCCACCTCCGGCAGCCGACCCTAGAACCCTCAGGAGCATCACATCCACCCATTGCTATTCTTGACGAGTGGTGATGATTGGCCCCTCCGATGGGTCCTTCGCGTCGGGGACGGCTCGCAAATCATCTTGGTACGAGTTGATCTCGGCGTCCATTTTTACTTCCACAAATGAAGGCGCTTCCCAATTCATGATAGTTCCTCCTTCGGTGATCGGCAATATGCCGATCATCGCCGGAACTAGGTTCGCATTTCAATGTTCTCCTTCCGCATGTGACCGAACCGACATCGCGCGTCTCTTCCGCCTACCTTCTTTACGGGTGCGCAATCGAGGAAAACACAATGATTGTCGATGCAGACGTTCCGGCCGAGGCGGATGTTGTAACCGTAATCACACGCACAAATCAGTCGCGGCACATGCTGCTCGCTGATCCGATAGGCTGTTCAATGATCGCACCGTTCATCCTGAGGTCCTCGAAGGATGAACGGAAGGCGCTTTTCCGCAGCCGGACAGGGTCCGTAAAGAATCGACACCTGAGCGTAGAAAGTTTCACCAAGGATATGCGCCATCGGATAGCCGCCGAGGGCGCGCAACGTGGGACTGAAGCCGCCGGCCCGTTCCACCGGCGTATCACCGACGACAAGGCCTTCTTCCGATTCTCTCCAAGATCCGTCGTCGTAGCCACCGCGCTGAATCATCGCAGAAAACTTTCGCCTCAAAGCCTTGATGTGATGTCGTGATGCAACGGTCCATCCTCGGATCCCTCCTTTCGGAAGGGAAACGATGATTCGACTTGTAGCGGGATTTCAGCAGATTCCAAACTGGTACCTCCCCTAGCATGCATCGGTCACAGAAGAAGGCGTTATCTTCGCGCTGCCCAGGAATATTGCACATGACACTGCCGGATAAGGTATCTTTGCTCAACACGTTTTCCAGGGTTTTCCCTTGTGCCATCGTAGCCACCCCTCTTGCTAAGGTCTCGGCATGCGCAGATGGCCGGGACAACCGTTTCCATTAGGAGCCACTTGGGACGGTCTAGGCGTTAACTTCGCTCTGTTTTCTGAAAATGCGACCAAGGTCGAACTCTGTTTATTCGACCGGGCCGACGATCCAAAACCAGCCGTATGCCTTCCGCTTGAGGAGCAAACCAATCAAGTGTGGCACACGTACTTGCCGGAGCTGTTTCCAGGGCAGCATTATGGATATCGCGTCCATGGTCCTTACGATCCAGCGCAAGGCCATCGATTCAATCCCGCTAAGCTCCTCATAGACCCTTATGCGAAAGCCATTGCCGGCAACGTGCAATGGACCGAAGGGCGCATGTTCGGCTATCGAATCGGCGATCCACAAGCCGATCTGTCGATGGACGATCGGGACAATGCCGCCGATGTGCCCAAAAGCGTGGTGGTCGATTCCGCGTTCACCTGGGGTGCCGATAAACTCCTACGCACAGCCTGGGACGAGACGGTAATCTATGAAGTGCATGTGAAGGGACTCACCGCTCGCCATCCCGAGGTGCCGGAAGCCCAGCGCGGGACGTATTTGGGTCTGACATCACCCGCTATCCTGGATCACTTGAAAACCCTTGGGGTGACCGCCGTCGAATTGTTGCCCGTGCATCACTTCGTTCGAGATCAACATCTGCATGATCGCGGACTCACGAACTATTGGGGTTACAATTCGATCGGGTTTTTCGCGCCCGACATCCGGTACGCCTATTCTCAGAAACGCGGCGAGCAAGTTCGCGAGTTCAAGACGATGGTGAAAACGCTGCACAGCGAGGGCATCGAAGTCATTCTCGACGTGGTCTATAACCATACCGCGGAAGGCAACCATCTCGGCCCCACGATCTGTTTCCGAGGCATCGACAACGCGGCCTATTATCGCCTGGTCGACGACAACAAACGCTACTACATGGACTACACGGGAACCGGCAACACACTGAACATGAATCATCCGCGCGTGTTGCAGCTGATCATGGACAGCCTGCGCTATTGGGTCGAAGAGATGCACGTGGACGGGTTTCGGTTCGATCTCGCCTCCGCCCTTGCGCGAGAACTGCACGACGTGAACCGCCTGGGCGCCTTTTTCGACATCATTTATCAGGACCCCGTCCTGTCCCGCGCGAAACTGATCGCTGAACCGTGGGACTTGGCTTCCGGCGGCTATCAAGTCGGCAACTTTCCCCTGGGCTGGGCCGAATGGAACGACAAGTACCGTGATACCATCCGTCGCTATGTGAAAGGCGATGGAGGACAAGTGTCTGAGTTGGGTTACCGGCTTTCAGGCAGCAGCGATCTGTACGAACGCAGCGGGAAACGGCCGTACGCCAGCATCAACTTCGTGACCGCCCATGACGGCTTCACGCTCGAAGACCTGGTTTCATACAACGAGAAGCACAATGAAGCGAACGGAGAAGAGAATCGAGACGGGAACGACAATAACCAAAGCTGGAACTGCGGCGCGGAAGGTCCTACCAACGACCCGGCCATCATGGCCCTGCGTGACCAGCAAAAGCGCAATTTTTTGGCGATCCTGCTCCTCTCTCAGGGAGTGCCGATGCTCTGCGGCGGCGATGAACTCGGCCGCACGCAGGGAGGCAACAATAACGCCTATTGTCAGGACAATGAGGTCAGTTGGTTCGACTGGGAACTGAAGGACCGCGATCGCCGGCTATTGGCCTTTGTGCGGCGATTGGTTCAATTACGGCGCGAGCAACCGGTCTTGCGCCGACGTCAGTTCTTTCAAGGACGGCGAATCCGTGGATCTGAAATCAAAGACATCGCATGGTTCCGTCCGGACGGTCATGAGATGACCGATCAAGACTGGCAGGATGCTCATGTCCGCTCGCTGGGCGTACGGCTGGCTGGCGATGCCATTCAAGAAAAATCCTACAAAGGCCACCGCATATACGGTGACACGCTGCTGTTGCTGTTCAACGCCCATAACGAACCCGTTCAGTTTACCCTCCCCGCGCATCAGCGTGGAGTTCGCTGGGAAATACTCCTCAATACCAGCGACCCTGAAGAGCCGGAAAACTGCAAACAGCTCCGCGGCGGCACCGTGTATGAGCTCAACGCTCGTTCAACCGCAGTGCTGAGGCTGCATAAAACACGCTAGAAATTCACTTTCACACAGTATGAGCCTCTTGCGTCATGGTCCTTCGCCGGGTAGCTTCTTACTGGGCATTGTACCGCCTGGTACCGTGCCCCCCGGTAGTGTGCCGCCCGGCAACGTGCCACCAGGCAAGGTCCCGCCGGGCAAGGTCTTATTGGGAAGTGTTCCGCCCGGGATTGTCCCTCCTGGAAGGGTCCCACCAGGCAACGTACCGCCGGGCAGCGTCCCGCCCGGCAATGTGCCACCGGGCGGCGTATTGTCAAGGCCGGAGCGCCCTCTCCCTTCTCCAGCCTTTCCGGAACGTACCGTATCGGGCATGCTGTCCGGCTTAATAGTTTGGTTTACTTCAGAGTCCGCCGGTCCTGCCCCGCAATTCGGGGACGGCAACATCGCCGACAAGCCAATAACGAGGAAAACTGGTGTTATCCGTTTCATCACAGCGAGGGCGACTTCACACGAACAAGTCTTGGCTTCCGAATCGGAGACCGTTTGATCACTTGATCCTGCGCGGGCCACTGTTTTTTGTCTGGGAGTGAAAGCGAAATGGGACGGCCGCTTTTCGCCGACCGATACAGGGCCTCGACGATGGCCACGTCGATGAGGCCTTCCAGCCCGGACGGTTCGGGATCGCGGTCCGTGAGAATGCAATCGGAAAAATACAGCAGCTCCGGCGCAAACTGATCGCGTCCTCCGTATCGGCGAGAACGGCTTTTCCCATTGAGCATACTATTCTGTCGGAGTTCGCCGACATATTCATAAGCCGGATCCATTCGAACATGCCCTTTCGTGCCGACCACTTCGTAGGCTGAGACATCGGCTGCTCCGAAACTACAGACGAAGGTCGCGAGGCGGTGCCCCGGGAACTCGAGCCAGGCCGTCGTCATCTCGTCGACCTCTCGAAAACGCCGGTCGGTTCCTTTGATCGTACAAGCGCTGACTTTCGTCGGATTGGCTTGAAAGACGTACCGGGCCGCATTGATGCAATAGACGCCGATATCGTATAGAGATCCACCGCCTAATCCGGCCTCCACTCGGATATCTCCTTCGCGCACTTGCATGGTGAAGACCGAATTGAACAGCCGGAGGTTGCCGAGCTTACCGGACTTCGCCAGCTCCACCGTGTCCATGTTCGCCTCCTCGAAATGCAGACGGTAGGCGACCATCAATTTGGTATCGGCACGGTCGGCGGCTTGGATCATACGCCGACATTCCTGCTCGGTCACAGCCATCGGCTTTTCGCAGAGAACATGGACGCCCGCCTCGGCCGCACGGACTGCATAGTCACAATGCAAACTGTTCGGCAGCGCGATATACACGGCGTCGATATGGCCTTCCCGCAGACATTGGTCGTACTGCCGATACGAATAGCAATAGGGGACCCCATACCGGCGGGACAACTGCTTCAGCTTTTGGGGATCATCGGATATCAGCGCCGTCAATTCGGAATTTCGCTTTGCATGGGCGAATGCCGGCATGACCGCGACCTGCGCAATGTAACCCAGCCCTACCACGGCGTAACGAACCGGCGTCACTTGAGTGCGCGACTTGCTGCGGAGCATGATGGAAGATTTAGCCGAGACAGAACGGCCCATCGGATCTCACCCAGGTTTCACCGACAGATCTTACTCACCGTCATGGAGTCATGGGTATGGACCGTAGCATTACCTACTCCATCCTCGCACTGTCGATTTCCCTAGTCCGACAACGCTTCATCAGGCGTTTTGCTTGCGCTTTTGAACTGATCTCGTTTTTTCTCTTGCCCATTGACTATGCATCGACATCTTCCGGATGGAGCCGGCGGACCCTGTAGAAACACCGACAACATTTGCAGGCAGTGCGTGTCGATCTCAGCCCACCTGGGATGCCTTCCGTCGCGGCGTCGACTGCACGCGATTTCGGCGGCTCAAGATCTTGGCCAGGTGGTGAGGGAACGTCGCCGTCTCGATCTCTTCGAGCGAGAGCGGCAGTCCCAGCGACCAATTGGGATAGGTGCCTTCCGCTCCCGGCATATTCGGTCGCTCGGGAGCCAGGCAGGCCGCTTCCATCGTTGCCATGACAATGACCGAGGGGGCGGCGGCCAATTGCTCGAACGTGCGGACGGCTACCGTTTCCAAATCGGCGCGCGGATCCACTCCGCTGGTCTGCACCAGCTTCTGTCGAAACTTTTCAGCCGCGGCCTTGTCAGGATCCAACCCGCTCCGGCGCTGGAGCTCGAAATCCGCCCCGGTCCAGATGCCGGCCAGCGTAGGGAGATCGTGCGTGGTAATCGCTGCCAGCGCCTTCTCCGGATAGTCCGCAGGCACGGTATCCTCGAACCAGAGCAACCGGTAAGACAGCATATCGCACTGGGCCATCTTCTCGCGCACCCCCTCTTCGACCGTGCCGAGATCTTCACCGACCACCACTGCACCAGCCCGTAGGCTTTCGAGCGCGATGATGCCCAGAAGGTCATCGGCTTGGTACCGCACATAGGCACCGTGCTTCGGTGCCCCACCCGGCGGGACCCACCAGAGCCGGAAGAGACCCATGACATGATCAATGCGCAATCCGCCGGTATGGCGCATCACGGCGCGAATCGTCTGAATGAATGGTTCATAGGCCGCCTGCCGTAGTCGGTGAGGGATGAACGGCGGCAAGCCCCAATTCTGCCCCTCTTTGTTGTACAAGTCCGGGGGAGCTCCGATCGCGCAATCGAGCGCCACGAGATCTTGCCAAGCCCATGCGTCCGCCCCCTTAGGAGAAAAGCCCACGGGCAAGTCCTGCATCAATGCCACCGGTTCAGCCGCGCGCGCCAGTTGGCGGTCCAAAAGCCATTGCAGCCACTTGTGGAAGCGTACGCGATCGGCATGTTCCTGAGCGAACCGCCGCGTGTCGTCCGTGTCGGGGCGGCGATAGGCGCTCGGCCATCGCCGCCAGTCGGCGCCATGCTCTTCCACCAACACGTTAAACACGGCGAATTGGTCGAGCGGCGGTCCGTCGTCTCGCTGAAATCGCTCGAAGTCCGCATCTTCTCTGAACAGGACCCATATTTTGCGCAACGCATCCAGTTTCAGTTGAAACACCCGATCGCGATAGATCTTCCGCTCATCGTTCAATGCATGAGCGCACGCGGCAAGCTGTCGAAGATCGGCTTCGATCCGCTCGACCCCCGGCACATCTTCGATACGGAGATAGAGCGGATTGCGATAGCGGCGGCTGGAAGGCGAATAGGGACTGGCCTCCTGCGGCAGAGCGGGAAGCGCGGCATTCAGTGGATTGATGAGGACCATCCCCGCTCCAACGGAGTTGGCCCATTCCCCAAGACGACGAAGATCGGCTAAGTCGCCGATGCCCCAACTGGAACGGCTTCGCGTAGCATAGACCTGCACGCTCCATCCCCAGGTACGTAATCCCGAGGGAAGATGGCAGCGCCCAGGCGTGATAATGAGTTTCGTGGAGGCTGAACCGCCCGTCTGCGCGAGTTCGTGGTAGCCGACCGGTACGCTGTCCGGAAGGCAGTCGCGCACCTCCATAGTTGTGCCGTCTTCCAGCCGCAACTCGGCCGGGCCGGGGAGCACCAACGGTTCCCCATGACGCACCACCTTGACCGGTTCGTCGAATAGAGACCGAGGCGCCGTCGGTGGATGGCCGATCGCAGATCGGATCGCTTCGACGGATTCGCGAGAGACCCGTTGCTCTTTTCCTGCTGCGTCTTGATATATGGCATCAATGTTCCAGGCATCACGACTCATAGACCTGTCCTTATCCGTGAAAGACCGTGCTGCATGTCGTCGGATAGAACCGACCGCGATACCTTCTACAGGGTTCTCAGAAACATCGTAAGGTCCTTCTTTTCATCTGGAGACAATTGCAACCCCATCACGAGATTAAAAAACTCCACCGTGTCCTCGATCGTCAACAACCGTCCGTCATGGAAGTACGGGGGCGAGTCCTTGATGCCCCGCAGCGTAAACGTCTTGATCGGGCCGTCGCCCGGTTCATCCTTGAGGAAGCGCTCGAGGTGCAGGTCGTGCATCTTATTGTCGAGGTAAAACGGGGGCGTATGGCACCCCGCGCACT
>JACZCY010128830.1_pt1 | contig 19000 bp, 17 predicted proteins | sample 8641821 | NCBI WGS metagenome assembly JACZCY01 (sample SAMN15324609, study PRJNA640507) | soil metagenome | isolation source: intercropping sugarcane | place: China: Luxin town, Laibin City, Guangxi Province | collected 2019-07-25 | depth 10cm m | reverse complement strand
TGAAAAGCCCCCGCTCTAAGAAGAAGAACGCGCCTTCCTTCACCACAAGGAAGAAGACCAGCGACTACCGACGTTGGGCATTCACCATATTATCTTCAGCTGTGTAGCCGGCCAGATAGGCGAATCCGCTTGCCAGGGTATACATCGGGCGATTGATTCCATAGTCGAAAGCATGCCCGATTGGGTTTGCAACAAATCCAAGCCAGCGAAGCGGGTGATCATTGACAGCCGAACCAGCGACCGGGTCCGAATAGACCAACGCGGTGCTGTCAAGAATGTTGTAAATACTGGTCGGAGGCGTGTACTCCTTGGCGTCGATACCCGTGCTTTGTTGGTGTGTCGTGCTACAGCCTGTAGCAACCATCGCCAGCATCACGATGCCGATAACATTCCACGTTAAATTCATAGCAGTACCTCGCTTGGTTCAGTTCCCTGTTCTTACTCACACTGGATCTCTCTCACAAAACCATCAAAAGTGTAGCCGACATCCTGAGTTCTGTCCAAAGATTCGACTTTTTTGAGGAAAACCCGGATCCCCGGTAGAAGTAAGTGGTTTCAAGCGGCGAGCATGGTGGGCGATACAGGTATCGAACCTGTGGCCTCTTCCGTGTGAAGGAAGCGCTCTACCACTGAGCTAATCGCCCGACCGAGCGAGAGTCTAGCACGGGATTTCGGGATGGTTCAACGTTGTCGGCATTGGTAAAGTTTGAATGTGTCATGAGCCAATGCCCGCGACGAGTAAGACAAATTTTACCAGTGCCACGTTGTCTCTCTCCTTGACTTCACCAAAACACGGTTTCTAGAATGAACGTCTTTCACTGCAAGGAATGTCGATCATGAGAGATGACATCGTCATCGTGGGGGGAGGGCTGGCTGGGTCAGAGGCCGCCTGGCAGGCGGCCAGTCGCGGTGCCAAGGTCACACTTTACGAGATGCGTCCAAAAGAGATGACGAAGGCGCACAAGACAGGAAACTTGGCCGAACTCGTCTGCTCGAACTCGCTCGGCTCGGCCGATCCTCTGAATGCACCCGGTATCCTCAAAGAAGAGATGCGGCGGCTGAATTCGTTGGTCATTGCCGCAGCCGAGCAAGCGAGAGTTCCCGCCGGGTCGGCGCTGGCTGTGGACCGTGATCAGTTTTCGTTGCACATCACCCGAGCCTTGCGAGGACATCCACGCGTCAGAATTCTTCACGAAGAGATCGCAGACATTCCCACTGATTGCTTCTGCATTATTGCAACGGGTCCGTTGACCTCCGATAAATTGTCATGGGCTATCCGTACCGTAACGCAATCCCAACACTTATATTTTTACGACGCCATCTCACCAATTGTCGACGCCGACACGATCAACTTGGACGTGGTCTTCCGCGCCTCTCGCTATGACAAGGGCGGAGATGATTATTTGAATTGTCCTATGACCGATACGCAGTACAATGCCTTTTACGATGCCCTGATGGCTGCGGACAAGGTGCAGCCGAAGGAATTTGAGAAGACGCCTTATTTTGAAGCCTGTGTACCGATTGAAGTGCTGGCAGAACGTGGCCGCCAGACCATGCAGTTTGGCCCGCTCAAGCCTGTCGGCCTGAAAGATCCACGGACCGGAATCGAGCCCGCCGCCGTCGTCCAGTTGCGAACGGAAAATGTCCATCGCACCTGTTACAACCTGGTCGGCTTTCAGACTAAACTGACCTATCCGGAGCAGAAGCGCGTGTTTCGCATGATCCCCGGGCTCGAACAGGCTGAGTTCCTTCGTTATGGCAGCTTGCATCGCAACACGTTCATCAATTCTCCTCAGCTCCTCTTGAATACGCTGCAATTCAAAGCCCGCGGTACATTATTTTTCGCCGGTCAGCTCGTCGGCGTCGAAGGCTATACCGAGTCGGCTGCCATGGGAGGCTTGGCCGGCATCAATGCAGCGAGAGCATTGGCCGGGCAACCGTCGATCACGCCTCCGCCTACGACTGCGCACGGCTGCTTAGTTTCTCATATCGTCTCATCGGATCCTCGCCACTTCCAGCCAATGAACACCAACTTCGGCCTGTTCCCGCCCCTGTCGAACCCTCCCAAAGATAAAGAGAAGAAGCGTCGCGCATTAAGCCGGCGAGCCTTTGAGGATTTTGACTCATGGAAGATGCGATCAAAGCTTTCGTAATGCATCTCCAGATCGAACGGAACGCGTCGCTTGAGACGATTCGCAATTATCGATCTGATCTTCATCAGCTGACGAGGTTCCTTCGACGAACCAAGCAGGAAACTGTGCCCATTCGCATCGATACGGTCACCAGCGACGATATTCGTGCCTACCTACACAGCTTGGATCAACAAGGCGAGAAAGCTTCATCTTTAGCCAGAAAACTGGCTTGCCTGCGAAGTTTTTTTCGATTCCTCGTTCGCGAGGGGCAGCTTCTTAAGAACCCCACGGAGAACCTGAGGAGCCCCAAGCTCCCAAAGCCACTCCCTCGAGTGTTGACAAAGGACGATGCGGCGGCACTCATGGAGTTTCCGACCGGGCAATCGTCCCTCTCTTTGCGCGATCGTGCCCTGCTGGAAACAATGTATTCGACAGGTGCTCGCGTGAGTGAGGTCGTGGGGATCAATCTCGATGACCTGAATGAGACGGACGGAATCGTGTGTTTAAGGGGGAAGGGCTTCAAGGAACGGATGGTGCCGATCGGAGATCTGGCGCTTCTCGCGATCCGGGAGTATCGCAAGTCCTTGAAACCGCCGACCCACGGCCGTCATCTGTCGTCTCCGATGTTTTTGAATCATCGTGGGGGCCGGATCACCACGAGAAGCGTCGCGAGAATGGTCTCTCGATACTCCAGCCGCCTCGCGGGTGGAGCGGTCAGTCCCCACGCCTTACGACACTCGTATGCGACTCATCTGCTCGACGAGGGCGCAGACCTCCGGTCGATACAGGAAATGCTCGGCCATGCCTCGCTGAGCACGACACAAAAGTATACGCATTTGGCAATGGATCAACTTCTCGCCGTGTACGATAGCGCCCACCCACGAGCACGGGCGGGAGCAAGCCCTTTGTCAGGAAAGGACCGGAAATCGTCATGACCATTCGATCGACCACCATCCTTTGCGTCCGGCGCGACGGACGGGTTGCCATGGGCTGCGATGGTCAAGTGACCGTTGGAAACACGGTGATGAAGCACAACGCCAAGAAGCTGCGACGCTTGCATCATGACCAGGTGCTGGCCGGATTTGCCGGAGCCACTGCGGACGCCTTCACACTGTTCGAGAAATTCGAGAGCAAGTTGGAGGAGTATCGAGGCAACCTCACCAGGGCGGCGGTCGAGCTCGCGAAAGAGTGGCGCACTGACCGTGTGCTTCGACGGTTGGAGGCGTTGCTTGCCGTCGCTGGACGTGAACAGTCATTTATCATTTCAGGGACCGGCGATGTCGTGGAGCCGGAAGACGGCATTTTGGCCATCGGTTCGGGTGGACCCTATGCCCTGGCGGCCGCCCGGGGACTCGTACGCTATTCTCAACTCGAGGCTCCCGTGATCGTTACCGAAGCCATGAATATTGCCGGTTCTATTGACATCTATACCAACCAACAGATTATTGTTGAAGAACTTCAAGGATAACTCACCTTATGAAGCCTCTCACAAGCGATGCCGAACCACTGAATCTCAATAGTCTCACCCCACGTCAGATCGTCGAGGAGCTGAATCGCTACGTCATCGGGCAAAAGGATGCCAAGCGGATGGTCGCCATCGCTCTTCGCAACCGGTGGCGCCGCCAGCAGTTGTCTCCCGACCTCCGCGACGAGGTGATGCCGAAGAACATCATCATGATCGGGCCGACGGGCGTAGGCAAAACGGAGATTGCCCGACGCCTCGCCAAGCTGGCCGAGGCCCCATTTATCAAGGTCGAAGCGTCGAAGTTCACCGAGGTCGGCTATGTCGGGCGCGATGTGGAATCGATCATTCGCGACTTGACCGAGCTGGCCATCAATATGGTCAAGGCGCAACGGCTGGCATCCGTTCAGCAAAAGGCGGAACAACAAGGCGAGGAACGATTGCTCGATCTGCTCTTGCCGCCGCCTCCCCCTCGACCGGGCTTTGTGGACAGCACGAGCGAGCCGGCCGCTCAAACCCCTCAGGATTCCCACGAAACGACGAGATCGAAATTGCGCCTGCAGTTGCGAGAAGGAAAGCTGGACGAACGAACGGTCGAGATGGAAGTGAAGGAGCGAGGTCTTCCCATCGGGGTGATTTCTAACGTGGGCGGCCTTGACGATCTCGAAAGCAATCTCCGCGACATGCTGGGTGGCATGTTCCAAGGCAAGAAAAAGAAACGACTGATGAAAGTGCCCGAGGCGCTCAAGCACTTGACGCAAGAAGAGGCCCAGAAACTGATCGATATGGAGGATACCACGCGGGAAGCCATCACCAAGGTGGAACAGGCCGGGATTGTGTTCCTCGATGAGATCGACAAGATCGCCGGTCGCGAACGTACGATGGGACCCGATGTGTCGCGAGAAGGCGTGCAACGCGACCTGCTCCCCATCGTGGAAGGCTGCACCGTCACCACCAAACATGGCCCGGTCGTGACGGATCACATCCTCTTTATCGCCGCCGGTGCCTTTCATGTGGCGAAGCCGTCCGATCTGATTCCGGAGCTCCAAGGGCGATTTCCAATTCGCGTCGAGCTCAGCGCGTTATCAAAAGACGATTTCGTCCGCATACTCACGGAACCGAAAGGGGCATTGGTCCGGCAGTATCAAGCCTTGCTGGCCACGGAAGGCCTCGCCATCGAGTTCACCAAAGACGGTCTCGAGGAGATCGCCGAGGTGGCGGTGCAGGTGAATGAACGGACCGAGAACATCGGAGCGCGTCGCCTGTTCACTATCATGGAGCGGTTGCTTGAGGACATTTCTTTCGAGGGACCCGGCTGGCCCGACAAACGGATCAACATCACCGCTACCTATGTCCGAGACCGATTGAAGGATATCGTGAAGGATCAGGATCTGAGCCGGTATATTTTATAAGGGTCCGGTGTTGATTGTCGGGAGTTCAGCATGAACAAACTGATCAAGAAGGCCAACATCCTCATCGAAGCCCTTCCGTACATGCGAACGTTTCGTGGGAAGACCGTGGTCATCAAATACGGCGGCCATGCCATGACGGACTCTTCCCTGAAGGAACGGTTTGCCCAGGATGTCGTGCTGCTGAAGTACGTGGGGATCAACCCGGTTATCATTCACGGCGGCGGGCCTCAAATCGATAAGATGCTGGATCGACTTGGCATCGAAGCGAAATTCCGTCATGGCGTTCGGATCACCGACGAAGCCACGATGGAAATCGTGGAAATGGTCTTAGCCGGAAAAATCAACATGGAGATCACCGACCTGATCAATCGACATGGCGGCAGCGCGGTCGGTTTGAGCGGGAAAGACGGAGGATTGATTCTCAGCAAACCATTGACCGCCAAGGCCTGGGCAGAAAGCCTCGATCGCGAGTTAGAGGGAGAAGACGGTGAAGGCGACTTCGGGTTAGTGGGCGATATTGAGAAAGTCGACCCTGGTTTGTTACGCAACCTCCAGGAAGATCATTACATTCCTGTCATCGCGCCCATCGGCACAGATCGTGAGGGCAACACATATAACATCAATGCTGATCTTGTCGCCGGAGCGGTGGCTGGAGCCCTGCATGCTGAAAAGCTTCTCATGATGACCGACATCAAAGGCATTCGCGACGCCAACGGGCGCCACCTGTCCACCGTGTCGCGCAAAGACGTGCAGCGCATGATGAAAAAGGGGACCATCACGGAGGGGATGATCCCGAAAGTCCATGCCTGTTTGGACGCATTGGCCGAAGGCGTCGGAAAGGCCCACATCATCGATGGACGAATTCCCCATGCTGTTCTGCTTGAGATCTTCACGCGCAAGGGGATCGGCACAGAGATCGTAACCTAATTCCTCCTTGACGAAATTAACCCACGTGTCCGCTGATCGCAACCTCCTCAAAGACGACTTGCATTGCCTCGTTGGCGAGCGCCATCCCCTCTCTTCTCCGATTCATCTTCAAGAAGCAGAAGCCTATCTGTACCGACAGTTTTCTGAAGCAGGTCTTTCCGTCGCGAAGCACCACTTCCATGCCTTGGGCGGCACCTACCATAATGTGATCGGAACGGCGCTTCCCGACGTTCAGCCATTCCAATCCGCACCACCGCTGATCCTCGCCGCACACTTCGATACAGTGCCGGGGTCTCCCGGTGCCGACGACAACGCCAGCGCTCTGGCGGTGATGCTCGCAGTTGCCCGCCGGGTCCGAGCCATGAAATTGACCAGAGCGGTCCGTTTCATTGGCTTTAACTTGGAGGAAGAGAACTTGCTCGGCAGCTCCGCCTATACCACGCTTTTGAGAAAGAATCGCGAAGCCATCCACGGAGCGATCGTGTTGGAATGTGTCGGCTACGCGAGCCATCAAAACAACTCGCAGAAAATTCCTCCTGGTGTACCCATCGCCGTTCCTACGACCGGAAATTTTCTCGCCGCGATCGGCAACGAGCAATCGCGTACTTTGACCGGCTCCGTCGTCCAGGCCATGAAATCACACCTCCCGATGGTTCCTCTGGTCGTGCCGGGCAACGGCGAAAAGCTCCCGGACACTAGACGAAGTGATCACACCTCATTCTGGGAACAAGGGTTCCCCGCCGTCATGCTCACCGACACAGCGAACTTCCGGAATCCCCATTACCATCGGCCCACCGATGCCCTCGACACATTGAATCTCGACTTCATCGCCTCAGTAGCCGATGGGGTCACCGCAGCGGTTATTGCATTGGCTGGTCAGACATCTGCATAGCTTTCAGTCGGCGAGTTGGTCAGACTCGGCAGCTGCTGAACAGCTGGATGGACGAAGGTGATCACTCCCAAAGAAGAACGTCAAGAGGGCAATCCTTGATTCTCAAGAACTCGTACGGCGCTTCAATGAAGACGAAGTAGCCTGGCGCCGTTACCGGCAGAAGTTCGGCTGCGCCGGTTGCATGGTTCGTCGAGTCCGTTGCCCGAGGAAGTTCTTGACCGCTCGGCCGGCTCGGAACGGGAGTACCGTGAGAGACGATATGTTGGGAGGTTAATTCCATGAAGCGGTCTAAGCTAAGGGGGACTTGACTGATGCCGTCACGAAAAGCCGACCTTGCTCCCGATTCTTTGGAGCCGCTGATCCTGGTCATTAGGAGCCAACGCGTCATCCTGGACACGGATTTGGCCAGACTATATGGAGTGTCAACGAAGCGCTTTAACGAAGCCTCAAACGAAACCAACAGCGGTTCCCTGATGATTTTGCATTTCAACTTACGATCGCTGAGTTCAACAACTTGAGGTCGCAAGTTGCGACCTCAAGTTTGCAACATGTTGAACCAACAGAAGTTCTTCCGAAGCGGTCACAGATTGTGACCACTTCCCACGGTGGACGTCGGTATCGCCCCTGGGCGTTCACCGAGCACGGCGCCGTGATGGCCGCCAACGTTCTCCACAGCGAACGTGCCATCCACATGAGTGTCTTTGTAGTCGGGCCTTTGTTCGGCTGCGTGAACATATCGCTGCCAATCGAACCATCCTCAAGCGCCTGGCCGAGATCGACAAGACCTTGCTCGAGCACGATACCGCCTTGGTCGATCTGTACGAGAAACTGCAGCCGCTGCTCCAACCACCTCCAGATGGACCCAAACGACGGATCGGCTTCCAGTCGAAGGGAAAAGCATGAAGCCGCCGACAGGAGCACAATCAGGGAAGTGGCCGAAGTGCTACTAGCACATGCCAGTGACCCGAACCCTTTGCTTTCCGCTCAGCAAACTGCTGGAACGGAAATGATCGTTACCTTCTTGGTGCACACAACAAGTGGTGTCAAAGCTGGGATTGATTGGAGGTCAATTCAGAACGCGCAAAGTTGATACTGGTATCACAGCTTTTGTGGTGAAAACTCAAGTACTTGCTACCTGAGAAGGAGAGAGATGATAAATGCTCTGTAGTAAAGGGCACACTGAATAGACTTCGCCTCGTTCTTTATGTAGCTAGCACTGATCAGTGCTAATGCTCCACTTCGTTTCCAATATTGTCGCGTGACTCGCTGTCACCCTCTTCATAGTCGTGCTTCCGCATTTCTTTTCTGGACTCAGCGCGGCGCCGTTCTGACGAAATCATGCGGTCGAGTTCTGACATATGTTTGCGGGCGAACGCTTGGACCGCAGGCCGTTCGTCTACCAGCCATTCCGTCATAGATTCTTTCCTGGCTTGCAATGCCTCTGCAAAGCCAAATTCTCCACTGACTACACCAGTGTTGTCGATACAGACCCGGACCTCGTTCAATTTGCGCTGGTCATCAGGAAATCGCGCCACAATTTCCTTCAGTACAACATGAGCGGAAGTCACACCGTCATAGTTCTCGAGAATCGCCAGTGCAAAATCTGCCTCCATATCACTGCCGCCAATTACCAAATCTGCAAGGGCCGTAGCAAACTCCCCGGTACAGTTGTGAAACACATTGCTAAGCAGGCGTCCCCCTTGGAACCGGAAAAGCTCTCGATCATTAGCGAACCAGGATAGTCCTTTGCTAAGTGCCAGGGACACGTTCTTCGAGAGCTCTTTCTCCAGGCCATGGAACTGAAATGGCACGGCCTCGAAACGCTCTGCATAGTCGACTGTATCATCATCCGCAGTGTCCTTGGCGAGCCGCGCTCCAAAATACTCCCAAACTGCTGCCAATTGGTGCTGAGCAAGCCGGGCCAAAACCCGCTCAGCTCGATGGTCAATTTTTCGGACATAGCCAAGATTCTTTAGGACCTGTGCTGTCCTCTCTACAGTGAGTCCCTCGTAGAATCTGTTCGCCTTTTCTAAAAACCAGCCCTCGGAGATCCAGCTCGCGTTTTCTCGGTCATTCAAGAAACTTAGAGCGTCTTGCACGAATACATCTGCGTCTGGAATTTTTTCCGTTCCGTAATGCTCCAAGGCCAAGAGGAAACAGCCTGTGACGGCTCTTTGATCATCTTTCTCAATTGCTCGTTTCAACAGGCGAGCAGCAAAGTCTGGCAGTTTAATATCTGACTTACGAAGGTGCCAGGCGAGGCTTGCAAGGTCCTTCGCCAATTCAAGTTCGCTCTCCATGATCTGCGCATAGATATCAGGCCGGCTACTCTTGGAAAGTCCGTTAAGGAGGCCGGGCAAAAATTGTCGTACATTCTCAGAGAACCTTGCAAAAAGCCTCGCCGCAATTTCGGGTTTACGTGCGGCCAACATGTTGATGAAATTGCCATAAGTCGGAAAGGTAGCTAGATCATTCGATTTAGTTTTGGCACAACGCTCAATAAATTTGAACCACTCGTCCTCATTTTCCTGATTGATCTCGTCAATGTAACGGGTGGCTTCCTCGCTGCGATATTCGTCGGCACCTTCTAGTTCAAAATTGTCGTTGGTCCAGTGATCTGGGAAAACGGATTCGAACCCTACTAGGACCTTATATCGGACAAATTGAATATCGGTGTTGATTGTTTCTCGAAATTTTTGGATTGCGGCCACGAGTGCCTTGGCTTCGGTTTGACAACAAAACCGATTTTGCATGTCTTCTGTGAGATCTTTAGCTCTGCGATAGTCGTATAAAAACTTTTTCTCCAAATGCTGCAATAGCTCGTAGCTCGTATTCTGGGCGCGTTCTGTTAAGAATCCGACAATGCGGATGGCATCATGGAGGGTGAGCGACAGAAGATCATTTGAATACTGCGTCTGATTGGGGGTCCTTGTCGCGTCATCTAGGGCGGAAAGAATCGCACGCTTCTGCTCATCCTCGGTGGATCTGTCATAGGCTTCGAAAAGGGCTTTGAGCGTCTTGTCACGGACCTCTTTCAACTGTTCGGAGACGGGTAGTGCACCTCTACTCAAAACGACTGAGTCGGCCTTCCACTTTGTACCCGAGATGTCTGATTTAATTGATTCAGTCCAAACGAGGAGTGCGATAGGACGAATGCTGTCCACCTCAGCATCGCCCATGTTTGCAAGATAATTGACCAATTCCATCTGGAGCATCGGCCCTACCTTGTTGTACACATCAATATTGTACTCGGACAGATGCTTGACGACGTTCACAATTTGCTGACGAATATCTTTGCTTGGTTCGTCTCGATAAATATCGATAAGCAGTTGCAAAGTTCCAACTGCATCGGCATACCGGACATCTTCAATGATTTCTACGACTAGCCTCGTCACTGCATCGGTCTCAAAACCGTCCAAGTTTCCGTGGACGTCTTTTATCTGGACGGGCTCCGTGCTGCGCGCAGCTTTGACCGTTCTCAGTAGAGGACCTCTCAACCCTTCATAGTCAGCTGGCAGATCGTTGTAGTTCGGAATGGCATAATCTTTCAGCCCTGAAAGAATCTCGTAACGCTCGTTGTTGTTTTGTGCTTTGTCGAGCAGCGTGGAGATATCTTGATCAAACATCTGCTTTCCCTGAAGGAGTTGTTCAAAATCCTGCTGAGCCTTTTGCAGTTCATATCCAGCCGGGACCAGATACTTGTCCGCGATCCGATCAAATCTACGCTTTATATCAGCCATGGCTCTCGCCCCGAAATCGTTACCCATCTTGTTCTTGTAGAGAATGTCGTGGGAGGTTTCGGCCCAGGCGTGCTCCAGAATGGTTTGAATCTGAATCTCGCAGCGAAGGCCAGCAAATTGCGAATGTTCGGGGAGCCGAATCTGATCGGCACATAGCCTTACCGTATAGTGAATTCCGCGGTATTGTTCTCCTTGTTTTTCAGGGGTGGGGTGATAGATCTTGGTTGAATCCGGCTCAACCTCAAAATTATCGTGAATCAGCGATGACTGTATGAAGCGGTTAACGTCATTGTTGGTGTAGAAGATTATTCGCACTCCGGCAAGATCGCGCCGATCAAGCTCTAATGCCTGTGTGGAGAGCTTACCTTCTTCAGCTAAGCGACGCCGCAGACTTTCGATCTCTTTAGCTCGATATTGGATTGACTGAGGCCGTGGCAGACTCTCAGCGGTCAGAAAGGCCTTTTTTAAGATAAAGTGGACGGTCTCAGCGAAGGCTTTGTAGATCGCAGAATACTTCGTCTCGTAGTCGTTAAGGTTCACTGATTGTATTTCGAGTTGTTTTAAACAAATTCCTCCGACACGACTGGAGGAGTGTATGACTGCTTGAATTTATTTCGCCTCACATCGGGAGTCTGACCGCCGAGTAGAGTATTGGACTTTCTGATCGATAAAGTCATGTAAGAAGGGATACTGTGGCTGATCAATACCGACGACTGTTCATCCGGTACCCAATAGTATCTTTATGAGTGGCGTGCCACAAGCCTGACTCCTCGTCACAGATTGGACATATGATATTTTGAGGTCTTACTCTCCGGTGAACAGATTGAGGGACGGGATTATATTGCGTGTCGTTTTGATCGATTCTTGAAGGAATTTGATTGCGAGCCCAGGTTGGCGGGTTCGTACCAAGAGGCAGCCTCGGCCAACTCCACCACGGCCTCGGGTGAGAGGCCGACAGGTTTCACCGTTTGGGCAGGCGATCCAACACCTGCTTGCGCGCCTCTTCCCAGGCGACGCCGGGAACTCCGGCCTGCGCTGCCCGTGCGCGGCGGTCAATTTCCGCGAGCCAGTCTGCGTCACTGCGCGCTTGTCCCAGTTCCACCGGCGGAAGACTATCGAGTAATTCGACGACTAGTTCCGCACGCTGTTGATCCGGCAGCTGCATAGCATCCTTCAGGAGTTGCTGGGTGGATGGAGCCATGAGGAGACTTTAGCCTATCTTTCAGGTTAGATCGGCTCGTTTATGGTCATGATCCAGAAGTCTAGGGAGCCCGGCATCGATTTCTCTCAGGCTTTGTGACATAAACGAGCGACATGGCAATCCGGCTATCCAGCCCAACTCGTCAGGCTATCGCCAAAATATTTGATCGCCTCGATTACAAGCGTTTGGAATCCGTCTACTGTTACGAAGGCGGAGATGAGTTTTGGCGGGCGAAGCGAGACCCCTGCCATCGCTTAGGAACCAAGGTAGCCGAAGTCCTCGTAAAGAGATTGCCGCCTGGCGGCCGAAGCCTCTATGTGGGAGCCGGGGTGACGGAGCTGCCTGCGTTACTTGCGGAATCGATCGAGCTTCACCGCCAGGTTGAGCCCTATAACCTCCGGCGGTCGGAAGTGGCGGTACTCAATCGCGCCTGTCGATCCCTGCCAGTGAGGTTTAAAGGTCAGGACGCCTCGTCAGCGGCCGGACCCTTCGATCATTTCTGGATTGTGAGTGTCTTGAACGATCCGGAGCGATTCCCGCATCTTTCTCCACTGTCCTATGGGCGCGCTGATCCAGTCACATTTGATCCGGTACGATTCCAGAAGGAGCGACAGATTGTCCAGTCCATCGTGGATCGCTGCATGCCAAAATTGGATGTCCCAGGTCTGATAACGACGTCAACGGAGGAAGTGGTATGGATTGCGGATTGGTGCCATCGACACAAGGTTCCGTATCGTGTGGAGCGAAAACAGTATCCCACGGCGCTCGTCGGCGATCCGATCTGCTTCATCAAGATTGGTAAGAAGTGAGGGGTGAAGCGTAAGGAGGGTCGAAGGCTAAGATCTATCGAGATCAAAACCGGTTTTCCTGGCTGAATCGCCCATATACTGCCTCGCATATCCCACATAATTCTCCGCCGATTCTTTAATCCAGGCCAACTCCTTATCCGTAACCGGTCGTTTGACCTTTGCCGGTGATCCAAGGATTAAGCTTTTCGGCGGCACGACCGTGCCTTCAACGACCAAAGCCCCGGCCCCTACCACTGAATCTTCTTCGATCACTGCACCATCCATGATAATGGCTCCCATGCCCACCAACACACGATCATGAATGGTGCAGCCGTGTAACACAACATGATGGCCGATCGTGACGTCATTGCCGATGAGGAGCGGATGGGTATCGTGAGTTACATGGAGCATGCAGAGATCCTGGACATTCGTCCGTTCACCGATCCGGATGTAGTTCACATCGCCTCGGATCACGGCGTTAAACCAAACGCTGCAATGTTCACCCATGACGACATCGCCGATCACGACAGCGGTCTCTTCGATAAAGCATGTCTTGGGAACCGTCGGCTTGACTCCTTGAAAGGTGCGAATCATGGGTGCACTGTAGGGGAAGTGCCTCGGCTCCCGCAAGGGTCTGATTGACAGTCTTTTTAACCCTCCCGTAGACTGCCCCTATGTCTCAGCCACTGATCATTCCTCGCCGTCTTAAATCCGAGCAGGAAGACAGGCACCGGCTTTCTCGCAAGACAGCCACCCGAGCCAGTCCCGACGTCAGGACTACGATCGGGTTTGTGAATCTTGGCTGTTCCAAAAATCAGGTCGACTCGGAAATTATGCTCGGATCTCTCGTGACCGAGGGATTTCAATTGACCGGTGACCCGAAACAAGCCGACGTGGTCATCGTCAATACCTGCGGCTTCATCGAAGAAGCCAAAGAGGAATCCATCAATACCATCCTCGAACATGGGCATCTGAAGAAGACAGGAACCTGCCGTGTGCTGATCGCGGCCGGTTGTTTAGCTCAACGCTATCAAGGAGACTTGTTGAAAGAGTTACCGGAATTGGATGCAGTGGTCGGCACCGGGGAGTTTGGCAAAATCGCGGACATTTGCCGAGATTTGTTGGCGCCTAAAAAGCGGCATCGCCGTCTCTGGATCAGTCAACCTCCCTATCTCTACGACGAGCTTGCACCTCGCCTGAGACTCGGCAAGCAGCATAGCGCCTATGTGAAAATTGCAGAGGGGTGTAACCGCAACTGTACGTTTTGTGCGATCCCCCTGATGCGCGGGAAGCAGCGCAGCAGGCCGGTGGAGTCGATCGTCGCCGAAGCGCGGCAGCTCGCCGCTGAAGGTGTCAAAGAGATCAACCTGATCTCGCAAGATACGGTCAACTATGGAGTCGATCTGGGACTTCGCCAGGGCTTAGTCCGACTGTTCCGTGAATTGGTGAAGGTTGAAGGCCTCCGGTGGATCCGGCCGTTTTATCTCTACCCTCAGCAAGTCACAGACGACCTGCTGGATCTCTATGCGGGGGAAGAAAAGATCACGAAATATATCGACATGCCGCTTCAGCACATCAATGACCGGATGCTCAACCGGATGCACCGGCTGGGGAACCGTGCCGCTATCGAGAGACTGGTCGACCGTATCCGTACCCGTATTCCCGCTGTGACTTTTCGAACCGCCTTCATCGTCGGTTTCCCGGGAGAAACAGACGCCGCCTTTACCGAGCTGCGCGGCTACGTGGAACAGGCGGAGTTCGACCGAGTAGCAGTCTTTCTCTATTCGGACGAGGAAGGAACTTCGGCGGCCGACCTAGACGAGAAGATCGACCAGGAAGTCATGGATGAACGTCGCAATGCCATCCTTTCTACTCAAGAGTCGATTTCAGCGGCCAAAGGGGTGGCCAAGATCGGCTCCATCCTCGACGTGCTCATCGATGGACGATCCGCAGAATCGGAGGGCGTCCTGGAAGGCCGCCACGAGGGTCTGGCACCGGAAATAGACGGTGTCGTCTACATTATTGGCGAAAGCCAGCCTGATATCCCTTCACAGGGGTCAGTGTATCAAAAACTTTTCTCTCCCATAGCCGGTGATTTCTGCAAGGTCGAGATTACCGATGCCGCGGCTTTCGACCTCGTGGGACGCGTCGTCACGAAACCCGCCTACTGAGTGTAGATCCTCGCCGCACCTGCTACACTCATCGCGATCACCATCAAGAGGAGCGAGGACTGATGACGGCACAGAGAAAAGATTCCATCATTTTGCTGATTCATTGCAAAGACCGTAAAGGCATCGTCGCGCGAGTGTCGGGGTTCATCCACGATTTCGGCGGTAATATCCTCGATTCGGACCATCACACAGACGAAGAGACGAACGATTTTCTCATGCGGATGGAGTTCGCCACGGAGGGATTTCAAATTCCCTCTGACGACATCCCGGCCGCCTTCGCTCCAATCGCCAAAGTGTACGACATGCACTATGAAGTGTATCCGTCCAGCAGACGAACCCGTGTCGGCTTGCTGGTCTCGAAACAAGATCACTGTCTGGCCGATCTGCTTCAGCGACACCGGCGGGACGAATTACATATCGATATTCCCCTCATCATTTCAAATCATGACACGTGCGCGAACTGGGCCGGTCTATTCAATATTCCCTTTACCGTTTACCCCGTGACGAAGGAGACGAAGCCGCAACAGGAAAGACAGATCTTGGCGCTCCTGAAAGAGCATCGAGTGGAGCTCGTGGTCTTGGCTCGCTACATGCAGATTCTCAGCGTGGACTTTCTCGCTCAAGTCGGTTGCCCGGTGATCAACATTCACCATTCCTTCCTCCCCGCCTTCATTGGGGCGAACCCTTATCGGCAGGCGTACGATCGTGGCGTCAAAATCATCGGTGCGACGGCGCACTACGCGACCCAGGACCTGGATGAAGGGCCGATCATCGAGCAAGACGTGATTGGTGTGGGACACCGGGATACGGTGGAGGATCTCGTGCGCAAAGGGCGGGATCTGGAAGAAATTGTACTGGCGCGCGCCGTGCGGCGGCACATCGAGCGGCGAGTGTTAGTCTACGGAAGAAAAACGGTGGTGTTCGACTAACGGGGTGAAAAAAAGGGAGCGGTCATCCGACCCGCTCCCTTTCTCTTTTCCTTGCAAGACTATACTTTCGCCGATAGGAACAGCGAATTTCCCCGCCGATTGACTAGAATCAACACATTGCCTCCCTTTTTCACATCCGAGGAGACCTTCTCAAAATCCTTCACGGACTTGATCAGCCGCCGGTTGATCTCCCGAATGACATCGCCCGGCATGAGTCCGGCCTTCTCAGCTCCGCTGTCCGGAGCAACCCTTGTCACCACCACGCCTCCCTTCCCATGAAGGCCGAGCTCCTTTGCGGTTTCCTGATCTAAATCCTCGACTGCGAGGCCGGACAAGGCAGTGTCCGCTTCGGCCTTTTCCACCTTGGCGACTTTCGCTTCATCCGGCTGCTCACCAATTCTGACGGTCATTTTACGTTCCTGACCATCGCGAATCACTTTCAACGGGACTGTAGTACCGACTGACGTCCTGGTCACCAGCCGCTGCAAAGCGACCCCATCTTCCACCGGGATGCCGTCATACTGGATGATCACGTCACCCTGCTTCAGCCCGGCCTGCTCAGCCGGGCTCTCTTCTTTGACATCGCTGATGAGGGCACCCTTCGAATCCTTGATATTGAAGGATTTCGCCAGATCCTGATTCAGGTCCTGAATGCCGATGCCGAGATAGCCTCGGACAACCTTGCCGATACTGACAAGATTCTCATAGATCGGTCTTGCCATCGTCGTTGATACCGCAAAACCAACGCCTTGATAGCCGCCGGTCTGAGAGAAAATTGCCGTGTTAATGCCGACCAACTCGCCCTTGGTATTCACTAGCGCGCCGCCTGAGTTGCCGGGGTTGATGGCGGCGTCAGTTTGAATGAAATCCTCATACTGAGTGATTCCCATGTGGCCTCGGCCAACCGCACTCACAATCCCAAGGGTTACAGTGGAGTTCAGGCCGAACGGATTGCCGACGGCCAACACATACTCACCGACTTGCAGTTGTGAAGCATCGCCCCACCGTACGGCAGGAAGACCCTGTGCGTCGACTTTGACGACCGCGAGATCGGTTTTCTGGTCGGTCCCGACAATCTTCCCTTTGAATTCATGCTTGTCGGGAAGCGTGACATTGACCTCACGAGCCTTGGCGATTACGTGGTTGTTGGTCAAGATATATCCGTCCGAAGAAATGATGACGCCGGACCCTTGTCCTCTTCGAGGTCCTCGCTGTTCAAAAGGGTCGGATGGTCCCCGCTCACGAGGCCCGAAAGGTTTGCCGAAAAATTCTTCCATTCGGTCTCGTAACTCGTCAGGAACGGAGAATCCGTCCGAAATCTTCTCCGTCATGACTGTCGTAATATTGACGACCGCCGGAGTAACCTGCTTCGCCACCTCCGTAAAGCCGTTCGCCGGAGGACCGACGGCGGCAGGCATGGCCGTGGGTGACGGAACATTGGACGCATAGGATGTAGTGAGTGAGTGGCCGCCCCAGATCAGGGCACCGCTCACAAGACCGATTCCGATTACGGAACCGATGGTACGATATGGATGCGATGACATTATTTCCTCCTTGTGAAGCTGTTGATCGAATAATCGGCAAAGAGCGACTTACCGCAAGCGTTTCTACTTTCGGCTACAAAGCTAACAACGGGTGATAAAAAGAAGATTAATCGGGGATTAAACTTCACTAAGCAGCGGGATGAGCGAGCGGTAGCACCACGGTGAAGGTTGATCCTTGGCCAAGATCGCTTTTGACTTCTACCCGACCCTTGTGCAAATCCGAGATCCAGGCACAGATGGCGAGGCCGAGACCCGTCCCCTTTTTTGTGTGAGCGCGGGCTACATCGGTACGGAAAAAACGGTGGAAAATTCGCTTGTGGTCTGCCGGAGCGATGCCGATTCCATGGTCCGTGACCGAGAGCCTGGCCTCTCGACCGTCATTCAGCAGCGAGATCTCGACCTTTCCTCCCGGGTACGAATACTTCATCGCATTCTCGACGAGATTGAGCAGCAACTCGCGAAGCCGCAAGTCGTCGCCTTGCACAACCACCGGCATCACTGTTCCGAGTACAACCTCGATATTTCGGTCCTGCCCGAGCAGCGTGGCCTGACGATGAATATCTTCGACGAGGGATTCCATCGCAACGGGCAACGATTCCATTTTGACTTCTCCCATGTCGGCACGGGAGAGGAACAACAGCTCATCGACGATTCGGGTCATTCGATCGATCTCTTCCAAATTGCTCTCAAGCACCGACTTATAATCTTCGAGTGCGCGCGGTCGCCGCAGAACCAAGTCCGTTTCGCCCTTCATCACCGTGAGGGGGGTCCGCAACTCATGCGACGCGTCACTGGTGAATTGACGGATTTGGCGGAACGAGGCATCCAGTCGACCGATCATATTGTTGAAGGTGGCGGCCAAGCGACCGATTTCGTCGTGAGCCGCCGGCATGCTGAGACGCTGGCTGAGATCTCCCGCGGCAATGCGCTGCGCGGCAAGGGTAATCTTATCGACAGGACGTAACGCTCGCCCTGCCAAGAACCATCCCCCTGCCAGAGAAACGGTCAGAGCGATCGGGATTGCCACCACAAGCAGAATCAGGAATCGATGGAGGGTCTCTCCGACCGATTCCATCGACGTGCCCACTTGCACGATATACAAGAGATTACCTCGGTACATGATCGGCATGGAGATCAGCCGCAACGGAGGCTCATTGGGATACTTGGCCGACTCAAAAATGCTCTGTCCGGCGAAGGCGGTATCGAGAGCGGTCCGGCTCAGTGGAACTTCGTGTTGTTTGATGTTGGGAGAACGGATCGATATGGTGCCCGAGGGACTGAAGATCTGGAAAAACTTATCGATGCGCGTCAGTTCGGGAAATTGGGAGAGCAGTTCCTCTTCATTGATCAGAGGAAGAAATCCACGCTCTTCTAGCGAACGCACAGCCGTCGTCGCCGTTTCTTCGAGGGATTGATCGACGGCGTCGCGCAAATTTCGCGCTGTCATGGCGTACAGAACCACGGAGAAAATCATCAAGACTAGGACAAGGGCGGTCCCGTACCAGAGGGTCAGGCGAACACGTAGCGGCATGGGTCAGCTCCTGATCGCTGATGACGACATGATACCGTCGCCGAGCCTTCTTGTCGGTTTAACGCATCCGGGGCCACGCATGAGAGACATGGTTGCTTCGCATCGTGCTAGCCCACACAATGCCGCATGACGGCTTGTTGCAGCGGCGCTTCGGCGGTTGCAGTAGAAACGTTCATGAATATGTGGGTTAGTCGGCCTTCAGCATATACCCGCTGCCGCGAATGGTATGGATCAATTTCTTGGTTCGGCCTCGATCGATTTTATTCCGAAG
>JACZCY010095851.1_pt1 | contig 19117 bp, 16 predicted proteins | sample 8641821 | NCBI WGS metagenome assembly JACZCY01 (sample SAMN15324609, study PRJNA640507) | soil metagenome | isolation source: intercropping sugarcane | place: China: Luxin town, Laibin City, Guangxi Province | collected 2019-07-25 | depth 10cm m | reverse complement strand
ATCGACCACGGCTTCGACAAGAGCCGGCCCCGGATGGGCAAACGCGTCCCGCAGCACGTCCCGCACCTTCTTCGGATCCTCGACCGTATACCCCGGTGCCCCGCACGCCTTCGCGACCGCCGCAAAATCGATGGGGTGAAGCTGCACGCCGTATTGCGGATTGCCTTCCATCACGAGCTGTTCCCATTTGATCTGCCCCAGGAGGTTGTTCTTGATCACAATGACCTTGACCGGCAAGTTGTACTTGGCCAACGTGGCCATCTCCGCCATCAACATCGCGAACCCGCCGTCGCCGATGAAACACACCACCTGCCGCCCAGGATGAGCAACCGCCGCGCCGACGCTGTACGGCAATCCATTGGCCATTGTCGCCAGGTTACCGGATCCGGAGAACATCATGTTGCCTTTGATCTTGATATGCCGCGCCGCCCACGTCGTGATCGTCCCCGTATCGCAACAAATGATCGCGTCGTCACTCACAAACTCATTGAGCTGATGCGCCACCACCTGCGGTTTCATCGGCATATCCATACGCGTCGCCCGTTCTTCCATCAGTTGGTTCCATTTCTTCACGCTGGCCTGTGCGCCTTCCAGGAAGCGGCGGTCCTTTTTCTGCTGGATGAGCGGAAGCAGAGCCCTCAACACATCCCAGGATTGGCCGACCAGTCCGATCTCGACGGGATAGCGCAGCCCGATCCGAGAAGGATCGATATCGATCTGGACCCCTTTGGCCTGTCCGGGCTTCGGATAAAATTCTTCGTATGGAAAACTGCTTCCAATGATGATGAGCGTGTCGCATTCTTCCATCGCCTCCTCGGACGGCGCGGTGCCGAGCAAACCGATGCCGCCGGTCGTGTAGGGACTCTCGTCGGGCACCACCGCCTTTCCCAAGTACGGCTTGATAATGACTCCGCCGACTTTTTCCGCCAGCTGCAGCACTTCGTCCCGCGCGGTGAGGCATCCGCGACCGGCGAGAATGGCGACCTTGGAACCGGCATTGACGATATCGGCGGCCTTTTGCAGGAGGAGCTTGGGCGGCAACGGCAATGCATCGGCGTACACGTCGCCGCTGTGGTGAGCAATATTCATTTTAGAACGCTTTCCACCGCCGTTCATGGTCCAATCCTGAATGTCCTTGGGAATGGTCAGGTGCGCAACCGTGCGTCGGGCCATCGCGGTTTTGATCGCTTCGTCGACCGCATTGTGGACATGAGCGGGTCCCATGATTCGCTCGTTGTACGCGGCAACATCGACGTAGATCTTGTCTAGGTCGACGTCCTGCTGGAAGTGCGTGCCGATGAGATCGTGAAAGGTATGGCCGGTAATGGCCAGCACCGGCTGGCCGTCCATCTTGGCGTCGTAGAGTCCGTTCAACAAATGAATGCCGCCGGGGCCCGACGTCGCCAAGCAGACCCCGAGACGACCGGAGAACTTGGCATAGCTGCACGCGGCGAAGGCAGCGGCTTCTTCATGACGCACTTGGATGAACTGAATGTCTTTGCCGCGGATGCGCAGGGCTTCGAAGATTCCGTTGATCCCGTCTCCGGGAAGACCGAAGATCGTCCGCACCCCCCAATCTACCAGCCGATCGATCAAGATGTCTGCGACGGTTTCCGACATATCACTCCTCCTGTTGTTATTCTCTTTGCATAGACGAGGCGCCCGCGCCCGCACGGTGCTCGATGGACATGCTGTCTCGTGAAGAAACTGCAAGCTAAATGCCCGGAGAGATGACCGACAATCTGCATGATTGTTGATGCCCGAGCATGACACTTTGTCTTTGTCGAGACACTCTGTCGATACCGTTGTTCCGGCGTTCGCGTGTTGACTGCGAGCATCCGTCCAGTATCGACGCCGGTAGATCGCGTTTCTTCTTTCCCCTGAGTTACTTGGTATGAAATGTGCGCAGTGAATGCGAGGCTGATTCAGAACGACGCAGAGAACGCGTGCATTGAGGAGATCCATGCCGTCCAAGATTGAGGAGTATGCGTTGATCGGCGATACCCATACGGCGGGCTTGGTATCCCGTGATGGATCGATCGATTGGCTGTGCCTGCCTCGCTTCGATTCCGCCGCATGTTTCGCCGCGCTGCTGGGAAGGCCCGAACACGGCCGCTGGTTGCTGGGGCCAGCGGAAGCCGCCCATCGAATCCATCGTCGCTACCGACCCGACACCCTGATCCTGGAAACCGAATATGAAACCGCAGACGGATCGGTTGCCGTCATGGATTGCATGCCGATCAGGGAGCGCCATCCGACGGTGGTCCGCATGGTGGAAGGGCGAAAAGGCCGCGCCCGGATGCAGATGGAGCTTCTTGTACGGTTCGATTACGGCTTGATTGTTCCTTGGGTCCGCAGCCTTAACGGAATGCTGACAGCGATGGCTGGTCCTGATGCAGTGTGCTTGCGCACGGATGTGGAGCTTCACCGCGAACGGCAGGCGATGACCGCGGAATTTACCGTTTCGGCGGGGCAGTGCCTCTGGTTCGTGTTGGCATTCTATGCGTCTCATGAATCGCCGCCGCCGGCCTTGGACCCGAAGGAAGCCGTCGAGACGGCGGAGCAATGGTGGAGAGACTGGTCGGATCAATGCACGTACCGCGGCCCTTGGAGACAACAAGTAGTTCGTTCATTGATCACATTAAAGGCGATGACCTATGCGCCGACCGGCGGGATGGTGGCCGCCGTGACGACCTCTCTTTCGGAAGGCCTGCATGGCGGCTGTAATTGGGACTACCGCTTCTGTTGGCTTCGTGACGTCAGCTTTACCCTATGCGCGTTGCTGGACAGCGGATACAAGGATGAAGCGAAGGCATGGTGGGAATGGGTCGTGCGAACAGTGGCCGGTGATCCATCGGATATTCAGGTCCTGTATGGAGTGGCAGGGGAACGTCGCTTGCCCGAGCAGGAACTCCCGTGGTTACCCGGCCATGACGGATCGAGGCCGGTGCACATCGGAAACCAAGCTTTCCGGCAGTTTCAACTCGACCTGTACGGAGAGGTCATGGAAGGTATGCACCTGGCCCGCGAGAGAGGGTTCGAGCCGGGGCCAACGACGTGGCACCTGCAGTGCCACTTGATCGATCGTCTGGAGTCGATCTGGGAACGTCCGGACGAGGGAATTTGGGAAACAAGAGGTAAGCGGGCACAGTTTACCTATTCCAAGGTGATGGCATGGGTGGCATTGGATCGAGCGATCAAGGATATCGACCGGTTTGGGTTGGACGGACCGTTGGATCGTTGGCGGAATCTCCGTGCCAAAATCCATGAGACGGTGTGTCGTGACGGCTACGATCCAGGACGAGGCTCGTTCGTCCGGCAGTTCGGCTCCACGGCGTTGGATGCCAGCCTTTTGTTGATCCCGATCATCGGATTTCTTCCGCCTCATGATCCGCGCGTACGAGGAACCGTGCAGGCCATTGAGCGTGAATTGATGGTTGACGACGGACTCTTGTATCGCCACGGGACCGCCGACTCCCCGACGGAGGGTATTTTCATCGCTTGCAGTTTCTGGCTGGCACACGCCTATGTCCTGATGGGGCGGCGCGCAGAGGCCGAGCGTTTATTCGACCGCCTCCTCAGACTCTGTAACGACGTCGGCTTACTCTCGGAGGAGTACGATCCGGAGAAACAGTGCCAGATGGGAAATTTTCCCCAGGGCTTGTCTCACCTGGCTCTGGTCAATGCCGCGCATGCATTCGTCGATGCGGACAGCATGAGAGGACAACAGAACGATGCAGACTCGCGGCTTAAAGAAAAGAAGCCGATGTAAGCTGGGGGTCTTGACAGTATTTGTCTGAAACACTTGTCTATATCATCCCATTAGCCATGCTGAACCATGAGGTGAACGCCCCGATCGCGAGCGGGTAATTCGGGTAATTAAGGAGAAGGGAGAAGAACCATGCAGAATGTAAACCGTATTTGGTCGATTGTAGCTGTTACCATGACTATGACCCTGATGGTCGCGAGTTGGTCTGTCGGTTCGGTTTATGGGGCCACGGCGAAGGAAATCGACATCAATGTTGATGTGGCATTGAAGCAATTTGTCCAAGACGTCAGGGGCGGCAAGGATTTTTTGGCAAGCAGCAAAGGGATATTGGTTCTTCCTAAGGTCATCCAGGCTGGTGTGGGGATCGGCGGTGAGTATGGCGAAGGGGCGTTACGCAGTGAGGGAAAGACAGTGGGTTACTACAATATGGCCTCGGCCTCCTTAGGGGTTCAGCTCGGGGGACAAATGAAGACGGTTCTCCTCGTGTTCTTGGAAGACGAGGCGCTAAATAAATTTCGCAAGAGTGACGGCTGGAAGGCCGGGGTGGACGGCTCTATCGTGCTGGTGAATCTGGGAGCCGAGGGTTCAATCGACACGACAAAATTCAACGACCCGATTGTTGGCTTCGTCTTCGGCCAGAAGGGACTGATGTACGACTTGTCGTTGGAAGGCTCGAAGTATACAAAAATAGATAAGTAAGGAGTCTTACCCGGTCTGTCGGTATGAAGAAGGAATCGGAGGATTTTTTCGCTCAAGCTGTCAGACGACGGATGAGGATGCCGAGCGTTGGTCGAAAGTTCGGGTATTCTTTGATCCTAAGCAAATCTCATCAAGTTTGCAGTGTTCTTGAGCCCATGAAGGTCAACGATTCTGTATCTGTAATTTGTGAAGAGCGATCGGGCGTGCGGTCAGGTTTCTGCATCTGCGGCGTGATGTAGCGGTCACCTTGAGGACGGTGGCAATAGTAGCCGTAAGTTCCTGCCAACAGAAGCCTTGAGTCAGTATGATCAGTTTATTTTATGGAGGTTGACCCGGCATATTTACCGAGCACTATCTAGACCGTTCAATCTAGACCATTCATCCATTATCCTGTCGCCGACCGTCCGCAGGGCTCGCGCTCCATGCGCTATCTGATTACCACCATGTTCGGGTTGATTCTGGACATGTTCGTCCGGCGCCTCAGGATCGTCAGACCGCTCTTGCCCGATTTCATTCATCATCTGGCAGTCCGCCACCTGCACGTAGGCCAGACCGACGCGCACCTCAACTTTGAGCGTGGCCCGAGCGGAAAGATGGAGGTGCACGTTCTACAAATAGACGGTCATCTGGACGTGGTCACTGAAGGATTCGAAGACGAGAGGTGAACGCACTGTGGCGGAAATTTATCCGTATCGTGGTCTCAGTCCCGCACTATGCGGTCATGGCGCTGCTCTGGCCCTTGGTGTGGGGAGGGTGTCTGTTGTCCGTTTGGCTGGCGTATCGAACCGCCGAGTTCATTTACGCCCACGTTTTTCAAATCACTCATGAAGCGTTTCGCGACCTTCTGTCCGCCCTATTGCATTCGATCGAACTCCTATTGCTAGTCCCCCTCCCCGGCATCGTCGGCATCGTCGCCTATCGCAATCTCCGTCTCTACGTCAATCCGATTGCCAAGCAACGGCCGTCGATCGAGACAGAACTCGAAATGGCGAAGCGGTTGGTGCTCGGCACGCTGGTCTCAGTAGCCGGTACGCGGATGCTTATCCAACTGCTCGAGGAAAAGACGGAACTGAATCTGTACATCAGCGGCGGTCTTTTGATCGTGTCGCTGACGTTCTATACGGTGTTCGCACTCGGCAAGGGACGGGGAGGACATTAACGTGATCTATATGGCATCGCTACTAGGCGAACACTCGAAAAAACTCATGAGACCGGGAACAACTGTCATGATGATGTCAAATTGTCCCAATCGAAATTAAATAACCATGAAGATTTTTTAGGTCTTCTCTCATGGCATTTCGCTTGCACCCTCTTCAAGACACATTTCCATCGTCCAACTTGCCGGCTGGTAAAATAGATGCATCTCGAAGACTATGCGTTCATCGGCGATACGCATACGGCGGCGCTGATAGGCCGTAACGGATCCATCGATTGGCTATGCCTACCGCGCTTCGATTCCAATGCCTGTTTTGCAGCCTTACTCGGCAATGAACAGAACGGACGTTGGATCATTGCCCCCGCCGATCAGGAACATCACATCACACGGCGTTACAGACAGGATACCCTCATACTGGAGACGGACTTCACGACGAAGGACGGAACCGTGCGCCTTATCGACTGTATGCCTGTTCGGCAAGGCCATCCGGCGATCGTGCGTCTTGTGACGGGCATCCATGGTTCCGTTCGGATGCATATGCAGCTGATTCTTCGATTTGATTATGGTTCCGTCGTTCCATGGGTCACGAGGCATGCCGATGGCCTCCATGCAATCGCTGGTCCCGATAGCGTGTACATCGTCACCGGCGCGCTGACTCATCAGAAGCAATTAACGACGGTGTCGGATTTCACCGTTCACGCAAATCAACAGGTTTCCTTCGTATTGGTATGGCATCCCTCCCAAAATCCGGTGCCGCTCGCTCCGGACGCCGCTAAAGCAATTGAAGAAACTACGCAATGGTGGCGACAGTGGACCTCTCGATGTCACCCCATAGAGGAGCACCGAGAAGCGGTGATTCGATCGCTGATTACGCTCAAGGCCTTGATCTATGCACCGACCGGCGGCATCGTGGCGGCACCCACCACATCCCTTCCCGAACGGCTCGGAGGCGTCCGTAACTGGGACTATCGCTATTGCTGGATCCGCGACGCCACCTACACCCTCTATGCCTTGTTGACCGCCGGCTACAAAGAGGAGGCATCGAATTGGAGGGATTGGCTCATTCGAACGGTCGCTGGCGATCCGAGCCAACTGCAAATCATGTACGGAATTGCCGGCGAACGGCGGCTGACCGAACTGGAGCTCCCTTGGTTGTCGGGCTATGAAGGATCATCACCGGTTCGTACGGGAAACGCGGCTTGGCGTCAGCTTCAACTTGATGTCTTTGGAGAAGTCATGGATACGCTTCATCAGGCACGCCGGACCGGCATGGAAACCAATGAACGGGGGAGGGCCATCCAAACAACGATGATGGAATACCTTGAGTCGGAATGGAAGGAGCCCGACGAAGGCATTTGGGAGATCCGCGGTCCACGCCGGCATTTCACCCATTCGAAGATCATGGCCTGGGTCGCGATGGACCGCATGGTCCAGGACATCGAGACGTTTCATCTTCCCGGCGATGCGGCCCGCTGGAAACGGATTCGAGAGGAGATCCATCACGACGTATGCGACAAAGGATTCGATCCTTCACGCAACACATTTACGCAGTATTATGGATCACGACAACTCGATGCCGGCCTGCTTATGATTCCATTGGTGGGTTTCCTTCCTCCTCATGATCCGCGCGTCCAAGGAACGGTGCAAGCCATTGAGAGGGAATTGTGCCATGATGGATTGGTCCAGCGCTATTCGCACTATGACGCTCAGAACGTGGACGGTTTGCCGGCAGGAGAAGGCATATTTCTCGCCTGTTCATTTTGGTTAGCCGATACCTATGTTCTTCAAGGCCGTTACGATGAAGCCGTCAAGCTGTTTCAGCGACTTCTGGCACTTCGGAACGACGTCGGTCTTCTTTCGGAAGAATATGATCCAGCTTCGAAACGGCTTTTGGGAAACTTTCCGCAAGCCCTTTCCCATCTGTCGTTAGTCAATACGGCCTATACCATTTCAAGCGCAACCGGGCCGGCACAACATCGACAGAGCACAGGGGACGCGGCAGCGTTTGATCACGGAGCCGTTTCGAGCGATGAAATTAGGGAATCCCCCGGTCGATAGAATGGTCCGCGCATCCGTATGATCCCCTCCAGCAGCTCGTGTACACCATGCTTTCCTGGATTGATTCGACAAAGATCGGGCATACGTTTCCAAATAACTCTGTTCCCAACGAGGCCATCGATGTCCTATTTCCAGGAATCTGCTTCAATGTTTCCTCACCAAGCGCACGTCCAGCACCCCTAGGAAATGGCCCTCAATGGTGACGTGATCGCCATTGTGGAGCATGACGGGTCCCATTCCGCAGAGCGTTGCATAGGTGGCGCCGATAGTCCCGGTCTCATCCTCGATTGAGAACGTCTGAATGCACTTCTCCAGCTTGATATTGTTGCCGATAAAGTGATTCATGCGGTAGTTGCGCAACGTGCCTTCCACCTGCACGACTTTCATTTTGTACATTTCGGGATAGGTCGACAATGAATTGATTTTGACTTGCTCGGCTGCCCATGCGTTGGGTGCATGTAGACCCAATATCAGTGCCATCGATCCTACCCATCTTCCCATCATTCCCGCCATAGGGTGCCCTGTTCTTGAAATGTGCCGCTGCATCACGAACCTCCTCTCTGGATTAGTTGATGGGAACAGGACGAAGGATTTGACCGGTTGCCGCGCTGTACGCTTCCGACAGCGTGTGTATTTCGATCACCTGGATAGATCTCACGGCTCCGGTGAAATTGAGGTGGCTGTTGTCCAATCCATCCGGCACGATCATCGTGGTCTTTCTGAGATCCCGGCAGGCATTCATCTTGTCCACTAATCGCCCGACGGGATGGATCTCAGCGTCCGGCTCAATCGTCCCGGACATACAGATATCTTGGCGAATCGGATCGCCGAGCAGTGCGGCGGCAATACCCACGGCAAAAATCCCTCCCGCACTGGGTCCATCCAATCGGGTCGGAACCAGGATGCGCACACTCAAGTATCGGGGGTCATATCCCACCGCTCTCGTTGCAACCCCCACAGCCGTATGAAATGAATAAAAGGATACAGGTAATAGATTTGAATCGCCCAGAATCTCCGGTCCCTTTCCATCAGCCTTGTACCCGACAGTCAGTTTCGCCACAAATCCACTCCATGAGCCGGTAATGGAGCCCACCTTGTCTTGGCCGATGCTCAAGAGAGGCAATGGTAGAGAGACCTCAGAAAACGGCAATGGCTTCTCTCCGTATAGCTGCAGCGGAGGGTTCGCAGCGCCAGGTGGCGGACCGATAACCGATTGTGGAGAAAGCAGCGACGGGGAAATGGTCAGCGGCGAATAGGTCTTTGCCTCGTTTAGTTGTCGACAACCCGGCCCGCTGTGATCCGTATACAGATCCGACTGCCCAGGCCGAGAACAGATCCAGGTTTCGGCCCACGTCGAGTAGGAAAGAGCCTGTGCTATTGCGAAAAAATTAACAATGAAAAGGAGAAAGCACTTATGTTTCGATAAGTTTTGATACATGCATGGATGATCGGCAATATCGGCACCTGAAGCCTATCGCGAGAAACGAGGTTCGTCAAAGTAACGGAGATTGTAGAACAATTGGAAAAGACGGCGGTCATTACCCCGGCAAGGCTTGATACCAGCCGTTGGCCTGAACGAGGGTGATCTTCCTGTCGAAGAGCCGGCTGACCAGATCGTCAGTAAGTAGAGTTGATTTGAAGCCATCGGTGAGGATCTTTCCCTCTTTCAAGAAAATAACTCGATCGATCTCGGGCGGAATTTCATGCAGGTGGTGCGTCACAAGCAGAACGGTCTTTCCTTTCGCGATCTGAGCACGCAGTAAATCGAGATACTGAAAGCAAGCCTTGAGGTCGAGACCACTTGTCGGTTCATCCAGCACCAGCACCGACGGGTCATGCACCAGCGCCCGACCTAACAGGAATCGTCGCTGTTCGCCGGTAGACAGATGGCCGAAGCGACGGCCAGACAAGGACATAATCCCCAATTCCTGCATCACCTCGTATGCCCTGGTCATCTGAGTCTTGCTGAATTCTTGGTATTCGTAGATATCGTTGCTCGCATAGAACCCGGACAGGATCACATTGAGCCCCTCGGCACAGATCAAATAGTCTCGTTGAAGATCGTGCGAGACAATACCGACTCGTTTCCGCACATCCCAGACGTTCCAGCGCTCCTCGCCGAAGAGAGTCATCCGCGTTTCATCTCTCGCCATCGCGTGGACTTCACCTGACAACAACTTGAGAAGCGTCGATTTCCCCGCTCCATTAGGACCAAGAATGGCCGCATGTTCTCCCGCTCGCAACGCGAAGGAAAAATCCGAGAACACGCAGGTATCCCCTCGATAGACCGTAGCATGCTCGATATCGAGAATAGAGGCCTTACCGCATGATCGGTTCGACTCTTGGACCGAAAGATCTATTGGACCCCGGATTGGTTTCTGGACTGGTCGACCGGCTCGGCGAGCCTGTTCAAGACCAGCGCGAGCCAACGCATCCGCCCGCTCATTTTCTGGGTGTCCGTTGTGCCCTCTGATCCAATGCCATTCGAGTGTATGCTTGGCAACCAACGCATCGAGTCGTCGCCACAAGTCTTCATTTTTCACCGGATCTTTCCCTGCCGTTTTCCACCCACGCTGCTTCCAACTATGAATCCATTCACTAATGCCCTTCTGGACATATTGCGAATCGGTGTAGACCCGTGCCTCCACCGGCCCCGTGAATGATTGCAACGCCTCAATGACGGCGAGCAACTCCATCCGATTGTTCGTCGTCGCCGGCTCTCCGCCACAGAGTTCCTGTTCAGCATCACCGATCCGCAGCAAGGCTCCCCAGCCGCCTGGACCGGGATTCCCGCTGCAGGCGCCATCTGTAAAGATATCGATCATAGGGTTCTTCTTCTGATTCAGAAGTCCGCGTCCGGATTGTACTATGTATGCTTCATTCGAGCTATAGCCTCTAAGCAGAAAACTGACCAGTTTGCACCTCGTTATGATCAGGTTTGTTTCTCAGCAGCAAAATGGAATCCGCTCAACGGACGAAAATCCGACCTTACCTCGACGCTTGACTGGTAGCTACTTGAATATTATGATGTGTCCACTTCTCTATTAGGTGATCCAATGATTCATGTGGGCGTTAAAGATCTGAAAAACCACTTAAGCCGATATCTCAAAAAAGCTCATGCCGGTGAAACTATTCGTGTCACAGATCGGGGCAAGGTCATTGCGGTCGTCACCGGCATTGCACCCCAAACATCCCCGCTTCTCAAAACGCTGCATCACCTCATCGATGGCGAGCGCTATCGTTGGAATGGACGGAAACCCAGAGGCCTGTTGCAGAGGCCGCCGCTCACACCTGGCCCCACATTGGCCGACCTCATTGCTGAAGACCGACGATGATTTTGTACTGCGATACCAGCGCACTGATTAAACTATATGTGGAAGAGGCACATTCCAATGCCGTAGCGAAGACGATCGCGGACGTCGATGCTATCGCCACCTCACTGTTGGCCTATCCTGAAACTCGTGCCACGCTCGCCCGCGCTCAACGAGACCGGCGGTTACGCCCCTCCGACTTCCGGAGAGCTCTTGCTCAATTTCAGCAAGATTGGTCATCGTATGTGGTCATCGATACTCATCATTCCCTCATGCTCCATGCAGGAGACCTTGCGGAGCACCATGCTCTTCGCGGAGCCGATGCGATCCATCTCGCTGCAGCCATCCAGGTAGCGCACGACTTCGAGTCTTCTCCTAAGCCGATGGCCTTTCTTGCCTTTGATGTTCCGCTTACACGAGCCGCGGCGCGTGAGCATCTACCGCTTCACGTCCTCTGCACGAAAGCATAGAAGCAGCATCCAAAGCGTCATTTCAGATTTCGTTCCTACACTCTCTCTTTTCATAGCCAAGAGTCTTTCTGATTTGTTCCAGCGCCTGCCCGTGGGTTCATTGATTCGCGAAAGATAAAGGAACCGGTGTTCAACCGAGGCTACGCTTCGACGGAATCAGGATTGATTTTCGAGGCAGGTTTTATTTTGTCTTGTGATGTAGTCCGTTTTATGGAAGCGGCAATTCTCGGAGTCTTCGTAGCCACATTAGCATTTTGGGCGCGGTGCAGAAGCGCATGATCCATCAGTACGAGGGCCATCATGGCTTCGGCTATAGGGGTGGCGCGGATGCCGACGCAGGGATCGTGGCGGCCGGTGGTTTCGACCGTCACGGCATTGCCGTTCTTATCGATGGATCGGCGAGGAATGCGGATGCTGGACGTAGGCTTGATACCGATCGTGACCACGATATCTTGCCCGGTGGAGATGCCGCCTAGGATGCCGCCGGCGTGATTCGTAACAAAGCCGTCAGGCGTGAGTTCATCGCCGTGCTCCGAGCCGCGCTGCGTAACCGACGCGAACCCTGATCCGATTTCCACCGCTTTCACCGCGTTGATGCTCATCATCGCTGCGGCCAAATCGGCATCCAATTTTCCATAGACCGGTGCGCCCCATCCCACCGGCACTTGCTCGGCCACCGTCGTGATTCTGGCGCCGACCGAATCGCCGGCCTTTCGCAGCTCATCCATGAAGGATTCCAGCTTTGGTACTGCATCCGGATCAGCGGAGAAAAACGGATTCTGGCCCACCGCCTCCCAATCTTTGAAAGCTAATTCATGGGGTCCCAGCTGACTCAGATAGCCGTGAATCATGACTCCACATTTCTCGCTGAGCCACTTTCTCGCAATAGCGGCGGCGGCAACTCGAACCGCAGTCTCACGCGCCGATGCGCGTCCCCCGCCTCGATGATCGCGAATGCCATACTTCTGCCAGTATGTGTAGTCGGCATGGCCCGGACGAAAGGCATCGATCAGATTGCCGTAGTCACGGCTGCGCTGATCTTCATTGCGGATCAACAGCGCGATCGGCGTACCGGTTGTTTTTCCCTCGAATACTCCGGAGAGAACTTCCACGGTATCCGACTCCTGGCGCTGCGTCACATGCCGGGACGTACCGGGCTTGCGCCTGTCGAGATCTTTCTGGATGTCTTCAGTCGAAAGCGGAAGACCCGGTGGACAACCATCGACGATGCAGCCGATCGCAGTCCCGTGACTCTCCCCGAACGATGTGACGGTGAAGATTCTGCCGAAGGTATTGCCAGCCATGAGAACGCGCGAGCTCCCTACTCGACCAAGTCCAGTTTGATGCGCAATTCCTTCAATTGCTCGGGGCTCACAGCAGACGGCGCCTCGGTCAATGGACATTGCGCCTTCTGGGTCTTGGGGAACGCAATGACATCGCGAATCGAATCGGCGTTGCCAAGCAGCATGACCAAACGATCCAATCCAAACGCAATTCCCCCATGTGGCGGCGCCCCGTACTCAAGCGCGTCGAGCAAGAATCCAAATTTAGCCGATGCTTCGTCCTTGCCGATCCCCAGGAGGTCGAACACTTTGCTTTGCACGTCACGCCGATGGATACGAATGCTTCCCCCCCCAATCTCGCTCCCGTTCAGCACCATATCGTAGGCTTTCGCACGCACCTTCAGCGGATCGGCCTCGAACAGAGGCAGGTCTTGATCAAGCGGTGCGGTGAATGGATGATGCATAGCCACATACCGTTTCTGCTCTTGATCATAGTCCAACATAGGAAAATCGATCACCCACAATGGCCGCCATACGGAGGTGTCGATTAACTTCAACTCTTCTCCCAATAGAAGCCTCATCCGCCCCATCACATCGTGAACGACCGATGGTTTATCGGCACCGAATAGGACCAGATCACCGGGCTTCGCTTCAGGCAACGCCGTAGCAAACGCCTTGGCATCCAAAAATTTGGCGATCACCGATTCAAGCTGCCCTTCGGCCGTAATTTTGTGCCATGCCAGACCCTTGGCGCCGAAGCTCTTCGCCGTTTCGCCCAAGGCGTCGGTGCGTGTTCGCGACAGCTCCGCCCCTCCTTTCACGATTAATGCCTTGACGATACCGCCTTTGGTCGCCGCATCCTTGAAGACTTTGAATTCGCTCGTCGCCCCAAATGCCGTCATATCGTAGAGCGGCATGTCGAACCGGAGATCAGGCTTATCTGATCCATATCGGCCCATGGCCTCCACGTAGGTCATCCGAGGAAAGGGCGTCGGCAGCTGAATACCGCCGACCGTACTGAAGATGGTCACGATCATACGCTCCATGAGGCTTATGATCTGCTCGCGATCAACGAACGACATCTCCAGATCGATTTGAGTGAATTCAGGTTGCCGATCGTTGCGAAGATCTTCATCTCGAAAGCAGCGCGCGATCTGATAGTAGCGATCGATCCCGCTCACCATCAGGACTTGTTTGAACAATTGCGGCGATTGCGGTAAGGCAAAGAACTGTCCGGGATTGACCCGGCTCGGCACCAAGTAATCTCTGGCTCCCTCCGGCGTACTTTTCGTCAAAATTGGAGTCTCGACTTCGAGAAACCCTTCCGCATTCAGAAATCCCCTGGTCGTCTGCATGATGCTGTGACGCAAGCTCAAGAGCCGCTGCATCCTGGGTCGACGAAGATCCAGGAAGCGGTACTTCAAACGAATCGCCTCCGTCACCTCCGCATCGTCTTCGATCAAGAACGGCGGCGTCTTAGCCTCGTTCAGGATTTCCACCTCGTCGACGAAGACCTCGACTTCTCCGGTGGAGAGAGTGGGATTCTTCGACTCATCCGGCCGCGCCATGACGTGGCCGATAACCGACACGACACACTCGCTGCGAAGCGAATGGGCGGCCTGATGTACCCTGATGTTTCGCTCGGCATTGAACACGATCTGTGTGATGCCCGTTCGATCGCGAAGATCGATGAAGATGACCATGCCGTGATCGCGCCGACGTTGAACCCAGCCATTCAAGACGACGGTCTGACCGACCTGGTTCTTACTCAACTCTCCACAGCGGTGAGTTCGGATGTTCATGCAACCTTCACTTTCTTCCCCGAAAACTTTTTTCTTCTCTCGGGCTTGGCCCAACCCTCCCCCCTAATCGGCCGCTTCGGTCTCTGTACCGGATCCTCTCCCCGTTCAACCGATGCCGTCCGTTCACCGACCAACTCGCGTAACGCGTTGGCCTCCCGGTCCGTCAGGAACCGAAATTCGCCTGGTTCCAGATTACCGAGCGAGAGAGGCCCCATCCTGACCCGAAGTAATTTGAGCACCGGATGACCGACCGCGTCCAACATGCGCTTGACTTGATGCTTGCGCCCCTCACGGATGGTGATCTCCAACCAAGAATTCGCCTCGACCTTTCGTACCTTCTTCACATGGGCTGGACTCGTCATCCCATCTTCGAGTCTAACCCCTCGCTCCAAACGAGCAATCTCTTCATTACTCAACGCACCCTTCACTTTTATCAGATACGTCTTCGGCACGTGGTAACGCGGATGCAAAAGGGCCTGCGCAAGCTCACCGTTGTTCGTCAGCAACATCAACCCTTCGCTGTCGAAATCGAGCCGGCCGACAGGGAACACGCGAACGGAAACACCTCGCAAGAAATCCTTGACGGTTGTCCGTCCGCCAGGATCATCGAGGGTGGACATCACGTTCTTGGGTTTATTCAATATCAGATACACAAATGGCTGCGCCGACGTGAGATGCTTCCTATCGACCTTCACATGATCCCGGGTAGGATCAACCTTCGTCCCGAGTTCCGTGACAATCTTGCCGTTCACCGATACTCGGCCGGAAGCGATCAGCATCTCCGCCTTCCTGCGGGAGGAAAGCCCTGTGCTTGCGATGAGTTTTTGAAGACGAACTTCCATTTCGTTATTCGTGAATCGTTACACGTTAATCGCAGGATTCGCAGGACATGGTTCTCCTTGCGGTTAGCGAATAACGATTAACGTCTCATTCCCACTCTATCGTGCTCGGCGGTTTCGAGCTGATGTCATACACCACTCGATTGACGCCTTTGACTTCATTGATGATTCGATTCGACATGCGACCCAGCGCATCGCTTGGTATTTTAGCCCAATCGGCGGTCATACCATCCACACTGGTGACCGCTCGAATTGCGATGACGTTCTCATAGGTCCGTTGATCGCCCATCACCCCCACGGTTCGAATCGGCAACAAAACGGCAAACGCCTGCCAGATCTCACGATAAAGACCGGCGCTTCGGATTTCCTGATCGACGATCGCTTCCGCTGCCCGCAGAATCGCCAACCGTTCCGGTGTGACTGCGCCCAGCACGCGAATCGCCAATCCGGGACCCGGGAACGGTTGCCGCCAGATGATGTCATCCGGCAATCCCAGCTCCGTTCCCAACACACGCACTTCGTCCTTGAATAATTCGCGAAGTGGCTCGATAAGCTTGAGCTTCATGCGCGCCGGCAATCCCCCGACGTTGTGATGCGTCTTGATGGTAGCCGATGGGCCCTTGAAGCTGACGCTCTCGATCACGTCGGGATAGAGCGTGCCCTGAACGAGATACTTGATGTTTTTCAGTTTCTTGGATTCAGCGTCGAAATGCTTGATGAACTGCCGGCCGATGATCTTTCGTTTTCGCTCGGGATCCGTCACGTTCTTCAGGCTGGCGAGAAACTGCTTGGTCCCGTCCAAAATTTGCAAATTGAGATGCAACTGCGACGCGAAGGTCTTCTGTACTTGATCACGTTCACCGGCCCGCAAGACGCCGTTATCGACGAAGATGCAAGTGAGTTGATCGCCGATCGCCCGGTGCGTCAACGCCGCCGCAACCGAAGAATCCACGCCGCCGCTCAGCGCACAAATGACCCGCTCCTTGCCGACCTGTTCACGAATTTGGCCGACCGCGGTCTCGACATAGGACTGCATGGTCCAGGTCGGCTTGCAGCCGCAAATCTCGTAGACGAAGTTGCGGAGAATCGTCGTTCCTTCCGGCGTGTGAGCCACCTCGGGATGAAACTGCAGACAATAGATCCGGCGTTTGTGATCGTCCCGTTTCATCGCCGCAACGGGCGAGTTGTTCGTATGCGCGATTGATCGAAAACCCGGCGGCATCCGTTCGATGCGATCACCGTGAGACATCCATACGGCGGTCGACCGATCGGTTCCGACTCTTTTAAAGAGATCCTCGGCATCGTCAATCATCAGATCGGCTCTGCCATACTCGCGATGTGCCGACTTCGCGACCATCCCTCCGGAGAGATGGGTCACCAACTGCATGCCGTAGCAAATGCCGAGGATCGGAATGTTCTGATCGAACAGCTCTTCAGCGATAATCGGCGCGTTCTTCTCGTACACACTGGATGGGCCACCGGAGAGGACAATGCCTTGCGGACGATAGGCGAGAACCGTCGCCAACGGGACCGTACAGGGAAGAATTTGCGAATAGACCTGCGCCTCGCGAATGCGGCGGGCAATCAGTTGCGTATATTGCGACCCAAAGTCAAGGACCAGAATTCTATCGTGCCAGAGTTCCATGGGGACGTTAATCGTGCAACGTTAAACGTTAACCCGTTAACCGCAAGAGAACATTGGATGAAAAGCTAGGATTAACGATTCACGATTAACGAGTAAGTCACTCCCAATCCATCCGATAGTTCGGCGCTTCTTTGGTAATGATCACGTCATGCACATGACTCTCGCGGAGGCCGGCCACGGACTGTCTGATGAACGTGGCATTCCGTTGTAAATCGGCAATCGTTTTACAGCCGCAGTATCCCATCCCCGATCTCACACCACCGACCAACTGATACACCACGGCGGCCAACGGACCTTTATAGGGAACACGGCCTTCAATCCCTTCGGGAACCAGCTTCTGAGCCGGGCGTCCTCCTTGCCCGTACCGATCCCCTCCCCCTCGCTCCATCGCCCCGATGGAACCCATGCCGCGATAGACCTTGTAGGTTCTGGCTTGATAAAGAACCGTCTCACCGGGAGACTCTTCCGTTCCGGCAAAGAGACCGCCGAGCATGACAGAAGACGCGCCGGCGGCCAAGGCCTTCGTGATATCGCCGGAAAATTTGATGCCTCCATCGGCAATAATCGGCACACCGCTCCCATTCAAAACTTTTGCACAATCCGCAATGGCGGTCAGCTGCGGCATCCCGGCGCCCGACACGATTCGTGTCGTGCAAATCGATCCCGGTCCGACCCCGACCTTCACTGCATCGACACCGACTTTCAGGAGGTCTTTGGCCGCCTCTGCGGTTCCAATGTTTCCCGTGACCAGCTCGAGATTCGGATACAACTTCTTGATCATCTTCGCCGTATCCAACACGGCTTGCGAATGGCCGTGCGCCGTGTCGATCACCACAAGATCTACGCCGGATTGCTTGAGAAGGGTCACGCGCTCTTCCGTATCGTCTCCAACGCCGATTGCCGCCCCGACCCGTAAACGCCCATGGCTGTCCTTGCACGCATTGGGGTATTTGATCCGCTTTTCGATATCCTTGATGGTAATGAGGCCCTTGAGTTCAAACTGCTTGTTCACGACCGGCAATTTTTCGATCCGGTGCTCGTGAAGAATCTCTCTCGCCTTCTCCAGGCTGGTGCCCTCCGGCGTCGTGATCAACCGGTCTCGCTTCATCACCTGCGACACCTTCATGTCCATCCTGGTTTCAAATCTCAGATCGCGATTGGTGAGAATCCCGACCAGCTTGCGTCCTTTGGTGACGGGAATGCCTGATATCCGATATTTTGCCATCAGCTGATGCGCGTCACGGATCGTTTCGTCGGGAGAAATCGTGACGGGGTCGAGGATCATCCCGCTTTCGGACTTCTTGACTTTATCCACCTCTATCGCCTGATCCGCCGGAGACAGCACGCGATGAATGATCCCGATCCCCCCTTCGCGCGCCATCGCGATCGCCAGTCGAGACTCCGTTACAGTATCCATTGCCGCGCTGACGAGCGGGATATTGATCCGGATATTGCGCGAGACGAAGGTGCCGGTATCGACTTCGTTGGGCACAATCTGCGACTTGGCCGGCACGAGGACCACGTCGTCGTACGTCAGTCCCAGTCTCGGTTCTTTATCAAGCATCGCTCCCTCTTCAAACGTTCTGCGCCCGTTGCGCTTTCTCCAACTCAGCCAGCTCCTCCGCCTCGTCCTGCAACCGTTCGCTGCCCTCCTCCGCCGGCATGAACTGCTGCACCCGCGTGTTGCCGCTGTCGACGACAAAGACGCTCCCTTTCGCATCGACGGTGATCCCATATGGAAAATTGAATTGCCCGCCCCCGTTGCCGAACCCCCCCCACTGGGTGATGAAATTGCCCTCGCGGTCGAACTTTTCGATCCGATGGTTCCCCGTATCCGTCACATAGACATCCCCGGCTCCGTCGATAGTAATACCCCAGGGCGAACGCAATTGTCCGGCCTCCTGTGCCAAAGAACTGCTGGCATGCCCGGCCGCCGAACTGCCTCCCCACCTCGTCAACAGCTGCGGCAAAACATTGGTGCTGGTGTCGAATTTCTGGATGCGGTGATTTCCCATATCGACGACATAGACCGCCCCATCCTCTTGATCGACCGCCACCCCGCGTGGGAAATAGAACTGGCCGTCT
>JACZCY010040681.1_pt1 | contig 19210 bp, 20 predicted proteins | sample 8641821 | NCBI WGS metagenome assembly JACZCY01 (sample SAMN15324609, study PRJNA640507) | soil metagenome | isolation source: intercropping sugarcane | place: China: Luxin town, Laibin City, Guangxi Province | collected 2019-07-25 | depth 10cm m | reverse complement strand
TCATTCATCATTTTCCAGGTATCTGTATAGGTCTGACCTTTTTTATTTTGTGTTCCAATAACTGATTTTATTTCTGCCATGGATCCAGCCTCCTTTTCGCACTCGCGGATTTCAAACAGTTAATTCGAAACCCCATTCTTGGCTGATGCTAGCCGTGGTTGGACGGTCCCTTTCAATCGTTTTATAGTATCGGCCAATCGCATGATTTTTTCGACGGATGTATCACGGATTGAAAGCATGGCGTCTTCGTGGCCGGCCTGCGCGCACATGGCGATAGTATAGCAGGATGTTCCTCCGCGAATAATCTTCAGCGACAGATTGGCTTGGTGGCAATGCACACCGACAAATACGCAACAGTCGATCTTATTATGCCAAATGGTCAAGTTAGGATGATTCGGGTTGATCTCGATTTCAGGGTTAATTTTTGGATACTTGGGACGATAATCAGGCATCGGTATGAGCATCGGTTTTTGGCCAGGCTGAACGCATTCGATGAGCGTATTAAAAAGATGCCGAATAGCCGTGGCCTTTTTTGCTGCTTTCTCATTCCATGCCCAAAGCACGAGAGGTCCGGGGAAGATTGTCGGAACCTTGGCCATTAGGAATTGACGAGCAGCTTCTTCATAGGCATCCTCCTCCGGAACGATTACGCCGTTGATATGGGCTTCTCCTGGATTCGGTAATCGAATTCCCATGCTTGCGGCAGCGGGGGGAAGAAAGTGTTCTGGCCCTGGAAGCACACGATAGTCACTCATCACAACCTACACTCCGGGAAAATCTTTGTTGATGGTTGATGAAAGAACAATGGTTTTTCACGTACTTGATTCTTTGAAACACTCTAAGCTGTTTCTCTACTCTTGTTCAAGATCACAGAAGGCCCATCTCGCGGAGCTTTCGGGCCACTATTAGCAGATAATTTAGGTCCTTTGCCCCCAACCTGGGCGTCGAGGGAACTGGTCAGAGGCAAGTCAAACATCGCCTCTGGAACCCACCGTATTATAGGTGTCGATCTTTTGGATTGTCAAATGAGTGTCTGGGTCATGACATGTGAGACGGCATACGGCGCACGTTGAGCGGCATGGTACACGAGAAACTTGACCGGAGTTAATAGGCAGCGCGGTAAGAATGCTATTACGGAAGCTGTTCGCAGGCAGCCGTTGCCCCGAGCATACACGCCCGTTCGAGGTCATCTTTTGCGGAATGTCCTTGAAGCTCTTCCTGGTAAAGCGCAGCTCTCGCGAGCAATGCCTGTTGATCAGTGGGATCGGCTCGCAGGATCGCGCTCAGGTCATCGATCGCTTGGGTCGGCCGGTTCAACTTCTTATAAACGTCGCTTCTGAGCAAATAAGCCTCTTTTTGATAAAGAATCCAACTGGCAGGAGTTTTCGGAGGCAGGCACTTTTGCAAAGCTGTCAGGGCGGATGACCACTGCTTCAAGGAGACCAATTTGCGAGCCTCGGCGGTATATAGGTTAATGAGGCGATAACGCGCTAAATCAAAAAAAGGATCCAACTCAAGTATTTGTTCGAATGCGTGAACTGCCTCGACGGGCCGATGTAGCCACGTGTTGACGTCTCCTCGACCTAGAAGAGCCCAGGTATTCTTTGGATCAAGTAGAATGGCTCGATCGAAGTCCATTCGGGCATTGTCGACATATTCGGAATATTCACTCGGTCTGGACTTGTTGGAATAGACAGCGGATGCGAGTCGTAAATATATCTGCCCACGCACGATCAAAGGCTCCACAGACTGAGGGTCCAAAGCAGCTGCTTGTGAGATCAAATCAAGTTTCTGGGATAGCTGCTGAGAGAGGATTGCTCTCTCGACCAATATTCGAGCCTGCTCGCGACCTTTCGTATGACTCAGCGGTTCAACGGTGAGAGTCTGCACACCAGTAGGAGTAGTTCGTAGCTTACGCAGCTCGGCCTTGAGTTCTGCATTCTCGCTCTGAAGCCGACGGAAATGTTCGGCAATTCGCTCCTCTGATTGCCACCGCCGAACTGCTGCTTGAAGATTGTCGAGGTCGACGACTGCGCGGATGCGAATATAGAAGCTTGGTCGATCATTGTCGAAGGAACGCCGTGACTCCAGTATTTCGGTTTTTGTTATCGCGGCAGCAATGGTACGGATTTCCAATGAACTGGATTGCAAGTGCTTGCCGGGAGAAGCCTTTTCTATATCTTGAAATGTGGATTCAATATACAGTCCGGTCTCTTCAATTGCTCTGCGTTGAGCCAGCCGAAGGACTCGGTCTTCAGCTATTGCAAGAGTGTCGCTATCTCCCATCACATAACGCCCCTCGGTCACTACAGTGGTTTCCGAAGCACTTGTAGGCTGATCTATTATGATAAAGAAGGAGGTAACGAGGAAAACAACCCATTGTACATGTTGAAAATTCATAGGAGAACTATACCGCTGAGTTAAGCATGAGACAATGCTTCCAAAAGGGAAGCTAAAGATTAGAAGTATATGAAAATGGGAGCTTACTCTGAGAGCGATTTGGGGAAAACCTGCAGAAACGGGTGAATTTCAACTCGTTCAAAGACACCGTAAACCTTATAAGGGTCACGACTGACGAAGTCTTCAGCCTCTTCCCGCGTCTCAAACTCTAGCACCAGGAGACTTCCGGCTTTATCCGTAAGAGGGCCTGCGAGAACGACTCGTCCTTGTCGATCCAGAGGTTCGAGGCTCGCTAAGTGGGCAGCCCGATGGATTTTCCGTTTGGCTTCCCCTTGTGGGCTGTCGTAGCCGATGATGACGAACTTCATACCTTTTAAGATGTTCGCCCCAGATGTTGTTTTCTGATTCCCCGTTGAGGAATACTAGGTGGGATCTTCTTCGATGGGACAACGATCGTTGTATCCGGACGTGACTTCGTGCCACCAACGGATTTCTTTCTCACCAAGTTTCCAGCACAAGTAGACGACTCGGCCATCGCGAATATGCGGGAAGTCACATAGTCCAAGATCAATGTCTTTTACAACAACTCCCAACTCATGGATGGCATGAAGGTTGGTGCTGACGTCATGGAGGCTTTTCACATAGGATACCCCCGCTGATGTCCCGCCTCCATAACAGGCATTGGCCGATGCTTTGCTTACCTCCTCGCGGGTTCGCATAAGGACGATTTTACCTTCCCGAACGGTTGAGAGGTGCAACTGGAGCTGGGGGATTAACTGATTAGCTTCGAGGAGTGAAAACATCCGGCTCGGGCTGGTTTCGTTTTCGTCACGGGCCATGTCGTACTCGTTGCATAATCAAACACTCAAACACTGTACAAATACTGTGTAACATACTTTAAATTCCCGGAACAACTGTGAACAGGATAAATATTCGCATGAGCAGAGGAAACCAAATCCCAGATGCTAGTTGACAACAGAATGCTGCGGGGGTATTATCGCCTTGTATTTAGGCGGCTGATCTCTCCATCGAAGAATTTCAACTCCGGAACCTGTCTCGAATTAAACCTAGCAGCGAGTGAAGTAATCAGAAGCAGAAGGTCGACCAAAGATCTTGCTTGGGCCGTGGGCGTCGGGAAATTAAAAGACAACACTATATTTCACTTCCGTCAAAAATCAGGCAAAGAACTTCCACAAGTTATCCCAACCCAACAGACCAAAACCTAAAGCTCATCGCCAGGATAAAAACACGTTTCGCATGACCAATCAGTTCGAGTGTATGCTGGAGAGTGACAAACCCAAGGCTCGAGAGGAGTCGTATGTCAGTAGCTAGGGGGGAAGTAATGCATCTTGCAGAATTGAAACAGAAGTCAATTGCTGATCTCAATGATGTGGCTCGGGAGCTAAAAATCGAAGGGGCTGCCAATTTGAGGAAGCAGGAGTTGATCTTTGCGATCCTCCAAGCCCAGACCGAAAAAAATGGCGTGGTCTTTGGAGAGGGTGTTCTGGAAACCCTTCCAGACGGATTCGGCTTCTTGCGGGCGCCGGATTCCAATTACCTGCCTGGCCCCGACGACATCTACATTTCACCTTCGCAAATTCGTCGGTTCAATCTTCGCACGGGCGACATTGTATCGGGGCAGATCCGTCCTCCGAAAGAGAGCGAACGGTATTTCGCTCTCCTGAAGGTTGAGAAGGTCAACTACGAGGATCCTGAGGTTGCTCGCGACAAGATTCTCTTCGATAATCTGACCCCACTCTACCCCGAAGAACGGATTCAATTGGAATTCGACCGAGAAGAATACTGTACCAGGGTCATGGATCTGATCACACCGATCGGTAAAGGCCAGCGGGGATTGATCGTTGCGGCTCCTCGCACTGGTAAGACGATGCTGTTGCAAGCGATTGCCCGGGCCATTCTCAAGAATCACAAAGAAGTCACGCTCATCGTTCTATTGATTGACGAACGACCGGAAGAAGTCACCGACTGGCAGCGACAGGTGAAGGCGGAAGTCATTAGTTCCACGTTTGATGAACCGGCGCAGCGACATGCTCAAGTGGCGGAAATGGTATTGGAGAAAGCGAAGCGGCTTGTTGAACACAAGAAAGACGTCGTCATTCTGTTGGACAGTATCACCCGCCTTGCACGAGCCTATAACACCATTGCGCCGCCCAGCGGCAAGGTGCTCTCTGGCGGCCTGGATTCCAACGCGCTACAGCGGCCGAAACGTTTCTTTGGAGCGGCTCGCAATATCGAGAACGGCGGGAGCCTCACCATTATGGCGACGGCGCTGGTAGATACAGGTAGTCGCATGGACGACGTTATCTTCGAAGAGTTCAAAGGGACCGGTAATATGGAAGTTCATCTGGATCGCCGCCTGGCTGACAAGCGGCTGTTTCCGGCGATCGACATCAGTCAGTCCGGGACGAGAAAGGAAGAACTGCTGGTGGATAAGGATCGGCTTAACAAGATGTGGATTCTCCGGAAGGTGCTCAGTCCCTTGGGGACGATGGAAGCCATGGAGTTCCTCATGGATAAGATCGGGGGTACCAAGAACAATCAGGAGTTCCTGCAATCAATGAATCGATAATGTGCCGCTTGTTTCTTGGTCTTTCTTTAGATAAAGTATTGCCCCTATTAGGAAGTGACCAAACGCGTTTGCAATTCTTGGGTAAGGAGTCGTAGGTCATGCAGAAGGGTATTCATCCCGTATACCGTGAGGCGACGGTTCATTGCGCCTGTGGAAATTCGTTTAAGACGCGTACCACCATCGGTGATATCAGCGTCGATATCTGCTCCAATTGCCATCCGTTCTTCACCGGCACCCAAAAGATCGTCGATACTGAAGGACGCGTTGAGCGGTTCAAAAAGAAATACGCGAAGAAGGGGAAGTAGCGCACCACCTGGGTAGAAAAGAGACCCTGCTTCGTGTTTGAAGCAGGGTCTCTTTTTTTGTCGTGGTGGTGTGCCCACGAAAGCTGAGATACGAACGATGGAAGCGGTATTGCTCAAAAAGTGGGAGAGCCTCGCATCACGGTTTCAAGAGTTGACCGATCAGCTCATGGATCCGTCCGTTGCAACCCAACCAAGCTTGTTGCACAAACTGAGTAAGGAGCGGACCGATCTGGAACCGGCAGCCAGGCTCTTTGGAGCCTACCGTGAATACGCCAAGCAGCTGGACGATGCAATGGGGATTCTCGCCGATCCGTCGTCCGGCAGTGAGTTGCACAAGCTGGCAGCAGAAGAAAAGGTCGAACTGGAGCGACAGAAGGCGGAAATTGAAGAGCAAGTCAGAGAATTTTTAATTCCAAGGGATCCACGAGACGACAAAAGTCTGGTACTAGAAATTCGAGCTGGGACAGGTGGGGACGAGGCGGGCTTATTTGCCGGAGAGTTATTTCGCTTGTACGTTAAGTATGCGGAGAAAAAAGGATTTAAGGTCGATACGGTCGAAGCATTTGAGACCGGTATTGGGGGTTATAAGAACATCGTCGCATTAATCGAAGGCAATGGAGCCTACAGTCATTTTAAGTATGAAGCCGGCGTTCATCGTGTACAGCGGGTCCCGGTCACCGAAGCGAGTGGTCGGATTCACACGTCCACCGTGACTGTGGCGGTCATGCCGGAAGTAGACGAAGTGGATGTGCAGATTGATCCGAAGGATTTGCGGATCGACACATTTTGCTCGTCTGGAGCCGGTGGACAGAGTGTGAACACCACCTATTCGGCCGTGCGTATTACGCATCTGCCGACAGGTGTGGTCGTGACGTGCCAGGATGAGCGATCTCAGTTGAAAAATCGGGCCAAAGCCATGCGGACTTTGCGTGCCAGGATTGTCGAGGCCGAACGGGAAAAGCAAGAAGTGGAGATCGCTCAGAACAGGAAGTCTCAGGTGGGGACCGGAGAACGAAGCGAAAAAATTCGAACCTACAATTTTCCCCAGAATCGGGTCACGGATCACCGAGTCGGCATGACGCTTCACAAGCTGGAATTGGTGATGGAAGGTGATCTTGATGAGATCGTTCAAGCGCTGAAGGCACAACAGCAGCAGGCCGAAACTGCCAAAGTGTAGCGATGTTCTCCCCCATTACTGCAGATCCGCAGACGATTGGCGCGCTGATCACGTGGGCCCACCGCGCTTTGGATGCGTCTGGATCGACGAATGCATCTCAAGAAGCGCTCTGGTTATTGGCCTATGCATTAGGAATGAAACACCACGAGTTGGCTAGTCGGAGAGACCAAGCGGTGTCGGACGAAGGACTGGTTCGTGCAGAATCGGTCGTATCAAGACGGATGGCGCGCGAACCGCTACAGTACATCTTGGGGACACAGGAATTTTGCGGCCTCGACTTTCATGTGAATTCGGCGGTATTGATTCCTCGGCCTGAGACCGAACTCCTTGTCCAAGAGGTTCTCAGAGAGGGCGGGTTTATGGAAGGGGCCGTGCTGGTTGATGTGGGAACGGGTTCCGGTTGTGTGGCGGTGACCTTGGCGACTATTCTGAGCGGCATGCGGATTTTTGCCTTGGATCGTTCTGGGGATGCACTGACTGTCGCAAAAGAGAACGCGGTGCGACATGGAGTGAGCGATAAGATTATCTGGAAAGAAGGAGATCTTTTAGATCCTTTGCGCGAATGTAATCTTTCAGGAACGGTCGATGCCATCATTTCCAACCCTCCATACATCGCTGAAGACGTCTGGGGGGGGTTGCAGCCGGAGGTTCGGGACTTTGAACCGCGGCTGGCGTTGGTGGCTGGGCAGAGGGGAACGGAGTTCCATGAACGATTACTCCATGACGCGAAGGAGTTCCTCGTTTCCGGGGGATTGCTTGTGATGGAGCTTGGTGAAGGTCAAGCTCTTTTTGTGCGGCAAGCAGCCGAACAGGGGGGAGGCTACACAGGGCTTCAAACCGTCAAAGACGAAGCCGGGGTCGAGCGGGTGATGATCGCACGGCGAGCAGGCTAGGACCAGGGCATGGATGAAATTCTTATCAGCGGCGGCAATAGACTCGTCGGAGAGGTTCGCATTAGTGGTGCAAAAAATTCTGCTCTGCCGATCTTGGCTTCGACCATTCTGAGTGGCGGGGAATGTGTCATCACGAATGTTCCCCGAGTCGTTGATGTTCTCACGATGGGAAAGCTTTTAGGGATTCTTGGTGCGAAGGTGTCGCACGACGGTAACCGAGCGGTTATTCAGGCCGATGTGATTGCCTCAACGGAGGCTCCTTACGATCTCGTTAAGACTATGCGAGCGTCGGTTTTGGTCCTTGGTCCATTGATTGCCCGTTGGGGGGAGGCCAAAGTCTCTCTCCCCGGAGGCTGTGCGATCGGCTCCAGGCCAGTAAATCTTCATTTAGCAGGATTATCAAAATTAGGGGCTGCCATCTCCATCGAGCACGGCTATATCACGGCCAAAGCGAAACGATTGAGGGGTGCACGCATTTACTGCGATACACCGACGGTGACCGGTACCGAAAACCTCATGATGGCGGCGTCCCTTGCTGAAGGGGTTACCATGCTGGAAAATGCGGCCAAAGAGCCGGAGATTGTGGACCTGGCCGACTTTCTCGTTAAGTGTGGTGCACGAATTCATGGTGCAGGAACCGATGTGATCATGATAGAGGGGGTACGCGAACTACATGGGGGAGACCACGAAGTGATCCCAGATCGTATTGAGGCCGGTACGTACCTGGCAGCAGGGGGCGTGACTCACGGGGATGTGACCGCGACACACTGCCGTCCAAGCCATCTTGAGGCCGTCCTGATGAAGTTGCGTGAGGCGGGGGCCGATGTGCAGGAGGAAAAAGACACAGTGCGTCTGGCCATGCCGAATAAATTGAAGGGAACCGACATCAGGACCTTGCCATTCCCCGGGTTTCCCACCGATATGCAAGCACAAATGGTAGCGTTGATGAGCTTGGCCGAAGGCACGAGTGTCATAACCGAAACCGTGTTCGAGAGTCGGTTTATGCATGTAGAAGAATTGCGGCGGATGGGAGCCGATATTCGTGTGGAAGGCAACCGATTGGTAGTGACAGGGGGCAGGAAACTCACCGGTGCTCCGGTCATGGCGTCTGACCTTCGTGCCAGTGCCGGTCTGATTGTCGCAGGTTTGGCTGCAGAAGGTATGACTCAGGTCCAACGCGTCTATCATCTTGATCGGGGGTATGAGCGGATCGAAGAGAAATTACGAGCCTTAGGAGCCGACGTTCGGCGTCGACGGGCTATGGCGGCTACTCACTAAGGACAGCCCATGCTGACGATCGCCTTGTCAAAAGGAAAACTCATAGAGTCCGCACTGGATCTCTTCCGACGAGCCGGATACGACATTGCCGGATTGTCGGTGGATAGTCGCCGACTGATATTTGTCAGTCCCGAGAATGACATGACCTTTCTCATCGTTCGTTCCAGCGATGTGCCGACTTATGTGGAATATGGGGGAGCAGATGCCGGAATTGTCGGAAAAGACGTCTTGATGGAGCAAGAAAGTGACGTATATGAACCATTGGATTTGGGCTTCGGAGCGTGTAGAATCTCCGTCGCCTCGCTCCGGGGAGAGGGCTCGAATGATCGGTTGTCGTCCAAGATTCGCATTGCGACCAAATATCCTCGCATCAGCGAGCGCTATTTCAATAAGCGCGGCATTCCAGTCGAGATTATCAAGTTATACGGTTCTATTGAGTTGGCTCCGGTAGTGGGATTGGCAGATCGGATCGTCGATTTGGTCGAAACCGGCGGTACTCTCAAAGCGCATGATCTTGTCGAACTCGAGGTCATTGCCCAATCGACGGCTCGTTTCATCGTCAATCGGGCGAGCCTTCGACTCAAACAGGAACCACTGATGGAGTTGATTCGTAAGCTTCGAGCGGCGGTACAGAACCAACGTGTCCTATCCAGCAATGGTCGCCCGTCGGCGGTAGGCACGCGCAGGAAAAAGATGGTTCGCCCATGAAGATTGTCACACAGGCAGACCGCAGCTTTCTTTCATGCTTGAAAAAAGCTGCGCTTCGAGGGCGCACGACCGGCGCGGTCGTTGAAAAAACCGTCCGCACAATTCTGCAAGCCGTCGAACGAGGCGGCGACAAAGCCGTCATTCGCTACACTGTGCAATTCGATAAGGTGATACTGAAGGCCGAAACGTTACGTGTCACTTCGGAGGAGATCAAGAGCGCCTACTTCCATATCAGGAAAGACGAGGGCGATGCGCTGCGGTTGGCAGCTCAGCGGGTGACGTCGTTTCATGAGCGGCAACGGACGAAAACTTGGATGTATCAAGATGGAGATGCCACGCTGGGTCAGGTTGTCGGCCCGGTCGATGCCGTCGGGGTGTATGTCCCTGGAGGAAAGGCCGTCTACCCTTCTTCTGTGCTGATGTGTGCGATTCCAGCCAAGGTCGCCGGTGTTCCACGGATTGTGATGGTCACCCCACCACAGAAGGGCGGAATTAATCCCTATTTGTTGGTTGCAGCCGATATTGCCGGGGTCACGGAGATTTATCGCGTTGGCGGCGTTCAGGCGGTAGCGGCACTAGCGTATGGGACGAAAACCATCGGGCGGGTCGACAAGATCGTTGGCCCCGGAAATATTTATGTGGCTACAGCCAAGCGCCTGCTGTATGGCACTGTCGGAATCGATATGGTCGCCGGCCCCAGCGAATTACTAGTAGTGGCCGATGATGGGGCCAAGCCGGCCCATGTGGCCGCCGACTTGCTCTGTGAAGCTGAGCATGACGAGGATGCGCAGATATTCCTCGTCACGACATCTGAAAGATTGGCCAAGGATGTGTCCAAGTTGATTGAGGAACAGCTCAGAGGGCTTCAGCGAGAAAAGGTCGCATCAAAGTCAATTGCGCGCCATTCAGTAGCATTCGTCGTGTCCACTATGGACGAGGCCATCGAGGTAGCCAACGAAATCGCGGCTGAACATCTGACGCTCTCGGTGGATAATCCGTTCGATTATTTGGAGAAGATCCGCCACGCCGGAGCGCTCTTCTTGGGCCGCTATACGCCCCCGGCGGTGGCCGATTATGTTGCGGGACCGAATCACGTTCTGCCGACCGGAGGAACCGCGCGTTTCTTTTCTCCGCTGTCCGTCAATGATTATGTGAAGGTCAGTAACATCGTGCACTACACAAAACAAGAATTGGCCAAGATCAAGGATCCGTTGGTTCGACTGGCGCAGATCGAAGGGTTTGATGCGCATGCCAAATCGGCGCAGAGCAGGTTTTCATGAAGAAGAACGGGTCTGCTCCACGACAGGCGAATGTCCAACGAACCACCAAAGAAACCGACATTCGTGTCGAGTGGACCTTGGACGGAAGCGGGCAGGGAAAGATCGACACCGGCATCCGCTTTTTCGACCATATGTTGGAGCTGCTCACCAAACATGGATTTTTTGATCTGACCGTCCAAGCGAAGGGCGATCTCGACATTGACGAACATCACACGGTAGAAGATGTCGGCATTGTGATGGGGAAGGCCTTGTACCAGGCATTGGGAGAAAAGGGAGGCATTAAACGATTCGGGTTTGCCTCGGCGCCTCTCGATGAAACGCTGGCGCAGGTCACTGTCGATCTCAGCGGCCGCCCGTTCCTTGTCTACAACGTGAATTTGCCTGATCGAAAGATCAAAGCGTTTGATCTCGGCCTGTTCGAAGATTTCTTTCAAGCTTTCGTCACCCACGGCGGCCTGAATCTCCATGTGAACCTACTCTATGGCCGTAATCCCCACCACATCATGGAAGCGATTTTCAAAGCGCTTGCTAAGGCGCTCGATCACGCGACAATGCTGGAGGAACGGCTGGGGGGAAAGGTTCTTTCGACAAAAGGGATGCTGTAAGGTTGCCCGGGTTCTGTCGTGGCGAACAGCCCCACTGTGCCTACTATACACTCAACCCTCAGATGCCCTTCCGTTCCGCGCGGCGGGCGCCCTGTTCGCCGTACCACCCGTTTCTAACTCTTATTAGGGGCGATGAAGGATTCAGACTCTTCCTTACAGAAGGATGGCCAATGTCCGGTCGAATCTTGCGATGTGGATTGCCAGTGGCAGGATTGTCTCAGTTGCGGTATTGTTACGACCCCTTAGGTATGAAGAACGCATGATTGCCATTATCGACTACGGAATGGGAAACCTTCGCAGTGTCTCCAAAGCCTTTGAGGCCGTGGGACACCAGGCAATAGTCACGCGCGATGCAGCCGCCATTCAAAACGCCAGTCATGTGGTTCTGCCCGGCGTCGGAGCGTTCGGTGATTGCATGGTGAATCTGCAGCAGTACGGATTGATCGAGCCCATCAAGGTCGCGATTCAGTCAGGAAAACCGTTCTTAGGGATTTGCCTGGGGTTCCAGCTGTTGTTCACGGAAAGTGAAGAGTTTGGGAAGCATGAAGGCCTCGACATTTTCCCGGGTAAAGTTCGAGCCTTCTCAAAGGACCATGCGCTCAAGGTCCCACACATGGGATGGAATCAGGTCAACATCCGAAGCTACTGTCCAGTGTTCAAAGGCATTGCCGACGGGTCCAATTGCTATTTTGTGCATTCCTTTTTTGTGGATCCAAGTGACAAGCAAATTACGGCCACGACCACGACGTACGGCATTCCCTTCACGTCCAGTATCTGGAAAGGCAATGTGGTGGCGTGCCAGTTCCATCCGGAGAAGAGCCAGGTCGTAGGGTTACAATTGATCAAGAATTTCGGAGCCTGGAAGTGATTATGTCCGTCGTTCACTCACGAATGAGCCTGATGATGCCTTGCCTTCTGTTGGCAATCGTCGTCGGCTTCGGTTGCAGCGGACCAAAGGTCGCGACGAAGTCGTCCATCGAACTCCCTCGATACAAGATCCGATCCATTGCTTTGATGCCGTTCACATCGATTTCTACGCCCCAAGCCCCTGATCAAGACGAATTCTTTTTTTCGACGCCTTCGAGTCTTCGTCGCTCGGACATCTCTCTGTCCGTTCCTTCGACCATAGAACCACCGCCCAAGCAAACCACGGTGGTACCGGGCTATGCGGCGCAGAAGATGACGGAATTGTTCTGGGGACGTCTCCAAGATCGAAAGGGGATTCAGGTATTGTCTCCCGGTGATTCAGCGAGGGCTTCGTTGGCCGATGGGGCATCGACTGGAGCGAAGCCCGAACAGGTTGCTGTCGCTGTGGCTCAGCGATTGAAGGCGGATGCCACGCTAATCGGTCGCGTATTGGTGTATCAGGAGCGGGTGGGCAGTCGACTGGGCGCAGACCCGCCGGCAACCGTGGGCTTTGAAGTCAAGGTGGTGGCATCGGATGGGCAAGTGCTCTGGGTCGGTAACTACTATGAGCGGCAGCGGCCCCTGGGAGAAGATGTCATGGGATTTGTACACCGATGGGCTTTTGTGACGGCAGGGGAACTGGCAGAGTATGGGGTGGACGAGGTGTTGAAGGAGTTCCCCTTCGGCAGGGGAGAGGAACGATAGAATGTTGGTTATTCCTGCGATTGACTTGAAGGATGGATGCTGTGTACGGCTGCGTCAAGGCGATATGGCGGCGGAAACGATCTATTCTGACGATGTCGTGGAAGTTGCCGGCAGGTGGCAACAAAAGGGAGCCGATCTGATTCACGTCGTGGATTTGAATGGGGCGGTCGACGGCGAGCCCAAGAATTTGGCCCAAATCGAGTCCGTTCTGAAAACGGTTCGCGTAAAAGTTCAGGTCGGTGGGGGCATCAGGACGATTGAGACGGTTCGCCGGTATCTCAATGCCGGGGTATCACGTATTGTGCTCGGTACAGCGGCACTCATGAACCGGACGCTCCTCAATCTGGCTTGTCAGGAGTTCCCGCAGCGGATCGTGCTTGGGCTCGACGCACGTGACGGCCGAATAGCTGTAAAAGGCTGGACAGCGGTATCCGATGTGAAAGCGATCGATTTGTTGAAGGAGCTTTCAGACTGCGCGATTGCCGCTGTAGTGTATACAGACATCGCACGCGATGGCATGCTGAATGGGCCGAATCTCCCCGCGTTGCAAGAAATCGTCGGATTCTCTTCGTTTCCGGTGATTGCCTCTGGAGGCATCACCTCCCTGGATGACCTGAAAGCAGTGCAATCGATCGGCTCTAAGATTGAGGGAGCGATTATCGGCAAAGCACTCTATGACGGCCAGCTGGACTATCAAGCCGCTGTGGCGGCGCTTTCTCTCTAACCGGCACCGGCACCACATGTTGACCAAGCGCATCATTCCCTGTCTGGACGTCAAAGAGGGCCGCGTGGTCAAAGGCGTGAGCTTTGCGAATCTCCGCGATGCCGGAGACCCGGTTGAAGCCGCCGTGGGGTATGATCACGAAGGAGCAGACGAACTCTGTTTTCTCGATATTACAGCCTCGCATGAAAATCGGAAGACGATCATCGATGTTGTTGAGCGGACGGCTGCTCGGGTATTTATGCCGGTGACAGTCGGTGGGGGGGTGGGGACGCTCGATGATATTCGGGCGTTGTTGAACGCCGGGGCGGACAAAGTGAGCATCAATACCGCGGCAGTCCAACGAGCCGAGTTCGTCCAAGAAGCTGCACGGCGTTTCGGGACGCAATGCATCGTCGTTGCCATCGATGCCAAGCGCGCAACGGATGATCGCTGGGAAATCTTCACGCACGGCGGCCGCCACGCGACGGGACTTGATGCGGTTGAGTGGGCAAAGCGGATGGAACAGTACGGTGCCGGAGAAATCTTATTGACCAGCATGGACCAGGATGGCCGGCAAGCCGGGTACGATTTGGATCTGACGGCAGCCGTGTCGGGCGCTGTGTCGATTCCCGTGATCGCATCGGGCGGAGTCGGGACGCTCGCCCATCTATACGATGGTTTCGTCAAAGGGAAAGCGGACGCAGTCTTGGCTGCTTCGATTTTTCATTTTCGGACCTATACGATCTCCCAAGCAAAAGCGTATTTACGAGAACGTGGTGTCCCCGTCCGATCAGATACTCTTTCTCGAGCGGCATGACAGGATGAGTCAGGGAACGGCAGATCAGTTTAAGTTCGACGGCGACGGTCTTCTCCCGGCCGTCATTCAGAATTGGCTCGATGGGACGGTGCTGATGCTCGGATATATGAACCAAGAGGCGCTCGCGAAGACAGTCGCGACCAAGAGAGTGCACTTTTGGAGTCGGTCTCGAAACAAGCTCTGGGAAAAAGGCGAAACCTCCGGTCATACGCTACATGTGAAGGAACTCTTTATTGACTGCGATTGCGATACCATTTTGGTGAAAGCGCAACCAGCTGGGCCGACTTGTCATACAGGAGAGTGGGCTTGCTTCTTTTCTAGAATAGATGAACAAGGCCGTGTTGTTCATCGGAATGCGCAAGATGGGCAAGGCGGAATTCTTGACAATATCCTGCGGACGATTCGGGAGCGCCGCTCCAGCCCCCAGCCCGGTTCCTATACCTCAAAGCTATTCGAAGGGGGGCATGATAAGATTCTGAAAAAGGTGGCGGAGGAGGCTGGGGAAGTCCTACTGGCGTCAAAAGGCGGGAAGAAAGAGGAAATCGTGTACGAGGTGGCCGATCTGTTCTTCCACACCCTCATGGTGTTGGGGTACCATGACCTGTCTTTGCAGGACATTTATGAAGAATTGGGGGGCAGATTTGGAAAACGGGGCCTGAGGCCGGTGAAGTAACTCGAATGGTCGCGGAGGATCATCAGGCGGATCCGATGGTGACGTTGAATTGTTGTAGAGGTTGAGATGAGCGAGTGCCTTTTTTGTCAAATCGTCGAGAAGAAGATTTCGGCGAAGTTGGTTCAAGAGGATGAGCACACACTGGCTTTTGACGATATCAATCCTCAAGCGCCAGTCCATACGTTGGTGATCCCGAAGCGGCATGTTTCGGCCGTGCAAGATTTAGAGATGGGCGATGATTCGTTACTTGCACGATTGCTGATCAGCTGTACGAAGGTTGCAGCCCTGAAAGGAGTACGGGAGTCCGGCTATCGGTTGGTTGCGAATACCGGTCGCGATGCGGGACAAACCGTTTTCCATCTCCATTTTCATGTGCTTGGAGGGCGGCATATGGCTTGGCCTCCAGGGTGATGGAATCCTCCGAATTGACAGGTTTTCGACTCGTCTGTTAATCTGAACGGTCAATTATTCCGATTACTTATCAACCGACTCGTCCGGTCGTGTGCGACGAGAATGTAGGGGCTGCGACTCCCGTGGGCCGAACCTTGATTTCCGACGATATCAAGAATCGAATTAGAGACCGGGTCGATATCGCGGATGTCGTTGGGCATCATGTCTCGCTGCGGAGAGCAGGTCAGAACCTTGTGGGGTTGTGCCCATTTCATCAGGAAAAGAGCCCCTCTTTCTCCGTCAGTCCTTCCAAACAAATGTTTTACTGCTTCGGTTGTAAGGCTGGGGGAGATGTCTTTGCCTTTCTGACCAAAATTACTGGGGCAACCTTTCCGGAGGTGCTGCGGGAGCTTGGAGACAAGGTGGGCATTGTGGTGGAAGAGTCGCCTGAGGAACGAATGCAACGCGGGCAGACCCATCGCCTTGAAGAAATCAATCGCGCCTCGATGACGTGGTTTCAAGCCAATCTGCGTGATCCGCAAATCGGTGTCGCGGCTCGTGAATATCTGAACAGACGAGGTCTCCTACCATCGACGGTGGAGTCGTTCCAAATTGGAATGTCGTCCCCAGAGTGGGATGGGTTGTTTAAGTTCCTTACTCGAAAAGGATTCACTCACGGCGAGATCATGACAGCCGGGCTCGGAAGCCAGAGGCCGAACGGTAATGGGTACTATGATAAGTTCCATGGACGGCTCATGTTCACGATCACCGATCTGCGCAAGCGCGTGGTGGGATTCGGAGGACGTGTGTTGGACGACCGCATGCCCAAGTACCTCAATTCGCCGGATACGCCGTTGTTTAAGAAGGGCCAGACCCTCTTCGCCTTCGATCAGGCGCGCGAGGCGATCATGCGGACCAAGATCGTGATCGTCGTCGAGGGGTATTTCGATGCGATCGCGCTCCACCAGGCGGGGCTTACCCATACTGTCGCCACACTGGGGACAGCCTTGACGGCTGAACATATTCAGATTCTGCGGCGGTTTGCCGACAAGGTCGTGTTGCTCTTTGACCCTGATGCAGCCGGGGTGCGAGCTGCGTTGAGAGGATTGGATCTTTTCGTCAACAGTGGACTGAGCGTCAAGGTCGTAACCCTTCCAGTCGGTGAGGACCCTGATACGTTTGTGCGGAGGGAAGGTGCCGGGGCGTTTGCTCAGCTAGAAGCGGCAGCTCCAAGTCTCTTGGACTATGCGCTGGATCACACGGTCAAGCAGACCGACGACGGTTCGCTGGAAAGTCGCATCCGAAGCGTCGATGAAGTGCTGCGAATTCTGCAGAAGAGCGAGCATCCGATCGAACGGCAGGAACGCATCAAAATCGTATCGGAACGGCTGGGGATCAGCGAGGCTCGGCTGATCGAGCGCTATCCGACACTTCTAGCTCAGCCGAAACGAGGTGCGGAAGCGTCGCGCGCGCAGCCCGTACAGGAAATTCCGCTCAATGCCTTGTTCAAAGGGCGCCCTGAAGAGCGGGATCTACTCGTACTGCTCCTGCGCGGAAAATTGGCGCCTGCCGATGTCCGCCGCCTGCGGCCGGAATCCTTTACCGTCGCGGCCTGCCACAAGTTCGTCGAGATCGCGCTCGCCCATGTGGAGCGGGATGGGCGCATCAATCTCAGATCGGCCTTGGATGAGTCGGTGGCCGATCCCGACTGTGGCGCTCTGGCGGCGGAATTGTCCATGCGCGAAGATCATTTCGATGATGTGCAGGCGCACATTGCGGCCTGTTTGGACTGTCTGGACCGAAAGCGATCGGAGCGGGTCATGAGAGAGCTCATTGCCAGACTGAAAACGGCTGAACGCGAAGGCCGTATGGACGATGTGCGTCTGCTGAATATGCAAATCAACGAGGTACGGATGCGGAAAGCCGGCACGCCGACCGCTGGTGTGGTTTCATTGGTGAAGGAGTAGTCATGCCGAAACAAGAGTTGCTCGGTGAGGTGAAGAAGCTGATCACGATCGGGAAGGAAAAAGGCTTTCTGACGTATGACGAGCTCAACAGCACCTTGCCGGCTGAAGTCGTGTCTTCAGATCAGTTTGGCAGCATTATGGCGATGTTCGGTGAAATGGATATTGAAATCATCGAGGCCAACGATGGGGATCGGCCTCAGAAACGATCTGAAGGGGAAGTCGGCGAAGATATGGAAGACGTTGAGTCGGATGCCGAGGAGGAAAACGATAAGGCAATTGATCTGACGCCCGGCGCGCTCAGCCGTACCGACGATCCCGTGCGGCTTTACCTCAAGGAAATGGGAAGTGTGGCTCTCCTCAGCCGCGAAGGCGAAATCGAAATCGCAAAACGGATTGAAGAGGGGAAGAATGATATCGCTTCGGTGATCTACGGCATGCCGATGACCATTGAATTCGTCTTGGCTCTCCGGGATCAGCTCAAGAACGCCAAGATCGACGTGCGCGAGATCGTGCCGGTCCAGGAGACCGAAGAGGACTTTGAGGAAGACCAGCCGCCGGTGGAGCGGGATTACGAGGAATTGCGGGTCAAGACGCTTGAGTCGCTGAATGCCGTGCGGAAGGTTTCGCTTGCGCTGAAGGCATTGGCCGAGAAGGGCAAGCATCTGGGCAGTGATCCGGTCAAGCAAAAGAAGTTCAAGAAGCAGTTCGATGCGATCCGCCAGCAAGTTGTGAACAAAATTGAATCGGTCAACCTCCATGGTGTGTTGAAAGACCGAATGGTGCAGCGTGTCCGCGATCTGGCGGTACAAATCCGGGCCGCCGAGCGGGAAGCGGTCAGCTGTCAACGGCGGATCGGTGTGGGGGGAGAGGCCGGTGCCGAACTGCTGAGAAAGATGTGCCGGAGCCGTCAGGACTTCTTGGTGGTCAAGCGGAAGACCGGGGTGTCGGAGGAAGCTCTGGTGGAGATTCGGAAGGTCTATCAAACCGCCAAAGCGAAGATTCGCCAGTTGGAAACGGAAGAGGCGCTTGTTCCGGCTGAAGAGATCAAGGATGCGGTCAAGCACCTCGATCTAGCAGAAGAGAAGGTGAAGCGTGGGAAGGCTGAATTGGTCGAGGCGAATTTGCGGCTTGTGGTCAGCATCGCAAAAAAATACACGAACCGAGGTCTCCAGTTCCTTGATTTGATTCAGGAAGGCAATATCGGACTGATGAAGGCGGTAGACAAGTTCGAATATAAGCGCGGGTACAAGTTCAGTACCTACGCCACCTGGTGGATTCGGCAGGCGATTACCAGAGCTATCGCGGATCAAGCACGAACGATCCGGATTCCTGTTCACATGATCGAAACGATCAATAAGCTCATTCGAACCTCCCGGCATCTCGTGCAGAAGCTGGGTCGTGAGCCGCTTCCCGAAGAGATCGCCGAGCGCATGGATCTGCCGTTGGACAAGGTTCGGAAAATTCTAAAGATTGCCCGCGAGCCTATCTCGCTCGAAACGCCGATTGGTGAAGAAGAAGACAGCCATCTGGGCGATTTCATCGAAGACAAGAAGGCCGTGTCTCCGCTGGAAGCGGCCATTCGCTATGATTTGCAGCGGCAGATCAATAGCGCCTTGGAAACCTTGACGCCTCGCGAAGAAAAGGTGCTGCGCAAGCGGTTTGGTATCGGCGAAGCGACAGATCACACATTGGAAGAAGTTGGACAAGATTTCGAGGTCACCCGCGAACGCATCAGGCAAATTGAAGCCAAGGCTTTGAGGAAATTGCGGCATCCGAGCCGCAGTAAAAAGCTGAGGAGTTTTGTCGAGAGCTT
>JACZCY010001210.1_pt1 | contig 19265 bp, 12 predicted proteins | sample 8641821 | NCBI WGS metagenome assembly JACZCY01 (sample SAMN15324609, study PRJNA640507) | soil metagenome | isolation source: intercropping sugarcane | place: China: Luxin town, Laibin City, Guangxi Province | collected 2019-07-25 | depth 10cm m | reverse complement strand
TTGGCTTGCATATACCTTTAGTGCGCTTTTAATAGGGCGAAGGTAGGGCGAAGACAGGGAGTATCCTCCTTTTATCCTGCTTTTCGCTTGTTCTAAACGACATTAAATCGACATTGCCCTTCAGGAATCGGGGGGGGTGAAGCATAGCAAAGGCATGGATAAAGCATGGATAAAGCATGGATTAAGCGTAGTAAAAGCGTAGATGATTCCTATGTCTCTTTCGGATCATGGAGAGGATAGGGGGTATCGTCCACTGAGCTGTTACCTCCTCCCTTTCTGCTGTGCCATAGTTTGCTGTTGCTTTTGAACCTGTTCGATCCGTTGCATCAGTTTACTCTTTTGCGGTGTTTTCTTTTTCGCTTCCTGCATCTGAGCATGTAACTTCTTTTCGTCAATGATGTAATGCATGATGACGAACTGGATGATGATAGTGATCAGATTGGAGATAAAATAGTACAATGTCAACGCGGCTGCCATCTGGTTAAAAAACGCGAGAAAGAAAATAGGCATCATGTAGGGCATGTATTTTATCATGGGGTTATCCTGGCCTGCCGCCGCAGAAGTCATGTTCTTATTGAAAAGCGCCAGAATAAGACTGGTAACAGTCATTAATAATGTGAGCAGGCTCACATGATTTCCATAAAAGGGAATATTGAAAGGTAAACGTGCGATGGAATCATACGTGCTCAGGTCATGGATCCATAAGAAAGATTGCCCCCGCACCTGGATACAGCTTTCAAACAGGCAGTATAGTCCTGCGAAAATCGGCAATTGTAAAGCCATCGGTAAACATCCGCCGAGCGGACTGACCCCTACCTGGCGGTACAACTTCATTTGCTCCACGCCTAATTTCTGCTGATCGCCTTTAAATTTAGCCTTCAGCTCATCCAGCTCAGGTTTCAGCACTTTCATCTTAGCCTGCGACACATAACTTTTGTAAGTCAGCGGCGCTATCAGCAAACGGATCACCACAGTCATGAAAATGATCACAATTCCCCATTTACCGTTAAATAATTTCCCCAGGAAAACAAAAATGGGTAGAAACAGCCATTTGTTAATGTATTTGGCAAAAGCATAGATACCATACCCTAACGGAATTACATTCTCCAGCCCGATATGATAAGCCTTTAAAATATAATAATCATTAGGACCATAGTAAATCCGCATCGGAAATGAGAAATCGGCAGAGGGTGAATAAGGGATTCCGAATTTCACCTTGGTCCTGGCTATGTAAGGGGCGGTAGTATCTTTGGGAACCTCACTCTCATAAGTAACCCCGCTAAAATTCTTTTGTCCGATGATAGTCTGATTGAAGAATTGCTGCTTAAAACTCAGCCATTGCACGGGCTGGTTAACCGTGCGATTGGGATGGCGTTCCAGTGTCCAATAATCCAATTGATCGTTATTGACCCCATAATAGATCTGTGTAAACCGTTTGGCATATTCCAGATCCGCTTCCTGACGGTCGGCCTGGCTATGCCAAAGGAGGGAGAGTCCGGTATCTGACGGATTGATAATTCCCTGCATACCTATTGCTGAAATATCAAAATCCAGCATGTATTTACCGGGATGAACCGTATAGGTATATTGCAGATATTTTTGTTGGTCACCGGCATAAAGCCTGTATTGAATTTCGCGGGAACTGTCAGGCAGCAGATCATTTTTTACCAAAGTAAAATTCAGATCAGCCGTGTTGATTAGCTTATTGTTAGCGGTTAGGAATTGTAAACCCAGATTATTATAATCCTCATTTTGCAACATCAGGGGACCGTCGGCATAGGATTTATATTTTAAAAGCTGCACGATTTGCGGCCGGGCGCCTTTGGAATTGAAGGTGATCTTAAGCAGATCGGTTTGGATTGTAGTCAGTTGGCCTTCTCCGGATGCTTCCTGGGCAAAAATACCGTTTCGCTGCGCGTTTTGTGCAGAGTCCTGGGTGGTATTAACAAGAGCAGCCGTTTTTTGGGCAGTTGTATCGGTATTGGCTTTTACGGAGACCCCAAGAGAATCAGCTATATGCTTGTGCACTAAAGCGATGGAATCTTCCCGCGCTTTTTTCGCTTTCGTATAAGCTTCTTCAGAGCGCTGGTTGAAATACATATAGCCCAACAGTAATACACCTAACAGAATAAAGCCAAGCGTACTGCTTTTATCCATTTTTCCCATGAAATCCGGTTTATGATACCTTTTGTTATAACAATAATCCCCAAAAAGAGCGTGCAAAGGTACGTAAAAATGAGCGGGAAGCCGTTTTTATTTGATCAGCGCATCATATAATATCTCCGCAGGATGCAGCGCTTTCCGGTGAACACCGTCTTTGATCTGGTGGCGACAACTGGTTCCGGGAGCGGCGATGATAACCTCTTCCTGCGTTTTGCGGATAGTGGGAAATAATACTAATTCACCCACTTTCATGCTCAGATCATAATGTTCCTTTTCATAACCAAATGATCCTGCCATACCACAGCATCCGGACGGGATAATACGGACTTTATAATTTTCCGGCAGGGAAAGAATTTTTTGAGTTAACGCTATTGAAGTCAGAGCTTTTTGCTGGCAGTGCCCCTGCAATTTGATCTCTCTGGATTCGTTGGTAAATTGTTCTTTTCTGATATGCCCTGCTTTCATTTCCCGGACAATAAATTCACTGAATATAAGAGCCTGTTTTGCCAAATGCCTGGCGTCTTCTACCAGAGATTGGTCCACCAGATCCGGGTATTCATCCCGGAAAGAAAGTATGGCTGAAGGCTCTATGCCGATCAGGGGAGTTTCTTCGCTTACAATTTCTCTTAATGCCCGTATATTTTTTTCGGCGATGACTTTTGCCTTTTTCAACATGCCTTTTGACATCAGGGCGCGGGCGCTTTCTTTATGGGCAGGCAGGATGACTTCATAACCTAAACCTTCCAGTAACAGGATGGCTTTAATGCCTATCTCTGTGTCATTATAATTGGTGAATTCATCACAAAAAAGATATACCCGGCGTTTGTTTTTGCCTGTCACCGGTACGGCGTTTTTGTGATCTTTCATCCATTGGCGTAAGGTGACTTTATATATAGATGGCAGAGACCGTTTAGGAGCGAAACCTACTATCCGCTTAAATATTCCTGAAGTGACCGGATTTTTTACCACGAAATTGTATAAGCCACGGAAATGAGCAGCCCTGGCTGTGAGCCTGGCAAAATTTCCGATCATCTTTGAACGGAAAGGAATGCCATGTGCATCATACCAATGTTGCAGAAATTCCATTTTCAGCTTGGCTACATCCACGTTGGAAGGACATTCTGATTTACATCCCTTACAACCTAAGCATAAATCCATTACCTCATAGATCTCCTGATGATCATAGGGGTTCACTTTATTGGAATGGGTGAGGAATTCCCTCAGGATGTTAGCCCGGGCACGGGTGGTATCTTTTTCATTTTTCGTAGCCATGTAACTGGGGCACATGGTACCCCCGCTGAGATGTGTTTTTCTGCATTCGCCTGTACCGTTACATTGCTCCGCATGCTGCAGGACATTGATTTTACCGAAACTGAGATAAGTTTTGAATTCAGGGGTTTGTTGACCGGGTTCATACCGGAGCATAGTATGCATGGGGGGGGCGTCCACAATTTTGCCTGGATTAAATATATTTTGCGGATCCCATGTGTGTTTAATCTGTTTCAGTAATTCATAGTTATGATCCCCGATCATCTGGCGGATGAATTCGCCTCTTAACCTACCATCTCCATGCTCGCCGCTCAATGAGCCTTTGTATTTTTTGACCAGGGTGGCAATTTCCTCAGCAATAGTCCGGTATAACTGATTACCTTCTTTGGTTTTCAGATCCAAAATGGGACGCAGATGCAATTCTCCCGAACCGGCATGTGCATAATGCACGGAATAGAGATCATATTTCTTTAATATCTCATTGAACTCACGAATATACGCGGGCAGATCTTCTACCTTAACGGCCGTATCTTCGATGACCGGCGCGGGCTTGGCATCTCCGGGCATATTTCCCAAAAGTCCGAGTCCTGCCTTCCTCAACGACCATATTTTTTTGGAATCTTCGCCGAAAAGCAAGGGAAAATAATAACCTAATCCCTGGGATTTTAATTCATTTTCCAATGCAACCGCTTTGGATATGACTTCTTCACGGTCATCACTTTTAAATTCCACTACCAAAATGGCTCCCGGCTCGCCCTGCACAAAAAAACGGTTTTCTCTTTGCTCAATATTATTTTTGGTGCAGTCGAGAATATAATGATCTATCAGTTCGCTGGCGGTAGGATGATGCTGCATGGCGATGACATTGGCCCGTAAGGCTTCATCCACGGTATTGAAATGAATGCACAACAATCCGTCTTCTTTAGGCGGAAGCGGCACAATATTTAATTTTATTTCAGTGAGGAATGCGAGCGTTCCCTCCGATCCGGCGATCAGTTTGCAAAAATTGAACGGCGCCCCCCCCTCGGTAAACGGAGATAGCCGGGCAAGCATATCCAGCGCATATCCGGTGTTCCGGCGGTTAATTTTCGGATCGGGATATTCCTGACGGATCATATTCCGGTTTCCGGGATCGCTTAATATTTGAAGGATATTTTGATAGAGCGATGCTTCTAAAGGATTATCGCTATGGCATTTATTTTTCAGTTCTGCATCATCCAAAGCGTGGAAAATAACTTCAGAACCGTCACTTAAAAAAGCTTTTACTTCCAGCAAATGTTCCCGCGTGCTTCCATAGACAACCGAATTGGAACCGCATGAATTGTTTCCCACCATGCCGCCGATCATGGCACGGTTGGCAGTGGAAGTTTCAGGCCCGAATAAAAAGCCGTAGGGCCTCAAAAACATATTCAGCTCATCGCGGATCACGCCGGGCTGCACGCGCACCCAGTGTTCTTCCTGATTAATTTCTACAACGGATGTAAATTCTTTGGAAACATCTACTACGATGCCATTCCCTACCACCTGGCCTGCGAGTGAGGTGCCCGCTGTTCTTGGTATGAGAGACACATTTTCCGCCCGCGCAAAAGCGATCAGTTTTTTAATATCAGCTTCCGTTTTGGGAACAGCCACTGCCAGCGGTAATTCACGATAGGCGGAGGCATCTGTAGCATAAAGGGTCCGCATGACCGTGTCAAAATGCAACTTGCCCTCTAACTGCTTCGCCAGCCCTTCCAATTTTGCAGGAGTCATTATGATGAAATATATTATACAATAAAAATGTAAAATTACTACAAGGTTACTTCTGATACAAGTCATAAATGAAAGAATCCAATGGAATTCCCGATTGTTTATTTCTCTTTTTGTATTAACAGGGTGTAAATTATTATCAGATCGTCCGATACGGATAAATGCTTCTGATTTTTGTATCTTTGCGCCCTGATTCCGCTGCATAAACTCGATTATTTATGAAAGTTGATTTTTCCAAATCTGCTGATGGCCTTGTGCCGGCTATTATTCAGGATGCCACCACTCATAAGGTGCTGATGCTGGGATATATGAATGAAGAATCCCTGCAGCGTACGAAAGAGGAAGGGAAAGTGGTTTTTTACAGCCGCTCCAGAAAAAGGCTCTGGATGAAGGGAGAGGAAAGCGGCCATTTCCTGATAGTGGAAAAAATCAAGACTGATTGCGATGCGGATACTTTATTGATCCTGGCCCGCCCGACAGGACCGGTTTGCCATACCGGGGCAGACACTTGCTTTAACGAAAGAAATATTACCGATAATTTTCTGATAGCGTTAGAAAATATTATCATAGACCGGAAGGTCAATCCCAAGGAAAATTCTTACACGACCGAATTATTTGAGAGAGGCATCAATCGCGTAGCCCAGAAGGTAGGGGAAGAAGCGGTGGAACTGGTGATTGAATCCAAGGACAGGAATGAAGAACTCTTTCTGAATGAAGCTGCCGATCTGCTGTACCATTACCTCGTATTGCTGGTGGCGAAAGGATATGTGCTGGAAGATGTTATAAGCACGTTAAAAAAGCGGCATAAATAAACGCTTTCTCCGTATTTTTTGACTAATGGTTACCAAAGTAAGATTCATTTCGGTACTTTTGCCCTCTTTGACGCAATTTTTGTACCGTGGATCCTTTGTATTTGATCATTTCAAAATTATAATTGTTTAAAAAATAAAATCCTTATGACTATGAAGAAAATGATGCTTGGCGTTGCTTTAGGCTTGTTTCTGTTCGCAGCGTGTAATTCCAGCGGCGGCGACAGCTATACACTGAAAGGCGATATCACCAATCTGAAAGACTCAGTTTTGTTCCTGGCGCAGCAGGGTAACGGCATGATGCCCCAGATGGATACTATCCATGTGAAAGATGGTAAGTTCACCTTTAAAGGGAAGGCTGTAAAGCCGGTATTTGCACAGATAATTACTGCCGACCAGCGTTCAGGGTTTCCGTTATTCCTGGAGCCGGGCACTATTCATATCTCAGGGAATGCCGATTCGATATCAGTAGGTAAGATCAGTGTAACGGGTACGCCGGATAATGATGACCTGCATCAACTGATGGGGCTTCAGCAGCCATTCATTCATGCCATGATGGGACTTCAAAGCGCTTTTATGCAAGCCAAAATGTCCAATGATTCCAATGCCATTACCCGTATTCAAAGTTCAGCGGACAGTATTCAGAATGCAGCCACCGTAAAGATACAAGGCTTTATCAAAGATCATCCTAAATCTTTAGTAAGTGCATTTGCTTTGCAGAATATGATGGAGGATCTGGATGACAGTACCTTAAATCAATTATACAGCGGACTGGATACAGCAGTGCAACATAGCGTTTTCGGAGAACCCATCGGCACCAAACTGGCTTCTGAGAAGAAGACCGCTGTCGGTCAAATGGCTCCGGAGTTTACTATGAACGATACGACAGGGAATCCTGTAAGTTTGTCTTCTTTCCGTGGTAAATACGTATTGGTGGATTTTTGGGCAAGCTGGTGCGGACCCTGCCGTGCTGAGAATCCGAATGTGGTCAAAGCGTACAATGAATATAAAGGGAAGAACTTTACCATCCTGGGAGTCTCACTTGATAAATCGAAAGACGCCTGGGAAAAAGCCATTAAAGACGATCATTTGAATTGGAATCAGGTTTCCGATTTGCAATATTGGGATAATGCAGTAGCTAAGCTGTATGGTGTTCAGGCCATACCGGCCAACTTCCTGGTTGGACCGGATGGTAAAATCATAGCGAAAAACCTCCGCGGCGATGCATTGGAAAATGAATTAGCCAAATTGTTACAATAATTTTGATCCTGCTGATTACAGGACTTTACTACAGCCAAAAAAAATGCCGGTGTCTTTCACCGGCATTTTTTTTGGAATAGGATGAAAAATTAATTTTCAAATCTCTGATTTTTAGATCTCTGATATTTTATTTCCGTGTTCATTCTTTATTTCTTCCAATGAATCAAGTTCTACAAAAAACCGATATGTCTGATAAACCTTTCTATTCATTTATGGCATTAACTTCCTGAATGTGATAGTATATAATATGTTTACAGCCCTTATTATCTTTATCATCCGCTTTCATTGGATCCTTTACCGTCAAAAACGTTTATTGCAGAATGAAAAATAATCTCCGGATTGAACGCGCTGTTAAAGACATGACGCAGTAAGAATTGGCGAATAAAATCGGCGTTTCCCTTCAAACAATTAATTCCATTGAAGCATGCAGATATGTGCCATCTACTGTTCTGGCATTGAAGATTGCCAGAATATTTGGTAAGTCAGTAGAACAAATATTCATTCTCGAAAAGAAAGATTGAATTCGTTTGAGTATTTCCAATTTTTTATTCCCGCTTTTTATTTCTGCCACCAATCGGACATCGAGAAATCAGACATTTCCAAATTTCTTTGTAACCTTTTCTTCCCCGTGATACTCCAATGGGGCAATAATCATTTTTTAAAAACAAATTTAAATACCATGAATACATTAAAGAGCATCACGAAATGGACGGGAGCGGCATTAGCATGTGTCTTGTTCTTTTCCTCGACCACTTGGGCGCAATCTTCGTCCAAGCTTACTGATCCGGAGATTGCATCAGTAGCAGTTACAGCGAATCAGATTGACGTGAATTACGGAAAAATTGCTTTAAGGAAATCAAAGAACAAGGAGATCCGGAAATTTGCCGAAACTATGATCAAGGATCATACAGATATCATCAAACAGGCGGTTGCATTAGCTACCAGGCTGCATGTAACGCCTAAGACAAATGCCACTACCAAGAGTTTACTGGATGGCGAAAAGAGTACTACCAAAACACTGGATTCCAAGAGAGGAAAAGCTTTTGATGAAGCTTACATTGACAACGAAGTGGCTTATCACAAAGCAGTCATCAATGCAGTGCAAAATGTATTGATACCCGACTGCACTAACCAGGAGTTGAAAGACCTTTTAACGAAGGTCATGCCTTTGCTGAATTCACACCTGGAGATGGCTGAAAGTACACAGGCTGAAATTCAGGGAAAATAAATATCAACTAATGCAAATAGCAGCAGTTGGTCATTAAAGAGAGAAACCCATACAAGGAATTAAGTTCATTTCTTACAGGAAAGCTGAAATGAATCAGATGGTTTAAAGAGCAAGAAAAATGAAAAACAGAAAGAATAAATGGATCAGCGGTATTGTGCTGGCAGGCATGATTATCCTGGCGGCATCGGGCTGTACAAGTCCGGGCGGACAGAATAACCAGGCGGGCCTGCCGGGAAAGGATACAGTCTATATTGGGGGTATGAAGTTTAAGCCGGCAGAACTATGGATCAATCAATGGGATACAGTAGTTTGGATTAATAATGATATAGTGGCACACGATGTGACACAGTTCCCGGATAAAACGTGGTCATCTGATTCCATCCAGCCCGGGCAATCATGGGAAAAAGCATTTGGCGACAGCGTAGATTATTTTTGCAGCATTCATCCTACCATGAAAGGAAAGATATTGATAAGACAATGAAGGTGAGGGGAATATGTGATGAGTTCCTTGTATTTTGGAATCCACCGTCCCGCTATTCCGGCGGGGCGGTTTTTTTTTGAACTTTTTGATAATTTATTTGTAACCAATATGGTTATTTGTACTCTACTAAAAATAATACAAGTATGGAACCGTCACAAACACTCGAAGCAATCACAGATACTGAGGCTATCCAACGGATATTAAATGGAGAAACACGATTGTATGAAATTATTGTTCGAAGATATAATGCGTATTTATTTAAAGTCGGCAGGTCGTATGGTTATAACCATGCAGATACAGAAGATTTAATGCAGGAAACTTACGTAAATGCTTATATCCACCTGAAAGACTTTGAAAACCGTTCCTCCTTCAAAACATGGATAGTGAAAATAATGCTGAATCAATGTTATCATAAAAAACAAAAATTCAGCTATCAAAAAGAAATTTCTGTTGAAAATAATCTCGAAGATAAAAGTGTGCCTATGTTCAGCGATCCACATTCGGATACCGGAAAAACAGTGACCAACACAGAACTAAAACATGTGCTGGAAGATGCCGTGCAGCATATTCCGGAAGATTACCGAACGGTTTTTACCCTCCGCGAACTGAATGGCATGAGTGTGAATGAAACTGCAGAAGCTCTTCATATCACAGAAAGCAATGTGAAAGTGAGGCTTAACAGAGCCAAGGGAATGCTGAGAAAAGAAATCAGGAAAACCTATTCCCCGGGAGAGATATTTGAATTTAACCTGATCTATTGTGATGGCATGGTTGACAGGGTGATGAAGGCAATAGAGCAAATAAAAGCTGATGAAAATCATGAAAAATAGTTAGCGGCATCATAATCGGGCCCATTGCTTTTATACTTACCTTTGTAGAAATGAATAATAATATTGCGAAAATTAATTTCCATATCATTACTTTTTGCACTCTCTTTCGAGTGTTTCAGCAATATTTACGTATGGGCAGGATATGAGCTTAATAAAAGCTATATCTCCAGTGTACTCTGCGTCAACCGTGATAATCCGACCATGCATTGCGATGGTAAATGTTTTCTGGACAAGCAATTGAAACAAAACCAGCAAAGGCAGGACAATGATAATGGAGCGCTCGGGAACAAAATAGATGTGCTTTTATTTTGTTCAGATGAGATGCCTGTATTATTTCCCGGGTTATATTCTAAAGCGTTTCTTTATCCTAAAGAAACGGTAAACGATTATTCTTCTCCTTCTTTTGATATTTTCCACCCTCCGGTAGCCTGATGTAAGGCCTTACAGGCAAACTATATTTTCCTGCAGGCTCTCTTCAACTACATCAATTAATCACATTATTTATTAAAGAATTAGCGGCCATGAAACGCTTATTAAGCGTGGCGGTCAGTCTGATAATGTGTATCCGGTTGGCATTTTCACAGCAAACTGTACGGGGTGTTGTCATGGATGCTAACAGCCTCGAGCCTTTAATTGGGGTGAGCGTCATGGATATGCAAGGCAAGACGGGAACCGTTACGCAATCAAATGGAACGTTTGCATTAAAGATATCCAATCCGGAAGATTCATTATTGATCACTTATACCGGGTACCATCCGCAAACGGTAAAAGCAGGTAAAAATAAACTGATCATTTCATTGAGATCTTCATTAACCGCCCTGAACGAACTGGTGGTGACGGCCAGCCGTACCGCACAAAAAAGGACGGATGTGCCTGTGGCTATCAGTGTGATCTCACCACAAATGATGCAACAAACGAAGGCTGTCACTTTGGATCAGGTACTAAATAAGGTCAGCGGCGTGTATATGGTAAACCTGGGTAACGAGCAACATACGATGGATATCCGCCAGCCCATGGATTTCGGAAGCAATTATCTGTATATGGAAGATGGCATACCCATCCGGACCATCGGAGATTTTAACCACAATGCACTGCTTGAAATTAACCAGGCTGATGTGGAAAAAATAGAGGTAGTGAAAGGGCCTTCTTCTGCTTTATATGGCAGTGACGCCGTGGGCGGAGCTGTCAACTTCATTTCCAGGAAACCCGCTGCTGTTCCTGACGCGGAATTAACCGTTCAAGGTAGCACAGAGGGATATAAGAGGGCGGATTTTACCGCAAGCAATACCTTTAAAAATACAGGAGTATTAATCAGCGGCTATGATGCCAATCAACGCGGCGGATATATTTCGCACAACAACTTTCATAAACTGGCATTGACGGGGAGAATTGATCAACAGATCAGTGAAAAGGCAAAATTGACAGGACAGCTAACCTGGATTCATTATTATTCCGATATGCCGGGCGGATTAGACAGCGCCCGTTTTTACGGGAAGAATTACCAGACACCTTATACATTCACCTATCGTAAAGTAAACGCCTGGCGCTCCAGAATTACATGGGAACAAGACTGGAGTAACCGCCAACAAAGTGAATTAACTTTTTATTACAGAAATAACGCGATAGGTCAGAATCCGTTTTACAGGGTAAAAACAACCTCCAATCCGTTAAAAGCAAATGGAGAAATAAATAATGATTTCTTTCAAAGCTATGGTACACTGGGACAATATAATTGGCGTTTTCCCTGGTGGAATACCCATTTGATGGCAGGTTTTCAGGCCGAATTGACACCTGCAGGATATGTGGCTAATTATATTGATATTAATCGTGACTCTCAGGGTGAATTTATCAATTATACTAAAACGGATTCATTACTGGCAGATTACAAAGTAAACATGGTAAACGCTGCGGGTTTTGTCCGGGTGCAGACCTCACCTGTAGAAAACCTGAGATTAGTGGCCGGATTACGATATGATATGCTGAATTATGATTTTACGAATCATTTGCCCGCGACAGCTTATTCGGGGTCGCCGAATGGAGTAAATAATTTCAGCCAGGTAACACCCAAAGCCGGCTTCACTTATGATTTTGGAAACGACAAAGGCATTTATGCCAATTACAGCATCGGGTTCGCGCCGCCGGATATGAGCGATTTATATTATGGTGTAAAAATCCCTGTTTTAAAACCTGCCCGGTTTTTTAATTATGAAACAGGGGGGTGGATGAGTTTTGATAACCACAAAGGATATTTGGATATCAGCCTCTACCGAATGAATGGAAGGAATGAAATTGTTTCCGAGCGATTGGGAAATGGTTTACAGGTAAACCAGAACGCTGGCAAAACCTTGCATTACGGGGTTGAATACAGTTTGCATTACCAGCCCTTCACTCAATGGCAATTGAGAATCAGCGGTACCAACGTGAATCATCGCTACATCGAATATATCCAAAACGGGAAAAATTTCAGCGGAAATGAGATGAGTGATGCACCGCATTGGATCATGAATGCAGAGATAACGTATGATCCTTCTTTTATACAGGATTTTGATATTGCAGCCGAATGGCAGCATATATCTTCCTATTGGATGGATCAGCAAAATACAAAGCGCTATCCGGGATATGAGGTATTTAATTTGCGAATAAATTATACATGGAATAAATTTGAATTATGGGCGAAGCTCATCAATGTGTTTAATGCAAATTACGCCACTATAGCTCAAAAAACAGCGTATAATACTACCTATACCCCCGGTTTGCTACGGACTTTGTATGTGGGAATAGGTTATCACTTTACCGGTCATAATAAAAAATAATGCCATTGGTATGAAAGAGATATGACGGAATAATTAATTTTTTTAAAATATTAAAATGAAAAAATATTCGATCTTATATTCGGTGATAGCGGTCTTAATGATCGTTGTTTCATCCTGTAATAATGCTGTAAAGGAAAAGGAAATGAATGGAGCAGGAGAGATCCTCCTGTCAAGTGAGCAAAATAAAGCGTCCTGTGCTTTTCTGACTACGAATGAAAATAATATACCTATGGTCAGTTGGATAGAAATAGACAATAAGGGCGGGAAACACTTCTACTTTTCCACATTGGATACGGCCACGCAAAAATTTTCTTCACCGGTTTCCATACCGATAGAACAAGACCTCAGCATCCATGAAGAAGGTATGCCTAAAATAGCTGTAAAGGGAGACGGTAGTTTATTTGTCATGTATGAGACTTCCGTGCCATCGAAAAACAGCAGGTGGGGGCTTGGAGATATTCGCTATATACAGTCTTTTGACGGAGGGAAGAACTGGACTTCCCCTAAATCGGTGGCGCCGGAAGAAATTGCCAAAGGATTGTCCTGTAATTTCTCCGATCTTACGAGACTGTCAGATGGCGAGATTGGTATTACCTGGCTGGGTACAAATCCTCGTTCTATGGAAATGACAGCACATCCGATGACTGATATGGATCATGCTATGAGCGGAATGAAACATACCATGCACGAGGAAGGACGACCGGTGGAATTTGCAAAAACAGAAGGTAAAAATGGCATGAGCCGTCCCATTCTAATTGACCCCAGCGCCTGTCAATGCTGCCGGACAGCCGTCAGTAGCAATAAGAGCGGCGGGATCAGCATTGCCTACCGGGATTTGATGCCGGGCGACGTTCGGGACATTTCCGTCAGCACCTCTGATAATAATGGAAATACATTCAGTGTTCCCCTATCTTTCAGCGATGACCATTGGGTCGTGGATGGTTGTCCGCATGATGGTCCGGCCATCGTTGCCATGGGTAGCCGCGGCTTTGCAGCATGGTTTACTGGCAGTAAAAAAGATGAAGGAGTGAATTATGCCGAATTAGATAGTTTAGGAAGAGTAATAAAGAGAGGGAATTTCAGTGATAAAGGAAGGTTTATCCAACTGAGCCTCTTACCGGATGGGACACGTATTTTAGCTTATAATGAAAATTACATTAAAGGAGACTCTGTCTATAGCAGAATTATGGTGAGCAAAGTACTCGGAAACGAGGCTTTCGAGAAAGAAATTACTCCGAAGGATGCCCAGGCTAATTATCCTGTAGTGCAGGCTGAAGATAATAAGCAAGTAGTCGTGGCCTGGAGCGATGCAGGTAAAGTTTACTACCGGGTAATCCGCGTGAATACGATTGATTCTCCCAAATTAAACATGGAAACAGTCGCACCTTTTGAAAGAATGAAATTAACGGTCCGGTAAAATAAGGTGAGCCCGCAGGCTAATTGAAGGGATTAGCAATCGCCTTTATTAAAAGCTTGCCTCAAAGATAATAGGGTTCTGATTCTTATGAACTAATGAATCAGTTACGTAGTCATTAAAGTTTTAAAGATGAGAAAAATATTTTTAATTTTCTTTCTATTAGCATCTTCCATTTACATTCGTGCACAGTCTCTGAGCGGCACAGTAACGGATGCAAAGACTCATCAGCCGATTATTGGCGCGTCTGTGTATCTCCCTCAACTTGGATTAGGCTCTGTGACAAGCCAAAAAGGAGATTATGATATTAAATATTTACCAAAAGGAACTTACTACTTGGAAGTAAAGGTTCCGGGGTATCGTACGATTTCAAATCCTGTTACATTAAAAGGAAATCAGATACTGGATTTCAAAATGACTGTTTCCATCATACCGTTGAAAGAGGCTGTGATCACTTCGCTGGGCTTTGCAACCAATCAACAGCGTGTAACCATTCCTGTTACAGTAGTATCTCATCGCATGTTATTGACGCGGAATTCGAATACTATTGTGGGCGCCCTGGCTTCTTTTCCGGGAATAAACGAAACCACGGAGGGACCGGGGACTGCCAAGCCACAGATAAATGGACTGGGATTCAACCGTGTGTTGGTATTAATGGATGGTGAACCACAGGAAGATTTCCAGTGGGGTGACGATCATGGACTGTTGATTGATCCTTACGCTGTGCATGATGCAGAAATAATCAGGGGTCCCGCATCCTTACAATATGGAGCCAGCGCGGAAGCCGGAGTGATCAGTTTTAAATCTGCGCCTTTTGCCCCGAGCGGAACAGTTCAGGGAGGTGTTTTGGGTGAATATCAGGTGAATGACGGTTTCATAGGAAACTCCGCGGTTGTGGGCGGAAGTCATCATGGTTTTATGTGGGACCTACGGGTCAGTAATGAGCAGTCTCACGATTATAGCAATCCAAAAGACGGGTATGTCTGGGGAACAGCCTGGCGTCAGGATAATGAACGGATCAGGCTTGGACTCAGCAGACCCTGGGGCTTTTCCCACCTGACATTCAGCAGATTAAGCCGAAGGATCCAGGTCCCTGACGGCAACAGAGATAGTACAGGACGATTCTTGTTTGATACGCCGCTCAATGGGAAACTTTATCCGACCAGATCCAATTTCATAGCATATAATCCGACCATTGCCGGAGATAAAAAGCTGGAACATATTGAAGCCTGGTGGCAAAACAGCATTAATGTGGGAAACGGAAGGCTGGAACTGGACGCTGGTTATTCGGAAAGCATTCACCATGATATTGATACGGGAACAGTTGGCGAAGGGAATATGATTGTCCATGATATTCCTTATTCTTTCAAATATCATATAGAGAACTCTAAGGATGGATTAAAGTTAGTGACGGGCATTAATGGCATGTATGAATTTGAAAATAATTTTCCCGAACCTCCGGCACCTTATATAGGCGACTTTGAAATACCCAACTATACTAATTTCCAGGCGGGTGGCTTTGCAATTCTGGAAAAAGATTTTAAAAAACTTACTATCAGCGGCGGATTACGTTATGATGTTATTAAATTCAAAGGCAAGGAAATGTACTTATTAAGCGCCGGAACTCCTGATCAGACAGTGGTTCCCAAAGGAACTCCCGGTGCTGAAACACAATTCGTGCCTTTTGATAATACATACACCGGTCCGTCAGGAAGCATTGGGATTTCTTACAATTTTCCACATCATACTTATATTAAGTTGAATCTTTCAAAAAGTTTTCGTGCCCCTGCTATTAATGAACTGACCAGCAACGGATTGAATATCGGTTCGAATGCCATACAACTAGGGAATCAGCATTTGAGGGCTGAGCAAGGCTATCAGACAGATCTTATTGTGGGAAACAATGGCGAAGACATCAGTTTTGAAGCAGATGGATTTTATAACAGGATTCACAATTTTATATTTGCCAACCGTACCGGTTCCTTTTCGGAGGGCTATCCTGTTTATGAATACGCCTCCAATAATGTGGCTGTTCTGACAGGCGTTTCCGGTTATTTTAAGATTCATCCCGAAGTTGCCCAATGGTTTGAAATTGATAATGGACTGACTTATATTTATTCTTATTTACCCGATCATTCCGATTCCACCAATCATATTCCATGGACTCCGGCGCCTCATCTGACCACTGAAATTAAATTTAATTTGCCCGACAGGCAACATTCGATTCTTCGAAACACTTATATAGAAATAGGGCAAGCCAAATATTGGGCACAACATCATATTTACAGCGCACTTTATACCGAGCTGCCTTCGCAGCCTTATACGTTGTATAACCTAGGAGCAGGTACTGATTTTGTGAATCCGCATACTGGAAACGCCATTTGTTCTGTATTTCTCAGTTGCAATAATCTGACGAACATTGCTTATGTGGATCATTTGAATCTGGCTCAGTATTTCCTTTCTTACTATGGTAACACGGAAACCGTAACACGCAGAAATCAGGGTATTTTCAACATGGGAAGGAATATAGGGATAAAAGTGTTGTTCCTGTTTGGCGATCGTTAAATGAAGAATCAGATAAATGACATCTGTAGGGCGCTGAAAAGCTCAGATAGCCAATGTAATATTGGCTTATACCTGTCAACGTTTCAGAACGGATATCTTAGTTGATAGTATGAGGAAGAACCTTTTCAAAGCCTGTTCACCTCAGCGATGATAATTGGGTAATGGATGGTGGTCAGGGTACTGGGTAACAAAGCGGCTTTGGTGACTTATACGGAAAGTAGGAGATGGATGCAACAGGTAAAATACCAGGTCATCTCATTACAGCCCTGATCAATTATTGAGCATCAGCGGCATTACCAGCATCAATAATTCCTCATTTTCTTTTTTATCTACCGGCAGAATAATGCCAGCGCGGTTGGGGGTAGATAATTCTATTACTACTTCTTCGCTGCCTGCCACCCCCAGCATTTCTACCAGGGCTTTGGCGTTGAATGCAATTTCCATGTCCTCTCCCTCGTAATGGCAGGGCATGCGTTCGTTACCTTCAAAAGACATATCCAAATCTTGTGCATCGAGTTGCAATTCGCTTCCGGTAATAGCCACACCTACCAGATTAGTGCTCTTATTGGCAAAGACTCCCACACGGCGGAGAGCGCTTTGAAAATCTGCAGTGTTGACAGTCAGTTTGTAAGGATTATCTTTAGGGATCACTACGCGATAATCAGGGAAGCGGGCGTCAATCAGGCGGCAAATCACTTCGGCTGTACCGTGCTTTACGAACAGATAATTTTTAGAATAGGATATTTCCAACTGACTATTGTCATTTGGCAAAGTTCCTTTTAAAAGATTCAACGGTTTTTTAGGAGCAATGAAATGGTCTTCTTTAGGACATTTCACATCAGTTCTTACATATTTCATCAGGCGATGTGCATCCGTGGCGACAAAGGTGGCGGTGTCGGGAGTTAATTCAAAATAAACGCCGGTCATGGCCGGGCGAAGGTCGTCAGTGCTGGTAGCGAATAAGGTTTTTTGAATGGCAGTACCCAATGCTTCGCAAGTCATAGTAAAAGGAGTGGAATTATCTGCTTCGGGATCTTTAGGAAAATTTTCAGGATCTTCACCCATGATCTTGTATTTCCCGTTATCGGAAGTAATATCTATGGCATAGGTGCTTTTATCTATATGAAAAGTCAAAGGCTGGTCAGGATTGCTTTTAAGATAATCCAGCAGGATACGGGCAGGGACGCACACTCTTCCCGTTTCTTTAGCCTCCACCTCTAATTTTACCTTCATGACCGTTTCCAGATCGGTAGCCGTAATAACCAACCTGTTCTTTTCAATCTGAAAAAGAAAATCTTCAAGGATGGGTAAAACGGTATTAGAGCTGATGACTCCGCTCACGTGCTGGAGTTCTTTCAATAATGTGGATGAAGAAACAATAAAATTCATGGGTATTTAATTTGCCCTTTTTAAAGTGAATGGTACTGGTTTGGAAACAAAGATAGGGATATTTACCTTTTAAAAAAGATAAGTTGTATAATAGTGAGTATCCTGTGGAAAACAACCGGAAATATCATAAAAAAATATCATAAAATCCGTTTTGGCATAAAATTTTATCTTTGTCCGAATGAAATTATCTCGTTTATCAGAAACACTGATTGGTTCGGAAATCATTAAACTGGCAGCCTCCGTTAAAGAAAAAATGGCGCAGGGGCGAAAGATTTATAATTATACGATCGGAGATTTTGATCCGGAAATTTTCCCGATCCCGAAAGAATTTGAAGAAGCTGTGGTGAGGTCTTACCGTGAAAGAAACACGAATTATCCCTCTGCCGAAGGTATTCCTGAATTACGGAAAGCTGTGGGAGCGCTGATCCGGGAACGTGAAGGATTAAGTTATGACCCCGCCTCTGAAATATTGATTTCTGCCGGAGGGAGACCGTTAATATACGCCACTTACAGGGCCATAGTGGACAAGGGAGAAAAAGTGATCTATGCAGTTCCGTCCTGGAACAATAATCATTATACGCATTTTGTAGAAGGCCGGCATGTGGCTATAGAAACTTTGCCGGAAAATAATTTTATGCCCACTGCTGCGGAGATAAAACCTCATTTGCAGGGAGCCTCTTTACTTGCCTTGTGCTCCCCCCTGAATCCTACCGGAACTACTTTTTCTAAGGACCAGTTGGAAGCTATCTGCGATATGGTTTTGGAAGAAAATAAGAAACGAGGTGCGGAAGAAAAAAAATTATTTATTCTTTACGACCAGATTTATTGGCAATTGACTTTTGGGAATACAGTTCATTACAATCCGGTTAGCTTGCGGCCTGCATTAAAAGAGTATATCATTTTTATTGATGGCATGAGCAAAGCATTTGCATCTACCGGGGTACGCGTAGGCTGGGCCTTAGGACCGGCGGCTGTCGTGGGAAAAATGAAAGCCATTCTTTCTCATATAGGCGCCTGGAGCCCTATGCCGGAACAGAAAGCCGCTTCACGATATCTTTTACAACAGGAGCCCATCACACTATATCTGGATCGTTATAAAGCTGCCATTCACCGGCGGTTGGAAAAAATATATGAAGGATTTGAGGATCTGAAGAAATCGGGCTATGCAGTAGATGCTATTGCGCCGCAGGCAGCTATTTATTTAACTATCAAATTAGATTTAAAAGGAAAACAAAGAAGCGATGGGGAAGTTCTTCCCGATCAGGCTGCTGTGACGGATTATGTATTAAATGAGG
>JACZCY010016455.1_pt1 | contig 19273 bp, 19 predicted proteins | sample 8641821 | NCBI WGS metagenome assembly JACZCY01 (sample SAMN15324609, study PRJNA640507) | soil metagenome | isolation source: intercropping sugarcane | place: China: Luxin town, Laibin City, Guangxi Province | collected 2019-07-25 | depth 10cm m | reverse complement strand
CCTCGTGGAAGACGGCGTTCTCGGTTTTGGAAATCGCGCCCGCCGATGTAGCCCGGCAGCGGTCCCCCACCTCGCTCTTCGAGCTGTTTGAGCAGGTCGTAGGCTTTCTGGGGAGATGTTGCGAGCGAGGACGGCGGCTCGATTTGGCCCGGCGAGCTGATAGTGGTGTTGATATTCAGAGGTCCGTCACCGAGGTCGGCAGCGGCGACGGGGACCGAAGACGACAGGCTGAACGTGCACAGCTGGATAAGAAGACCGATGAGCCGAATCCATCTCCATTGAAGGGTGAACACAGGCTCTTCTTCCTTGGCAAGACGTTGGCCTGAAGGGGAGACCGTAGCATTCTCTTTTCAAGAAGGTCAAACGACGCGGGCGCCATCACCTTGTTACCTGGATGTCTCTAGTCTCGTTTGCTAGAATGAGAGGGCTTAAGTGCACATCTGAAGAAAACAGGTACGTCCATGAGTCATCGTGTGAAATCTATGTGTTGTGTAAGATCCATCCGGTTAGACGCGTGAATCCTTTGCTCAAGGGTCTTGTCCATTCTCTAGTCACTCTGGCCGTCCTTGCTCTGGCCGCCTCTTCGAATGCACAACTGAATCCGAGCGGTTCGATGAGGCGGTCGCCAGCGGAAGTCGTGAAGCATTATGTTCTTTTGGATAAGAAGGGTGCTCGCTTAGATGCTCAGTCATTCGAGACCGTGATCCCCTATATTGATTGGAGGGAAGAACCTGCATGGGGCCGAGTCGTTGTCGTTCAGAAAACAACCGTCCCGGAGGATTATCGAAAGTGGGAGATCGTCAACAATCTGGAAGTGGTCATCCCGGTCACATTTCACGTGCTCGGGGCGGTCTATCTGGAAACCGCCACCTTTGTGCCCGAGGAAACGACGGAAGAGGTTCGTTTTCATGTGAAGGTCGTGGAGAATTTCTGGCGCATCGTTTCTCCGGTGATTCCTCCGCACGTCGGACTGAAACGGATGGTGAGCTTCGCACGAGAGGCGGAAACTCATGAACAGGATAAAGCCCAACGCCTCGTGCTTGCGGCCCTCATTGACTCTCTGCGAAAGGTTGAGTAATGGCTAAAACTCCGGTGGATTTGATGATTTTTGACTTGGACGGGACGCTGATCGAATCGAAGTGGGACATTGCGCAATCCGTCAACTTCACCTTAGCCGAGCTGGGATTACCCAAACGCCCCATCGAAGAAATTTTTGGTTTTGTCGGCGACGGTGTCAAGCGGTTGCTGCGTCTTGCAGTCGGGGAGGGAAATCAGGCCAAGTTCGACGAAGCGCTGAAAGTCTTTCGAGGGTATTATCTCGAACATTGCCTGGACCGGACCAGCTTCTACCCCGGTATTGAGCCGATGCTGCAACATTTCGCCCACAAAGACAAGGCGATTGCGACCAATAAGTCCATCGAATACACTCGCGTGATCCTGAACGGGTTGGGCCCGCAGCATTTCCGGTACATGGTCGGTGGAGACAACGGGTTTGGGCTTAAACCGGAACCGGGGATGGTATTGCACATCATGGAAAAAGTAGGTGCGCCGAAAGAACGGACGGTCCTGGTCGGGGACAGCACGAATGATATCAACGGAGGACATAACGCCGGCATTCGTGTCTGTGCGGTCGCGTACGGTATGGGGAATCGAGTGAAGATGGAAGCTTGTCAGCCCGATTGGTTCATCGAAAAGCCGGAACAACTCATGGAGATATTCGAATGACACCCAGATTAAGGCCGAGGTTTAGGTTGAGCGAAGATCTTGTCCGCGGGCCGGGTAAAGTCCTGATTTCTTGTTTGGGCCTCATCCTGAGTCTTCACCTCAACCTCGCCCCACTGTTAGCGGAGTCACCGAGTCTTGCCGAGCGCGTGATCGAGCATCGGTTGACCAATGGGCTGACCGTTCTCATGGTTGAACGACATCAGACGCCTGTTGTCTCGATCAACATCACCTTCGCTGTCGGCGGGATTAATGAGCAAGTCGGCCAAACCGGTCTTGCGCATCTCTACGAGCATATGGCCTTTAAAGGCACACGTTTAGTCGGCACGACGAATTACGAGAAAGAAAAACCGATTTTGGACGAACTCGCGCTGGTCGGGACCGAGCTTGACCAGCGTCAACGTGACTTGGCTAACAAAGGGGACGGTGCGACGGCTGAAGAGCGGGCAGTGGTCGAATCACTCCGGAATCGTCTCCTGGAACTACAGACACAGGCCGCTCACTATGTCGTCGGGAATGAAATGGCTTTGCTGTACCAGCGGCACGGCGGAGTGGGGCTGAATGCATCGACGGGCAAAGACGTGACGCGGTATATGATCAGTTTGCCGTCCAATCGGTTGCCTTTGTGGGCGGCCATCGAGTCGGATCGAATGGCCAACCCTGTATTGCGCGAGTTCTATAAGGAACGCGGTGTCGTAATGGAAGAACGGCGCTTGCGTAACGACGACAGCCCGAACGGCCTGTTATTTGAGACGTTCACATCCGCTGCTTTCCGGGCCCACAGTTATGGCGTTCCGACCATCGGATGGGGATCCGATATCCTGTCATTAACACCGGCTGCGACGGAAGCCTTCTTTAAAGCCCACTACGGTCCGGATCAAGCCACGATCGCTCTAGTGGGTGATATCAATCCGAAAGAAACGATCGCCTTGATCGAACAGACGTTCGGAAAGATTCCTGCCGCACCGCCGCCACCGCCTCTGGTGACGGTCGAGCCGGAACAACGCGGCGAGCGACGAGTTGAGGTGGAATTTGATGCGGAACCGGCTATCGTCATCGGATACCACAAGCCAGCCTTGGGGCATCCGGATGACGACGTATTTGACGTAATCGATGCGGTGCTGAGCGACGGACTCACGTCTCGCTTGCATCAGACGTTGGTACGGGAGAAACGTCTGGCTGCCTCGGTCGGGTCTGATGCGAATCATCCGGGCGTCCGCGCCCCGAACCTCTTCATTTTTACAGCGACGCCGTTGGCGCCTCATACGACGGCGGAAGTAGAAGCCGCCGTCTATGAAGAAATTGAGCGGCTGAAGCGTGAACCGGTCGCTTCCAAGGAGCTGGAGAAGGTGCTGAACAATTTGGATGCCGATCTGGTGCGAGGTCTGCGATCGAACAGCGGTCTGGCTTCTCAACTGGCGTTGTATCAGGCGGTGGCCGGTGATTGGCGCTACATCCTGACATCACGCGACAAGGTTGCTGCAGTCACGGCTGCCGATGTGCAGCGGGTGGCGAAGCAGTACTTTACCAAGTCGAATCGCACCGTCGCGGTCTTGGTGAAGAAAGGCACGGATAAAACCGTTGCAGCGATTCCCAATGGCGAGGTGAAGCCATGAGGCAGGTAAAAGGGCACAAATCGGGATGGTGGGGGACTCTTCGCCACATGGGAAGGAGTTTGGGCATACTGACGATGCTGCTAACGTCCGTTGTCGTCGCCTATTCAGCCGATCCGACACTCGTCGATCCCAGAACTATGTCGTTTAAGCCGGTGGAATTTTCACCACCGGATCCGGAACGGGTCATTCTGGACAACGGCATGGTTCTCTATCTGCTGGAAGACCATGAACTACCGTTGGTGACGATCACGGCTACGATGCGGACCGGGAGTTGGCTTGATCCAACCGATAAGATCGGACTGGCGGGCATGACCGGGGCGGTGATGAGGACCGGTGGTGGCGGCGGTCTTTCCGCGGAGCAGGTTGATGCTGAACTGGAGCAATTCGCGGTCGATGTGAGTATCGGGATCGGGCGACAATCAGGGTCGGCGTCTCTCGATGTCCTGAGCAAGGATGTGAATCGGGGGTTGGAGATCTTCGCCGGTCTCATTCGGACTCCGGCGTTCGACCCGGCCCGTGTCGAGCTGGCCAAGTTACAAGCCATCGAGGGGATCCGCCGCCGTCAGGATAATCCCGGCTCCGTCGTCGGCCGAGAATTTGTCAAGATGCTCTATGGGGCCGCTCATCCGAGCGCGCGAGAAAGCTCGGTGGACTCGATCAAACGCATTACGAGGGACGATCTCGTCGCGTTCCATCGCACCACGATTCACCCGAACGGTGTGATTCTCGGTGTGACCGGTGACTTCAACAAAGCGGAGATGGTGGCCTCCTTGCGCAAGGTATTTGGAGATTGGAAAAAGGGAATAGTGCCCGAGCTGAAGATTTCCGATGTGTCGGAGGCGGAGTTGTCCATACCCGTTGTCAGGTTCGTTGGGAAAGATACTTCACAGACCCATCTCCGGGTGGGACATCTTTCGATCAAGGAGAATGATCCGGACTACGTCGCATTGGCCATCGCGAACGATATTTTGGGTGGCAGTTCGTTCCGGAGCCGTCTGTTCAACGACGTGCGGTCGAAACGGGGGCTGGCCTATTCCGTCGGCAGCCGCCTCAATACGGGCATGCATGACCAAGGTATCTGGCTGATGCGGGCGGAAACTAAATTGATTTCCACTCAGGAAGTGATCGAGCGGTTTGTGGCGAATATTGAACGGATGCGCACTGAGCAGGTGACTGATGCCGAGCTTGCGGAGGCGAAGGAAGCGTACGTCAATTCGTTCGTGTTTTCCTTTTCCAGTCCTTCGGTGATTGTCAGCCGGTTGGTCGAGTTAGAGTACGATGGATTGCCGAAGGACTTTCTCCAACAGCTGCGCGCCAAGGTTGTGCAACTGACCAAAGAAGATGTCTTAGCGGCGGCCAAGAAACATTTGCGACCGGATCGCTTGAAGATCGTCGCCGTCGGGTCGGGCGAGGCCTTACCGAAAGCCCTTGCGACGTTTGGAGACGTGAAGGAAATCAAGCTCAGTCCCGAAGGCTGAAGAGGTTCCGCGGACGGCGAAGCGCGGCCAATGAGCGCACTCCCACCTTCAGTTTCTTGACTTTCATTGTCCCAACTCCTTCTTGACTGCCGCGACATCGCGACGAAGTTCGTATCGTATCACCGTTCCCAATCTTGATCAGCAGCGGCATGGCGCGGTACTGTGAAGCGTGTGAACGCACGACGGCGGGTTTCACTGAAGTGATAGTGTCATGGTACTCTTTATTGATTATCGATAGTGGAGGATTTCTGAGCGAAGGATTGGTTAGGTTCGGCGAACCTCATGTTGCCGCTGATGGGATAAGGCTCGCGTATGCCGCTCGAAGATGACTTTTCCGACATCCTCAAAAAAGCACGCACCGGACAAGGGTTGTCGGTCGGCGACGTTGCCCGAATGACGGGGTTGCCCGGCGGCGATATTACGGCGCTGGAACGCGGCGATCAGCCGCGAGACCGGGCGGAGGTGCGCGCATTGGCAAAGGCCTTGGGTCTGCGAGCGGAACCGCTCGAGCAAATCGCCATCGATAAGTGGGAACCGGTGACACAACACATGCCGTCGTGGGTGGAAATGGTTCATGGGTCCATTAATGGATATGGTGTACAGGGGTATGTTGTGCATGATGAGGGCGAGGCCTTATTGGTCGATACCGCCTATAACGCCCCCGCGATGATTGATCTGCTTCGTCGGCGAGGGATGCGTCTTGTCGGCATCTGTCTGACGCATGGCCATGCGGACCATGCGGATGGGATCGATCAGATCCTAAGCCATCGTGAAGTGTCGGTCTATCTTGGTCCCGAAGATGTGAGTTTGTTGAATTGGCGGCCACGGGTGGATGTGTTGGTTGCGCCGGGCGATGGAATGTCGATCGGCGTCGGACGCCGTACGGTTCACTGTCTGACGACGCCGGGTCATACGCCGGGCGGCATCTGTTATCGGCTGGATGATACACAACACCCGGTCTGCTTCGTCGGCGATACACTCTTTGCCGGATCGATCGGCCGGTCCAATCCCAAGGAATTGTATTCGACTCATCTCGATTCGGTTCGCCGCCGCGTGCTGACTCTTTCACCTGACTATCGTCTCTTGCCCGGACATGGACCTGCCACGACCGTTGAGGAAGAACTCGACCATAATCCGTTTGGGACGATTCAATAAGCAGGGATGACATGGATGGATTTGGACGGAACGAACATCGAGATCTCGATAGAGGTCTCGTCGTGGACGCCGGTGAAGAGCGGGTTCCACAGTTGGCGGACCAGATGGAAAGCGACGCTGACGAAGAACCGTCGTTTTTCTCGAAGTGGACGTTACCGATCGTCCTCTTTCTCATGACCGTCTTTACCACGCTATGGGCCGGGGCATACCAAGCCTATAGCGGCCCTGTGCGCGGGCCTTTGGATTTTCTCTTGAGCTATCCTGAGACGCTTTGGAGGGGAATCCCCTTCGCGGGAGCGCTGCTCTTTATCCTCACGACGCATGAGTTGGGGCATTATCTCTTGTCCAAGATCCACCGGGTGCCGGCTTCCTTGCCCCTGTTCATTCCCGGGCCTCCTCATTTCATCGGGACGTTCGGCGCCATCATCCGCATGCGGGGTCCGATTCTGAGTCGTCGCGCATTATTCGACATCGGAATCGCCGGTCCCTTGGCGGGATTTGTGGTCGCCGTCATTGCGCTGATCGTCGGCCTCAATCTTTCCACGGTCGTGGATCGAACGGCCACGTATGGATTGCACCTGGGCGAGCCCTTGTTGCTGCAGTTTATATCATGGGTGGTGATCGGGCCGTTACCGCCGGAGGCTGACGTCGTGCTCCATCCGATCGGCTTTGCCGCCTGGTTCGGGCTCTTTGTCACCTCTCTTAATCTTCTTCCGATCGGCCAGCTCGATGGCGGCCATGTCGCCTACGCCTTATGGGGCCGGCGACAGCGGACGATGGCGCTTGCCTTTCTCCCAATTTTGTTAATCTTAGGATTCTATGGCTGGTCGGGCTGGTTCCTGTGGGCGTTCATGGCGGGACTGTGGGGGGTGGGTCATCCTCCTGTCATGGATCCTCATGTGTCGTTGGGTCGTAATCGGACGATTGTCGGATGGATTGCCCTTGGAGTCTTTGTCGTCACCTTTGCGCCGGTGCCGTTTTCCTTCCACTAAGCGATTCGTTGCTTCCTCTCGTTCGTCCCGTTCTGCTGATTTTCTTGTCCGATTCCACAGCCGATCTTAAGTGTAGAAATGTTCACAGCCGGTACGTCCACCACATGCTGCCCGAAAAGGAGATGCGGAAGCAAAGCTTGTTTTGCTCATTGAACCCGACGTTCCATATGTCGGCCATACACAGTTCAAGATCCGGCCCGATATTTCCCGCGCGACCCTTGACAGCCGTTTTCATAGGTGACGCCAAATCCTCTCCACGACGGGGATCAACCGGACTGCCTTCGGTGAAGAGGACAATGAGGTCATCCTGCTGGCCTGATAGTGGAAGTGACCCCAGGTAAGCTTGACGGTTTGTTCCTCTAGATGTAGCCTGGGCTCGTTATAAAAGTATTTAAGTCTGTTCTCGCCACATCAAGTGATTGAGAAAGCTGAGGCTCGTGATTACATGCAATTGCCCAAATGGAGATGAATGACACAGGCTCTCACTCAGCTACCACCAATGTGGCGTCGAGCACCACGACGATGGGGGCATAAGCTTCATTCATTGTGTTCCTATATGGCTATGTTTCCACCCGCACTGCCACGTGTCTTTATTGAGTGGCTGAGCAAGCCGGGAGACGTCGTATATGATCCTTTCAGTGGAAGGGGGACCACAGTTCTTGAATCCTTGCTAAGCGGCAGGATCGCACTCGGATCGGATGCCAATCCGTTGGCCTGGATCTTGAGTTCTGCGAAGGCTTCGCCACCGACGAAGCGTGCCGTGGAACGACGGCTCGCTACCCTGTGTACCTTGGCCCGTAAAGGCGATCTTGACCAGGTGCCGAATGAAATTCGAATGCTTTTTTGCACGAGCACATTGCGTCAGCTTATGTGGCTTCGAAGCGAGATTTGCACCGACAGTTCGGTTGACCGGTTCCTCCTGGCGGTACTGTTAGGAGGTCTCCATGCAAATGCAAATAGCAATGGTAGGCCACGTGGGCTCACGGTTGCGATGCCGAATACTTTTGCCATGGCTCCCAGGTACGTTCGTAGGTATATCGAGGAACATGAGCTACGGCCACCGACCATTGATGTGGTGTCCTTCCTAGCGGAGCGCGTGAAGCGGTTCCCCTTACCGTCTGCTGGCTCCCGGTTGAACCGAGCTTGGATACACGATATCCGAAAGCCTATCTGGTGGCCAGACGGCGCACCGCTCGCGAAGCTCGTTTTCACCTCACCGCCATATCTGGGTGTGATGCGCTATGCCAAGCTGAACTGGATTAGGCACTGGCTGATTCAGAGCGATTACCGTCAAATCGATGCGAGCCTCTTCGCTTCGGGATCAATTCAAAAATATTTGTCCTTTGTTCGCCAGACCCTGCTGCAGTGTCGATCTGTCCTGCGGGATGATGGCGTGGTGTGCCTCGTGATCGGCGACGTTCGTCAACGAGGTATTAACATCAGACTTGGCGAAGTTGTTGCTCGTGAATGTATCGATTCCACGGATTTGCGTCTTGTCGGTATCGTTGAGGATCGCCTGCCCGTGAAGCATAAGGTTAGCCGCATCTGGGGCCCGAAAAGAGGACAGGCGACCAAGACCGACCGCATTCTGGTTCTTGCGGGGCCACAGGCACGTATCCGACGCCAGCTGCCATGCTTAAATTGGGCAACCTTCTAGGGAGCAACGAAATGACGACCCCTATCATTGAAGCGCTTAAGTCTCTGGCGTCCGTCGATCTCTTTAAGGAGGGGCGAGACCCGAAGACATTCATCGGGCGACCGTTCTACTTTGATTACTCCATTGTGAAGGTCTTGGTGAATGACAAGTGGAAGAATCTCGTCGGTGGAATCCCAGCGGGGGCTTTTCTTCTCTGCTCCTACGATGGTGAACCTGATGTCCAGGAGATGGTTCTCGTCAGGGTTCTTGGCCCGACCGCTCTGCCCACCGATTCGGAAGTCATCGCTTCGATGGTCGAGTACTATAAGGAGAATCCACCTCCTGGAGGGGAGGGGCATAAGAAACTCGATACCTTTACCCGATACGAGTTCAACTTCTCAGGCCTTGAGTGTCGAGTACTTGGCACGTATTTTCGAAATGGGAGCCATAAGACTATCTTTGGCGCCGATCTTGAAAACTTCTATAGCGCTCACAATTATTCGGTCTTCAAGCCCCGAGGCAAGACACTGGAGTATATCGTCAACTATCGTGAAGGCGATGGGGTACCAGGGGGGCCGGAACAGGTCCGCCTAGGATGTGTCCGGTACAGCGCATCGCTTCGGCACCAGGACAGTTTAGAGGTCCCAATCTATGTCTCGGCTCTTGATTTTGTTGGCAAGCGCACTGCGCTGTTTGGTATGACCCGCACAGGAAAGTCAAATACGGTCAAAAAGATCCTCGAGTCCATCATGCAACTCTCGGAAAAGGGCGTAAAGCTTGATGGGAAACCCCTGAAACCGGTGGGGCAGATCATCTTCGATATCAATGGTGAATACGCCAATGCTAATCAGCAGGACGAGGGGACTGCTATCTTTGAGATGTTCAAGAAGGACACGATTCGATATTCGCTTCTCGAAAAAGATGGCTTTACCGTCATGAAACTTAACTTCCACAAGGACATCGAGGCGGGCTTTGGCCTTCTGCAGAGCTTCTTGTCGGAAGATTCTTCGGACTACATCCGAAGCTTCTTGAGCATCGACCTAACGCCTCCACCGGCCGATGATGTGTCGGCCAAAGTACGGCGCGGACGAGTCACTGCAGTCTATCGCGCCTGCCTGGCTGCCGCTGGGTTCGAACTCGGCAATGATAAAATTTTTTTTGAAGGATCTGCCGAGCTGAATGGGCTGGCGGGCGGCATTGATCCGAAGAAGGGGATTTCAGGACAAGATGCCATCCACTGGTTCACAAAGGTCTGGGATAATTACTACGAGTACGACTATTTTAAGAACTATCCAAGGAATCATGATGGACGAGAATGGGCCGACGAGGACCTCAAGGCAGCACTCGTGATGCTTACCAGGAAGAAAGTGCCCGGAAAGGATGCAAATGTTTCTGGTTACCGTAAGCTGCAACCGTTCCGGCTATACCACTCAGCGGCTAATACCGAGTCTTTTGAGGACGCGATAGTAGCTCAGCTTAGATCTGGCAAGGTTGTGATAGTGGATCTGTCTCAGGGTGACCCGAAGCTCCAGACAACGTATTCCGATCGGATCTGCAAACGTATTTTCGATGACGGCATGAAGAAATTCATAGAGAACATAGATGCAAACTACATCCAGCTCTATTTCGAAGAAGCGCATAATCTCTTTCCTAAGAAAGACGACAAGGATCTGAGCCAGATCTACAACCGGCTGGCAAAGGAAGGCGCGAAACTTCGTCTCGGGCTAGTTTACGCGACGCAAGAGGTTAGCTCGATTTCATCGAACGTTCTCAAAAACACCCAAAACTGGTTTGTGTCCCACCTCAATAATCGTGACGAGCTCCGGGAAGTCGAGAAGTTCTATGACTTCGAGGACTTTACGGAAAGTCTGCGGCGTGCGCCGGACCGTGGTTTCATCCGCATGAAGACGTACTCAAATGCCTTCATTGTCCCGGTCCAAATCGATCGCTTTTCGGCGAAAAAAGAGGCTGACTGAGTGGGGTATAGCCAGTCCAAGGGTCGCAGACCATTCGAGAGGGCGAGGAAGATCGCTCACGCCGAGATCCTGAACAACCCGATTGTTCAAGAGTTCGTCAAAGGGTGCGCCCTACCGGCTCCGCCGGACCGTACGGATCTACAGGCAAACCTGCAGCCCATTCCCGGCGGCACTGGGAGAGTCAAGAACGTTGTGGCGGTGGACGGTGGGATGACTGAAGTCTCTGTGCGAAAGGAATTTCCCAGCGCTTCAGTCGCGTTCATGACCTTTGGGCCTTTGCTCCTATCCCTAGCCGACCTCGCCGACGTCGATAGGCAGCCATTCATCGGACCTGAGGACATGGCTCGGTTTAGAAATATCCGGCGCTACACTGCTGTGATCCCAGTCAAGTTGGTGCGCGCAGCAGGTGCAAAAAGTTTTTCTGCCGGGGTACGATATACGATACAGAAGTTTTTCGCCAACGACGAGCCGGACCTCCTAAGGGCTCTTCGTTGGTTGTTGTTTCGGGAATGGCGTCCGGAAAGTGAAAGGGAACCATGGATCATTCCTAAGTGCCCTGCGACCGACAGCTGCGATTCCAGTCAGGAATTCAGGTCGGGCGACCCGTCAGAACGCACCTGCATTAGGTGTGGTAGACCGGTGTACATGGCCGATGCTCTGCGATTATACGAACGGATAGATGATGACCTTGGGGCAGGAGGTATCCTAGCTTATCTACTCACGACTCTTGAGCAACTGGTCCTAGTGCATCTGATTCGAACGATACTAGAGATGAAGCCCGGTTTGCTTGGCGAGATGCTCTTTGTCAAAGATGGTCCTCTTGCCTTCTTCGGTGTTACAGCTCCCTTACGTAAGCCGATGCGTGAACTGATGCAGTTCCTCGGGATCATGGATAGCGGTCGACCAATAATACACCTAGTGGGGTTAGAGAAGAGTGGTGTGTTTGTGGAACACGCGGCATTGATCGAACCGCTGTTGAAGCCGGGGCAGATGCTAGTGTTGGATGACTCCTACATTCGCCGATACATTGCCCCAGGCGACCCAGAAAGCAAGGATACGTTCGGGTTTAACACCTATTACGGTTCGAAGGTTATCTTCAAAGGCCAGGCGCAGGACACATACGTGGCAACGATACCATCTGCCACGTTCATGGCCAAGCCTTCTTTTTCAGATCTGTTCAATGGAGCCGAAGTTCTCCGCGTAACCAGCCAGCTGCGTTGCTCGATGTACGACAATGCGCTCGTGCCAGTGGTGCTAGCGAATCGACTAGTGTCACTTGCAGATGTGCCAAGTTCAGAAATCCTGGCGAAGTTCGCGGCTAAGGGTATCAAGCCGGTGCCGCCTTAATAAGAGCACCGAAGTCACAATGATGACGGCATAACTTACTCTGTGCATCGGAGCCGTTGTTCGATCCATTGGCTGTGCATGGTACAGGGTCTGACTCTACTGCCGTTTCTGGCGAAGCATTACGGCATCACGGATGAGGAACTCGACTTCATCATCAATACCGTATGGGACAGGATGCAGGGAAAATAGAGTGAAAGCGGATGTCAGAACAGGTATTGCCATCCAGAGTGAACCTTGGGAACATGGTTGGAAGAGAGGAGGCGACTGTGGAATATCAACGGTTCATCGCGCGCGATTCGAAAGTCTGTGGTGGGGAGGCGGTGATCAAGGGAACACGCGTGACCGTGCGGACGGTCTTGGCGAGCCTCGCGGAGGGCGCCAAGATCGAGGAAATTCTTGAGGACTTTCCGACGCTCAGGGAAGAAGATGTCCGGGCTGTGATCGCCTTCGCCGCCGCATCCGCCGAAGAGGACCTGCCGGTCCAGAGCGTGCCGGACATCCGGTGAGGATCAAGCTGGACGAAAATCTTCCCCTCAGGCTCGTTCGTATTCTTGCTCCACTTGGCCATGAGACCGATACCGTTCCGCAGGAAGGCTTGGCCGGCCAGGATGATGCTCGCGTCTGGCAAGCGGCACAAACGGTCGGTCGCTTTTTCATCACGCAGGTTTGGACTTTTCGGACGTGCACAGGTTTGCGCCAGGCACCCACCACGGCCTTCTACTTGTGCGCTTACGGGATCCTGGCCGCAATGCGCTCGTGAGTCGGGTTCGAAGCCTCTTTCAAACCGAAAACGTTGAGGCATGGAAGGGATGCTTTGTCGTGGCGACCGACCACAAGGTTCGGGTCCGGTCACCCAAGCAGCAGAACGATCCGAACAAAGGTTAGCCCATCATCAACGAAATCGACCGCGCGTTGACCAAGCACTATGACTTCGCGGATGATGAGTTGGGTTTCATCATCAACTACCGAGCGCAGTGACGTGGCCACATCGGAGCTGTTGTTCGAGACGTTAGCCGCGCACAGTCAAAATCCGATCCTACTGCTATTAACGTTGAGGTTTTAATGTCTCCCCTCGTAACTCTAGAACTCTTCATTTCTGTCCCTTCATCTTTCCAGTAGGCGTTTCATGCTTTGTCCTTTCGCAACTCCGCACCATTCTTCTGATTTTCTTGTCCGAATTCACGCGCGACCCTACAGTAGAGCTATGCTTACGGGCGGTGCGCCTACGACCTGCTGTCCGAAATGCCAGGCTCAACGGTTGGATGGGGAGGAGGAATGTGTACAATGCGGCATCATCTTTTCCAAATACCGGCCGGGTACCATAACGGCTCGCCGTTCCTCATACCAATCGTCGCGAAGAAAGTCTGAATGGTTGATGACGGCCAAACAGTGGCTGATCGAGTTGGATACGACGACCGATTCAATGACCTTTTACGGCCGAGCAGCCGTGTTTGCGGCCATGGTCTGGTGGGGCTGGACGTTCATCGCAACGCCCTTGGAAACCAACTACACCGGCGAGTCGTTTCTTCACCTGATCAACCTGCCTTTTCACGAAGCCGGACATGTGATTTTTATCCCGTTCGGTCATTTTATGACGATTCTGGGCGGGACTCTCGGCCAAGTTCTCATGCCGATCATCTGTCTTGGCACATTTCTCGTGAGGACACGTGATCCCTTCGGCGCCTCGGTGGCTCTCTGGTGGACGGCGGAGAGCCTGATGGATATCGCGCCGTACATCAATGATGCGCGAGCGCTTGATCTCATGCTGATCGGCGGGGTGACCGGAAAAGAAACCGACGGGCACGACTGGAACAATATCCTGACGATGCTGGGTTTATTGGAATGGGACCATCGGTTGGCTCACCTCACATACAACGTCGGTATTCTGCTCATGCTGGGCTCCTTTCTTTGGGGAGGCGCCATCTTGCTGCGCCAGTATCGCCGACTGTCCACCTAACGTACTTCACTTCATAACGCTCCTCTTTCAGTCAATTTTAATCTCTTCTTGACGACGCAGCCGACCATTTTGACACCATTTTTATGGCGCATTTTGTAGGGTGCTCCCCAGAGGAGGTAACTTTCCCATGGAGATCATCACCATCGCACTGTCGGCCGCGTTCTTTCTGCTTTCCGGCTGGCTGATTTTTGGTTTAGATCGTCTAAGAGGAAATAAAAGATGAATGCAATGTACGTGCTGGGCGGAATGGTGTCGGTGGGCCTCCTGATCTATCTCGTGGTCGCGTTGCTGAAGGCGGAGTGGTTCTGATGACGACGAATGTCATCTTCCAGGTTCTTGTGTTTTTCGTCGTTCTGCTGGGTCTGACGAAACCGTTGGGCTGGTACATGGCGAGGGTCTATGAGGGCAAACCCATTGGCTTGGACCGTTTCCTCGGTCCTGTGGAACGGGCTCTGTATCGACTCTGCGGCGTTCGACCAGACGAGGAGATGAACTGGAAGAACTATGGGGTGGCGATGCTGCTCTTCAATGCAGCGGGGTTCTTCTTTCTCTATGGCTTGCAGCGTCTGCAGAGTCTTTTGCCCCTCAACCCGGCCACCCTTGGTGGGGTCGCACCAGATCTCGCCTTCAACACGGCGGCGAGCTTCATGACCAACACCAACTGGCAGGCGTATGGCGGAGAAGCCACCCTGAGTTATCTCACGCAAATGCTTGGTCTGACCGTCCAGAATTTCGTCTCCGCCGCGACGGGAATGGCAGTGCTGATCGCGCTCATCAAGGGTTTGAGAAGAAATACGTCGAGCACGGTCGGTAACTTCTGGAGAGACTTGGTCCGCAGCACGCTCTACATTCTTCTGCCACTTTCTCTGCTCTTATCTCTTCTGTTGGTGTCTCAAGGCGTGGTCCAGACATTCGATTCATATCAAGCAGCGACCTTGCTACAGCCTGTGCTGAATGAGCAAGTTAACTCCAAAGTCGAGCCTACGGAGCAGGTCCTCGCAGTCGGACCTGCCGCTTCCCAGATCGCCATCAAGCAACTCGGCACGAACGGGGGTGGATTTTTCAGCGCTAATTCCGCGCATCCGTTCGAAAACCCGACACCCTTCACCAATTTTTTGGAAGTCCTGGCAATCGTTCTTATACCTGCCTCACTTTGTTACACCTTTGGGGTGATGGTGGATGATACCCGCCAGGGCTGGGCTCTGCTCATGGTCATGATGATTCTTCTCCTACCTTTTGTGGCCATCGGACTGTCCGCTGAGCAAAGCGGTAATCCGCTCCTGACCGCTGTGGGAGTGAATCAGCTGGCCCAAGCCGGTCAGGCCGGCGGGAACATGGAAGGGAAGGAGACACGATTCGGCATCATCGGTTCGGTCTTGTGGTCTGTGGTCACGACTGCCGCCTCCAATGGAGCGGTGAACTCGATGCACGATTCGTATACGCCCATGGGCGGGTTCGTGCCCATGGTCCTCATGCAATTTGGTGAAGTGGTGTTCGGCGGAGTCGGCTCAGGCCTCTATGGCATGATCGTCTTCGCCATTATCGCCGTGTTTGTTGCCGGACTCATGGTCGGACGGACGCCGGAGTATCTGGGAAAGAAGATCGAACCCTATGAGATGAAAATGGCCGCGCTCCTCATTCTCATCATGCCCATCGTTGTATTGGGCTTCACCGCTCTAGCCGTCGGCACCGAAATAGGTCGCTCTTCCATTCTGAATCCCGGTCCGCATGGATTCAGCGAGATCCTCTATGCCTATACATCTCAGGGCAATAATAACGGCAGCGCATTCGCGGGGCTTAACGCGGATACTCCTTTCTACAATCTCACCGGAGGCATCGCGATGCTGATAGGTCGTTTTTGGCTGGCTATTCCGATTCTGGCGCTGGCAGGTTCCCTTGCCCGAAAGAAAGTGACACCCACTGGTCCGGGGACCTTGCCGACTCACACTCCCCTGTTTGTTGTTCTCTTGATCGGCGTGGTGGTGATGGTCGGTGCTCTCACGTTTCTTCCCACTCTGGCCTTGGGCCCTATCGTTGAGGGGCTCATTATGAGGGGACAGTGACGAGGGTTCTCATGAGCTTGGTCACACCGCATAAGCCATCCCGATCCTTGCTCACCGCTTCGATCGCTCGTCGGGCGCTACAGGCAGCCGTCCTCAAGCTTGATCCCCGCCATCAGCTCAAAAATCCGGTGATGTTTGTGGTGTGGGTCGGTAGCATCGTCGCGACCATCCTGCTGTTCCAGGCGCTGGTGGGAACCGGCGAGGCCCCTGCCTGGTTCATTCTCTCGATCACCGTCTGGCTCTGGTTCACGGTGCTGTTTGCAAACTTTGCTGAAGCGATGGCGGAAAGTCGGGGGAAAGCGCAGGCTGATTCGCTTCGGCGCGCGCGCCGGGAACTCACCGCTAAGAAGCTCGGTAGGGTCGATTCTGGGAACGAGCCCCATGCCGTGTGGAACCGACAGTTCCAGCGACGAGATACGGTCAGCGTGGTGCCAGCGAATCAGCTCAAGCAAGGGGATGTATTCCTGGTGGAGGCAGGAGATTTCATTCCCGCCGATGGCGAGATCATAGAAGGCGTGGCGTCGGTGAACGAGAGCGCCATTACCGGCGAAAGCGCGCCGGTCATACGGGAAAGCGGCGGCGATCGAAGCGCCGTCACGGGGGGTACCAAGGTGTTGTCGGATTGGCTCATCGTTCGTGTCACGGCCGGTTCTGGAGAAACCTTCCTGGATCGGATGATCGCCATGGTGGAAGGAGCCAAGCGTCAGAAAACACCGAATGAAATCGCTCTCACCATTCTGCTCGCCGCTCTGACCATCATCTTCTTGTTGGCGACAGTGACCCTGTTGCCGTTCTCGCTGTATAGCGTGCAAGCCATGGGGCAGGGGACACCGGTCACTGTCACCGTTTTGGTCGCGCTCTTGGTCTGTTTGATTCCGACCACCATCGGAGCTCTCCTCTCGGCTATCGGCATTGCCGGCATGGATCGGATGGTGCAAGCTAACGTAATCGCGATGTCGGGAAAGGCCGTTGAAGCGGCAGGCGACGTGGACATTCTGCTACTGGATAAGACCGGCACCATCACGCTGGGCAACCGTCAGGCAACGGCCTTCACCCCGGCGGAAGGAATAGATGTCCAGGCGCTGGTCGACGCGGCGCAGCTCTCGTCATTGGCCGATGAGACGCCGGAGGGCCGTAGCATCGTCGTCCTGGCCAAAGAGAAGTACGGATTACGCGCGCGGGACATCCGTGAGATGGGCGCCAAATTCATTCCCTTTACGGCACAAACCCGCATGAGTGGAGTCGACGTGGACGGACGGGAAATCCGCAAGGGTTCATCCGATGCTGTTGAGGCGTATGTGACATCGAAAGGCGGGCATTTCTCGCAATTCGTGAATTCCCTTGTGGAGATCATCGCGAAGCAAGGCGGGACTCCTCTCGTCGTGGCAGAGAATGCCAAAGTGCTCGGGGTGATCAGGCTACAAGATGTCGTCAAGGGCGGAATCAAAGAACGGTTCGGCGAGCTGCGGCGCATGGGCATCAAAACGATCATGATCACAGGCGATAATCCGCAGACTGCTGCTGCCGTAGCGGCGGAAGCCGGGGTGGATGATTTTCTTGCGCAAGCCACCCCGGAGACCAAACTTAAATTGATCCGAAAAATGCAGGCCGAAGGCCGCCTCGTGGCCATGACAGGGGATGGCACGAACGATGCGCCGGCTCTCGCACAGGCTGATGTGGCGGTTGCTATGAATACGGGAACGCAAGCAGCCAAGGAGGCCGGAAATCTGGTCGATCTGGATTCCAATCCTACTAAGCTCATCGAAATCGTGGAGATCGGCAAACAATTGCTCATGACTCGCGGCGCGCTCACGACCTTCAGTATCGCCAACGATGTGGCCAAATACTTCGCCATCATTCCCGCAGCCTTCGCCACGACCTATCCGGTGCTCAATACATTGAACGTGATGGGACTGGCCACGGCTCAAAGCGCGGTCCTGTCGGCCGTCATCTTCAACGCGCTGATCATCGTCGCGCTCATTCCGCTTGCCTTGAGAGGAGTCAAGTATCGCCCGATCGGTGCCGGTCTCTTGCTGCGGCGCCACCTGCTGATCTACGGATTGGGCGGTGTCATCGTGCCGTTTGTCGGCATCAAGCTGATCGACATGATTTTGGTCGTCTTCCATCTCGTTTGACCAGGATAACGATTAGAGCTCAAGAAGAGATATGAAGGAACACATAAGACCAGCCCTGGCCATGCTGTTACTTCTGACCGTTTTGACCGGCCTGATCTATCCATTAACAGTCACCGGACTGGCCCAAGTGTTTTTCCCAGACCAGGCAAACGGCAACTTGATAATGCTGGAAGGCAAGGTGGTCGGGTCGAAGTTGATCGGGCAGTATTTTGACAAACCGGAGTATTTCTGGGGTCGTCCGTCGGCGACCGCGCCGTTTCCCTACAACGCCACTGCATCGGGAGGGTCGAACCTCGGACCGACCAACCCGGTGTTGCTCGAAGTAGTCAAAGCGAGGGTGGCCGCCTTACGAGCCGCTGATCCGGGCAACGACTTGCCCATCCCAGTCGACCTGGTGACCGCTTCTGGAAGCGGGCTGGATCCCCACATCAGCCCGGCAGCTGCCCTGTACCAAGCCAAGCGAGTGGCCCGGGCTCGTGGCCTGGATGAGGCTGGCGTGCTGACGCTGGTGAGTAAGCATACGGAAGGACGCCAGTTCGGTGTGCTGGGAGAGCCGCGTGTCAATGTCCTTGAGCTTAACCTGGCGTTGGATGTGCTGAAGGATGCCGTTACGAGTCACGAGCGTTCACGGTCTTGACCGGCTGGTGTCGCCGGAGGGCAGTGCTCCGACGGTCGCGTTGACCCTCTTTTCTCGCTGCCCTAGAATTCCGGCTTCATGGTCTATTCCGCATCCAAGCCCGGTTGAGGATCTGTCAACGTATGAACCAGAAGCGGCCAGATCCTGACGCGCTGCTTAAGCGTGTACAGGCCGAAGAAGCCCGTCTGGTGGAAGGTAAACTCAAGGTTTTTTTCGGGGCCAATCCCGGCGTAGGGAAGACTTATGCGATGTTGGAAGCCGCGCACGAGCAGCGGCACGACGGGACGGATGTCGTCATCGGGGTTGTGGAGGCGCATGATCGCGTGGAAACCCAAGCTCTGGTGAACGGCCTGGAGGTGGTCCCACGTCGAGCAGTCGAATATCGCGGCACCCTGCTGCAGGAATTCGATCTCGACGCGGCTCTTGCGCGCCGTCCCGCCGTCATCCTCATCGACGAACTCGCACACAGTAATGTACCCGGCATGCGCCATGCCAAACGGTGGCAGGATGTTCAGGAATTACTCAAGGCCGGCATCACGGTCTACACCACCGTGAACGT
>JACZCY010005680.1_pt1 | contig 19550 bp, 22 predicted proteins | sample 8641821 | NCBI WGS metagenome assembly JACZCY01 (sample SAMN15324609, study PRJNA640507) | soil metagenome | isolation source: intercropping sugarcane | place: China: Luxin town, Laibin City, Guangxi Province | collected 2019-07-25 | depth 10cm m | reverse complement strand
ATCTGCTTGAACGGCAGCGGCAACTTGGCCATGATCGTCGGCTCCACGTCCGCTGCCATCTCCATCCCGACCGCTCTGGCTGCCGTCTCCATATGCTTTCGATCAGGATTCGGCTCTCCCAGTCCCCTGACAACTCCGTCCACCGCTTTCAATAGCAGCCGCATTTCCGCAAGGATTTGATCGCGTTCAGCCGCCGCCAGGAGTATTTCGGTGCGCCCGTCGCTTCCTGTCGTCGTCCATCCCTTCACGAAAAACCATCCACCTATGGCCAGTGTCATGACCCACAGGACAATAGCAGCGCAGCACAGGCTTCGTTTCATTTCACGCCTTTAGTTACGTTGTTAAGCCATATCTCTGAACGTTTGAAGATGTGGCGCAAGGAAGATACCGCGGCGAAGTTCAGCTGGGAACCCGTTAGTAGACCGAGCTGGTTTTTAAAACTAAAGAATGTGAACAACGAGGGAGTTGCGGTTTGCAACAGCGAGCGCCGTATCTCTGTCGCATAAGGCGACAGACGTCGGCAAAGCGGGACGGGGTTGTCTCTCATAAATTCTGTTGCATTGGAGGCATGTCTATGCGGAATAGAATGACTGTTGTAGTCACAATGGTGTTTGGTCTCTTGCTGAACGGTCCGAGGACCAACAGGCTCTCTCGCTATACCCATTCCGGTGCCTCCTCTTTCCTCACCACGCCCCCCGCGAACATGCTATAGAGCACAGGCAGTACGACCAGCGTCAGCGCCGTCGATGTGAAGAGCCCGCCTATGACGACGCTGGCGAGCGGCCGCTGGACCTCTGCCCCGATCCCTTGGGCCAGCGCCAGCGGCAGGAGGCCGAGCAACGTCGTCATCATCGTCATCACGACCGGACGAAGGCGCAGGCTGCAGCCGGTGGCGATCGCGTCGTCTGTTTGCTTCCCGTCGTGACGCAGCTGGTTGATGTAGGAGACCAGCACGATCCCATTTCCCACCGCGAGCCCGAACAGCTCAATGAACCCGATGGAAGCCGGCACGCTCAAATACTGCCCGCTCAGCCACAGCGAGATCACCCCACCGATCAGTGCGAAGGGGAGATTGAGAAAAATCAGGGTTGCGTAGCGCAGCGAGTGGAACGCCCAGAAGAGTAAGAAATAGACGAGCCCTAAAGTAATCGGCACGACGATCAAAAGCCGCGCGTTGGCCCGTTCCATGTTTTCGAACGCCCCACCCCACACGACGCTGTACCCTTCCGGCAAACGGATCTGCGTCGCCAGCTTCCTTCGACCTTCATCCACGACGCCGCCGATGTCCCGTTCGACGACATTGAAGCCGATATAAATGCGCCGCTTCACATGCTCTCGACTAATGCGAGCCGGACCTTCGCGCATCTCGATCGTGGTGAGATCGCTCATTGGGATCAGTGCACCGGAAGCCGATTTCACCCGAATCTCCTTGATGGCACCGATACTGTTACGTTGCGGTTCTGGAAACCGAAGGGCCAACTGAAATCGCCGTTCGCCCTCGTACACATGGGTCGCCACCTTACCTCCGATGGCGGTGGCGATGATCTCCTGCACGTCGGCCACATTGATGCCGTAGCGGGCGATTCTTTGCCGGTCGACATCGATGATGAGATAGGGCTGTCCGGCAATCTGTTCGACTTTGATGTCCTTGACGCCGTTGATCTGCTGCATCAACTCGGCGATCTCTTGCGCCTTGTCTCGGAGCACATCGAGATCGTCTCCGAACAGCTTGATGGCGCACTGGGTCCTGATGCCAGAAATCAACTCGTCCACCCGTTCTTGAATCGGCTGGCTCATGAGGACGGAGATTCCGGGGATCTCCGCCAATTTTTTCCTGATAGCGTCGGTTAACCCCGATTGGGTCGAGGCGGTCCGCCACATGCTTCGGTCGTTCAGCGATACGATCGGGTCGCTTTCATACAGATCTTCCGGATGGTAGGGAATCTCGGCCCGACCGATTCTGCTCACCGCCATCTTCACTTCGGGAAACTCCAACATCACCTTTTGGGTCTGTTTCTCCATTTCGATGGACTCGGCCAGCGACACACTCGGCAGTTTCACGACTTGGGGAGTCAGGGCCCCTTCCTCAAGGAGCGGAATGAATTCCCGCCCTACGAATGGAATGAGAGCGAGACTGCACAATACGATGACTATCGATCCGGTCAGGACAAGGATGCGATGCCTGAGCGTCCATTGCAGCACCGGGAGATAGCGCTGCTTCATCCAAAGCGTCAGGCCCGTCTCCCGCGGATGGTCCCCGCGCAAGAACAGAGACGCGAGCACCGGCGACAGGGTCAGCGTTACTACGACCGAGGCAAGGAGCGCGATCACCAGCGTGTAGGCCAGCGGCGCGAACATCTTGCCCTCCATTCCATGCAAGGTCATGAGCGGCAGGAAGACGACGCTGATGATCAGAATACCGAAAAGAATCGGTCGGCCCACTTCTTTCGTGGCCTGGAGGATTACGTCGAGCTTACGCTTTCCAGTCTCGCCGTGGGTCTGCGCGAGATGGCGATATACGTTTTCAACCACGACCAGCGAGCCGTCCGCGATCTCACCGATGGCAATGGCTAGCCCGCCAAGCGTCATCAGGTTGGCTGAAAGTCCCAGCCGCTGCATGGCGATGAACGTGATCAAGGGGGTGACGATCAGCGAGACGGTCACGACGACGGCGCTGCGCACGTGGCCCAGGAAGAAAAAGAAGACGAAGACCACCAGCACGATCCCTTCGATCAACGCGTCGCGGACCGTGTTGATGGCGGCGTTTACCAGTTCGATGCGATCATAGAATGGGATCAGCCTTGTGCCTCTCGGGAGGATCGTACTCTGCTGCAGATCCTCCACCTTGGTCTTGACCGCCTCAACCACCTGGCGGGCATTGCCCCCGCGAAGCATCAGCACCGTCCCGATCACGACCTCCCGCTCCCCGTTGAGGACCACGGCACCATGGCGAACGGCGTGACCGATGCGAACTTCGGCGACATCCCGAACGAACACCGGCGTGCCGCCGACCTCTTTCACGATGATGGATTCGATATCGCCCACGGTCTTGATCAGCCCGAGCCCCCGCACGATCGAACGGTCGGCATACCGTTCCAACACGTTGCCCCCGACATTCGCGTTGTTCTTCGCCACCGCGTCGTAGATCTGGCGGAGCGTCAAGTCGAACTTGCGGAGCTTGGCTGAATCCACCAGAACTTGATACTGTTTCACGAACCCCCCCATGCCGTTCACGTCGATCACGCCGGGCACGCTCTTCAGCAGCGGGCGCAAGATCCAGTCCTGCATGGTCCGTTGATCCGTCAATTCTCTCTCGACAATCTGAGGGTCGGTCGCCGCATCAGGCTCTGTCCTGAGATTTGTCGAAGGGCCTTCGAGATAATAGTGATAGACCTCGCCCAGCCCAGTGGTGACGGGGGCCATCACCGGCTCGAGCCCCTCGGGTAACCGCTCTTTGGCCGCCATGATTCGCTCCAGGACCAGCTGGCGCGCGAAGTAGATGTCGACGTCGTCTTGAAACACTACCGTAATCTGAGAGAGCGCGAATTTGGAAAGCGATCGGATTTCCGCCAGACCAGGCAATCCCGTCATCTGGAGTTCAAGGGGATAGGTAATGAACCGCTCCACTTCGACGGGTGAGAGACCCGCCGCCTCGGTAAGCACCTGCACTTGGATGTTGGTCACGTCGGGGTACGCATCGATGGCGATAGACTGAAAGGCAAAGACGCCGACGACGGACAACAAGCAGGTAAGGCCGATAACTAGGATCCGTTGCTGCAACGAGAATTTCACGAGCAAGGCGATCATAGCGAAGGCTCGATCTTATGCCGTTCCATTTCAGACTTGAGGACGAAGGAGCCCTTCGTCACAACCTGCTCGCCTGCCTTTACCCCCTCCAGCACCCTGACCACGTCACCCTCTTCGTTCTCCAACTTGACCGTCCGCGCTTCGAAGACACCAGCCTCTCGTTGAACAAACACCATTTTTCCGGCAACCCCATCCTGGACAGCCGCAAGCGGTATGCTCAGGGCGTCCGGACTCGATGTCCCGTACACGCTGACGATGGCGAACATTTCCGGCTTCAATAGTCGATCGGGGTTGGGGACCGTAACCCGGAAGCTCATGGTGCGAGTTGCCGGATCGAGTATGTCTCCAACATAGATGATGTTTCCGCTGACGATCGCATGGGGATAGGCCGCCACGACCACATTCACCTTCTGATCCTTATGAATAAATTGCACGTCCTTCTCCGGCACATTGCCGACAACCCACATATCGGTGAGATTCGCGACGGTAAAAAGCTTTTGTTCCGTTTCCACCACTTCCCCCCGCGTGATGTTGCGCATGATGACCCGCCCCTCGAACGGCGCACGCAAGGGCACGTCGGCCTTGATCGTCAACTCCCGCTCAAGTCTGTCGATTTCCTCCTGTGGGACACCAAGCAGCTCGAGGCGGTTCTTTGCCTCCCGCAGTTCGGCCCTCGCCGTCTTCATGGCAGCCTCACGTCGTTGCAGCTCGGCAAGGCTGACGGCCTTGTTTTCATAAAGGTCCTTCGCGCGGAGATGCGCCAATTCCCCCTCATGCAACCTTGCCCCGGCCTTAAGGTAATCCCCTTCCGCGACGCCAAGGTCCACACTGTGAAGCATCGCCAACAGTGCGCCTTTTTTCACATCCTGTCCGATATCGACGTGAACCTTCACAACACGGCCACGGATCAGAGTGGCGATCTCGGCCAATTCGTTTTGGTTGGCTTGAACGGTTGCGGGAAACTCACGATGCGAAAGGATTTGTCCTTGCACCACCGGCGCAAGCTCCAGCTGCATCCGAGACAACTCTTCCGACGTCAAACGCACAACCCCCCGCCCTGTGGACGGCGAGTCTGGTTTGATTGTGGAGGTGTCCGCCGCCGGTTTGTTCTCGCAGCCGATGCTCGTGACCACGATCGCGCAGGCCGCCAGACACCGCAGAACCTGGGCGAGAAACCTTGCTGAAAACGCAGATCTCCCAGGGAGAAAGGACTCTTTCCAAGAACGGAGGCGCTCTCGGTTCGTCAAGTTCTCTCCAATTGATACTCCCTCGCCCCCCACGCGGGGCGAGCGATGGACGGATTGAGAAAGGTGTCCTCAGTTCTGGAGTCGACGGGCTTACCTGACGACAAAGACGGAGCAGGCGCTCTGGTGTACCAGCTTTGTCGAGACGCTACCCAGAAGAAAGTGTGCGATAGTGCTTCGTCCTTTCGCGCCGGTGACGATCAGATCAGGCTGTTCGCGGTTCACCACCTTCATAATCTCCTCGGCAGCCGGTCCCACACAGGGAAACTCTCTAACGCGGTACCCAGCCTTCTCAAGCTTGGCTCCCTCCTGCGCGAGCAATTTTTCCCCTGCTTCCTTCACGGCTGTATAGCGCAGAAACGGCATGACATGCACCAGCAAAATGCCGAGCGGCTCGGCTTCAGACTTAACCTTAAATTGCTTGGTGAGGAACTGAAGGGCCTTTGTAGATGATGGAGAGCCGTCTGTTGCGAAGAGAATCCGTCGAATGGTTTGCGGCGGCTCCTTCACAACCAAAACCGGCGAGCGCGCATGGAGCGTAATTGCAGTCGACACGCTTCCCAACACGAAACGGTCCACTGCATCCAAACCTCGGCTCCCGACCGCTATCAGGCCAGTATGACCCGCATATCTGAGCAACGCCTGGGCAATGTGTCCTTTCTCCACACGTACTGAACCTTTCAACCCCAGCTCTGCCATGCGCTGCTTTGTTTCCGTTTCCACCTGCTTGGCCCGAGTCTCCACGAGGTGAATGGCTTCCCCTTCATCAGGTTCGTACCCACTCACCAACGGGTGACTGACGAATGGAGCTCGAGCAGAGTCGATATCGATCACATGCACCGCCGTGACCCGAGGTGTAGAATGAAAAGGCATCTTGCTGAGCCATCCTAAGAGCCACTCCGAGTACCGAGAACCATCCACCCCTATTACTGCTTTTATCGCCATTCCATCCCTCCGGTGCTTAATGATATTTTATTTTGCATAAGCCGTAGTGTGTAACACACCAGGCATCACCGATCAGCGCTCCGCGAATATATTGTTGTTTTAAGACGTAGCAAATATTCCCACCGCCGGCCTGAATCAAAGCGGTGAACTTTCCTTGCCGATGTGGCCCCACTTCTCCTCTTAGCCCTTTTCCTCTGCTTCAACCTCGGGACGATAAGTCGTGTACAAATACACAGGAATAGAGAGGTGGCCGAGATGTTTTGCGATCAGCGGCTTGACATCTTTCCAGTCGAGTCCACCGACTCCGGTAGCCAAGCGTGGAAGCGCAACACTCTCAAACTTCTCTTCCTCAATCAATCGACATAGTGCTTTGAGGCAATGATTCACATTCTCGATCCTAGCCCGACCTGGCCTGGCTCCATAATCCGCAGCGGGTTCCTGAGTATATAAATTCACAATGCGTGCTCCGCCGACCCCGGCCCAGGTCCACAAGCCGCCGGCTTTGGGATTGAAAGTCTGTGAATAATGCCGGAAGTCCTTGTACATTGCCGGCCATCGTTCTCTGAGCGCCAAGGCTAACCCGGTCGCAAAGTTGTCGTTGGGGGCGACACCATGCGCCAGTACCTTTGCTTTGGTCAACAAAATATCCCCTGCCACTTCCTTTATCATTTTTCCTCCGTTTTGTGGATGAGTTAGTCAACCGCATATGGATGCACAGCGCTTGCCCCTGGCGCGGATCGGATAGCCGTGGTGCTGCTATCGGCTTCTCTACATAAAAAAACTTAGTAATGTACGAGCTATTCCTATCTGGGCTACCAACTGCACGTCACTGAAGATGTACACTCCATCTTGCCTAGACAGTGATTCTCCATTTTCGGTGCAACCATACTGATTCAATCACTTTCGCACTTGTTCATTAACTTTGCCCATCTCTCCGTCATCGATGTCCCATCCCTTCCATTCCGCCCATGCCGCTGGGTTCCATATTTCCTCTCCGTCCCCTCATGCCTGGTCCATGTCTGCCGGCGAAGGTGCGCTCATAGTGAATGAGGCCCCAGATCTCTTCATCAGACAAGACCTGGCTGAATCCAATCATGGCGGTACCTGGAGAGCCATATTTTATGACCCAGAAGAGCTCGCCTTCAGTGCGATGTCGCCAGAATCCATGATGCTGGAAATTGCGAGGCAAGGGATTCAGCTTTGCCGCCGCCGGTCCGTTGCCGTCTCCATCCGCTCCATGACAGGTGAAGCAAGTGCCCTTGCCATGGTAAATCGCTTTTCCCTGCTCAATTACCTCGGAAGAATTCGACAAGGGACTCCTCAGAGCCCTTGCCTCAGCCAGCTTATCGGCAGGCACTCTTGGCTCCATCATGTGTCGTTCTGCCGCCAAGACCGGAGCGGTGAACGACGCGACCACAATCAGCAATGTAAGCATTTTTGTAAGCATCACCGGACTCCATTCATCGTTGTTGCAGAGTGTCAAGCCAAGAGAACGCGCACGGCTGAGTTCGAGCGAGCGGGGCCGGCTTTCCTGCCGGACAAGTCTATTATCGGCTATAGGCCGATAGCCCCTCCGCTGCGAATGATCACACATATCTCCGAGATGCGGAGCTTTCTTCTTTGGCGTCAAATCAAAATGTCACGCTTCGATCGCGATCAGCGACAGCTTTGATGTAGTCCGGCATTCCTTTGATGGAGGCGCCGGCCACCAAATCCTCTCCGCCAATCTGTCTAGCCACGGCACAGGCACCGCACACCCAAATCGGCACACCAGACGCATGGATAGCGGCAAGTAGTTCTTTCAGCGGGGTTAAGTTCACGCCGGTTACATAATCCGCCGCCCCTTTCCGCCCCAAGGTGACGGCTTCGTTCCAGAGCCACAGCACCACGTCGTGTCCTTGTTCCTTAGCCGTCTTGGCCGCCATGAACGGCAAGGTCGCCATCGTGGGATCGTCCGTTCCTCGACTACCTGAAATTATGAATGTCGCCATACGGGCTCCCTTCTTTGTTCTTCGGGTCTCGCGAGCGATACTCCACCCACAAATCACTTTGCAAGACTCCTAATATAGTGAATCAGCTGCCACACTTGTTCGTCCGGCAACCCCGGAAACGCCATCATCCCGGTCCCCGAAGAGCCGTTTTTGATGATCCAGAACAATTGACCATCCGGAATCTCGCGCATCATCATTCCACAGGTAAAATTTCTTGGCGGCGGCACCAACGCTGCTCCCATCAGCCCCTTGCCATCACCTTGCTCACCATGACACATGACGCAGGCGATGGGCTGTGCTGTTCTAAGAAACAACTCTTTGCCTGCTTGTATTGAATGAGAGGAGAACGGAAACGGATTTGTCTTGCTGATGAAGTCTTCCGAAGCCTTGGCCGTCTTGCGCGGCTGGACACAGACCCCGGCTTGAGCACCATCACCTACAGCGGTGACATCCGGAATTCCCTTGAATGTCACCTTCAAATAGGCGATGACATCCGCCACGCCCTGCTGTCCCATAGTGAGCCCCCAGTACGGCATATTCGGCGACTTGCCGACGGCCGGCCCCCCATGGTTGATCACATTATAGAGATACTCCATCGGAAGCTTTTCAAACGGCATGTTGGCATGACCAGATATCCGATCACTGCCCGCAGCTGCGGATCGGTTGCATCGGCTAGAAATTCTCCGGTGTGGATGATGAAATCCTGCGGATTCTGTCCGAACCGATACAACCAGTCCAGGTTGTAGCGCTGTCCTGCATTTTGGAGCGCCGTGCTCTGTGATCCGCCGAGGAGCTTGCCGTTCTCTTCGATCGTATGACATCCGAGACAGGCGTGCGCCTTGTAAGCCATACCGCCGAAGGCGATGCCGAATTTACTGATCTTCGAAACATCGAAGGCCCCGACTTTGACCCGCGGATCCTTGTTATGTTGTTCAAAATAGTCGGCAATGGCATTTGCCTCGGCTTCCGTCACGGCGGGGTGCTTCATCAGTCCTTCGCTGAGATCCCACCGATAGCCCTTCGCATAGAGCGGCGCCTCCTGGCCGGTCAGCCATCGGATGAGCCATGAGCGCTGATATTTGCTTCCCGCCCAGATGAGATCGGGCGCGCGTAGGTTGAAGCGAGACTCCGCCTGTCCTTCCAGCCTATGGCAGGACACGCAGGCCTTCTGAATCAGCTCATTCGCCCTCGGTTGATCGCCGGCAGACAGCACAGGCGGTGCCGACATGAGTCCGATCATCGCACCCAATGCCATGCCGAGTAGTACCCGTCCCCTGGAACTGCCCATGATGGCTCCTTTGTGCATGGTTCATCCGACAATCGATCGCTCGTCGGAACTATTCTGCGTCTGGCTCTCTTTCGTTCTGAGGATTGTTGAGCTCATGTGAACTCGATCTCCACTCAACGAATCGATGTCCTTCATTTGCTCATCAACCATGCATTAACATCCGCAATATCTTGATGACTCAGCACAGAGCTCCACGCCGGCATCGGACCTCGTCCGTGTAACACCGTCTCCCAAAACGCACCTTCGTTCTTAAGAATCGGATTTTGTACCAGCTTGGGCCCCATGCCTCCCATGGCTCCCGATCCATGACAAGCCTGACAATTGTGCTCGAATAGACCCGCTCCTCTGTCCGCGACGCCGATCACCGGACCGTCAGCCTCCGGCTCGCTCTTCAACGGCTCAGCGTGAGACCATTCGCTATCGGCCGCCACCAGTTGCTCCGTCACACCGGGATGATATCGTGCCGACAGATACCGCACGAGCAGTTCCGCTTCCTCTTCGGAAATCTCTGCGCCCCAATGTTTCATCTTGTCGATCGTGGCAAACCAGCGGTCTCTCGGCAGTCGTTGCTGCGAGATGAGATCCTGGCTGTGACAGACTGCACAGCGTGCGACGATGAGGCCTTCGCCGCGCCGGGCCGTACTTACATCGGTCAGCTCCCTCTCCGACGCCGCCGTCACAACCGCCAGTCCCGAAAGGCCGATTGCCAACGACACAACGAGCGTGCGTCTTCTGTTCATCATGCAACCACCGTCACCGATATGCGATCCCACCCGTTCCAGAGGAACCCTCCGGGGTTCCACGGCGTCGCCCCCGGTTGCGTGTCCCCGTGCGAATCCATCGCACGGCAGAGAATTGTCGTCGGCCCTGCAATTCGAGCGTTCCAGAGCCATTGCCATTGCCGCCAGGCGTAGGGGAGGTCTTCACCGAGCAACCGTACCGGTTCCCACGTTTTCCCATCATCAACCGACACTTCGACTTTCACCACCTTCGCCTCTCCGCTCCAGGCCACACCCTGAACCGTCACCGGTCCCGTCTTGACCGTTTCCCCCTCATGCGGCGCGGCGATGAGTGATTTCACGACCATCGCCTCCACCGGAGCAGATGGGCCAGTCGGTGTGGTACCGGCCTCCCCTGGCTTCACCGGCATGCGATAGGCTGTCCGCATGTAGTAGCCCTCCGCCTCCTCCGCTTGTACCGTAACCTTCGTCAGCCATTTCGTGCATGAATCCGCCATCCAGCCCCGATTCATTGTGGCCCGGCTCTTCTCCTACCGCCAATGCCGGAGGAAGACGCTGGCTGACCAGCATGCCGGCTCCCATACCCTGAAGAAGTGTTTTGAACAGAGAGCGCCGTGAGATGTTCATAGCCTGATCTATTTTCCAGAGGATGGGCTGCCTGCACGGCCAGGATGATTGAGCGCAATCGCCACTGTTGGCGCAACCGTCAGCGACTGATGGACCGTGCAACCATGCGCCACTTTCAACAGCAGTTCCTGTTGTCCTGAGGTGATTCGTTGGGGAAGATGAATCCCAATATCGATGCGACCGACACGATGAGGAACTTCGGCCATGGTCCATTCCGCATCGATGCTCAAGCCGTCCTGAGGAATACCGTGCCGTGCGCAGAACCGTCCGACGAAATAGCCGACACAACTGGCGACGGATCCGACAAAGAGTTCCACGGGAGTCATGCCAGCATCCTGTCCGCCGTCCTCCGTAGGTTGATCGGTGATCACCCGATGTTTGCCGCTCACAATGTCGTAGCAGGTCCCACCGTGAAAGGTTGCCGTGAGTTTCATATCGCTCCAGGTCCCGAAAGTTTCATCGCTGTCCACACAGCCTTAACCCCGTTCTTTCACATTAACGAATACCCAATGCTTATTGACGTCTCAGTAGGGCGCATCTGCGGGCTTTCCGCCTTTCGGCCAGTCATGAATTTTACTGCTTCCTCATCTTATGAATGACGTTGATCGTATTTGTCGCACACCCGTATGAGACGTCTCTTGCCCATTGGATTCATCATGGTTACCCGCCAAGTTCGGCCCCGAGCGTACGCACATAAGCCAAGACATCCCATATCTCTTCATCAGAGAGACTGTGTTTCCATGCACCCATAGCAGTATTCGGTTTGCCTTCATGAATGCGCCAGAACAAAGTACCGTCGAGCCGATTTTGAACAACTGGGGAAGTGAGGTCCGCCGGAGGCGGAACAAGCTTCATTCCCAGCGTCCCTTTGCCGTCGATTCCGTGGCAACGGATGCAAGTGTTGACGTAAATCTCCCGTCCACTGACTGGATCGCCGCCTTTCGTTGAAGTAATCAGATCCTTGGTGCCCAGACCGCTGAATCCTAAGCCTGTCAGGCTAACGAGCGCTGCGCAGAAAAGCACACGTCGTGCTAAAATGCTCATGGTTTCACCGTTCGGGAAAATGACTTGCGATGAGTATGCCATTATTTTCTGAATGACCTACCAAGTGGTTTCACCATTCTTCGCGGACTTAGTAGATTCTTAGTAGCGGCGAGAAGGTAATGGGAATGAATTGGCGACAAACCTCCCCAGAACCCTCATCATGCACTGACGCGGAATGCTACAGCGCTGCCGAAGCTCTCTGCCGCCGGAGTAGTGAGAGTGGTCAGTAGTGGGTGAAGGGAGCCACTCACGTACCGGCCCTTATCATCGACTCCGCGACCGGATAGATATAACGTTACGGCTCGAATCCTTGTCAGTTGTTCTCTTTGTCTCGCGAACATGTGTGGTGATGGGCATCTGATTGGTCTCTCACCGTTTCCTTCATGGCCTCCACTCCGTAGGTGATAAAGATCCGCGTCAGTACTTGCCGTACTCTTGGCGGCCACTTCATTCGGCGGATCGTGCGCTCCTCCAAGGAGACACTGGTCGGCATCCGCTTGGTCATGTTTCTAGCGCGTCACCGGGCTTAGGATCCATCGGCATCGAAGACAAACAGTCTTCATAGCCCTTCAACGATGTGACGCGCCACTATGTCATATTGGGTACGCTCGTTTCGATGTGTGCGCCGCGCGCTGATGACGCGCACACGCCCACAGCGGAAGGCAACCGCAATCTGTAAGATCCGTCGCTGCACTGTGGGACCAAGGCTCTGGGGCCGCCGGCGACACTTGAACACCTAAGGGGCTGCTCTTTTCACACGATGATGATCCGCCGACAATCTCAATGAGCCGCTCAGCATTCCGGCTACTTGGCCTAGAAGTATAAGGAGCGCTTCTGCTGTCATGCACGCCTTCCTCTTTCTTTATGTACAGAATCCTTTGCGAATCAATCCTCACTACTGCCTCAGCGCTTCGATGCTCAGCATGATGACTTCAATTTCTTGTGTTATTTCTTCCTGGCGCAAGCCGTTCCGTTTCAGGACAAGCTCCGCCATGTCCTTTTCCAAGCGTTGGATGGACTGATCCATATGTTGGAAGCGACGGAGATTCTCGGCCATCAATGAGCTATAAAAGACTTCGTGCAAGAGACTGAACAGGTGGTGGTCGATCAGGTCCGTTGCAAACGCGAATGGATCGAGATTCAACAAGGGAGGATAGCCTCTGCGGACCGGACGACATGCACTCTTCATCGGTTCATGAACGCGTATACCTCCTCCTTCCGAAGCGGGACTTTGGTGAACGATCGTGAACTCCAAACGGACTCCGGGCTTCTGGCTTGCTTGCAATGCTCTCAGCTTGGCCATCAGTCCGACAAGGACCGCAGGTACTTCCTCGGCGACGGTTGGGCCGACGAGAGATGCCACGACCCGTCGGTCCTGTACGAATTTGGCGGCAAGTTTTCGCCCGATGAGAAGCAGACGCGGCTGGTGCGGTGATCGCTCACGGAGGTGCTGCTCCACACTCTCCTGCAGCCGTTCATTGTAGTCTCCGCAAAAGCCCCGTTCTGAGCCGATGATCAGCCATACCGATGTGCCCTTGCCCAGTCGGCGAGCGACCTCGGGATAAAACGTGAAGAAATCTTCCGCAGCAGCCTCGATGCTGTCCACCACCCGACGTTGCGTGGTGAGAAATTTGGCCAATTTCTGCTGCTCCATCAGCGCGAGGTTTTTCATGGCGCGAAGAATGCCGTTGATATCCCGCAATGCATGGAGGCGGTCGTCAAGTTCCCGGCGCCGGCTCATGTGGCGAAGCCCTCCTTGAGCCAACTTGTCACGGCCTCGGCCCACTGCTCGTCCCGCTGGTCAAGAGTCAGGCGGCTGGTGGAGAGGCGCGACGCGATGTGGCTCAGCACCGGCCCGATCTTCTCCGGCGGAACGTCGTCGAACAAGCCGCGATTGAATCCCGTGAGCCAGGCTAGTTGGAATTCGATGGGCAGCGGAGAAAGTCGCTCTTGTTTCAAGATCTCGCGCAAGACGCGGCCCCGCCTGATCCTGGCTTCCATCGTCGCTTCTAACTTGGCTCCGAACCGCGTGAAGACTTCCAGTTCGAGAAACTGCAGAAAGTCCAGTTTCATACGTCCGGCCTGCTCCTTGACTCGCGGATGTTGTCCCTTGCCGCCGATCCGCGAGACCGACTTGGTGACGTCGATGGCGGGGATCGTGCCCCCGGCAAAGAGTCGAGGATCAAAGTAGATTTGGCCATCGGTGATGGAAATCAGGTTGGTCGGGATATAGGCGGCGATTTCTCCTTGCGTGGTTTCAACGACAGGCAGCGCCGTCATGCTGCCGCCTCCCAATGAGGGAGCCAGGCAAGTGGACCGTTCGAGCAAGCGTGAATGAAGAAAGAAGATGTCGCCCGGATAGGCTTCGCGACCAGGCGGGCGCCGCAACAACAACGACAGTTCTCGATAGGTTTGCGCATGAGTGGTGAGATCGTCGTAGACCACGAGCGTGTCGTGGCCTTTCCACATCCACTCTTCGGCCAGCGCGCATCCCGCGAAGGGAGCCATGTACTTGAGTCCAGGCAGCGTCGTCGCCTCAGCGGCGACGATGGCCGTGTAGTCCATGGCGCCATAGGTCTGCAACGTGTCGATCGTGTTGACGATGCTCGACCGTTTTTGACCGATCGAGACGTAGACGCACCGCACGTTTTTCCCACGCTGGTTGATGATCGTATCCAAAGCGAAGGCGCGCTTGCCGATTCCATTGTCCCCGATGATCAACTGACGTTGCCCTTTCGCAACGGGAATGAGGGTGTCGACGACCTTGCTTCCCGTGTATAAGGGGCGATGGACGAAATCCCGAGCCACGATCGGGGGCGAAGAAGCGAACAGTTCGCGTCGGCTCAGAGAATCCGATGGAGGTTGCCCATCCAGCGGATCACCCAGCGGATTGACCACGCGTCCCATCAATTGGTCGCCGACCGGCAGACTCAGCCGTCGTCCGGACAGATGCACGATCGTCCCCGCAGTCAACCGGGTGGTTTGCGTCAGGAGAATGCCGCCGAGCCGTTCCTTGGCCAGATGGAACACGAGGGCACGGCTGCCGTCCTCGAGCAACAAGATCTCTTCCATGGCGGCAGAAGGGAGCCCCTCGATCCAGACGATCCCGTCGCCGACGGATCGGACACGGCCTTGCTCCACAATGCGCAAGCCCAGCCGGTATTGTTCGAGCCAGGTCGCTCGGCTGGAAAGGAGCGGGTTACGAAGCATCGGGGGCACTCACTGGTTGCGCCGCCTCGGAGAAGGCTTTCAATTCATCTTGCAGGTTCGCCCCCAGCACCCAGGGGCCAAGGCTGAGACGGATGCCGGCCATCAAGTCCCGGTCTTCCCGCCACTCACAGAAGATGGACTGACCAAGGAACGACTGAAGGGCTTCCAGCAGAGACATCCGCTGCGACTGGCTGAGAAGATAGGCGCTGGTAACGATGGCCGGCCCATCAGCCTTGGCACAAGCCGTTCGGATGGCCTGCCGTCTCTCATCGGGAATCCGGCGCAGATCTTCGAGCACGACCTCCACCAGCTTGGCTTCGAGTTCGGCGCTGGCGAGCCGGGTCAGCAGTCGGGCGGCAAATCGCCCCCCCTGCGCGATGGCCGCATCTTCCGCTTGTTGTGTCAATTCGGTCCGTCGCCGTTCTTCCAGTGCTCTCGTTTTTTCACGTTCCTGTTCCAGCGAATTCTGAAGCGCGGCCAAAAGCCGTGCTTTCTCGGCATTCACTTCTTCCACCATCCGGTTTCGAACCGTTTCCTTTTCGTGGTTCCATTCCGCCTGCCGATTCTCATACTGTTCCCGCAGGGCTTGCGCTTCCTTCCGCAGCGTTTCCGCGTTGGAGAACGTGTCGCTGATCTCGGCCTTGCGTTCGGCAATGACCTTGAGGATAGGTTTATAGAGGAGCCGCTTGAGAATCCAGACCAGAACCAGAAAGTTGAGGATTTCCAGCGCAAACGTTGTCCAATCCAATTCCACCTGTCGCCTCTTCCGGTTTATCCCGCGTACGCGCCGCTTTCCCGTGCCGGACCCTACACGTCATTTCAGCAAATACTCCAGCAGCGGATTTCTAAAGAGAACGATCAGCACGATCACCAGACAGTAGATGGCGAGCGACTCGATCATGGCCAAACCGATGAAGAGAGTCCGCGTGATCGACTTTTCCGCCTCCGGCTGCCTCGCCAAGGCTTCCAACGCTTGCGTGATCGCCCGTCCCATGGCAATGGCGGGCCCGAGGGTGCCGATCGCGATCGCCAGCACGGCGGATACGGTGGATAACGTGGAAAACCAAGTCATGTCTCGCATAAAGTCATCCTTTGTCTGATATTGAATGGAGCGCTCGTGTCTGAATCGCGCCGGCGAGATAGATCAATGCCAGCATGCCGAAAATATAAGCTTGGATCAGTGCCTCGACGATATGGAGCATCAAGAGCGGAATGGGAACCAGGAATCCCGCCACCAGCAACACCAACAATGCCGCCATCTCCAGGCTCATCATGTTTCCGAACAGACGGACGGCTAGGGTCAAGGTCCGTGAAATCTCACTGATGATGTGAAACGGCAACAGCAGGGGCGACGGCGCGAGATAGTGGCGGAGATATGGTTTGATCCCTTCGATGGCGATGCCGAACCAGTGGACGGATAAGAATACAAGGACGGCCAGTGCCGCTGTCACCGACAGATCGCTGGTCGGTGCATGGATGCCGGGGATGAGTCCGATGAGATTGGCTAGAAGGATAAAAATCCATAACGTAGCGATGAAAGGGAAGACCCGTTCTGCATGTCCAGGCAACACAGAACGGATGGTTTCATCGATGGCTCCCACAGCACCTTCCACCGCGGCTTGCAGGGGGCCAGGTTCACGACCGAAGCGGCGGGTGACAGCCCAGGAGAAGAGTGCCAGTGCCAGCATGATTCCCCATGTGGCCACGATCGAGTGCGCGATGTGGATCGACCCTATCTGAAAGACGGTTCCGGCGGCTTCTCCTCCAGACATGTTCTATTCCTTGATAAAGAGATAGACGTTGATCGCTCCCACTGCGACCCCGACGATAATCAGACTGAGGGTCCATCGTATCGAGTAGCCTTCGACAAACCCGTCCAGCCAACGGCCGAGATAGGCCCCTACAATGACCGGTATCACAAGGAGAAGCCCCAGCGTCCCAAGGTAGGCCGTTTGCGCCAGCAGTGTCGGACGGTCCTTATCGGCTTTTTGCATGCGATCGACTTGTCTGGATATGCGTTGCTTCAACTCGTCGTGGTTATTCATGTGGACGCCTCTCGGCCACGGCCCAATTTCCACAGACGCTTGAACATTTCTTCTTCGAGACGATGCAAGCTCTCCTTAAGCTCCCGCAACGCGGCCTCTTCCCTGCGCAACTGCTGCTCCAGCGCCTGGGTGATCCGGGCGCAATCCTGGTCGCGCAGATACCGTCTGGTGTTGAGAAACAGCTCGTTGTTCACGAAGTACAGCATCCCTCCAGGCAGAGCAAGGAATTGCCACTCATCGTCTTCCGTGCGGAACCGCGCTAAGCCGAACTGAAGCGGCGTCATCAGGCGGTGGTGCCCGGCCATGATCCCGAAGCTGCCGGAGGCGTCCTCGCCTACGAACATGGTCACACTCTCAACACGTTCGTATTGGATTGCACTTTGCAAATGCATGACAAACGGCGTCATTGCAGGGTCTCCTGCATCGAGCCACGCATATAACAGCAGTCTTCCGACACTTCGTCGAGTTTGCCATGGAGAAAGGCTTCGCAGTCTTGAAGAATCGTCTCCAAGGGGACCGCGGCGCCTTTGACGCCGGTGAAGGCAGCCGTGACGTGAAACGGCTGCGTGAGATAGCGTTGCAGTTTGCGTGCGCGCATCACGATACGGCGGTCCAGTTCGGATAGTTCCTCCAAGCCCAGCATGCTGATGACATCTTCCAATTCGCGGTACCGTGCCAGATGCTCACGAACACCCTCCGCCACTGCATAATGCCGATCGCCGAGAAAATGTCGATCCATCAGTTTGCTGCTGGACTGGAGCGGATCCACGGCCGGATAGAACCCTTTACTGGCCTGCGAGCGCGTCAGAATCACGCTCGTATCCAGATGGCTGAGGATGCTGGTGACGGCAGGATCGGTCATGTCGTCTGCCGGCACATAGATCGCTTGCACGGAGGTGATGGCTCCTTTCGTCGTGGAGATGATGCGGTCCTGAAGTTCCGCCACTTCGCTCATTAAGGTCGGCTGATACCCGACGGTGGCCGGCATCCGCCCGAGGAGTCCGGAAATTTCGCTTCCGGCCTGGACGAAACGAAACACGTTATCGACGAGAAACAGTACCTCTTTGCCCATCGTATCTCTCAAGTATTCAGCATAACTCAAAGCCGCAAGGCTAACGCGAAACCGCACGCCCGGCGATTCGTCCATTTGACCGAATACCATCAGCGTGTGCGGCATGACGCCAGCCTGCTGCATCTCATGCCAAAGTTCATGCCCCTCGCGAATACGCTCTCCGACGCCCGCGAAGACGGACACGCCCTGATGTAGGGCCACGATCGCGTGCATAAATTCAGTAATCAGGACGGTCTTGCCGATTCCGGCACCGCCGAACAAGCCGGTCTTTCCTCCTCGAATAAAGGGGCACAGCAAATCTATCACCTTAATGCCCGTCTCCAAGATCCCGCTCGCGCTGATCGTCTGATGCAGCGGCATCGGCTGACCGAGAATATTGCGAGACTGTCTTGTGCTGAGTGCCGGTCCACCGTCCAGTGGTTCACCGAAGACATTCAACAAGCGACCGAGACAGTCCGGTGACACCGGTACCTGCAACGGGGCGCCCGTATCAAACACTTGCATCCCTCGTTGTAATCCACCGGTGGTGTGAAGCGTAATCGCTCGGATGTGACGTTCATCAAGGTGTTGGTAGACCTCAAAGATATAGCGTTCCCCGTCGAGCGTGGACGAAAGGGCTTGGTGAAGGGGTGGCAAAGAATTGCATACGATGTCGACGACTGGTCCATGCACGGCGGCAATCGTCCCGATTGAAATGTCATGAGGCTTCTCTGGTTCTGCTTTGGTCGGCATAAGCCACGTGTTCCCTATGTCGCAATGATATTTGTAGGGGTACCCCATCCATCAGGCACGCAGACACGTTTCTTACCGTATTTCTTGCTCTCGTAAGACTTAGTAACGTACATGGCAAATCTTCAAGTTGAAACGATTAGGAATGATGAACAACGCCGAAGGAAGACGCTGGCTGACCAGCAGGCCGGCTCCCATACCCTGGAGAAGTGTTTTGAACAGAGAACGCAGTGAAATCCTCATAGCCTGATCTATTTCTCAGAAGATGGGCTGCCTGCATGGCCATGGGGATTGAGCGCCATCGTCACCGTTGGGGCCACCGTCAGCGCAGGCGCGGCATTGACCACACGGTGTAATTGCCCCTACTAAAACGCGGTCGCCGACTTCATAACCGATGACGCCGGCACCAAGTTCCGCGATGATGCCGACCGGTTCATGACCGATCACAAAGCCTGGCTTGACGGGATATTCTCCTCGGACAATATGCAAATCCGTTCCGCAGATCGTCGTCAGCGTGATACGCACCAATGCGTCACCTGCCGCCGGTTTTGGGATCGGGAGCCGTTCAATACAGGATTGTCCGATGCCGCGAAAGACGTGCGCGCGCATGGTTTCCATGTCTACCTCCAATCAGATCGCGAGATCATCAAAAGTGCCGGGTGGTAAACATTCTTCGTCATGACCGGATGACGTGTTATGAGGGAAGCCTTCCTTCCTAGGTCAAGTTCTAGCAAGCCTAGTGTCACCGCCTGATAGAAGTGCCTTTGGCACGATCCATGGAACGGCACTGCGTTTATAAATAAGAAGT